>Ga0180434_10000237_pt1 | contig 85077 bp, 65 predicted proteins | sample SS_ome_7_FD_132453 | JGI IMG/M metagenome (GOLD analysis project Ga0180434, IMG submission 132453) | Hypersaline lake sediment archaeal communities from the Salton Sea, California, USA - SS_1_D_2 metaG | ecosystem: Environmental > Aquatic > Non-marine Saline and Alkaline > Hypersaline >... | reverse complement strand
TGTTGATTACAGTGTGTTTTCATAAGACAGCTCCTTGTCTCTGGTTTAAATCTTTTTGAATAAAAATGTTATATCAGAACAAGGAGCTTTTTTCAATGGGGTTGTGAGAAATGCGGGCTAATCCCCTCGCAAAGTTGGTAGTTCTTGTTATTCTGCAGAAAATCCTCTCCGAGATTACTATCATAAAACTATCTGAGCATTATTCGTATGAGCCTTAATCTATTTCGGTAATGTCGCTTTGGGGTTTGCCTACGAGGTAGATTCTGTTTTTTCCGCTTCGTTTTGCTTCGAGCAGGGCCTTGTCGGCCTGCTGGAAGAGGCCTTCTATTGTCTGGCCGTCACGGGGGAAGCTGGCCAGGCCGCCGCTGATTGTCAGTACTCCCTTGCCCTCCGGGCCCAATCCGCCGAAAGCAGAGAATTCTGCTTTGCTCAGCTCCTGGACGAAGCGTTTTGCTATGATGATTGCTTCGGCGGGATGGTCGGCGTTCGCCGAACGTCTCTCCTGGCTCTTGGCTGAAGCAGCCGCGCGTTGTTGTTGCGGGTCGTCCCAGAAGATGACGGCGAACTCGTCGCCGCCTATCCTGCCGACGACGTCGTGGCTACGACAGCAGCGGCGCATCAGTACGGCGGCCTGTTTCAAAATCTCGTCGCCGGTGCAGTGGCCGTAAACATCGTTGTAATGTTTGAAGTCGTCGATATCGAAGACCAGCAGAGTCACCCGCCCGTTTTCTTTCCGGGCGTAATCAATAATCTGCCTTGAAAATTCCCAGATATATCTTCTGTTCTTCAGGCCCGTTAAGTCATCCTCAGTTGCCAGTTGTTCGAGGTATCTTATTCTTGTTTCCGTGGTAGTATCGATAGTTGCCGGAGATGTCGGCCCGGCTATGCCTCGGCCGCGGGCTGTCATAACGGATTCGTAAAATTTATCGGCGCCGAGCGGACAGATAAAATAGTCGTCCGCCAGGCTTGTATCGTTGTGAGTCGAGCGGACGAGCCGTATCGCTATCGGCTCTTCGTACATGTGTGCCAGGAGAATGATTTTCGAGTTGCAGTTATCCCTGAGGTCCTTCAGGTCGGAGCTTAATCCGGCGGAGATTCCGGACATTACGACGGCGATTACAGCAAAGCTGTTGCCGGCGGCTGTATCTATCGCTTCGGACATATCGGCGCAGATTTCACTGCGAGCGTCCGTTAGGGCGTTGACATCCGAAAAGACTCTGCCGACGTCGCCTACGAGCAGGATTTTCCGGTTGTCCCGGTCATAGGAAATGTGTTTAACGGCGGCACTCATCTATCTAATCCCCAAACGGAGTATCCGGTTCGGCCTCAGAGAGGTGTGATAATCCTGCAATGTCATTCTGAACGCACCGTAAAGCAGAGCGTAGCGCAGTGAAGAATCTCTTTCTTATGTTTGAATCCCAGATGCTTCACTTCGCTCAGCATGACAAGAATGAGAACAATAAGTTCTCTCACACCCTTCGTATTAAACTTCATCTTCGGCGAAATTTGACAGTGCAGCAACAATTTGGAGTCAACGTTCGCCGCGGCTGTTGCCATCGCCCGATTCACAGCATAAAAAATGCCTCCAGCCATTATCTATGCTAACAAAATTCGAAGAAAAGTCAAATCAAATCGGGACGGATAACTATAGCGGATTATCGTTCGCCGGAAAAGACGTTCAAAACGCTCGTCAATTCGATGGCAGTCCGGCCAGGTTCTTTTTGACCTGCTCGGCGCAGAAGTTGTCGGGATACAGACTGATAAAACTCGTCAGCGTTGCTCTTGCCTGTTCGAGATACTTTTTCTTGAGCTCTGCGTTTGATTCATTCTGCTGTCGCCACATGCTGATCCTCAAAAGGCCGAGCTCGTACAGCGCCATTGTCCCGCCGTCGCTCTTGTCGTATTCTTCGTGTATCTCGCCGAATTTTTTAGCTCGAAGCTGCTCGTCGGCGACAAGTTTCGCCTGGGCCAGCAGGATGTTGTCACGAAGCCCGTCTCCGTCCTCCGTTTGTTCGAGCAGACCGTCGAGATGCTGGGCATAATCGGGTGCATGTGGATTGAGCATAACGAATTTAGCCAGCCGTTCGACGGATCCCGGCTTGTCGGTTCGATTTTGCGAACTTACGGTAACCTGCAACTGGCTGAGCCTCCTTTGCAGTTCATCGAGCTTTGGAACCGTCATTGCCGAATCGGCGGGCGGGCGAAACAGGCCGAACAGCTTGCCGGATGGTTTTTGTTCCGCTTCGAGACGTTTTTTTCGCTCGGCGGCCAGCATTGTCTGGGCCTCGGCAAGAAGTTCCTCGGCCTCCTCAAACGCGCGTTGGCCCACCCGGTGCATTGCGATACGCCATCGTGCTTCGAGTGATTCCGGGCTGCTCCTGAAATCGCGATACAGCTCCCACCAGGTCTTCCGTGAGCTTTCATGCGGATAATCCCTGTAGAAATGCAGCACTTCTTTCTGTCCGAGCATATTGGTGTCCGGTCTGTACTCATTCAGCAGGGCCTTGTAGAAAAGGGCTATAGACATCCGGCGACTGTTGGGGCGCTTATCGATAAATAAATCATACTGTTCGAGAAGCCAGTCTTTCTTTTCCCGGTACTCCAGCTCTTCCGGCACTATAAACCAGTCCGGCCAGCGGTCGTAGCGTAACTGTTCCTGCATTTCCCTTTTCAGCTCCGAACGTCGTGCTATTTGATCGACGGGGTAAAAGGATTCTTCCAGGTATTTCTTTATAGCGGGATCTCTCATCGTTGCGTCGAGCGCTTCTGTGATGCTGTGGTCGTGAAATTTGCTGACCTGCTCCGGATTGTTCTTTGCCACGTATAGTTGGTAGTCCAGCTCGTCGAAGCCGATTGTTATTTCAAACACGACCAGAGCGATTACGAGTGTCAGGGCGGTGAAAATCCAGGTTAGTCCGGGTCGATAACGCGTAAAGTGACCGATACCAAGAACGAATCCGGCGATGATTAAGGCATCGAGCCAGGCGCAAATCCATGGAGCAAAAGAAAATCCCCATTCGATAGGCTCGACTCCCCGGACGCCGCCGAAGTACCCCCAGTAAAAAAGCTGCGGCGCCGTGCAAAGTGCTATCGCAATAAATCGCGAGCGGAAGCGCAGCGGCCGGCAGGCGGCGGCGATGCAGCTTACGAGCAGACAGATTGCAAAGCCGGGCAGGTTGGTTAAAGAGAATACTTCGAGTATTAAAACAAGACTGTAGCGGAAGCTCATTAATTGCGATATCAGCACCGGGACAACCGCTAAAATACCCATCAGCAATCCCAGGACAAGAATCTGCCAGGGATATTCGAATATGCTCACTCCGGTTATGATTGACTGGCCCAGCCGCCAGAATTCCGGTGTTGTCACGGTTTGAACGTCGAACGACCAGAATGAACCGGTTACTATCTTCGACCAGAAAAGGCAGCTCGCACCGAAAGCAATAACGGTGAGCAGCCATGACCTCTGGACATTTTTATGACTGTAGTGCAGGGTCGGACCGAGAGCCATAAAAGACTTCGAAACTGAAATCGGCGTCTTTTCTGTCTGGTTATTATCCATGGGCCTACATATTGACTATTGACTATTGATTATTGACTATTGAATTTGTGTGCCGATTTTCTTTTCAATAGTCAATAGTAAGTAGAAAATAGTCAATCTTATGTCCCTTCACCGCTGCTGGCGAGATAAGCAACCTGTTCGGCTGTTAGTTTATCGATACCGATCGACATTGATTTCAGTTTGAGTGTGCTTACCTGCCGCTCAATCTCCAACGGAACGTCGTGTACGGCAATAGAAAGCTTGCCCTGTTTCTTAATCACGTATTCGGCCTGCAGCGCCTGTGTTGCGAAGCTCATGTCCATCACGCTGGCAGGATGTCCCTCGGCGGCGGCGAGGTTGATCAGCCGCCCCTTGCCGAGAAGGTAAATTCGCTTGTTATTTTTCAGCGTATATTCGTCAACGTTGTTTCGCACGTTGCGTGTCACCTTTTTGCTCAGTTTTCTCAGAGCGGGTATGTCTATTTCGACGTCGAAATGTCCGCTGTTGGCGACCGTCGCCCTGTCTTTCATCGCTCGGAAGTGCTCGGCCCTCAAGACGTGTTTATTACCCGTAAGCGTTACGAACAGATTGCCGACTTTCGCCGCCTTTGCCATGGGCATAACATCGTAACCGTCCATTGCCGCTTCGATCGCCTTTATGGCGTCGATTTCGGTGATGATGACGATTGCTCCCATACCTCTTGCCCGCATTGCGAAGCCCCGGCCGCACCAGCCGTAGCCCGCTACGACTACCTTCTTGCCGGCCAGGAGAAAATCGGTCGCGCGAATGATGCCGTCTACCGTCGATTGGCCGGTGCCGTAGCGATTGTCGAACAGATGTTTGGTTGCGGCGTCGTTTACTGCAATGACCGGAAAATTCAGCTTGCCCTCGTTCGCCATGGCCCGCAGTCGAATGACTCCGGTGGTTGTCTCTTCCATACTCGCGATAATCCGGCCGGCGTCTTTCTTTCTGCCGGTGTGCAGCTCATTCACGAGGTCGGCGCCGTCATCGAGCGTAATAACCGGCTTGTGGTCGATTGCCGCATTGATGTGTTTGTAATAAGTGCTGCGATTCTCCCTGCAAATGGCAAAAGTCGCTATCTTAAAATCCTTTACAAGGGAAGCAGCCACGTCGTCCTGGGTGCTCAAGGGATTAGATGCGCAGAGAACAACGTTCGCCCCGCCGGCCTTGAGTGTTCTGGCTAAATTAGCCGTCTCGGCGGTTACATGCAGACACGCAGAAACGTTTTTGCCTTTTAAAGGCTTGGTTTTTGCAAACCTTTTTCGAATTGCCGCCAATGCCGGCATATCGCTATCCGCCCAGATTATCCGTTTTTTACCGCCCGCCGCCAATGACAAATCAGCTACGTCATATTTCATATATCGATCCTTTCAAAGATGAACACAAGAATCACAAATATAGACCCAAACCAAAGCTATTGCAAGCCTTTATTTGAGCGGATGGATTCAATTCACAAAGACAGATGCCAAGTTCTGGTGCATGCATGATCTTCAGATAATCTTGGATTATACTAAATTAAAGAATTTCTCTACATTTATAGATAAAGCCATAACTTGTTCTTAAAAAGCTGGTTGTGATTTAAGCGGCCATTTCGCCACCTTGCGCTTCCTGCCGTCCCTGTCATTGTATGTCGCTTTATACACTCGTATAACATTAACTGTTTTTGATTTTTCTATTGCCTCTTATATTACGTCATTACCTTTGGTTTCAAATCCACAATTGGAACAAGCATTTCTTCACAACTTTTATTCTTTGGTCTGCAATTCGGATTAGTCACAAACTCAAAATGTCCTTTTCGAAAAACCAGTACCCGTAGTTTGGGCCAAACTGCAGAATTAAAGAACTTAAATATAAGTTTATATGGAAACTTATAATGTTTGATACTCCAGATAATTATTACTTCCTCATCTTCTTTTATAGTTCTTTCTTTAAACACCATCCAAAGATGAGTGAAATCTATTTTATGAGTGATATATCCTGTAATTGTGCCTTGTACCTTCTTACATTCCAATGTTACAGAGGCATAAGGTATTTCTTTAGGACCACAGACTTTGTCTTCTATAATTTGACTGTACGGCTCGAAATTGACAACCCTGCAACATTCACCGTCAATCACAGCCCATTCTCTATCTTTAAGAAAAGACAATTCTGGTGAGCCTTTTTGACATAGTTGATCTTCTCGTCTTTCTGTCATTTTCGTATGCCTCTTTCACCAGTGTTTACTTGTCGACCTTGACTAAATGACTTTTAATAAATTTCTCTATGCCCATAACAACCTCATCATTGAGTACCGCCGGGCTTTGTGCGACCCATACTGTAAAATTGTAAAGCTCCTGCGCATCTACTTCAAGCCACTTGCCGTTCCTGTGCAGGAACACAAGCAGAGTAGTCAGTGCAATCCGCTTATTGCCGTTCTGAAAAGGATGGTTCTTTATCATAAGGTAAAGCAATATGCCTGCCTTTTTAACCAGCGATGGATATAATGGCTTTCGCGAAAACCTCTGAAAAGGGGTAAGAAGGCAGCTTTCAAGAGCATTCGGAAATCGCGTCGAATAATCCGGTATCGGCTCATCGAAAGCCAGCAATTCCCTGGCCAGATTAAAAGCAATATGCTCAACATCAGCCGTGGTGATGATCTTCATTCGGTGCCCAGCTTTCTCAATACTTCGCCGTACTCTTTTACAGCTTTCTTAACGGCCTTTTCTATTTGGCCTTTGTCTTTAGTGGTGAGTTTTTTTCCGAGTATATGAGCCACTTCCTTGTCCTTGATGACATACATGCGTCCGATCTTCTCGGCTTTAATTTGGCCTTTACGGACTCTTCTGTAAACTTCAATACGGCTGAGTCCTATCAGTTTAGCCAATTGTGGTATTGTTATATACTTTTCATTAACCATATATTCTACCAAGAGTTATAGTGTTACTTAATAATATTTGAGTAACATTGGTTACCGACTTCGTATAAAGTAACGTTACTATCGACAGAATTCAAGTATAAAATTTCGGAAATCTTGATTTTTAAGCACTACACTATCTCGTAGCCATTATGAGAGGATAGAATATACCTTGTAGAAGTTGATCCCGACAATTAGGACAACGGTCGATTTCTAAAGATATGCTTGTGAACAAGCTTTCCCAGTTCCCAAAGTACGGAAATATTAGTCTATAGTTGTTTATTTGGTTCTGTACAGATGCACGTCCCATGCTTCGAAATCGTCCTTGAAGACGCCGGCCTTTAGGTTGATTGTCCGGTTTTCGCCGATTACTTCTACGGTTTTTATGCCCTCGGGATTTTGCAGGGTAAATGTTGCGGTTGTCTTGTCGCCCCGCATTCCGACGGCGAAAAGGTATGTCGCACCGTCGTGCTTTTTGGTCATTAGGGCTACAGGTATGGCTTGGTTGCCGGATGAGACACTTGCTGCGGCCTTGATCGTTGGGCTGTTGAGCACGGGGGCAAGTTCGGTAATCTGGCGGTTTATTTCGGTGACCGCAGAGAGCATCGCCGCATCGTGCAGGAGCGCCGATTCGTCGAACCTTGGCTCCCATTCGTGGACGAAGTAGATCAGACCCATCGAGCCGTGGATTATGGACATCCAGACCTCGCATTTGACCTGATGCGGCGTGGCTTTAGTGTCTGGGTTGCTGATCCGGGTACATTCGATACAGTTCCAAACGACTTTTCTGCCGTCGGCCCATTTTGTCAGCCGCTCGACGCCTATTGCGACGAACCAGAGATTACCGGCTACTTCGGGCTTATCGTGCACGGCCGGGTAAATATCGAACGATGCGATATCGCAGCCCTTGATGTATTCGGGATAATCTTCCGGGTGGTTTGTCCTGACGCCCCGCCCGTGCCAGCCGTCCCATGCCACGCCCTGGCCGAGATTGAGCAGCACCGGCCGGGTGGGATCGGCCCGTTGAATCTTATAATAGTCATCGGTTATTTTTTTGGGCAAAATCGGCGGGCCATAACCTTTGCCACGTCCTAACGATTGTGCGTTGTCCGGTTCATCGCCGTGCATCCAGCCGATTATCGTCGGGTCGTTTACATGCTTTAGAGCCGTCTTATTTTGATGGCAAATGACTTTCATGCCGGCATTTTTCAGCTCTGCGAGCTGCTGTTCCGTCGGCCCTCTCCAGAGCCCGACGTAGGTGTTAATCCCGGCTTGTTTGTATCTGTTCGCGTTGGACGGATTTTGCAGCCAGACGGCTATCGGGAAAAAATCGGCATCGCGCGGCGGCCCGTTCTCCCATTTAGCATAAGGATTTGAAGGGCTATTTGCCCCAATACCGGCGTTAATGACGGATAAGAGAATGATAAAACAGCTTCCAAGAGTCATAATCGGTTCCTTGAAAAATGGTGTTGTTCAAATTCAAAAGGCTCTTTAGGGCAAAATAACAAGAAAGCTGAAACATAGCAAATAAAAGCCGGATGTTGGCTTCCAATCTATGGGAAAATTTAATCAGATAAGGCTTGATTAACGGATCTATCAATATTAAAATCCATCCTTTTGCTTCATACTATTTAGTAAACAAGAGGCTGAAATTGAAAGGAGCTTCAACGATGCAAAAGTCCATATCAAAATTGATACGCTTGTTTCCTGTTTTTATTTTATCCTCCTGCCTTTTATTACCACACTCGTTTAGCTGCGCTGAACCGGTGGGAAAAATCATTGTCGATGCGGGTCAATACACTCGTCTCGATGCGCCTGTGTCACTCGATTTGAGCGGTGTGGCATTCGGTTTACCCAATGAGAGGCCGAGTTTGGTTGAAATCAGGGGCGATCGACGTGTTGCAGTCCGGGCCCAGCTCGAGCCGGGCAGTCCGCCGCGTTTGTGGTGGATTCTCTCGGGCGAGACGCCGGCGGGCACTAAGCGGATTTATGAGCTAAGTCGAGGTTCCGCAGGTGTAAATCCGGAGCCCGGCGTGCAGGCGGTAAAGGACGACTCGGTCCTTGTCTTGAAGAAAGGCAATCAGAAGATATTGCAGTACAACCATGCGATTGTGCCGGCGCCCGCGGGACAGAGCAAGTTGTACGATCGGGGCGGATTTATCCATCCTTTATGGTCGCCGTCAGGTTCGGTATTGACGAATATCCATCCGAAAGACCATTATCATCACCTGGGAATCTGGATGCCCTGGACCAAAACCAAATTCGAGGGCAAGGAGGTTGACTTCTGGAACCTTGGCTCTGGGCAGGGTACGGTTCGTTTCAACCGGTTTCTTAACACGACGAGCGGGCCGGTTTACGGCGGCTTTCAGGCGGAGCAGGATCATGTCGCACTTAAGACCTCTTCGGGCGAGAAAGTCGTGCTTAAGGAAGTATGGGACGTGCGTGTTTATAATGTCGGCGGGCCTGAAAAGGGCTACTGGATATGGGATTTCGTATCGTCACAGCGTTGCGTAGCGGATAGTCCGCTGCTGCTGGAACAGTATCGCTACGGCGGATTTGGCTTCCGCGCTACAGGCGACTGGAAAGAAGATACGGCCGCGTATCTTACAAGTACAGGCAAAACACGCAAGGACGGCCACGCAACCCGGGCGCGATGGTGCGATACGTCGGGCGTCTCCGACGGCAAATGGAAGGGCGTGACGTTCTTCAGCAATCCGCAGAATTTCCGCCATCCCGAGGCGATGCGCATCTGGCCCGGCTTCGAGCAGGAAGTGTTCTTCAACTGGGCGCCCGTGCAAACCGGCGATTTCGAGATGAAACCCGGCCGAGACCACGCGTTCCGATATCGACAGTATGTACACGAGGGCAAGGTTGACGTCGAGAAAACCGAGCAGCTCTGGAGTGATTATGCTCACCCGCCGAAGGTTGAGATTGAGGCGGCCGAGTCCGTTGATGCTGTTATGCTGTTTGGCGGTGCGGACTTTTCTCATTGGACGACTGGAAGCGATAAGAAAATCGGCTGGGCGCACGTTGGTGATGCGATGAAGATTGTGCCGGGCAGCGGCAGCATAATGACAAAGCAGGACTTTACCGATTTCAGGATGCACGCCGAGTTCAAGACCCCGCAATTGCCGCCGAACGTCAAAGGTCAGGGTCGCGGCAACAGCGGTATTTATATTCAGCGCCGGTATGAGCTTCAAATCCTGGATTCTTACGGCCTCGCGCCAAAGAACAACGAGTGCGGTTCGCTGTACAAATTCAGGCCCCCGGACAAAAATGTCTGCGCCATGCCGGGCCGTTGGCAGAGCTACGATATTATCTTCCATGCGGCGAAGTTTGACGGCAACGAAAAGGTCACAAATGCTCGCATTACCGTGTGGCACAATGGCGTTTTGATTCACAATGACTTAGCGCTGGAAAACAAAACCGGCGCCGGTCGGCCGGAAGGGCCTGAGCCGGGACCGATACTGCTGCAGGATCACGGCAATGAAGTGTTGTTCCGTAATATTTGGATTGAGCCTCTGTAAGAATGGCATGGAATGTGAAAGGTTGATTGTTTATGCGTCTCAGGAGCAGTGTTTTTTCGTGGGGAAATGATTGATTATTTGCCGGCCCGGGTTATAATTCATGGATAATATTTGGAGTTTTCTAAAAGGATATAATTTGGTTGTTTTTGGGTGTAAGTATTTTTGCAATAAGCTGTTATAGCAATTATGCTCAGCAGGAGGAAATCTTTAAAAGAAAACGTACATAGGCGTTTTTTTCGTTTCGCAACGTCTATGTTATTGGAAACCTTAAACATATTCTGGAATTAAGGAGAATGACAAATGGCTAGACCTGTAACACTTTTTACCGGCCAGTGGGCGGATTTACCACTGGAAGAATTAGCAAAGAAAGCGGCAAGCTGGGGCTATGATGGAATGGAATTGGCCTGCTGGGGCGACCACTTCGAGGTGGATAAAGCGATGAAAGACGACGGCTATTGCAAGGCCAAGCGCGAACTGCTGAAAAGTCACGGCCTGAAAGTTTTCGCCATCTCGGCGCATCTTGTAGGCCAGGCGATTTGCGACAACATCGATGAGCGGCATAAAGCCATCGTGCCCGAAGACGTTTGGGGCGACGGCAAACCCGAGGGTGTACGCAAACGTGCGGCCAAAGAACTAATCAAGACGGCCAAGGCGGCAAAAAAGCTCGGCGTCAAGGTTGTCAACGGTTTCACCGGCAGCTCGATCTGGCATCTGCTGTACTCGTTCCCGCCGACGCCGCCGGCGATGATCGAAGCGGGCTACGCGGACTTCGGCAAGCGATTCATACCGATCCTCGACGAATTTAAGAAGCTGGGGATTAAGTTCGCCCTCGAAGTGCACCCGACGGAGATTGCTTTTGATATCGGTTCAGCTCAACGGGCGGTCGATGCCGTGAAGGGACATAAATCCTTCGGCTTCAATTACGATCCCAGCCATCTCGGCTATCAGGGTGTGGACTACGTCAAGTTCATCCGGACCTTCCCCAAGCGCATTTTTCATGCCCACATGAAGGATGCCTGGTGGGGTCACGGAGACGGTACGGTAGGTGTCTTCGGCGGCCATACTGACTTTGCCGACCCGCGCCGATACTGGGATTTCCGCTCGATCGGTCACGGCGATATCAACTTCGAGGAAATCGTCGTTGCTTTGAACGATATCGGTTATCAGGGCCCGCTCTCTATCGAGTGGGAGGACAGCCGAATGGATCGCGAGCACGGAGCCGAAGAAGCTTGCACGTTCATCAAGAATGCGGACTTCAAGCCCTCGCAGGTCGCTTTCGATGCTCAGTTTGACAAATAATTGAGGTAGATTCGATGCTCGATTCTCAACGAGTATTCAGTATCGAGCATCCAGTAAAGGAGAGCCGACTATGGCCAGAGGTAGTCGTATCAGCCGGCGCCAGTTCATTGCGCAGACTGCCGGCACAGCTTTGGGTGCGATAAGTTTCCCGTACATCGTTCCGTCGTCGGTTCTCGGACAGGCCGGCGGCGTTGCCCCGAGCAATCGGATTACAATGGGCTGTATCGGCGTCGGCTGGCAGGGGGGCAGCAATCTTGGGTCCTTTCTGCGAGAGTCAGACTGCCGGGTTGTTGCCGTCTGTGACGTGGATAAGAACCATCTGCAGGATGCGGCCAATCGAGTGAACGGGCGGTATAAGAACAAGGACTGTGCGACTTACGCGGATTTTCGCGATTTGCTTGCGCGGGACGACATCGATACCGTCTCGCTCGGCCTGCCCGACCACTGGCATGCAATTCCGGCTATCGAAGCTGCAAAATCCGGCAAAGATATCTTCGGAGAAAAGCCCCTCTCGCACGACTTGAGACAGGGCAGAGCGATGTGCGATGCTGTCGAGCGTTACGGCCGGGTCTGGCAGACCGGCAGTTGGCAGCGCTCGCAGGCGCACTTCCGCCGGGCGTGCGAGCTGGTTCGCAACGGCCGAATCGGAAAAATTACCAGAGTCGAGGTCGGTCTTCCTTCGGGACACAGCGACTTCGGTAATACCAAAGGTCAGGAGGGAATCGGTCCTCCGCCGAAGCAGCTCGATTACGACTTCTGGATCGGGCCGGCTCTGTATGGGCCTTATTGCCCGGCGCGCGTACACAAAAACTGGCGGTGGGTCCTCGACCACGGCGGCGGCCAGTTGATGGACTGGGTGGGCCACCACGTGGACATCGCTCACTGGGGTCTGGGTTTCGATTATACCGGCCCGAATGAGATCGAAGGATCAGGCGAGTATCCCAGGGAAGGGTTGTGGAACAGCCCGACCAGATATCGCCTGACGGCAAAATATCCCAAAGATATTACGATGATTATCGCCGGCGGGCATCGCGACATCCGGGGCGGAACAAAGTGGATCGGCACGGACGGCTGGGTCTGGGTCAATCGAGGCAACAGCCTGGAGGCCGAGCCGAGGAAAATCCTCGATGAAAAGATCGGACCCGACGAAACTCACTTATACAACTCACCCGGTCATTGGCGGGATTTTCTTGACTGCGTCAAAAACAGAAAGACAACGATCACACCGTGCGAGGTTGCGCACCGTTCGGCGACGCCGGGCCATCTCGGCCGGATTGCTATGCTGCTGGGGCGAAAGATTCGCTTTAACCCGGACACTGAGGAAATTATCGACGACCCGACCGCGACGAGTTTACTCGGCAAAGCGATGCGAAGCCCGTGGCACCTGTGATATTTATTATTTACTATTGACTATTGATTATTTGGAAGTTGAGGCGTTTATGATAAAGAGAAAAGAAATGAATCGGCGGCAATTCATTAAAAGTGCCGTCGGTACTGCCGTGTCGGCTGCGGCCATTCCGTATTTTGTTCCGGCATCAGCTTTGGGCGGGGCGGGTAATGCTGCGCCGAGTGAGCGTATTACGCTGGGCTTTATCGGTACGGGCAAGCAGAGCAAGCATCTGATGAGGTCTTTTCTGAATTCCCCCGGCACTCACGTTGTCGCCGGCTGCGACGTTGACAAACTCAAGCTTCAGCGCGGCAAGAAAATTGTCGAAGACCACTATGCCGGCAAGAGTGGCGGCTCATATAAGGGCTGTGATACGTACGGCGATTTTCGCGAGCTGCTCGCCAGGGATGACATCGACGCGGTCGTGATTGCCACGCCGGACCACTGGCACGCTGTCACGGTCATTCAGTCGGCCGAGGCCGGCAAAGACATCTACTGCGAAAAGCCTCTTTCGCAGACCATCGCCGAGGCAAGAGCGATGGTTAATGCCGTCAGGCGCTACGGGCGGGTCTTCCAGACCGGCAGCATGCAGCGCTCGGACTGGCATTTCCGCCTGGGCTGCGAGCTGGTCCTTAACGGCTACATCGGGGAACTAAAGCACGTGACCGTCGGCGTTGGCGGGCCGCCGGCAGATAAACCGCTGCCCGCTCAGCCTGTGCCGGATTATCTCAACTGGAATATGTGGCTCGGTCCGGCACTATGGAGGCCTTACAATGAGGAATTGTCGCCGCACCTGAGCTGGGACGGTTTTCCTCATTGGCGAAATCACAGCAGCTTTGGCGGCGGGGGCATGACCGACTGGGGCGCGCATCATTTCGATATCGCCCAGTGGGGTATGGCTATGGACGAGAGCGGACCGGTGGAGATCATTCCGCCAGACGGCAAAGATTACAAGGTACTTACCTATAAATACGCCGGCGGCGTTACAATGACGCGTGATAAGGCAAACGGGGTATTATTTACGGGCACCAAAGGCGAGGTTGAAACCAATCGCGGGCACCTGCGAACCGTGCCGGAGAACCTTAAGAATCAGCAGATCGGCCCGAATGAAATTCATCTGTACGAATGCAGGAACCATTATACCGACTGGCTGGATGCTATACGCAAGCGCACCAGGCCGATTTGCGATATCGAGACCGGCTGCCGCTCGGTTACGGTTTGCCATCTGGGTAATATCGCTTATAAGCTTGCCAGGCCGCTGAAGTGGGACCCGAAGCGTGAAGTGTTTGTAGGAGACCGCGGGGCGAACCGTTTACTTTCGCGCGCCAAGCGCAGTCCCTGGCACCTGTAGAATTTACTATTTACTATTGATTATTGACTATTGGGAAGTAGAGGCGTTTTATGATAAAGAGAAAAGAAATGAACAGGCGTCGATTCCTGAAAAATGCAACCGGCATTGCCGCCGGAGCGGTTGCGTTTCCATATATTGTTTCTTCGTCGGCGTTGGGTAATGCCGGCAACGTCGCGGCGAGCAACAGGATTGTGATGGGTTGCATCGGCATGGGCGGCATGGGAACCGGGGATATGCGCGGCTTCCTTAATAAGAAAGAAGTACAGGTCGTGGCCGTCTGCGACGTCGATAAAAGCCATCGCGACAAGGCCAAAAAGAACGTTGACGATAAGTACAAGAACGACGACTGCAAAACATACCTGGATTTTCGGGATGTAATCGCACGCGATGATATCGATTCACTATCGTTGGCGATGCCGGACCACTGGCATTCTATTCCCGCCGTAATGGGAGCCCGCGCCGGCAAGGATATCCACGCCCAAAAGCCTCTTGCCCGCACAATTTCAGAAGGGCGCGCTATCTGTGACGCGGTCAAGCGTTACGGCGTCATCTGGCAGACGGGAAGCCAGCAACGTTCCGGCCGGGATTTCCATCGCGCCTGCGAGCTGGTTCGCAACGGGCGAATAGGCAAGGTAACTCGAGTCGAAGTCGGCCTGCCGACAGGAGGCGGCTCCGACAATAAACCCGTCCAGCCGGTACCCGAGGGTGTGGACTGGGATTTCTGGCTCGGCCCGGCTCCCTGGGTGCCGTACAGGGGCATCATGCACTGGAACTGGCGATGGATGATGGATTACTCCGGCGGACAACTGACCGACTGGGCCGGCCATCACATCGATATCGCCCACTGGGGCCTGGACCTGGAGCGCACCGGGCCGGTCGAGATCGAAGGGAAAGGCGTCTATCCCAAGGACGGTATATACGATGTGCCGATGGAGTATAAATTCACCTGTAAATATGCCAATGGTGTTGTTATGATCGTTGCAAATAACAAGCAAATTCCACAGGGCACAAAATGGTACGGTGAATCGGGAAAGTGGATTTACGTCAAGCGCGGCAAGCTCGAAGCGAATCCTGCGAGCGTTTTGAAAGAGGTCATCGGCCCCGACGAAATTAAATTGTACAGAAGCCGGGATCACAAGCAGAACTTCCTGGATTGTGTTAAAAGCCGTAAAGAAACGATTGCGCCGGCGGAGGTTGCTCACCGGTCTATCAGCGTCGGGCTGTTGGGCGAAATCGCGATGCTCACTCAGAGAAAATTACGCTGGGATCCTGATAAGGAGATATTCGGTAACGACGAGCAGGCCAACCGGATGCTCTGGCGCCCGATGCGGAGTCCCTGGCACTTGTGAAATTGATTATTGACTATTTACTATTGATTATTAAGGAGTAGCAAAAATGAAAAAGAGGTCAAAATTAATCGTCGCTGCTTTGCTGGGCCTCTGGTGTTTGTCGGTGCTTATGAGTCCTTTGCAGGCGGCCTCGCCGGAGAAGCTGCGCGACCTGAAAGCGGATGAGCTGCAGAAAATCCGCAGCGCCGTGCCCGCCAAGCCGACTGTCAGACCGGCCGGGCCAAGAAAGATTCTGGTCTTCTGGCGGTGTGAAGGTTTCTATCACGGTAGTATTCCGGTAGTCAACGAGGCGCTTAAAATTATGGGCCAAAAGTCCGGTGCGTATGAAGTTGCGGTATGCACGGATGATTACTCGATATTCACGCCGGCCAAGCTCAGGCAATTTGACGCCGTATGTTTGAACAATACCACCCACTTGAAATTCAATCCGAAAGAGACACCCGAACGCTGCAAGGCCCTGATGGATTTTGTCAAGAGCGGCAAAGGCATCGTCGGTATTCATGCGGCGACGGATAATTTCTACGACTGGCCCGAGGCGATGGAAATGATGGGCGGCAAGTTCACCGGCCATCCCTGGGGCGGCGGCGGAACCTGGGCGGTTAAGATCGATGAGCCGGACCATCCGCTGATGGCTGCGTTTAAGGGCAAAGGATTCAAAATCAACGATGAGATTTACAGGACGGATCCGCCGCTTTATTCCCGGGATAAGCAACGTGTTTTAATGAGTCTTGATATGAGCGATCCGACCACTAAAAACGCCAGGGGAGTCAAGCCCTCGGATGCCGACACCGGCATTACCTGGATCAAAACCTGGGGCAAGGGCCGGATGTTCTATTGCTCGCTGGGACACAACAACCATATATTCTGGAATCCGACAATCTTGCAGCACTATCTTGACGGAATTCAATTCGCATTGGGTGATTATAAAGTTGATACAAAGCCAAAACCTAACGTTAGTTCTGGAAAGGGATCAGATATGGCAGAATTACAGGAATTACTGGGGAAAGTAAAAACGTATGATTGGGGCCAGAGCCGTTTGGCGCTGACCGAGGTAAGCGACATTGTAAAGAAGGCCTACGGCAACAAATCCGAGCTGGCGAAGGTTGAAAAGGCCCTTCTGGAAGTGCTCGATTCGGATGCAACGCGTGCCGGCAAGCAGTATATCTGCCGCGAGCTAAGCATTATTGGCACCGAGCAATCCGTGCCCACTCTTGCTAAAATGCTCGTTGGTGATGAAACCTCCGACATGGCAAGATATGCGCTGGAACGAATCCCCGGTTCGGCGGTTGACGAAGCCTTGCGGGGCTCCCTTAGAAAAGCAAGAGGCAACGCAAGAATCGGGATTATCAACTCTTTGGGTCAGCGTCGTGATAAGGAAGCCGTTCGATATTTGAGGAGAATATTAGGCAGATCTAATCAGGAAACCGCGATTGCCGCCGCCGCCGCTCTTGGCCAGATTGCCGATTCGCAGGCCGCCGAAGCTCTGGCCGAGGCAAAAAATAAAGCCGAAGGTAAGTTACTATCGGTGGTGTTGGATGCCTATTTAAAGTGTGCCGATCAGCTTGTGGCCGACGGTAATAAGATTAAGGCTATGGCCATCTACAAGAAACTTCAGGCCGAAGGCATGCCCAAGCCGATTCGTACCGCTGCGCTGACGGGTATGATCAACGCTACTAAAAACTAAGAATAAGACATGAAAATTAATTGCAAGATTTGCAGCGCATTAGCATTTTTGCTTTTGTGCTCTTATGCTGTCTGTTTAGGGGGTGTCGAGGGCGATTCGGCCGTTGGCATTGTTCTGGATATTCTCCGAAGCGACGACCAGGAGATGCAGGCCGCGGCCATAGCGATGGTTAAAGAGATGCCGGGAACAGAAGTCACAAAAGCCCTGGCCAAAGAGCTGCCGAATCTATCGGCGAAAAGCCAGGTACAGCTTTTATCCGCCCTTGGCGACCGCGGCGATACTGTCGCCCGGCCTGCAGTTGTTGCCGCTGTGAAGTCCGAGGACCAGTCCGTTCGAATCGCCGCTTTGAGAGCATTAGGCCAGCTCGGCGACGATTCGAGCGTTGAGTTATTGGCGCAGACGGCGGCCGGAGCTAAAGGCGCCGAGCAGAAAGCCGCCCGCGACAGCTTGTATCGCCTGCGCGGGCCGAACGTCGATAAGGTCATTCTGGCCGCTATTATAAAGGTCCAGGCCGAAACAAAAGTCGAGTTGATACGAAGCGTGGGCCAGCGTAATATCACGTCGGGCGTTGCCGCTTTGCTGAAGACGGCGAAGGATTCGGACCGCAAAGTTCGAACCTGGTCGCTGAGAACTTTGAAGGTTGTCGCCGGGCCCGAGCATTTGCCGCCACTGGTCGAGCTTCTGATTAAGACCGAAAGCTCATCCGACCGCACCGAGGCCGTCAAGACAATCGCCGCCGTCGCCCACAGAATCGCCGACAAGAACCGCCAGGCTGCGAGCGTTTTAGCAGCGCTGCCATCGGTGGAAGAAACCGCGGCCCGATGCTCTTTGCTGAATGTGCTCGGCAGGATAGGTGATAACAGCGCTTTGCCGGTACTTAATGCCGCACTTAAGGATGAGAACGTTGAAGTGCAGACTGCTGCGATTCGTGCGCTGGCCGATTGGCCGACGCCGGAGCCGGCGGACGAGCTGCTGAAAGTTGCTGAGAGTTCGAATAATAAAGTGCACAGGATCCTGGCTCTGCGAGGATTTGTTCGCCTTCTTGGTCTTGCAAGCGGCAGGTCGGCGGACCGGACGGTTGAGATGTACAGAAAAGCCATGAGCCTGGCGCCGAATGCGGGCGAAAAGAAAAGAGTATTGTCAGGATTATCCAATACGAAATCTCTCGCGGCGATGCAGATGGCGGCCGGCTATCTCGATGATGAATCTTTGTTCGTGGAGGCGGGAGCTGCCGTGATTAATATCGCCGGCGGCATTTATGCGGATTATCCCGAACAGGCGAAAGATATGCTGAATCAAATTATAAAAGCGACGAAAAGTGATTCGCTGCGTCAACGTGCGCAGGAATTGATAAACAATATCGAGCAGGAGGAAGAAAAGTAATGGTTCCGGGAATAGGGAAGAATGACACAAGGTATCGTTTTTTTATTAACGGTTGGAGGATTATCACTTTTATTTCGTTTTTGGTTTTTCCTTTGTCTTTATGTGCTGGTTCGCAGCCGAACGATGCGGTCATTAAGGCAAAAAAGACAATGGAGCGCGCCGATCCTTTTATGGGTGACTGGCAGGGGGGTTGGGAACTCGATTACGGCGCCGATTCGGGATCGTTGGTAGCGCAGGTCATAGCTCTGGGCAAAGGACAGTACAGGGCCGTGTTGTTGAATGAGTTCGATACACGCCGGGAGCCGATAGCCGTACTCGATGGAAGGCGCGATGGTGAGTCAGTCGAATTTGAAGGAAAAACTTTTATCAGCGATCAGGGTCTCGAGCTTGAAATCCAGGCTTTAATTAAAGACGATGAGTTTAGCGGTAAATTCAAAGGTGATGAGTCCGGCAGCTTTGGGATGAGTAAAGTGGTTCGGCTTTCGCCTAAGCTGGGGGCCAAACCTCCGGAAGGTGCGATTGTGCTGTTTAACGGAAAAAACTTTAACCAGTGGAAGCATCCGAATAAGAAACAGGGCGAGGATAAGGTTAAGTGGGAACTTGTTGACGGCGCGATGCGGGTCAAGCCACGCACCGGTTCGATCATAACAAGGAAGCAGTTTACCGATGTCAAACTTCACATAGAATTTCGCACGCCGTTCATGCCCGAAAAACGCGGGCAGGGGCGAGGCAACAGCGGGGTGTATCTGCAGGGCCGGTACGAGGTACAGATTCTCGACAGTTACGGCCTTGAGGGTCTGGACAATGAGTGCGGCGGGATTTACAAAGTAGATCGGCCTTTCGTGAATATGTGTGCGCCGCCGACGCAGTGGCAGACCTACGATATCACTTTCCGCGCGCCGCGGTTCGATAGTGCAGGCAAGAGTATAAGTAATCCCACTTTGACGGTATTTCATAACGGCGTTAAAGTGCATGACGAGACTGAAGCGAAGGGGCCGACAACTGCGTCTCTGGGCGGCAAAGCTTCCGAGCCCGGCCCGATTTACCTGCAGGACCACGGCAATAAAGTGGAGTTCCGTAACATCTGGCTGGTTGAATTATAGCTGATCGAAACGGTTTACTATCGTTTTTGAATATTATGGTATTGAACGGTTAAAAATAATTCTTGTTTGTTAAGGGATAACAATTATGAAAGAGAAGAAAATGACTGAAAAGAGAAAGAACATATCTCGCCGTGATTTTATGGGTGCAGCAGCCGCTGCAGCCGCATGCTCTATTGGTTTCCCGAGTCTCATCCGGGCCCAGGGACTCAACGAAAAACTCCAGGTGGGATTCATCGCAGCAGGCGGACAGGCTGGGTCCCATACGGGCCAATCCCATGGGGCAGGCCTTCAGTGTATCGCCTTCGCTGAGGTCGATAAAACCCGCTGGGGCGGCGTCCTCGAAAAGAAAGGCTGGGAGAATGCCGCCGGATATCAGGACTGGCGGAAGGTATTCGAAAAGCACGGCAAGGACCTCGATGTCGTTTTCGTGGCGACTCCGGACCACAGCCATTTTGCTCCGTCGATGACCGCCGTTTCCATGGGCATTCCCTGCTACACCGAGAAGCCGCTGACCTGGTCGGTCCGCGAAGCGCAGTTGCTGGCGGCCGCCTACGCCAGGAATACCAAGGTCGTGACCCAGATGGGCAACCAGGGCCATGCCGGAGATGGGTGGAGGACTGCTTACGAATATGTGAAGGCCGGCGCGATCGGTGAAATCAAAGAATTTCACACCTGGACGAACCGTCCTGTTTGGCCACAGGGGTACAAACGCCCCACCTATTCCGACCCGGTTCCGGATAATCTGGATTGGGATGCGTGGATCGGCCCGGCAGCTATGCGGCCTTACATAGCAAAATATCGCAAAGGCGCCGACATTGAAGACCGGCATGTCGGGCAATCCATTTATCATTCATTTGCCTGGCGTGGCATCGTCGATTTCGGATCAGGCGCCCTGGGCGATATGGCATGCCACACAACCGACGGCATCTACTCAATCATGAAACCCGGCTATGCGGCTACCGCCGAGCCGATTGTAATGAACGGTGAGGTTGGGGACCAGTGGCCGAAAGGGATGATCGTAAAGTCGACCTATCGCGCAAAAGGCAACCGACCAGGCTTCACCACCTACTGGTATGAGGGCAACAAAGCAGATGGAACGCCTTACATGCCGGAGGCTCCCGAGGAACTCGCAATGAGAGGCCGCAAAATGAAACTGCCGAGAACCGGAAATCTGTTGTACGGCACCAAGGGCAAAATGCTGGTTGAAGGTGATTACTGGGGAAGGGTGCGACTGCTTCCACTGGAAAGGCAAAAAGAGTTCGGTGATCCGCCCAAACTGCTTGAGCGTTCACCCGGCCATCACAAGGAATTCTTCATGGCCTGCAGGGGCGAGAAGCCGCGCGAGTTCAGCCAGTCCAACTTCAGCTACTCCGGCCCCATGACCGCAAACATCCAGCTCGGTAACCTGTGCGCTCGCGCGGGAAAGAAGCTCGAACTGAACGAAGCCGGTAAGATCGTCAGCGATCCGAAGATCAACGATCTGGCCTGGCGCGAGCCCCGCAATGGTTGGGGACCGCTGGAGATGAAGGTATAGGTGAATCGCGAAACATAGGGCCTTCTGTTAGTTATTGGGCTGTTTTAGGTGATTCCCGGCAATTTCAACCCGGGATTATGGGCGTTGACTATTGCTTCCCGTGCGGTAGTTTCGGGAACTCATTGCTCGAAAGTATGATGGAGTGCAAATGAAACATGTGGCTTCAAACGCTTCCCAAATGCGAGGAAGTGGAAAGACTTCCGCACGATACGATGCTTGAAATGTAAAATGCAATGATCAAAATGCAAAATTTAAGCAGGTCACCCCGGCTCGACGGGATTACGCAATTTTGAGATTTGATATTTGCTTTTGAGTCCGAGGGTGGCAGAAAAGAATGAAGGATTGTTAAGATGAGGGATATTGTTATGGCAAACCAGAAAGACACAGGCAAGCAGAAGTTTAAGATCTCTCGCCGTGACTTTATGGGCGCTGCAACGGCGGTAGCTGCTTATACGATTGTGCCGAGCCACGTGCTTGGCGGGCCGAGGCGAGTGCCGCCGAGCGAGAAGCTCAACATTGCCGGCGTGGGAATCGGCGGCCGCGGGGCGGGTGACCTCCACGAGGTCGGCAGCGAGAATATCGTTGCCCTCTGTGACGTGGACGACAGGTATGCGGCGAAAGTGTTCAAAAGCTATCCTAATGCCAAAAAATATCACGACTTCCGCGTGATGCTCGATAAAGAGAAGAACATCGACGGCATAGTAGTCGCCACACCGGACCATGCTCATGCCGTTGTTGCTATGATGGCAATCAAAATGGGCAAGCACGTCTATTGCGAAAAACCGCTGGCCCATTCGATTTACGAGGTGCGCAAACTTACCGAGGCGGCCCGCGAGGCCGGCGTCGCGACCCAGTTGGGCAACCAGGGCCAGGCGTCGGAAGGAACGCGCTTAGTGGACGAGTTCATCCGGGACGGAGCGCTCGGTCCGGTTCGAGAGGTCCATTCATGGTGCAACAGACCGATCTCGCCTCGCGGAATCGATCGGCCGAAGGATACGCCGCCGGTGCCGGATACTCTGAATTGGGACTTATGGTTAGGCCCGGCGCCTTACCGCCCGTATCATCCGTGCTATCTGCCGTTCTCATGGCGCGGCTGGTGGGATTTTGGAACGGGCGTGCTGGGCGATATCGGCTGTCATCAGTTTGTTTCGATTTTCAGGGCTCTGAAACTCGGTTACCCAACGAGCGTTGAAGCTTGTTCGAGCGGCGTAAATTCCGAAACCGCGCCTCTGGCATCGATTGTTCGCTATGATTTTCCCGCCCGTGAGGGTATGCCGCCAGTCAAGCTGACCTGGTACGATGGAGGACTGATGCCGGCCCGACCCCAAGAGCTTAAAGAGGGCCTGCGTTTCGGCAATGCCGATGACAATTTATTTATCGGCGACAAAGGCAAGATGTTGGGCCACAGACTGCTGCCGGAATCGAGGAGCAAAGAGTACGGCAGGCCGCCGAGAGTCCTGCCGCGTTCGCCCGGGCATCATAAAGAGTGGATCAATGCATGCAAGGGCGGCGAACCGGCCGGCTCCAATTTCGACCTCGCAGGGCCGCTGACCGAGGTGGTCTTGCTGGGCAACGTTGCCTTGCGCATGGGCCGGCAGTTATATGAAAAGGGTCTGAAATTATATTACGACGGCCCGAATATGAAGGTTACAAATCTGCCCGAGGCTAACAAATATATCCGCAGCGAATACCGGGATGGTTGGACATTATGATTTTCGATTTACGATTTGAGATTGAGAGAGGAACACTCTAATGAAAGACAGGGAAAAATCAAACCAAAGAAATAATAGGATATCTCGACGTGATTTTATGGGAGCGGCGGCGGCCGTAGCGGCGTTCACGGTTGTTCCGCGGCACGTTCTTGGAGGGCCGCGTCAGATTCCGCCGAGCGAAAAGGTAAACATTGCCGGCGTTGGCGTCGGGGGTCAGGGCGGCGGCGACATTAATAACGTCAGCAGTCAGAACATCGTGGCGCTCTGTGATGTGGACTGGAATCGTGCAGGCGGGACGTTCAGACGCCACCCGAATGCAAGAAAATACAAAGATTTTCGCGTGATGCTGGACAAGGAGGATAAAAACATCGATGCGGTCGTGGTTGCCACGCCGGACCATGTTCACGCCGTTGCGAGCATAACCGCTATCAAAAGAGGCAAGCACGTCTATTGTGAAAAGCCGCTGACCCATTCGGTATATGAAGCGCGAATGGTTGCCGAGGCCGCCCGTGAGCATAAGGTTGCAACCCAGATGGGCAATCAGGGCCAGGCCTCCGAGGGCACCCGCCTGATATGTGAAAATATCTGGGGTGGAGCGATTGGTCACGTACGCGAGGTACACGTCTGGACCGACAGGCCCTTGCGGGGTCTTTCAGACGTATATTGGCCCCAGGGAGTAGGCCGGCCCGAAGATACACCGCCTGTGCCGGATAAGCTTGATTGGGACCTGTGGCTTGGCCCGGCGCCGGAAAGGCCCTATCATCCGGCTTACGTGCCGTTTAGGTGGCGAGGCTGGTGGGATTTCGGAACCGGCGCTCTCGGTGATATCGGATGCCACAGCATTGATCCGATATGGCGTGCTCTAAAGTTGAAGGCTCCTTTAAGCGTTCATGCCGCCTGCACTTTAGTCAATAACGAAACTTATCCTGTTGCCTCACGGGTGACTTACCAGTTCGGTGCGCGCGGTGATATGCCTCCGGTCAAGCTGCACTGGTATGACGGCGGGATGAGGCCGCCGCGTCCGGATGAATTGGACGACGGCCAAACCTTCGGCGACAATGGAACACTATTTGTCGGCGATAAAGGAAAAATGTTAGGGTACAGGATAATACCGGAATCGAGAAGGAAGGAATTTGGCAATGCACCGAAAGTGCTCGAACGCTCGCCGGGCCACCATCAGGAATGGATCGATGCCTGTAAGGGCGGTAAGCCGGCCGGTTCCAATTTCGATCATGCCGGACCGCTGGCGGAAGCCGTCCTGCTGGGTAATGTTGCCCTGCGACCGTCGATTAAAGAGAAGCTGACGCGAGTAAATCTGCTGTGGGACAGCGCCAATATGAAAATTACAAACGTGCCGGAGGCGAATCAATACCTGCACCGCCAGTACCGGGAAGGTTATAGTCTGTAGCTGTGGGGTGGGGCTTTGCCCCACCACAAAACAATGTCAATGGTTATCACCGGTGGGCTAAAGCCCGCCCTATATAACTTTAAGGAAGTCAATCGTGGAAAGTCAAAAAGTAACTCGTCGTGATTTTCTAAGTGGCGTTGCGGCCACCGCAGCGTTTACCATCGTTCCGCGTCATGTGCTTGGCGGGCCCGGCAGGATTTCGGCGAATGAGAAGCTCAACATTGCGGCTATTGGTTCAGGGGGGATGGGAGCCGCCAATATCAATGCGTGTTCGAGTGAGAACATTGTCGCTTTATGCGACGTGGACGACAGGCACGCCGCCGGGACGTTTAATAAGTTCCCCAAAGCCGGAAAATACAAAGATTTCCGCGTCATGCTGGATAAAGAGGACAAGAACATCGATGCGGTGATTGTGGCGACTCCCGACCACACGCATGCGGTCGCGGCGATGGCCTGCATCAAACGCCGCAAGCACGTCTACTGTCAGAAGCCGCTGGCCCATTCGATTTACGAAGTCCGCATGTTGACCGAGGCGGCGCGGAAGTACAAAGTTCAGACGCAAATGGGCAACCAGGGCCATTCGTCCAACGAGATTCGGCTGCTCTACGAGTGGATTCAGGATGGGGCCATCGGTCCTGTCCGTGAGGTCCATACATGGAGCGACCGCCCCGTCGGCGGCCATCCGTGGTCGGACTTTCCCATTATGGCCCGTCCCAAGGAGACGCCGCCCGTGCCGGATACCCTGGACTGGGATCTCTGGCTTGGCCCGGTTCGGTACCGACCCTATCATCCGATTTACTGCCCCACTACGTGGCGCGGCTGGTGGGACTTCGGAACGGGCGCACTGGGCGATATGGGTTGTCATATCATCGATCCTGTCTTCTGGGCGTTGAAACTCGGTGCGCCGGCTCGCGTTGAGGCGTCCACGACGCACTACAAGCCCGAGGTGGCGTCCGAGACCTATCCGCGGGCTTCGGTCGTACGGTACGAGTTTCCCTCGCGCGGCCAGATGCCGCCGGTCAAGCTGACCTGGTATGACGGCCGCCTGCTGCCTCCGAGACCCAAAGACTTGGAACCCGGGCGGAAGCTGGGGACCAACGGGGCCTTGCTGATCGGCGAGAAAGGTACGATCATGCACGGCTCGCACGGCGCCGGCGGTGTGCGGATCGTCCCGGAGGCGAAAATGAGAGCCTATGACAGGCCGTCCAAGATTCTGCCGCGTGTGAAAGGCGGCTCCGGCGGCCACGAACAGGATTGGGTCCGCGCCTGCAAGAACGGCAAGCCGGCCAGCTCGAATTTTGACTACGGCGGCCCCCTGACTGAGATGGTGCTGCTCGGCGTGCTGGCTATGCGTTTGAAGAACACCCCTCTGGAGTGGGATTCTGAGAACCTGAAAGTTACTAATTGCGATGAAGCTGATAAGTACGTCAAACCGGTCTTTCGGGAGGGATGGACATTATAACTTAATAGTTACTCGCCCAGTTGCAAACGGGCGGAATGAATTAAAGAGGATATACAATGAAAACAAGACGCATATCAAGACGACAATTCCTGGCTGGAGCCGCGACGGCGGCGACGTTTACAATCGTTCCTCGTCATGTGCTTGGCGGGCCGAATAGGGTTTCGCCGAGCGAAAAGCTCAACGTAGCCTGTATCGGCGTTGGCGGCATGGGCGCCAGCGATGTCCGCCAGATGAGCAGCGAAAATATTATTGCATTTTGTGATGTTGATTTCAAACACGCGGCCGGTACGTTTAAGAGTTATCCTAACGTAAAGAGATACCGCGATTTCCGCAAAATGCTGGATAAAGAGGCTAATAACATCGAAGCGGTTACTGTTTCGACGCCGGATAATCTACACGCCGTCGCGGCTATGGCCGCCATCAAAATGGGCAAGCACGTCTATTGCCAAAAGCCGCTGGCGCATGATATCTATGAAGTACGCCGGCTTACCGAAGCCGCCCGCAAGTATAAAGTGATGACGCAGATGGGTATCCAGATTCACGCTGAAGCTGCCGTTAAACGTGTGGTGGAGATTATTAAATCAGGGCTGATCGGCAAGGTACGAAAGGTGGATATATTCAGTAATAAAAACTGGGGCGGCGGCACGCGACCTACTGAGTCTATGCCTGTGCCAGAAACGCTCGACTGGGACCTTTGGCTGGGACCGGCACCGTGGCGGCCTTACCATTCGACTTATCTGCCCGGCAACTGGCGCCGCTGGTGGGATTTCGGCACCGGTACGTTGGGGGACATGGGCTGTCATATTATCGACCCTGTGTGGTGGGCCCTGGATTTGGGTTATCCCACGACCGTTGAGGCCAAACCGGGTCCATTCAACAAAGAAACTTATCCGACGGCGACGGTCGTTACGTGGGAGTTTCCCGCCCGCGGCGAGCTGCCGCCGGTAACGGTTAGCTGGTATGATGGTGTCAACAGGCCGCCCAGGCCTCCGGACCTTGAGCCCGGGCGCAAGCTGCCCGGTCAGGGCGGACTGTACTACGGCGAAAAAGGCACTTTACTCGCCCCGCATATGGGTAATCCCCGGCTGGTACCAGAATCGGAGATGAAAGGTTTCAAAATGCCGGAGCCGTTTTTAGGCAGGGGGGTAAATCATTACCGGCAATGGATTAACGCATGCAAGGGCGGACCGAAACCAACGGCCAACTTCGACTATTCCGGCCCGCTGAGCGAGACCATTCTGTTCGGCAACGTTTCAGCCCTTGCCGGCGAAAAACTGTACTGGGACGGCCCGAACCTCAAAGTAACCAATCTGCCCGAGGCGAATAAGCACCTCAGACGCAAATATCGCGAGGGTTGGACATTATAGTTATACTATTTTCGATATTAACAACGTCTAATTAATAGGAGAAAAAGAAATGAACAAGAAAATGAAAGTAACGGTTGGTGTTCTGGCGTTTGCATTTTGTGTTTGCTTCCTGAGCAAAGCGGCGATGGCAGATAGCTGGAAAGACTGGAAACTGGGTATGCAGGCGTACAGTTTCAATCGCTTCACATTTTTCGAGGCGGTTGATAAGAACAAGGCGCTTGAAATGAAATACATCGAGGCCTATCCCGGCCAGGCGCTGAGCAAGGAAAAACCTGATGTAAGAATGGATCATAACATGTCTTCCGCGGATAGAAAGCTGGCGCTGAAAAAATTGCGGGACTCCGGCGTAAAACTAATGAACTACGGCGTGGTGGGCCTGCCAAACAACGAGGCCGAATGCCGAAAGGTGTTCGACTTCGCCAAAGAAATGGGTATCGAGACGATAGTCTCCGAGCCGCCGGAAGATGCATTCGATCTGATCGACAGGCTGTGCGAGGAATACAAAATTAACGTGGCAATTCATAACCACCCGAAGCCTTCGCATTATTGGAATCCTGATACCGTGCTGAAAGTCTGCAAAGGACGCAGCAAACGAATCGGCGCCTGCGCCGATACCGGGCACTGGACCCGTTCAGGTGTCGATCCGCTTGAGGCTGTCAAGAAACTCGGCAAAGCCGGGCGAATCATCAGCCTGCATTTCAAGGACCTCAACGAATTCGGTAACCGCGGAGCGCACGATGTTCCCTGGGGCACGGGTGTAAGCCAGGCCGGGGCGATATTGGCCGAGCTGGACCGGCAGAAATTCAAGGGCGTATTCTCGATAGAGTACGAGCATAACTGGCTCAACTCGATGCCCGAGATATCCAAATGCGTGGCGTTCTTCAGGAAGACCGCCGCCGAGCTTAGCAATGTCAGGTATAGGAGGCTCTTCAGGAGGAATCTTTCTAATACCATAATGGAACCTGACTCCTGGGCTTTTGATGCCGATGGCGTTCTTGCACCCACACCGAGTGGCCACGGTACCATCTGGACCAAACAACGTTACGGCAACTTCATACTCGAGCTGGACTTCAAAGTCCCTGAAGGGGGCAACAGCGGCGTCTTTATCCGTGGTGCCGATTTGAAGAACTGGATCCACACCACGATTGAAATCCAGATTCACGCCACAACCGATGGAGCCAAGCATGGCCAGTGCGGGGCTGTTTATGACTGCCTGTCGCCATCGAAGGATGCGACCAAAAAACCGGGCGAGTGGAACCATTATGTCATCACCTGTCTGGACAACAAGATTTATGTCAATCTCAACGGCGAAGATATTATCGATATGGACATGAACCTCTGGACCGAAGCCGGCAGGAATCCCGATCCTCCGGTCGCCGCGGGAACCAAAAATAAGTTCCGCTATGCCTACAAAGATATGGCTCGCGAAGGGCATATTGGCTTGCAGTACCACGGCAATATGATCTGGTTCAGGGATCTTAAAATTAAATCACTTGACTAAAGACTAATTTCATGAGGTATATACGAATGAACAGCAGGAAGAACAACGCAATCGTTTGCGGTCGGATGGTTCTGGCCATCACGATCCTGGCTTTCAATTTATTTGGAATTTCAATTTTCGGCGGCCGGCAGACCGCATTTGCGGGCGATTCGAGTTCATCGCAAGAGTGGGTCTCAATATTCAACGGCAAAGACCTGACCGGCTGGGACGGTGATCCTCGCCTCTGGTCGGTTAAGGACGGCGTTATTCGGGGCCAAACCACTATTGCCAATCCCGCACGCGGCAACACTTTTCTTATCTGGCGCGACGACAAGCTTAAAGACTTCGAGCTGAAAATCAAATTCCGCATCCAGAACGGCAACTCCGGTATCCAGTATCGCAGCAAGGAAGTCGATAAGTGGGTCGTAAGTGGATATCAAGCCGAGGTAGAGAATAATCCGGGCAAGGTCGGTTTCCTCTACCACGAAAAAGGCCGAGGCTGGCTGGTCAACGTCGGAGATCTTATGGTCATCGACGACAATGGCGAAAAAGAGGTGATCAGCAACGTTTCGGATGTCGACGAGCTTATCAAGGCCCGTTACTACAAGGAAAAGGACTGGAACGAGTACCACATCATCGCGCAGGGCAACCACCTGAAACATTATCTCAACGGCTACCAGACGATGGAGCTGATAGACAATGATCGAGTTACCAATCCGAACGATCCGAAGGACCGCAAGGGTGCTGCAAGACAGGGCATTCTGGCGCTTCAAATCCATGCCGGCCCTCCGATGGTTGTTGAGTTTAAGGATATCCGCGTCATGCATCTCGATGATAAATACGGCGATGCACAACTGCTCTTCAATGGAAAGAATCTCGATGAATGGACCACGAAGACCGGTTCAGGCCGGGGCGACAAATGGGTAGTCGGAAAGGCGAGTATCTCGCCGGATAATCCCAAGATGCTTGTTGCCGCCGATGGCAAAGGCGAGATGATTAACCTGACACCCGAGCACGGCGCCAGCCGGGACATTTACTCGAAAGCGAAGTTCGGCGACTGCCGGATAGAGCTGCAGGTTATGGTGCCGCAGGGCTCCAATTCCGGTATTTATGTTATGGGTGAATATGAAATACAGGTGCTGGACAGTTGGGGTCGGCAGGAAATGGGCGGCGGCGATATGGGCGCGGTTTACGGCGCCAGCAAGCCGAAAGTGAACGCCAGCAAAAAACCCGGTCAGTGGCAGAAGTATGTCATTGATTTCCAGGCACCGAAGTTCGATTCATCCGGGAAAAAGACGGTCGAAGCCAAACTGCTCAAGGTAGAGCTTAACGGCAAGACCCTGCATAAAAAAGATCTTGTAATGGAGAAGCAAACACCCGGCGGCGTTACAGGCAGAGAATGGCCGACCGGGCCATTGATGTTCCAGGGCAACCACGGGCCCGTGGCGTATCGCAATATCATCGTCAAGCCTCTGGAAAAGTAGGGGCAACCCTGTGTGGTTGCCCAGGGCAGGCACATGGGCCTGCCCGTGCTGAGACAGTTGTAAATGAGCGACATCGGCAGTAAAAATAGCCGAATGGATGCTTGACAGTGAAGTATGGCCGTGCTATATTGCCCGGCGAAATTGAAAGTTCAAGATTAGTTGAGTTTGTTAAATTTGTGGAGTTGCTAACAATGGGTAATCAAAAAACTGTTAAAGAAATAGACAGGCGCAGTTTTCTGCGTTCAACGGCGGCGGTCGGAGCCGGTTTGGCGTTTTCGCCGATGGTTGTAGGACAGGCGAGCGGAGGAAAGGCGGATACTATTAATGTGGGTTTGCTGGGAACCGGAGCCCAGGGACAGGTTCTGATGAACGCCTGCCGGAATATCCCCGGCATCCGTTTCAAGGCCGTCTGCGACATCTGGACAGCTTATAACCAGAAACGCGTCTCGCGTATGCTCAAAGCCTATCGCCATGAGCACAATACGTATGTTGACTATAAGGAAATGCTCGATAAGGAAAAAGACAATCTCGATGCGGTCATTATCGCCACGCCTGACTTTTGGCATTCAGAGCATGCAGTGGCCTGCCTTGAGGCCGGATTGAACGTCTATTGCGAAAAAGAGATGTCAAATACGCTCGAAGGCGCCAAGAAGATGGTCGAGGCGGCGAAGAAATCGGGAAAACTGCTGCAGATCGGTCATCAGCGTCGCAGCAATCCCCGCTACAGACATGCCTACGACAAGCTTATAACCGGCGCCAAGCTTTTAGGTGAGATAACCACTATTAACGGCCAGTGGAATCGCAGCAAGGCGGCGTGTGAAGATTTGGGCTTCCCAAGAAATGCCAAGATTGACCAGGCCACCCTGGAGAAATACGGTTTCGAATCTATGCAGCAGTTTAGAAACTGGCGCTGGTACAAAGGGCTCGGCGGCGGGCCGATCGTCGATTTGGGTTCGCATCAGATCGACATTTATAGCTGGTTCCTCGGCGCCAATCCCAAATCCGTCATGGCAAGCGGCGGTATCGACTACTGGAAAGGACACGACTGGTACGACAATGTCATGGTTATTTATGAGTATCCGGTAGGAGATCGGACCGTCAGGGCGTTTTACCAGACAATCACTACCAATAGCAGCCAGGGGTATTTTGAGACCTTTATGGGCGACGAAGGCTCGCTGGTGATCTCGGAGGCCTCCGGACGCGGCACAGTATACCGCGAAGCATGGGTTCCGGCGGAGAACTGGGAAAAGTGGGTCAAGATGGGCTTCATCGAAGAGCCGGTCGAGCCGGAAGAAGAAAAATCCGCCGGCGACGCCGTGCTGGATGTGCGTGAGTCACCAAAACCGCCGAGCTATGACATCCCGGTTACAATGGAAGGCAAGCCGTATCATCAGCCGCACCTTGAGAACTTCTTCGATGCCGTTCGCGGCAAGGCCAAACTCAATTGCCCTGCCGAGATCGGATACGAAACGGCTGTTACTGTCTTGAAAGTCAATGAAGCGGTGGCGGCTGGCAGGAGGCTTGATTTCAAGCCGGAAGACTTCGAAGCCTAAATGTTCGGGTAAGGCAACCGTTCTGTAAGATAAATATTAATATATTGAGAGAGAAGGATTGAGCGTACATTGAGAAAAGGATTAATATTAAAAGGCTTCTTGTGTTTGCTGGCCTTGTGCCTTCCCGTTGCCGCCGCTGAAACCGGGCAGAAACTTCTGGGCGATGAAAGTGATGGCAGCCGGGCGCACCCGATTCATCGTATCGAGCTGCTCGCCGAGCCGGGCGAACAAGACGCCGAACCCGTTGAGATTGATCCGGATATTGACACTGCCGAAGAGGTACTTTTGCCTTTTTCGACGCGCCGGACGTGCGGCGAGTGTCACAGCTACGGGATCATCGGAAAAGGCTGGCATTTTAACTCTGTTGATCCGAACGCCGAGAGCGGTCGGCCGGGCCAGCCATGGATCTATGTCGATGCCAAAACCGGCACTCAGATACCGCTTTCTTATCGCTCCTGGCCGGGCACATTCAAGCCCGGTCAGTTCGGCCTTAGCGACCGTGAATTCACTAAAATTTTCGGCCGGCAGACACCGGGCGGCGGCGCCGGAGAGACCGATGACCAGGTAGAGGTGATGCGGCAGTACGTCTCCGGCAAGCTGGAGATTAACTGCCTGAGCTGCCACAACGCAAACCCGCATCAGGATCAGGGCGGAACGACCGGTTATGCAGTGCAGATAAGCCGCGGTAATTTCCGCTGGGCGGCGGCCGCATCCTCCGGCCTGGCTTCGGTTACCGGTTCGGCCAGTGACATGGACGTAATGTACGATCCGTTTGATCCCTTTTCGGTCGAGACAGCCCAGAGCGGAACCAAGAAGCCGCCGACCATCACGTACCACAAGAGTATATTCGACCACGAGAACAACGTATTTTTTAATGTCGTCAGGGAAGTTCCTTCGCAGCGGTGTTACTTCTGCCACTCGAATCTATACATCGGCGCCGAAAAGACCGAAAAGTGGTCCGAGGACGAGGATATTCATCTGAAAGCCGGGCTGACCTGCGTCGATTGTCACCGTAACGGGCTCGACCATAATATCGTCCGGGGCTACGAGGGTGAAGAGGAAACATCGGGCAACGAGCTTGCGGCTGCTTCGTCCTGTGAAGGTTGTCATCTCGGAAAACAATCCGCTTCGGAGCCGACCGCCGGCCGTCTGAGCGCCCCGGTCCCCGTGCACCGCGGCATACCGCCGGTGCATTTCGAAAGATTGACCTGCACCGCGTGTCACTCCGGCCCGTGGCCCGCCGACGAGACACATTTTACCAAGACCTCGATGGCCCATCGCCTCGGAACGCCGAACGTGAACAAGGCCCGCGAGATGCTGCCGCACATAGCCTCTCCCGTTTTCGCTGAACAGGCCGACGGTAAAATCGCGCCTCACAAGCTTATTTGGCCTGCATTCTGGGGAGTTCTCAAAGACGATGGCGTAACGCCGATTGAGCTCGGAACCGTCACAAAAGTTATCGCCGACGTGCTCTCGAAGGAGAAGTTTCCGTTCTCGGGTGACTGGCCCGAATTGTCGGCCGAGCATATCGTTAAAGGCCTGAGCGCCCTGGCGTCCGGCGGTTCGGTGGAAGGTCAGGCCGTTTATGTCGGCGGCGGCAGACTCTACAGCCTTGACGATTCGGGCCAACTGAGCCAGCAGAAGGACCACCCCGCGGCAAAGCCTTACATGTGGCCCATCGGTCATGATGTCAGGCCGGCGGCCCAGTCACTGGGTATTCGCTATTGTACGGATTGCCACGGCACTGAAGCGCCTTTCTTCTTCGGGGATGTTACCGTCGATACTCCTGTTGCTGCGGCCCGCGAATCTAAAAAAATGGTAGAGTTCCAGGATATCTCTCCGTTCTATGCCTGGGCGTTTGCCTTCTCATTCGTATTCCGTCCCTGGATGAAGATGGTTGTTCTTGGTTCATGTGCTGTTATGGCCTTTGTTTTACTGCTGTATGCACTTAAGGCGCTGGGTTGTGTGGTCAAAACGCTGGTCGGAGAAAATTAGTAGCTCTTACTTAAAACATGTGAGTGATATGTATCAGACGATCTCGATAGTCGCATTTTTAGTTACCATTGGTGCCCTGGCACTGAATTGCATTGTTTCTCCCTGCAAAGAATGCTGGCGGCATCCCCTGAAAAAACTCATACATCTTTTTACCATGCTCTTTATTGAACAGAAGCTGAGCCCGGCGGGCGTTTTGAGGAAACTGGTTTATCTGCTGGCGTTGCTTTGCTTTGTCGTACTGGCGGTGACCGGCTTTTATCCGACGCTTGTGCTGGGCGAGCACATTTCCGGTTATCTGGTTATGGTGCATGCCACTTTTGCGCCGATTTTCGCGATCTGCCTGGCGATTCTGGCCGTGATGTGGGCGCGTAACAGCCGCTTGGCCGGTAGTGACTGGCCGTGGTTTCAGCGCTTTGTTCAGCGCGTTACTCTGGTCAAAAGTACCGGCGAAGAAATGTCTCCCGAAGGCCCCGGCCTCGGGCAGAAGATATCTTTTTGGTTGATAATCTTTTTAGCTTTGCCGCTGGCTTTGTCGATTGTTTTGAGCATGTTTCCCATTGCCGGCACGTATTGGCAGGAACTTCTTTTAGGGATCCACCGTTATACCGCTTTGGTTTTTGCCATCGCGGTAATCGTGCATCTTTACCTGATAGTCCGATGTAAAACGAACGAATAACGTCCGGATAGACTGTTCTTTCATATGTTTGTCGGGGTCACTGGCGCAGAATATTGTGTTTGTGGCCCGTTCTATATACGGATACAGATTGCAGCCTAATCCATTGTGATAGGCTTTCGGTTTATGTATTGCGTTTTCTTACGCACAAAGGTGCTCTTTTAGAAGGGCCGGAAAGGAGAAAGAGCCGATGGCCAAGGTAAAAGTAGCTGTTGTTGGACTTGGATTTGGCGCCGAATTCATCCCCATTTATCAAAGACATCCCGATGCCGAGTGCTATGCCATTTGTCAGCGAAATCAAAAGCACCTCGATGAGATAGGCGACCAGTTCGGTATCGAAAGGCGCTTCACAAAATTCGAAGACCTTTTGAGCATCGACGAGCTGGACGCAATCCACGTTGTCTCACCGATTGCCGATCACGCCTGGATGTCGCTGGAATCGCTGAAAGCGGGCAAACATACATGCTGCACCGTCCCGATGGCCACTACTAAGGAGGATTGTCTTGCTCTCGTTAAAGCACGAGAGACGTCCGGCAAAGTCTATATGATGATGGAAACCGCCGTCTATACCCGTGAGTTTCTCTACGCCAAAGAGCTGGTCGAATCGGGCAAGTTGGGCGAGATACAGTTCCTGCGCGGCTCACACCAGCAGAACATGGGCCTGCCGGGCTGGCCGGAATACTGGTACGGTTTTCCACCCATGCACTATGCAACTCATGCCGTAAGTCCGCTGTTGTGCCTTGCAAAAAAGCGGGCCGAATCGGTGGTCTGTCACGGCTCGGGCCGGATTCAGGAAGATTATATCAAGAAGTACAATTCACCTTTCGCGGCAGAAACAGCCATTATCGAACTCGCTGATTCCAACCTTGCCTGCGAGGTGACCAGGTCGCTGTTTAATACGATCAGGCAATACAGGGAAAGCTTCGACGTGTACGGCACAAAACTCTCGTTCGAATGGGAGCAAACCGTCGGCGATGGTCCTGTTATCTATTCCGGCTATGAGGACGCCGAGAGGATAGAGATTCCCGATTACGGCCACCTGCTGCCGAAGGAAATCGGTCCCTTCACGGGGCACGGTGTCTATGACGAAGAGCACGAGCACACGTCCTTCATCCAGGGCAGCGGGCACGGCGGCTCTCATCCGCATATGACGCATGAGTTTGTTCGTGCGATTGTCGAAGAAAGAAAATCCGCCGTCGATGCTGGTACGGCGGCAAACTGGACTATGGCGGGAGTTTGCGCCCATGAGTCGGCGATGAATGACGGCGGGAGAATTCAGATACCGCAAACCGATTAGCTGCTTTTACGCCGTGGATAAATTTCTCTTCAAACCCGTAAAAAACTGGTTGTTTCGAAGCGCAACTGTTATATTTATTATGGATAATCCGGTAACGTGCCGGTGGTATATATATTCGAAGGCAGTATATTTAAGGAGAAAAAATTATGAGTAATGGAGCATTGCCGAGTTATTTGAGTATGGCCAAGCCGAACCCGGCCGAGAACAGGACTCCCTGGTACAAAAGTACGGCTCCAGCCTATGCGGGTATTTTTCTGTGGATTGTTTTCTACATGGAGATTGCCAATGGGACCCTCTCGCAAGCCGGTTTGGGTCTCAGCCTGCTGGGGCTGGTTATTGCAGCTCTTATCTGTCACTTCCTGTTTTATCTCGTACCCGGCCTGTATGGTATGAAGACAGGGTATCCGCTCTATGTTGTAGGTTCCTCGACCTACGGCACAGCGGGGGGCTTTCTAATGCCGGGCTTGTTGATGGGACTGCTTCAATTTGGCTGGCTTGCCGTCAACACTGCTGTTTCCACAGATTTCATTCTTCAGGCGTTCGGCAGGGCGCCCGCTATGGATGCTGAAGGCGTATTCCACGGAGGCGTTGCCTTCACCATAGTTGCAATCCTATGGGCCGTCCTTGCTGTGTTTGTTGCAATCAAGGGAATTCAATATGTGGGAAAAGTATCAACGTTCCTTCCGATTGTCCCGCTCTTGATGATTTTGATTGTGTTCTTTGCCAATGTCGGAAGCGCCGGAGAATACACTCCTCCTGAGGGTGCTCGACCAGTAGTTGGTTTTATGACAATAATCGCCATCGTAGTTGGATTTTTCGCGACAGCGGGTGCAGCGGGTGTGGACTTCGGGATGGGCAACCGCGATAAGAAGGACATTCAGCTTGGCGGTCTCGTCGGCATAGCATTGGCAATTATCGTTGCTGGTGGTCTGCCGCTCATCGCGGTTGCCGGTGCCCATGGGGCTAATCCGGGTATGGAGAAATACACTTTCGATGCTGTGATCAGCGCACAGGGTGGTTTCTTATCCAAGATTATGTTTGCGCTGTTCGCAATAGCGAGTTTTGCCCCGGCGTGCTTCTGCACGTTCATCGCCGGCAACAGCATCGGTACGATGTTCCCGAAACTTAATAAGGTGATAACAGTTCCGATAGGTGCTGCTGTGGCCGTTCTTCTCGCTGTGACCGGCAAGGCCCTCAACTTAATTGGAGTTTTCAATATAATCGGGGCCTCCTTTGGTCCGATCTGCGGTTCGATGGTGGCAGATTATTTGCTTAGCGGCTGCAAATGGTCCGGACCGAGAAAAGGTATTAACCTTGCCGGCTATATAGCGTGGGCGGTTGGCTTTATTGTGGCAATTCTTCCGACGATTAATGCCGAGACATTCGGATTCATCAGCCCGGCGCCGGTTATTGCCTTTGTGATTGGTTTTGTACTGTACTACGTACTTTCCAAGGCCGGTCTTGAGCCGCCCGTTGTTGAAATGGCTGCCGCTCCGGCCAAGCCCGCGGATGAACCCGGCGAAGGACCCGCTGCGCCGGAGGCCGCTGCTGCCGAAGAGGCAATCGACGCTGCCGAGAAGCAGAAACAAGAAGAAAAAGGCAAGTAACTTAAGCTTTTTTGCAGCCTCAGAGATTTGTAACTAAGAGTACGACCACTGCAGGGATTCGGGAATATACCGGATTCCTGCCGTGTTTTTTTGGAAATTTGTTTTTGAAGCTAAACGTATTATCAACAAGTACTTGCAAGCTTATTTTTTGATGTGACTTTTTCTGTGGCATATAAAATAAAAAGAAAAAATATACTTTTGAGCGGCTTGACAACGTCATACAAATAAGGTAGCATTATCGTTCCGATTTTGTAGACATCGGATAGTTTGTTAATGATGAGCATTTTCGTTGGTTTTATGAAATTGATAATTATGAGGTAAAAGGAAATGATGACGAAAAACTTTGGTTCAATTGTAAAGGTCTGTGCCTGTATGTTGCTTATGCTATCTTTATGTTTTATTCCATCCTGCAAGAAATCGGAGCCTTCCGATGAGAGCTCGCAGCAACAATCCGTAAGTGCGACGCAATCTGAATCCTCTGCTCCGAGTACGATAAAAGCAGTTGAGGAAGAAGTCGAAGAACCTGCCGAGACGGAGACTGAAGCAGAAACTGTTGCCGAAGAGCCGGCTGAGGTCGAAGAGGAAGAACCGGCCGCTCCTGCCAATACCGCGGGTCTGGTTCCGATTGATATAGAGCTGCCCAAGCCAATGTTCGTAGGCACGCCACAGGATACGAAGGTACCTAATCTCGAAAAACCGCTGGGCAAGGCACGACCGCCGTTTTTAGCCCCTGAGGGAACCAAGAATGTTGCCTTAGGCAAGCCGGTTGCCAGCAGCGATGAAGAACCCATCATCGGTGAGATTGAAATGATAACCGATGGTGATAAGGAAGCGGCCGACGGCAGTTATGTCGAGTTAGGCCCGTTTGCCCAGAACGTCACGATTGACCTTGGGGCTATGCACGAGATTTATGCTATTGTTGTCTGGCATTATCACAAACAGGCCCGTGTTTATTTTGACGTAGTCGTGCAGGTTGCCGATGATGCTGATTTTATCACTAACGTCAAGACCGTCTTCAACAACGACAGAGACAACTCTGCCGGACTCGGAGTTGGTGAAGATTTACATTACACGGAAACTAACGAGGGCAAACTTTTAGATGTGCTTGCTCAGGGCATCAAGGCTCGTTACGTCCGCCCCTACAGCCAGGGCAATACAAGCAATGACCTGAACCATTATATCGAGGTTGAGGTTTACGGCAAGCCGGTACAATGACATGGCTAAAAAGGGTTGCGTCCTTATTTTGGCCGCGACAATTGTTGCGCTCGCGCTGCGCTTGCCGCGGCTCCAGCAGCGTCCGATGCACGGCGACGAGGCGGTTCACGCCATCAAGTTCGGGGACTTGCTTGAGCAGGGCGTCTATAAGTACGACCCGGACGAGTACCACGGCCCAACACTTAATTACCTGACGTTAATTCCTGCCGGACTTACCGGTGCCAAAAATCTGGTGCAGGTCAATGAGTTTACCCTGCGAATCGTGCCCGTTTTTTTCGGGGTTTGCCTTGTGCTGCTGCTCATACTGGTAATAGACGGCCTGGGAACAGCAGCAGCGGTTTACGCGGCGGTGTTGACTGCCATCTCAGCGGCGATGGTTTTTTACAGCCGATATTATATTCAGGAAATGCTCCTGGTCTGTTTCGCTTTCGGAGCAATTGTATCCGGCTACAGATATACCCAGAATAAAAACATCATCTGGGCTATCCTGACAGGGGCATTCCTCGGGCTAACTCACTCCACCAAGGAAACGTGTATAATCGTTTTTGGCGCCATGTTTCTGGCGGTCCTGCTTACGGTCGTTACCGATAGGCGGAAAGGCTCCCTTGCCAATGCGGCCAAAGCCGTAAAACCATTGCATCTGATAGCCGGTATTGCAGCAGGGGTAATTGTCTCGGGGCTGTTTTTTTCATCTTTTTTGTCCAATCCCGGCGGCATTCTCGATTCGATTCGAACTTATGCGACCTATTTCGAGCGGGCCGGGGGCAGCAATCTGCATGATCATCCGTGGTATTACTATCTCAAAATGCTCATTTATTCCCGATACGGCGGCGGGCCCATCTGGACCGAGGCGATAATCGTATTTTTAGCCGTGGTCGGTTTCGTCGCTGCGATGCTCAGAAAAGGGCTGGCCTCCGTCAATGTGCAGTTGCTCAGATTCATCTCTTTCTATACGTTAATTTTGACCGTCATATATTCTTCGGTTCCCTATAAGACGCCGTGGTGCGTTTTGGGATTTCTTCACGGCATGATTCTGCTGGCCGGCGTCGGGGGGGTAGTTCTGGTCAGGCTTGTGCCCAATGTCCTGCCGCGATTGATTATTCTCTGTCTGTTATTCGATGCCTCCGCACATCTGACCTGGCAGGCTTATCGGTGCAATTACAGGTACTTCGCAGATAGTCGAAATCCCTATGTTTATGCTCACCCGACAAAGGAAATTTTTACCATCGTCCGGCGAACCGAAGAAATGGCCCGGGCAATGGAAAAGATGAATCAGGAAAATCCGGACAAGATAAAGATGCATATTCAGGTAATCTGTCCCGGCAAAGACTATTGGCCGCTGCCCTGGTACTTCCGGCGATTTGAGAAAGATGTTGTCGGTTGGTGGGAGCAGGTGGATGTAAATACACCTTCTGCGCCGCTGATTATTGCATCGCCCGATGTTGAGGCTTCGCTGACGAACAAGCTATATAATTTGACGCCTCTTGAAGATCGTCAAATGTACTTGTTTTTATTCGAGAAGCCCTACTATATGTGGCTGCGTCCGAAGATAAAATTACTTGGCTTCGTAAGAAAGGATGTCTGGAGCTACTTCTACCAGCAGCAGTCAGAAGCATTGATAGAAAGCGCCAAATGACTGAGCCTCCGCAAGAATCATGTTTTGTCAACAGCAATTGCGCTGCAATTGACGGGATGAAGCGTTTTTCGCACGAGGCAATGGCGACCACGTTCGAACTGCTTATTATCCACGAGGATGAACGTTACGCCAGCCAGGCAGCGGTAGCTGCTTTCGATGAGGTGGATAGGCTCGAACGCGAGCTTAGCAGGTTCCTGGAAAACAGCGATGTCACCCGAATCAACAACCTGCCTGCCAATCAACTCCTGCAGCTTGGTCTGGATACGTTCGAGTGCCTGAAGATCGCTGTGCGAATTTATGCTGAAACAAACGGAGCGTTCGATATCTCAATCGGCACTTTGCTGAAATGCTGGCGTAACGATGATGGTACTCCGCGGAATCCTTCGCCGAGCCAGATAGATATCGCTCGAATGCATGCCGGCACAAATCTCCTTCAACTAAACGAGGACGAACATACGATTACGCTGTCGGCCAGTCCTATGCAAATTGATCTCGGCGGCATCGGCAAAGGCTACGCCGTCGATCGAGTGGCAGAGCTGTTGCGGGACTGGAGCATTGATGTCGCCCTGATATCAGGTGGTTACAGTTCGGTCCTGGCCCTTGATGCGCCGCCGGGAAAAAAGGGCTGGCCTTTGACCATGACCAATCCGGCCGGAGATAAAGAGATACTGGCCCGGCCATTTTTACAAAATGGAGCCCTGAGCGGCTCCGGGGTACAGAAAGGCGCCCATATAATTGATCCACGCACTGCCCGGGCCGTTAAGGGCAGACGAGCGGCATGGTCGTCGGCTCGGCACGCTGCAACCGCCGATGCCCTCTCGACGGCATTTATGATTATGAGCCCCGATGAAATCAAACAATATTGCAGCCTGCATCCGAACACACTGGCGATGGTTATAGTCGATAATCAGGATCAAAGTACACCAAAAGAGACAATTCTGCGTTTCGGGGCGTGGGAAAAGATAGTGGATTAGTTGATTAGTTCATTAGTTAATTGGCTTTATTACACAATCTCTAATTCACTAATTCACTAAGATTTCTTTGATAGAATACGCCTGATTTTCAGCAGTTCGGAAAGGACCTGCCACCAGCTTCGAGTCGGCGACAGCCGGCTGTCACGGTCGCATGTCCAGTCGATGGGAAATTCCATGATTTTATAACCTTCCTTTTGCGCCCGCATAATGATTTCGATATCGAACGAAAATCCGTCAGTGACTGCCTCGCCGTACAGGTGCCGTGCGACGTCGCCTTTGTACATCTTAAAGCCGCATTGTGTGTCGGTGAACTCGGCGGGAATTTTCATATCGTGGATAACGAAGAAGTGGAATATCCTCGAGCAGATGCGCCGGTACAGGCTCTGCGTTTTTTCGATACGGCACCCTCGCATTTTCCTTGAGCCGTGTGCTATGTCGCACGAATCGCTTTTGAGCAGCTCCAGGCCCCGCATGGTATCTTCATAAGGCACGCAGGAGCCGCTGTCGGCAAACATGACATATTCACCGCTTGATTGCTTTATCCCCGTACGCACGGCGTAGCCTTTACCCCTGTGTTTCTCGTAGCGAATAACATTGAGCTGGATACCTGTGGCAGAGCTGTTCTTTGGAACCGTGGTATTTTTCGCCGCCTCGGCGGTATTGTCCCTGCTGCCGTCATCGACGACGATAATCTGGCCGGTAAAGTCATGGGCTTCTAAAAACCCCGACGCTTCGACTATATCTCGTGAGATCTTTTTGCTTTCCTCGTATGCCGGTATAACAATAGATATATCCATCGGTGAATTATATCCTACTATGTTGTGTTTGCAAGATGTAATTCGTATGTGTTATTATCGCCGGGATGTATGGGCTACGCTTTTAATACATCTCTGTCGCTTTCGGTTTTGAAAATGCGAGTCGTCGTAACGAATTTCGTTTTTGCCAGAAGGCCGGATGTGTGAGTCTTGATCGCCGCCGTCATGTTCCTTTTGTTTCTCAGTGCCGCACGTGCTTTCTCGAATATTCTCTGCTTCAACGGACAGGACAAATCTGAGTCATTTACGATGCTCAGGAAGCGTTTTTTATGCCGGTCGGTAAAATCTTTGCCTTGTTTAAGCGTGAAATATACCTCGTACAGGGCGATAAGATAAACCACCGCCAGTTCCACCGCCAGCCGGTAATACTTAATGTAGTCCACGTCTTTGATATATTCGCGATACATCCTGGAGTTCTCTTTGTCCTTGCGATATTCTTTGTCCGCCTTCTTGTATGGCCCGAGCTGTCGGCATGCACGCAGGGTCAACAGCAGATTATCGACTGAGTTTTCGATTTCCTCTTCCGAAGGACAGGAGCTGTAAGTTTCCACAAATCCCCGTTGCAAAAAGTAACGGAACCAGTCCTCGGCGTTTCTTGTAGTCATTCCCCTTACGCAGTCCGTCCAATCGCGAAAATCCTGCTTGAAAAAGTTGTATTTCGAGCCTGTCTTTTCTTCCAGGCGATATACTTCTTCATACAAAAAATAATCCTGAAAAACCTCGCACTCGCGGTGTTTTTTGCGATTCCGGCCCTCGCGGTAGTAAGGCCCGGCGACGCTGTTGACGACTGGGTGGATGATCTGGTCGGCGGCAATATGCGTCAGGTGCCCCGCAATGTAGGCAAGCTTCCGCATATCATCGTCGTACAGTTTAACCTGACCGTTTTCTCTTATAACATCGCTGAAAATAATCTCGACCAGCTTCAAGGGAAACTCGTTAGGTCGGTGCGAGTGCAAATGGTACGACCACCGAGTGACTCCCTTGGCCTGGACGAAACCTTCCTTGAGCATGTCTTTGATGGAGCTGGATAGCCTGTTATAGTAATAGAGGTCCGGCCCGAGGCTTCCGAGATTCACGTACGCCTTATAATTCTTGTTCTTTGAGGCGTCGTCGAGTTTTTCTGCAAATTGTTTATACTGGTTAATCCCTTTTGCCTTTAGCGCTTGAAACGCCTTGTGGGCGATGAGCATATGTGTCACGTTTGCCGGCATAAAAAATCCTTTCTTTGTACGAATCGATCATCCGGAGAGTTTATGAGAGCACATAAAAAAACACAAGGGTCTTTTCCTTCGCCGGAGCTTGCGTGGCTTTTTCACCGATGGCTTCAAATCAAATCCGCCGCATTGTCTGGGATCCAGCCTTCGCTGTCGTCGGCGAGTATTATATGGAACCATCCTTCTCGTCGTTCGAGCAGGTCGAACTCGGTACCGGCGTGCAGCGGGTCGGTGAAGCTCTCCGGATAATTCGGGCCGTCGCCCTGGCGGGCAACAACCTGGCCGGCAGTGATAACACCACAGATTGTAGTAGCCCGAGACCGGCTTTCCACAACGACAGATGCAAGAAAACTCACCGTTAAAAGGCCGCAAATCGCCGAGGTAACGACTGCGCCGGCGGATTTGTTGCGCCATAAAATTACGGTTAAACTGATGCAGACAATTGCGAAACAGAGGCATGTGAGAAGAATCTTTGTCCTAATGGAAAAGTCATAGTGCCAGAAAAACAGCGTCTCCAGGATACGCTCTTCGGTTTTGACTTCTACTGTGTCGATTCTCCTGCTGCGTGCGAAGGCGAGGTTTTTTTGAATGTTAGTGTCGGCCTTGTCGAGTCTTTCGGCCCGTCGATAATTCAGAATCGCTCTGCCGATATCCTCTTTGAGGAAATAGGCGTTGGCGAGGTTGTAATATAGTTTCGAGTTGTTTATCCGGCCGTCGCTGATTATCTTTTCGTAATTCAGTATCGCTTTTTCGTAGAGTTTTCGGGCCTTCTCGGTCTCGTTGGTCGTCGCGTTTGCTTCTCTGAAGAACTGGTTGGCCTGGTTGAAAAGCCAATGGACCTGCTCGGTTGTCAGGGAGCTGCCGGCCGGAGCGCCCAGGCAGTCCGTAAAGACTCCATAGGAGAATAAAAGCAAGCCAATTAATGCTACAGAAAATTTATTGTTAATCATTTTCTACAATTCTTTTCGATACTGCGAATAAGCTCGCTTATTTGCCTGATCTTGTCAGATTCGGTTTTTATTTCCATCGGTGCGTAGCGTCCCGCTTCGAAGCCGGCTATGATCGCTTTGTAGTTTTCGGCGCTTTGTTTATCTCGCGTTGCGGCGATAATCGCATCGTAACAGTCGTCAGGAGTAAGCGAGCCGGCCGTTTTGTCGAACTTCTCGCCGATATAGTTTTTCATAATCGACACAAGCTGCTCGTTTTGTTGTATTGTGTCGCGGGCATCCCCTCGACAAGCTCGGGGAAGGCTCTGGACGCGATCCGAGGGCGAGACGCCCTCGAGACTTAATTTCTTCAATTGCCTGATAGCGTTACCGCAGGCCTGCCGGTGTCGCCTGGCTGCCGCTTTCTCAGGGCTTATATGTGAGAAGAGTTTGATCAGGAAACTCGATACAAGCCCGAGCAGAGGTAAGGCCCAGATAACGGCATAGCCGGGACTGCCTAACGCAGCCAGAGGCGAGAAACTCATGTCGTCCAAAGTCTCAAGATCTTCGTAATTGGCCGAAAGCCCTTTTTTAATTGCCTCGATTTCCCTGTTAATCGGCGTGAAATCTGAGCCCTCCAGATCCGCGTTGGTCAGTATTTTCGTCGGCGCCACTTCGAGTTTGATCGGCTCGGTTTTGGCCGTCACGTACCTGCCCTGTTCGGCGTCGAAATATACCAGAGGAATCGGCGGTATCTCGGTTACCTGGTCGTTGTTGGCTCTTAGCGTTTGTGTAAAGACTTTGAATTCGTTATCAATTGTCGGTGAAGCTTTCTGAGAAGGGATCTTGAAATTGGCCGCCAGAGCGGGCACCTGTTCGAGCGCCGGCCATTGTACCGGCTTTAGATATTTACTGCCGCCGATTTTAACGGTGAGTGTAATCGGGTCGCCTATATTAACTTTCGTCGGCGTCGCCGAAGCGGAAATCGTGTATTGTCCGACCAGGCCGTAAAATTGTGCCGGCTTGTTCTGCTGGGGCAAAGGCAAGACCTGAAGTTCGAGCGGTTCTGAGGTCACCATAAACCGTCTGTATCTGATCTGCGAGCCGAAAAAGCTATCGAACATATCCTGTGAGCGGCTACGCCCGACGGCAACAGCGGCGGAAACCGAAGCCGGCTGCATGGCTATTTTGCCGGAACGCTTCGGTATCATAACCTTGCTGAAAGACAGCAGGATCGATTCTTTATCCTTGTGAACGACCCTGTACTGGCTAACCATGACGGTTATTCCCGTGTTGAGGCGATAGAGTTTTGCCTGTGGATTCGAAACATCAGGCTCTTCAATATAAAAGTCACCAGTATTGAAAGCCGGGACGTTGAATTGGAAATCTCCGATGTTGGCCGAGATATAAAACTTAACCGTCATGATGACCGGCTGGCCCACGTAGCACTGCTGATGCGACAATGTCACCTCAAGGTCCAGTTGGTCGGTAGTGCCGGGCTTAATGATGTTTACGGCCACTGGATTTGTCTGATAAGTTTTTCCCTCGTGCTCGACCGTCAGTGACGGAAGTCGAATCCGCCCGGCCCGGCCCGCGGTCAGGGTATAGGTCATGATAGTTGTAACGTTCTGGGTAGTTCTGTTGTTTATGATATTTGTAGAAATCTGTTTTCTGTTGCCCATACTTTGCGGATTGTATTGACGCAATGGTTCCAGATCGACCTTGCCGGCGTTATCGGAGCCCTGGATCACAATATAGAAGTTGAAGCCCTCGCCGACGTATATATCCGTTCCGGAATCGACCTGAGCGGAAACCTTCACCTGACCCGAAGCATTTGCCGCCAGCGCAGTTATTACAGCAAAAACCAGAATAATGTGTTTTGCGTGTTTCATTTTGTTTTTTCGAAATACTCAATCATAAATAAACATTATTGGCTCTTACTACCAGTCTTTTTCGACTTTTTGCCACGGGCCTCTTTGCAGAATCTGCCTTTCTTTCCGCCGGCGTTGTTCTTTATCCAGGATTTCCTGTGCAGTTGTATCGGGGGCGACCTGCTGTTGCTGTTTTTGTTCTTTTTGCTGCTGTTTCTTCTGCTGGTCCTGTGGTTGATTGGGATCTTTCGGCTGGTTTGGGTCCCGCCCGGCGGCTTGTTGCTGCTGCTTTTGCTCCTGTGATTGATTCTGATTCTGTTGCGGATTTTGCTGCTGCTTATTCTGCTGCTGTTGCTGGTTCGGATCCTGGGGCTGATTGGGGTCTTGCTGTTGTTGTTTATTTAGCTGGTCGAGGAGGTCCTTGATTGTTAGCCGGGCCACTTCTATATTCTTTGCCGCCTTTTTGTTTTCCGGCTCGATATCCAGCACGCCTCTCCAGCTACCTATTGCGGTTTTCAGATCGTCGATTGCCTTCTGCAGGTTCGAGTCTTTTCGTTTGGAACCCTGCTGGAAGTAAGAATTGCCGAGATTGTATTTGGCTTTGGCTACGAGTTTCATGTCTTTGCTCTCGGCGGCGACCTGCCTGTATAAATCCATTGCCTTGCCGAGGTCGTCGAGCCTGTAGTAGCTGTTGGCCTGGTTGAATTTCGGTTCCAAAGCATCGGGTGCTTCTGTAAGGGCCTGATTGTAACTATTGATCGCTTCGTTGAAATTACCCTGTTTGTAGAACTTATTGCCCTGCGATGTAGATACTCCGGCCGAATCGGCAAGCGCCGCCTGCGAAATAACCAAGATCAGAAATATTCGAAAAACTGTTTTATATTTTTCTGCGTTCACTTATAAAAGCCTCACAAATAAGCAATATCAATCCCAAAGCCACGAATATTTGGAATTTCTCATCGTACTTGAGCATTGTTGTCGATTCAAGCTCGCGTTTTTCCGCCGACGCTATCAGGTTCTCATAGATCTGGCCCAGGTCCAGGGTGGTCCCCGGCCTGACGGACAGATATTTTCCGCCGTCGGTGACGTAAACAATGTTCCTCAGCAAATCGGCGCCGAGCTTGGACCAGACTTCCTCGCCCTTGTATTTCAAAAAAGTTTTCTCGCCGTTCGGGCCGGTAATCGGAATGCGTGAGCCTTCGTTTTCGTCGCCCAGGCCGATTGCGATGATTCTGATGCCTTCGCCGGCGGCTTTTTCGGCCGCCTGAACCGGAAAGCTTTCATAGCCTTCGTGCTCTTCGCCGTCCGTAATCAAAATTATGTCCTTGAATTCCCGGCTCTGCTTGTCGAAAACTTCCTCAGTTGCTTTTCGGATCGCATCGCCTATAATTGTGCCGCCCCTGCTGGTGCTTTCTGCGGATATGTCGGCCAGTGCCATTCTTACGAAAGCATAATCCTGTGTCAGGGGGCATTTTACCACGCTGTTGCCTGCGAATGTAACGATTGCGACCCGGTCGCCGGCCAGAGTTTCCAGCAGGTCCGAGATTGCGATTTTCGAGCGTTCCAGGCGGCTCGGCTTGATGTCTTCGGCCAGCATCGAGCGGGATGTGTCCAGCAGGATGCAGATGTCCCGGCCCCGGCGTTTTATCTTCTGGGCCTGCGGATTCCATTTAGGCTCGGTAAGAGCAACGACAATGCTGACGAACGCCGCCAGCAGCAGCAGTGCCTTGAACATCTGCTTTTTAATGCTGACGGCGTTATTGATTTTCTTGAGCATGTCGCTACTGGCCAGCACCCTCAGCGCACGGGCCTTTTGCCAGAAGCACCAGATGTACACAGGCAGCAAGACCGCCGGTATAGCGAATAAAAACCACAACGCTTTGTCATTTCCAAGATTCATTTATATTCTTGCAATTCATTGTCATTCCCGCGGAAGCGGAAATCCATATGTTCGTCACAATTTTGGATTCCTGTTTTCACAGGAATGACAGACCTTATTACGTTATTATTTACTTGTAATCCTTCTGTTACGGTATTTTGCGGAATATTGTACAGCTTGCCAGCATCTCTGCGGCCAATACCAGCAGCGCCGTCAACGTCCAAGGCCCAAAATGCTCTGCGAACTGGGTGTATTGAACGGACTTGACCTCAGTCTTTTCCAGTTCGTCGATTTTTTCGACAATACTGCGAAGCGCCTTCGCATCGTCGGCCCTGCCGTAAAATCCACCAGTACTCTCCGCGATTGCCTCGAGCAGTGTTTCGTCGAGCTGCTGACCGGTCGGCATTTTGTACGTTCCGAGCGGGGTCTGAATCGTCGTGTACGCCTGCGACGAGCCGATGCCGATTGTATATATTTTGATGCCCCATTTTTTTGCCAGGTCGGCTGCTTCGAGAGGGTCGTATTGACCCGCATTGTTGATACCGTCCGTGAGCAGGATCATTACCTTGCTCTTGATCTTAAAGCCGCTTTCATCGGCGTCCGAAATTTTTTCGCCGGACGAAATTAGTTGCTGCCTTCTGAGTTGGATTTCCTCTTCGGCCTTTTGCAGTCTGGCCGCGCCCAGAGCGATTGCATCGCCGATAGCCGTGCCGTCTTCATTGCGTATCCTGACGATTTCGGTTTTCTTCAGGAACTCAATAAGCACATTATGGCTGTGCACCAAAGGGCATTTCGTATCGGCATACCGGGCGAAACTGATCAAGCCTATCAGGTCGTTGCTTCTGCCCTTCAAGTCTTTTTTGTCGCCCTCGATAAAATCGGATAATACCTTTTTGACAACCTCCAGGCGGTTGAGCTTGTCTCCGTAATAGTCCATCTCGGTTTTCATGCTGCCTGAGTGGTCGACGACGGCCTCGATTGCGACTCCTTCTGTTGAGATTTCCGACAAGACAGTTCCCTTTCTGGGGCGAGCCAGTGCCACGATAAGCAGCGCCACGCAAAGCAGTCTTGCAATCGTCAGCAGCGGCCTGAATCGAATTCGCCAAGAAACCATACAGCTCTTAATATCTACCAGGCTCGGAAATCTAACCGCGGCCGTACCTTTTCTGCGCAGCATCAGGTATGCCATAACAGGCAGGACCAAAAGCAAAATTAACGCCCAAGGTGAATATAACTGCATTATGTGCTCCCAATGGTTACGGCCTCTTCGGAGCCGGTCATTTCTGTTACATCGACTTTTAGCTCGTCGGATTTGGTTTTCTCGATAAAATCTTTTACCAGGTTGAAAGTTTCCTGGATCTGCTGTGTTGTCGGATTGTGTTTGGCGAATTTCACAAGGTCACAGTGCTGGAGAAATTCTCCCAGCCGCTGCTTTTCAGTAGCCGGCAGAACTTCGGTATTCGCAAGCTCGACTAAAAATTCCTCGGTGGTTCTTTCCGGCGCCCTCAGTCTGAAACGGTGCTCGATATAATGCCTGAGAATATCGCTGACTCGTTCGTAGAATTCCTTGATTCTACCGGCGCCGACGAGGTCCTCTTTGATCAGGGCACGCAGCCGTTCGTATGCGAGCTCGTGGGCCGGTTTGAAAATCCTGACAAGTTCCTTCACCCGTTTGCGTCGCAGATAAAGCCACAGGCCCGCGGCGGCGGCTACGGCGACCACACTGAACGCCCAGATCCATGCGAAAGACTTTTGACGGGGCATCTCAATTACACCTTCGATATCCTCAATCTTCAAATCGGCCCGCTGCTCGCCTAACAACGAAGTGACTTCTATATCGATCGGCTCGGTCGTAAGTTCGTATTTCTTTTCTTCAGGGCTGTTGGCATCGTAAAACTCGAATGTGAACGCGGGAATGGGATATGTGCCGGAAAGAAAAGGTTCGAGACGATAACGGTATGTGCTGACAACACAGTTATTCGGATCGAGTTTGTCGCCGAGATTGTCCCAGTCGACAATCCCGAAGCTCTCCAGCACTTTATCTACTTTGGGCATCCGGACTTCAAAGTCCGGCTCAATCGCAGCTTCAAGTTCCAGCAGAACCGTATCGGCAATTGTCATAGAGGCTTTATCGGCACGAACTTGAACGCTCAGTGGCCCCCGCTCGTAATTTTTTTCGATTTCGAATTGAGCTTTGCCCGCCTTGTCGTCCGGGCTCTTTCCGCAGCCGGCGCACAGCCAGAGCACGCCGCAGCAGAGCAGCATTTTTAAGATGATATGGTTTTTTGCTGAGTTCCTTATCATATTATTTTCAGTACCGTTTATTTTGTAGCTCCGGCAGGAGTTTCCTCCGGCTCGGTCTGTCCCGGTCCACTCATCGCGGATGTGTGTATAATGACGTTATGTTTATCCATCATCTGCTCGATGTAGCTGCTTTGGACGTCCTGGCGTTTCTGGTTGGCAAGCATTGATATGACCTGCTGGCTGACTTCATCAAGCGATTTCTGCCGTTCGGGGCTGAGCGTTTCAACCTTGATTATTTCCCAGCCCTTCTCGGTTTTGAAAGGCTCGTCCAGAACTTTCGGAGGCTCGACGGCGAATATCTTCTTGTTAAGCTCTTCATACGTACCGATTCCGGGGATGTAAGAACCTTCTTGAACTTCCGTTTCGATCTCGCCGGCCTTTTCCTTGCTACTTTCATCTTTCGAGAACTGTCTTGCCAGCTCGCCGAAATCTTCGCCGTCCTTTATCCGGCCGAGCAGTTCGTTGGCCTGCTGCTGGTCTTCGAGAAGGATGTGACTTATCTTTGCCCTGGCCGGATCGATGAACTTTTCTTTGTTGGCCGTGTAGTAGGTCTGGACGTCGGTCTGGGTAATGTTGATTTTGCTCGCAAGTTCATTGTTCATTTGAAGCTGGCTCATAGCGCCGCGCGTTAAGTTGTCGATCATTTTTTTGGCTTCGGGTTTTTCCGCCAGCTTTTCCTCAAGGGCCTGCCGGTATAAGACTTCCTGTGCGAGCCACATTTGAAGGTATTGCTGTCTGGCTTGAGGATTTTTGTACTGCTGAAGCATCTTTTTCTTTTGCTGGCCGAGTTGCTCCGGCGTCATAAAAGGCGCCATAGGTTCGAGCTGGTTTTCGATTTCGCTCTCGATGAAGCCGTCAAGGTCGGCTTCGGTAATTTTCTCGGCACCTATTTCGGCGACGATTTTAGCACCCGCCGCGGGGGCCGCTTCGAGGCTTGTCCGGTCTATCAATTCGTATCGCAGCGCCGAGAACTTGCCGAGTCTCTCGAAGCAGTTCCTGATATGGGCGTTGATCTGGGGCTTTAACTCGTCGAGCTCGGCGACGATTTCGCTGCGATAAAAATATTCGATCGCCTGGTCGTAAAGATTCGCCTTTTCCAGCAGTGTCCCGATCTGAAAGAGTGTCCTGGCGCGCTCCGCGTCGGCTAATTTACCTGCCGCAAGATAATCCTTCCAGACGTTGGCGGCTCTGATATGCAGGTTTCGCTGGGCGAGTTTGCCTGCCAGTTGTTTGGTCTGCTCGGCCGATAGTGAATAGCTCGCCCCATCAGGTGCGTGATTATCTGTCACCGGACTCAGGTCCATATTTGCAGCCGAAAGTCCGATGAGAATCAAAAGCAAAACAATGATTATCAAATTTGTAATGGCATTTTTTTGTTTTTTATCAGGGAGCGAAAAATCTAATTTTCCTTCCATAATTTTTACTCCTTCAGCTTTTTATCAACTGTATGAGAGTCCTCAAGCTCACGTTAATACCTCCTGTGCCGCATGTGGAAAAAACGAACCAGATCCTGCACGTAAGGTTTGTCCGTGTTGATATCGATACAATCGACATTGATCGTTCGCAGCATGTTTTTCAGCTCGTCAAACCGCTGAGCGCTCGTACTGCTGAACTGGTTTCTGAATTTCCTGCTGGAGGTATCGATGAGAATAACCTGTCCGGTCTCGGCATCGGTAAATTCAATAAGTCCTACCGGCGGCAGTGTGATCTCAGCCCGGTCTCGCACCGAGACGGCGATGACATCGTGACGCTTGTTCAAAAGGCTCAGAGGTTTCTTGAAGTCGGTTTCTATAAAATCCGATACGAGGAACACGGTCGCTCTCTTGCATATCACCTTGGCGAGGTAATCCATGGCCTGGGGAATATTTGTACGACCCTTTGGCATTTTGAAATAAAGCAACTCGCGAATCAGCCTTAACATGTGGCGGATTCCCTTCTTGGGCGGAATATACAGCTCGATGCGGTCGGTAAAAATCAGCAGGCCGACCTTATCGTTGTTCTTCGCCGCGGCGAATGCCAGTACGGCACAGAACTCGGCCGCCAGCTCGTTTTTCATCTTGTTGACGGTTCCGAAGTCACCCGAGGCGCTCAAGTCAACCGCAAACATTACCGTCATCTCGCGTTCTTCGACGAAGCGCTTGATATAAGGTCTGCCCGTACGGGCCGTCACGTTCCAGTCGATGGTGCGGATGTCGTCGCCCGGCGTGTACTCGCGGACTTCGTCGAACTGCATCCCCCGGCCTTTGAAAACACTCTCGTACTGGCCGGCAAAACTGGCGTTTACCGCCCGGGACGTGTAAATCTGAATCTGCCTGATCTTTTTTATTAATTCCTTGGGTATCATTGCATTTCAAAACAAAATCATTGAGACTGCTGTTACGGCACTTCGATACTGTCGAAAATTGTTTTGATGATGTCTTCGCTTGTTTTGTCTTCGGCCTCGGCTTCGTAGCTGACGATAACTCTGTGCCGCAGAACGTCGGGGCCTATGCTCTTGACATCCTGCGGGGTGACATAGCCTCTTTGCTGGACGAATGCGTGTGCCTTCGCGGCGACGGCAAGGTAAATTGTCGCTCTCGGTGATGCGCCGTAGTTTATGAAATTGGCCATTTCTATGCCGTACTTATCCGGCTCCCTGGTGGCGCAAACAATATCAACGATGTAATCCTTAATTTTTTCGTCGATGTATATCTCGTCGACAACGTTTCTAACCTGAGAAATATCTTCGGGACTGATAACCGCTTCGATATCGAATTGAATATCCGTCGCGGCCATTCTGTCGAGAATCTGCCGCTCCTCGCTCTTTTCCGGATAGTCGATTTTGAGCTTCAGCATAAAACGGTCCAACTGCGCCTCCGGCAGCGGGTATGTTCCCTCCTGCTCGATCGGATTTTGTGTAGCCAGCACCAGGAACGGGCTGGGCACGGGAAAGGTTTCGTCGCCGATTGTCACCTGCCTTTCCTGCATGGCTTCCAGCAGTGCGCTTTGGACCTTGGCCGGCGCCCGGTTGATTTCGTCGGCCAAAATGATATTGGCGAAAATAGGACCTTTGCGGGTCTGAAATTCCCCGTCGGATTGCCGATAGATTTGCGTGCCGATCAGGTCGGCCGGAAGCAGGTCGGGAGTAAACTGAATTCGCTTGAAATCCGCGTTGATCGCGCGGGACAAAATCGTTACGGCCATAGTTTTGGCAAGGCCGGGCACGCCCTCCAGCAGTATGTGACCATTGGCCAGCAATCCTATCAGCATGCGCTCGAGCATATATCGCTGACCGACGATGACTTTGTCCATTTCTGTGAAAAGCGCCCTTACAAACTCACTTTTCTGCCGTACCAATTCTCCGATTTGCTTTACATCTGTTGTCATAAGGATTTCTCCTTTAAAATGCTGCCTTTGGTCCAATAAATTCCTAAATTTGTGCCCGGTTGAAAACTTGGGCTTTTGTATATTCATAACGTGTAATTTTTTTACGGTTTATCCCTGTAAAAAGTTCACATTATATACAAAAAACCCGAAAAAATTCAAGACCTGAAATAACATTTCGGGCAATCTTGTGCTTCTCGTTTTAGCGAATTACAATTTACTCGATTTGATTAGATTTTAGGTCGTCATGTTGAACGAAGTGAAGCATCCGGGATTAGAATTGATTTTATGTCAAATTGTTGACGTAAGATTCTCCGCTTCGCTCAGAATGACATGTTTCATATTATAGTTTCAAAACTGTACTTACGTAAAAGTTAGTCAAGTTGAGAATTTCAAATATTAAGGTCTCGATCGGCCTTTATACGGGTGTTTCCAGGGCTTCCGATACTCGCGCTGAAGCAGTTTTACGGCCCTTGGATTGCCGGTTATTGTCTGAGATTTATGATCCCAGGTAATATTGCTCTCAACATCGTAGGCAATCATAGCCAGTTTTACGGTAGTGGTAGAATAGTATCCCTCTTCGGTAGTGCAGAGAGGCTGTTTGCGGCTCTGCACGGCCTGGAGGAATTCAGCCATATGCTCGGTGCCCATATCGGCAGGGACCTCGTTCTCTTTTTGCTGTTTGTTTTTGCCCTTTGGAATGATGATCCATTTTCTGTCTGTTGTAAAAACAGTCCCCTTTTCCCCATAAAAGAAAATGCCGTTAGAGACCTCGGGATTGTACTCTTGTGCACCCCAGATTCGGTGACGCCAGATTACCGGGCAGGCATCGAAATCGAAATGGACGGTCAATATATCGGGCGTGGTAATCTTGTCCTTGAAATAGTAAATCCCGCCGGAAGCCTGGACAGATCGCGGTATGGTTTCTCCTAAAATCCAGCGGGTGGCGTCGATCAAATGAATGCCCCAGTCAACTAAGTGGCCGTGTCCGTATTCCTTTTCGAGTCTCCACGCGAAATGACCGATTTGCGGGCAATACGGCAGCTTGGGCCCGGGCCCGCACCACGAGTCCCAGTCTAACGATGCAGGCGGTTCCTGCGGCGTAGTGTCACGCATGCCGGCGGTGTAGTGAATTTGCGCCTCGGCCTGGATTATTCGGCCGATATTGCCTTGTTGAATATATTGCCGGGCCTGTTGAATTGCTTTACTCTTGCGTCGCTGGAAGCCTATTTGCACTATCCGGCCATGTTTCTTCGCCGCGGCAAGCATTGCCTTGCCTTCGTTTATGTCATAGGCCAGAGGTTTCTCGCAGTATACGTCGAGACCTTTTTCCAAAGCGGCGATGAACATAAGTGCATGCCAATGAGGCGGCGTTGCAATAATCACGGCTTCTAATCCCGGCGTATCGAGAAGCTCATGGTAGGATTTGAATGTCCCGGGACGTGAGCCCTGAATCTTCTCGACCTCGTCCGCACTGTTTTTTAGATGCTCGCTGTCTATGTCGCACAGGGCGACGATTTCCACGCCGCCAACCTTGAAGGCTGCTTTTACATCCACCATTCCATACCAGCCGCAGCCGATCAGGCCGGTTTTCAGTTTTGGTTTTGCTGCGTTACTTGAAGAACCGCGAAGCATTGTTGTCATGGCCGCGGTACCGGCTATTGTCGTACCAATAAATTTCCGCCTGTTCATCTTTTCCATTGTAAATGTCCCTTCTGCCCGCTTTAGGCAATGCAAACATTATTACGCTCCGTTCAGCCCCTGGGGCTCGGCCGTAAGACGTGCCTGCTGGTACTTACGGAGAATGACATTGCAAGCTTATCACACACTCTCAACGTTCGACTTTGTCTATTGATTCGGCTGCAAACAATGATACCGGTCTTAACGGAATTGTCAATAAATCCTCATTGTCCTTTACTATTACTCAAGAAAAATGTACTATAGTAGTGTCAGGTAAAAATTAGATTGTAAAAGGGAAGGGCACAGAGTATGAAAAACTGGGTCATATTGGTTTTATTAGGCGTTTTACTGGCTACGACGATGGCCGGATGCAAGAAGGGCGGGTGAGGCTCATCGGCCGCCTGCGGCGCACATGTTGTGCGCTCTGATAAGTCTTTCCAGAAAGTTTCCCCAGGCTCTATTCGATATACGGTCGAACTTCAGGAAACGACCTCGAAGATTTCCCAGACGTAAGTTTTAAAGCGTTCGTATCAGGAATATTGCAATCCGGCCGACGAGTGGCAGCCTCAAAGCCGCAGGCTTTGGGGATGGACGCTGGTCTTTCAATTCTTCATTATAAAAACGAAAGTCGGATCGAGAGGGTATCGTCCGAATCGCTCGCCGTAAATTGCCAGACCTCCCGGCAGCGCCTCGTCCACTTCCAACCTCAATACTATTTCTTTTTCAGTAACCGCTTCCCGCAAAGTCGATTTTGGAATATGAGTGTTGATTAAGTAGCCGTATGAGCCGGCTTCACGCAGTTTTCGGTCACGTTTTTGGCTATACCAGGAAAGGATTCCCCGGTGGTCGGCAGGGTCATCTTTCAGATCGAATGTCCCCACCGCCCGGCCGGCAACGCGTATGCGAACGGCGCTTGGGAAACGAGTCTCGTCGGTCATAGGGTAAGAGTTGGAATTCGAGCTGGGATCGTGTGTCCCCTTGCCCCGCATGAAATCGCCTTCCCGCTTGCGGGCGCCCTCTCTGTCTTTGCCGAAGAGCTGCTTTGCGGAAACCTCTGCGCGGAATCCGGCTTCGGCTATATCCTCGACATCCAAACCGGCGGGCCACGGCAGAGAATATTCGAAATATCCCGCTCCGGCGCCGTTTACTTTCAGCCCTTCGAGCACATTCCACTGCTTTAGAGACCATTCGGCCTTTTTGAAACTTTTTGGGGCAATACGAATCACTTTGATTTTTCCGGAATTCGAGGTAATTGTCTCTCCGCGGGGTGACTCGCCTTGCGATACCAGATATGTTGTAAAGTTGCGGTGCAGGATATTTCCCGATTCATCTTCCAAAGCCAGACTAAGTACGGCCAGCGCAGGTTTGCTTGGCATAGTCACCGGAATTGGTTTTAGTTCCTTATTCATCCAGGGGCTATAAGAAACATCGCGTTCATATTGTGAGTAAATCTCCCGGCGTCCGAACGTATCCCAGCCGAACAACTCGGCACACAGTGTTAAATTCGGCCCGACTGCTGTGTCCGTCATGAAGGATGCGTAAAGAGGCACCTGGATATTTTCGCCCGGTTTGACGTTACGGCAAAGCTCTCGTTCCGAGGCCAGATAAAATTGGCCGTGCAAGTCTCTCATGCTCATGCCCTCGATCAGTTCGGGTATACCGGTGTACTTGTCCGAGCGGTCGTACTTGTAGTAGCCGTTCCATTCGTTGATAACATCGTGATGTTCGGTGTATAGCCAGCCGCAAATCTCCGGATGTCGCCGGAACTCATTTATCATAATATGATAGTCCCAGCTCCAGTCGATGTCGCCGGCACTTCCTTCGTAACCCCAGACGTTGCCGCATTCGCTGTTCAGCAGGGGTTGGCTACCCTGGGCGCGTCCGCCGATGAAGTTCCACTTCGAGCCCGGATAAGTATCGCGGGTAATCTGTTCCAGCCGCTTGCGCCAGCCGTAGCCGGGCAAATATCCGTGCCAGCTATTGATGTCGGTGGCGACGTGGTCGTTGTTGCAGGGCGAGTTGTCTTCCACCAGCCGGGTCGGATCGAGCTTCTTGGTCAACTGATAAATCGATGCCACCCATTTTTGAGTTGCTGCGGTATAGCCCTTGCTTCCCGTTCGCAGGCCCCAGGTCTCGTTGAAGTTCACCCAGGAAAAAATCGCAGGATGGTTATAGTCCCGTCGAATCATTCCCCTCAGCGCTGTTTCGGTTTCCTGCCGCATTTGGGCGTCGGGAGGTCCCCAACTGTTGGGGACATCGGCCATTATCAAAACTCCGAGCCGGTCGGCCCAGTACAGCTTGCGCGGCACTTCGACCTTGATGTGAATTCGATTCCCGTTCAGACCGATGCGCCGGGAGCGCAAAATCTCATCCCGCATAAATTCGTCGCTGGGGAACGTATAAAAACCTTCAGGATGGTATGACTGGTCCAGCGTCAACTGCATGTATACCGGCTTATCGTTCAGCGCGATGTAAGGTAAATCCGTGCCGGGAAGTTTGACCACGCTGACTTTTCTCATGCCGAAGTATGTGGAGATGCTATCTTCAGTTTGACCGCCCCCCGACAATACCACCTCGACCTCGTAAAGATACGGATGATCCAGTGACCATAAGCGCTGCTTTTCAATGCTTACTTCGAACTCTATCTCACGTTTGCCTTTGCGAACCGTTTGGATAATATTAGGATTCGCCAGGTCATGCGGCTTAAATTGGAGTTTGAGGCTCAAATCATCCGGAGCGGGTTTGTCAAGAATCGCCTTTACAGAGATTTTCCTGCTGTCGATATCGGGTGTGAAATGAACGGTCTGAAGAGCCACCTTGGGGCGTGATTCCAGGTAGACGGTCTGCCAAATCCCGGCGGCCCTGCCGTAACCCTGCTTGCCCTCGAGTTTGAATTTATGAGGCGTGTCGTCAGCTCGCAAGACGAGGCGATGCGTTTTTCCCTTCTTTACATGTGGGGTAAGATCGAACTCGAAAGGAGTGTATCCTCCCTGGTATTCGCCCAGCAGGTTTCCATCCATCCAGGCGGTTGTGTGCCAGTCGCATGCGCCGATAACGAGAAAAATACGCTGAGCCGACCATGATTCGGGAACGGTTATCGAGCGGGCGTACCAGCCAATGTCCGCCTTGTCTTCAACGCCGGACAGTTTCGAGCCCCAAGGAAAAGGAACCATAATTGTATCGGGAAAGTCGCTGCCGGCTTTGAACCACTGCTGTTTCTGCCCCACGTTCTCTTTGTCGAAACGGAATTGCCAGGGGCCGTTGAGATTGAGCCATTGCTTTCTTTGGAAATCGGGTCGAGGATGTTCGGGCAGGGGTATGTTTTCGCTGCTGAAAGTTTCACCCCATACAAGATTTCCACCGCAAAATAGCAAAACCAGCACTAATGAAATGCGCATTTTATTTGATATCGATTCGAACATTTTTTTACCTCTCAATAAGTGTCCTTTTCGTCTATTTTAGCAGGTTTTCCAATAGAAACAGCCCGCTCTTACCGGGGGCTACTATGTCTATGTCACCATCTTTATCCATGTCGAGAGCGGCAGTGCTGATGCCTAAACCTACGTCCCCGCCCTCGTGTATGATATGGCGTTTCCATTGCCGATCGCTGCGGTCGAACTTGTAGTAGTAAACGCATTTCGGGTCGTTGCCGCCAGGGTCATTGCCGTTGTGGGCATGAAAACGTTTGCCGGTGATAAGCTCATCGGTGCCGTCATTGTCAAGGTCGGCCAGTATCAGAAAATGAGGCTGCGACCAGGAATCGTCGATAAGATGTTTTAGCCAGGCCCGGTTACCGCCGGAAGTGATTTGCTCAAGCCAGTAGAGCCCGTAATTATGGCCCATCCCCCAGATTATGTCGGAGTCTCCGTCATCGTCGAGGTCGTGTGCGAGTATCGGAATACTGGCATGGCCGAGGCCGAACTCCGCGTGCCACCGCCATGGCTCACCCGTATCTTGAGTTTGTTCGAGCCAGCCGGTGGGAGTTATTACATCACACCGGCCATCCCCGTTGACGTCTCCGGCGCCGATACCGTGGGCGGCGGCATGTTTCGGTAACTGGTGCTTGGTCCATTTCACGCCGTGCGGCGCGGCCTTATCCCGGCTGAATTCGTACCATGCAGCCTGGTTCATGATGTTGGGCAGGATATCGAGCTGCCCGTCTCCATTTATATCGACGGCCATTGCCGTCTCGATATTGCCCGGCGTGTCGATGTCGATGACCTCGAACTGCCCGCCGGACTTACCGGGATTGCGAAGCCAGAACAACTTTTTATTATGCCACGCGGCGTCGGCGATATCAGTCCATCCGTCGCCGTCGATATCCATTGGCAGGTTGGCAAAATCGTAATAATAATCGCCCTGTTCGGGCACATCGCGCACGACGTGCTTTTTCCACGCCGGGGCTTCGTACCAGAATCCACCGCAGAAAATATCCAGCTTGCCGTCGCGGTTTATATCGGCTATGCCGGCGGCTTCGAAGCCCGAATCGGCGTTGATTACCTGCAGGCGGAAGCCTTCGCCGACTTTGGGTGATTCACCAGGGGCCGGCAGCTTGACTTGTTTAATAACCGCCTCGGTCGCGGTCGCAGGTTTGTATGTACTGACCGATGGTGCCGCGCCGGTTTGGGATTTGACGCGTAAATCTTCGATGGCAAGGCCGTCCGGGCCGACTATGCGAGTGCATGCCGACCAGCCGCCGCCGCCCTGTGTGATTTTAAGCAGCAGTTCGTTTGAACCCTGTTTCAGTTTGATCGGCGCCATGTCCTGGTCAACAATCTGGCCGCGGTCGACGTTATTGCTGTGAACCTCGGTACTGTTCAACCAGGCCTTGATACCGTCATCGCTGCCCATCAAGAGGATTGCGTCAGTGGCTTCGGAGGCAATTATTTCTGCTTTGAGATAAGCGACGCAATCGGATTGGTTGGGAAAACATCCCATCAGATTGATTGTGTCGCCCACCGGGGCGGCGTACCATTTCACGTCCTCGCCCGGTTTTTCGGGCCCGAAGGCAAGATTGAATACCGCGATTGCACCGACAACACCATTCCGGCGGTAAGGCCCGCATACAAGCCAGTCTCGAATGAAATGTCCCCCGGCCGCCGGCTTGAGGCGCAGGGCCCAGGCGCGTTTGGCGATCGCCGGCATTTTACTATGTGCCAGAACCTCGGTGGATACTTTGTTGGCGAGTTGCGGATTAGCGTCAGCCAGGGATTCGGCTATACCGACGGCGGCAAGGCCTGCTTCGTTTACAAGCTCCGGATCATTGAGATATCCCAGCGACATTTCAAGCGCCTCGGTCAGCGGAATCCGGCCGAGTTGACTCAAGGCCAGTTTTTTCTCTTCGGTTCGGTTGGCTAATGGAAGGGCCTGACGTATAAGCGCCAAGCGGGCAGAATGGTTAGGTTCACGGCCTGCTACGGTAATGCCCCCGCGCAATGCAAGGGTACGCAGGGAAAGATCGGAATTAGTACGGGCCATTTCGAGAAGTTTCTCCGCCGGCAGGGCGTTGGGCCATTGTGTCAGCAAACGAACCGACTCACGCACGAGTTGTGCATCGCTGCTTTGAGTGTACTTTAACATCTCGGTCAGGGCTTGGCCGGTGGCAAGTTCCAATAGCAGCGGCATCGCATAACGACGCTCCGAAGCCGGCAGCCGGTTCATTGCCCCGATAACCCGGCGGCTGACCCGGTTCTTGTCGGGACTCGCCTGACAAACGGCATAAAGGGCCTTTAGAACAGCGTTACGCTCGGCATCGGATTTAGACGTGACAATAAGATCGAGCAGCGGCAGGAGTGTGTCGGTCACAGCCAGTCGACGCAGTGACTCCAGCGCCGCAAGACGGATAGTTTCTTCCGGCGCATTTACGTATTGTAACAGTAACGGCGCGGCCGCGGTGTCGCCGCGTTTGCCAATCGCAAGAAGCAGTTCAACTTTCTCCGCAGTCCCGGCTTGTTTGAGATATGCCAGAAGAGCCTCACGCACACCCGGACCGTGTATGCGTGCGAGCGTGTCACGGGCGGCCCGGCGTTCGGCCTCCTGGCCTCTGGCTGCCGCGTTTGTCAGGGCGGGTATCATAGAAGTATCACTTAATTCGGCCAGAGCCTGCCAAGCGGCTGCTCGGACCTCGGGATACGGACTTTTGCTCGCAGTGCGAATTGTCGGTAGGGCTTCTGCGCCGAATTTCAGGTGCCCGTCCAGTACCGCCCGCTGAGCTATGGCGTCAAGGGAGTCCCACTGTTGCAGGCAGGCCCTTATTAATTGTTCGTCTTTTGTTTCTCGTACCAATTTGAGCGCGACAAGTCGCAGTTGCATTAGACTCGTACCAATTTGAGCGCGACAAGTCGTAGGGTGTGCAGCCTGTCTTTTGGCTGCACACGCTGCATTAGACGTTCGGAACCGCGTGTGCAAAAAAGAATTTGCACACCCTACGGCTTCGACGACGAGTCCCGGGCGTTGATTGTCGCCGGATAAAACCAGTCCGCGCCAGGCGGCGGTGCGGATAGCGATTGGAGCATCGGCAGCGAACAAATCGCCATAGATCGCCGCGGCGGCTGAATCATCACCTTCGTGCAGACGGTTTTCCGCACAGCTCAGCAGCGCTTCGGCCACCGCCAGGCGGACCGCGGGATTCGAGTTCTTGCGAGCCGCCATCAACGCGGCAATGGCTTTCTCGCCGCCTATCCTGCCCAGCGCAGAAGCGGTTTCCTTCGCCATTGCAGCGTCGGCATCCGACAGTAACGGCACGAGCAAGGGCACCGACTCGGCATCGCGGCGCCAACCGAGAGAATTGATTATACCTGCTTTTGTCAGGCCGGAAGTTTTACTGAGAGCTTTACGCAATGCGGCACTGGCCTCCGGATCTGGAATGCCCTCCAATGCGTAGCGTGCGGCATGACCAACACGCTTTTGGCCCAGCAGCGCGGCCAGGGCCGGAACCGATTGGGCAGTGCCATAGATTCTCAATTGCTGACACGCAGCGCATTTTTCGACTGGGCCGGCCGATGATTGCAGGATAGGCGTAGGGTGTGCAGCCTGTCTTTTGGCTGCACACGCTGCATTAGACGTTCGGAACCGCGTGTGCAAAAAAGAATTTGCACACCCTACGGCTGAAAGAGTTACGAATACGATAAGCAGGATGAGATTGAAAAAATGGGTTTTCATAAGATTCCTTTACTGCAATCAGATAAAGTCTTCATTCAAGGTTAGTTTAGATACACCACGGCGGACGGGGAGTATAGGATAAAAGCCGATTGGCGGTTTTGTCCGCAGGAAATTCAAGCGTCGCCGGATTCCAGTGAACGTTGCGTTTTAAAGCCAGCGAAATACCGCCAATCAGAATAGCATTCATGGTGTAAGCGGCGATTTCGGGATTACAGATAGTCTGCCTGCGCGTACGGATACATTCCAGGAAATTTCCCGAGTGACTGTCGGCGTGATACACGCGTTTATCATCCGGCCGGAGCATTTGTTTGAGAATACTCGAAGGATATGAGACGATGTTGCTGCGATCTACGGCGATGCGGCCCTCCGTACCGACAAAGCAGGCGCCGCCCTCGCCGCCCACCGGTTCTCCGGGATAACCGGCCGAATGAACAACGACGCCGTTTTTGTAGTGGTAATGGATATTGCCCTTATCGTACTCGACTTCGATTGGGGCCTTGGTATCGGGATTCACGGTCCACTGAATAATGTCGTAATGGTGCGGACTCCAGTTAACATCGCCGACGAACAGGCCGGACAATGTATGTCCCGCTTCGCCGCCGTACGGTCGCCAGGGCAGCGGCCCGAGCCAGAGGTCCCAGTCGAATCCATCCGGTACGGCCACCGATCTGTCGGAGGTCCAGGCAGTCGGCACAAACGCGCCCGGAAGGCGGTAGGCGTAAACTTCCCTGAGTCGGCCGATGCGGCCGTTGCGGACAAGCTCACAGGCCTGGCGGAACTTGCCGCCGTATTCCGAGCGTTGCTGCATGCCGGCCTGATAAATACGTCCATAGGAACGAGCCGTCTCGACCATAGTTTGAGCCTGTCGAACCGTAATGGCGATGGGCTTTTCGCAGTAAACGTCCTTACCCGAGCGCAGCGCCATGATGGCCATAGGAGCAGCCCAATGATACGGCAGCGCGAGCAATACGGCATCGATGTCGGGGCGGGCGAGAACTTCGCGGAAGTCGTTGTAGGCTTGCACGCCGTCGTAGCCGGGCTTCTCGAACCGCTCGGTGTATATCTGATTGCACCGTTTCCAGGCATGGGTGCGACGTTCACGGCGTACGTCACAGACAGCCATGACCTGTACATCATCCCGTGCGATATAACCGCCGGGAACATACGTCCATGCACCGCCGAGCAGATGTCCGGTACCCTGACCTCCCAGGCCGATGAATCCCATGTTCACGCGTTCGCTCGGCGCTGTGCGGCGTTTGCCTTGGGCACCTAAGGCCGAGGATGTAATTACATAAGGAACAGCAACAGCAGAAGCCGCCGCATTCAGGAATGTTCGACGTGTCATTCCACAGTGGGATACCCCACGTGGTGTCTCATCTTTACGATGCATTTACATGTCCTCTAAAAAATCATTGTCAATTTTCGATTGTCAATTGACGATTTTGAAATCGAAAACCGGAAATCGCCAATCGATCAGGCCGGTTAGAATACCAGATTTCGCTGCCGGTTGCATGTATTTTATCGGTGTCGCGGGCATCCCCTCGACAAGCTCGGGGCAGGCTCTGCCCTCGCTACTAATCTACGAGACGGCCTGCGGATGGTCGTTGCTAATGACTTGAAGGTCCGCAGCCAGAGCGTTGGATTCGATTTGTCCGACGGTTTTGCAGCCCGGGATAACACACGTTACTGCCGGATGTTGCAGGCACCATGCAAGCGCCCAATGGGCCATTGAAACTCCCTTTGGCACTTCATTTTTGAAGCTTTCTACCTCCCGGAAAATTTCCTGCCATTCGTCCCGGTCCTGCCAGGAGCTTCGGACATCCGTGCCGGCGAACTTCGAATCTTCACTGTATTTACCGCTCAGCAGTCCACTTGCCAGAGGCACCCTTGCCAGTACGCCCAGGTTCTGCCGGATGCAGGAGTCGAAAATTTTTCCTTCCGGTTTTCTATGGACCCGATTATACACGGCCTGGATTGCCGCAGCTCCGACGTCGGACGCCTTCTCGACCTGGTAAAGGCTGCCGTGCTTTTTACTGATAGATATTCCCAGATGGCGAATCTTGCCGGCGTCCACCTGTTTTTGCAGCGTTTCCCACAATCCCGGCGTGTCGAACATTTCATCGGTGCCGCTGTGGAACTGATAGAGATCGATATAGTCGGTCTGCAGCGCCTTTAGCGAGCCCTCAAGCTGATTTCGAACCTGGGCGGGTTCGAAAAGGTTTTCCCGCTCGAAGTTCGGCTTGAATTTGTGACCGAACTTGGTGGCGATTATCCACTTGTCCCGCCGGCCTTTGATGGCATGGCCGATAAGCTCTTCCGATAGATGGTCTCCGTAACATTCCGCGGTATCGATAAGATTGATGCCCACCTCGGCGGCTTTGTCGATCATTGCGTCGACCTCGGTCTGTTCGAAGTCCTTGCCCCATTCTCCGCCGAGCTGCCATGTTCCGATGCCGATGACCGATACACTCATCCCCGTTTTACCCAACCGGCGATATTTCATAACTTATCTCCATATAAACGATTACTTGTCAATTTTGATATCATTATGCCGCCGGAGGAATTCCACTACTTCCCGGCGTGTATCCTCGATGGTGCGCATGTTCGGCGGCATCTTCGTTAGAAAGTCCCGGCATGCAGCGACGTATTCCGGGTCGGCCAGGTAGTGTTCCGCACTCTCATCGAGTGTTCTTTTATTGTTTGCATGGAAAATCAATTCATGCCCCGATGAGCCGTCCCCCGAGTAAACTTCCTCGATCCAGCGGTTGGTATTGCGATAACCGTTCTCTGCGCGCAGAAAAATAAGCAGCTCGAATTTGTTAAAATGCTTCTCGGGAACGCCGTTGGTATCGCATATTTGCTCTCCTGCCTGCTGCCGATTATCCGCGTGCAGATTTGTAGCGAGGATATGCCCGTGTTTGAACAGGCCGCAATAGGCCCTCAATGCATCCGCCCATAAATAGGCGAAGTAATACCCGGAGCCGATTTCATGACAGACATAACAACTGCGTTGTTTCGGTTTTCCATTGGCCGCCGCATATATCGCCCGGTCCGTAGCGGCAACTATGGGCACCTCGATCGGAAGGAAATTCAGCAGGGCGCACATTACCGTTGTCTTGCCTGCCCCGCCCGGTACCGAGCCGACCATAAATGACGAACCTTTGCTGATGCGGGCCATAAGATAAGCCGCCAGATCCAGGTTAAGAGTATTAGCGGCAAGTAAATCGAAGACCGACAGCATTCGCCCGCCTCGCTGGTTGCAGCGGTTCAGTTCATCACAGTGTTTGGTAATTGCGTCATGCATGTCGCTAAGATAACACATTTATGAAGACCGCTCAATCCATTACCAGGGCGATATGGTATAGCCTAATTCGCCCCATACGGCCTTTTGAACCCTGTGCAAATCCTGATTGCCCGTCTGACTGGGATCGGAGCCGACCTCCAGCATGCCATAGCTTATCGTGCGCGGGTCTTTCCATTTGAAGTATTCGCTGTGCCCGTCTGCAAATGAAAAGTTGGTGCCGTTTCCGTGCCGGACGGGGGGCGGGTCCTTATGGCGATTGTCGGCCGCAAGTATGCCGGCTTGCGTGACGGCCGAACCCCACCAGGCCTCGCGGTCGTAAGGAACGGACCAACTGGCGAATGTTACCCAGCCCTCGTCGATAAAAACGGCCCTCTCGCCCGGCCTGCGGATATCGGTCCTGTTTTTGACATTCGGCCCGCTGCTGGGCCAGCCGTTCATGGAATCGACTATGGCGTAAGTACGCATTTCCCCTCGCAGGCCTGTCGGACATTTGTAAAGTCTTTCGCTCTTGACGTATGGGAATAGTGCACCTTCTTTGACGGCCGTTATCTGGTCGGCTTCGCTTGTCTGGTCGCTGTAGCCGGCCCAGTGTACCCAGCCGTCTTCATCGGCGGGTATCGGATTTTCGCCCCCACTGCCGGTGCAGCCGTTAACGATTTTGTCATCGTTATCATCGGCATACAAAACCCACCCAAGCCCTAACTGCTTAACGTTGCTTAGACAGACTGCACGTTTACCCTGCTCTCTGACCCTGTTTAATGCCGGCATCAATATCGCCATCAGCACCGCAATGATAGCGATAACAACCAGCAGTTCTATCAACGTAAATCCGTTTCGTTTACTCATAAATATCAAAAATTAAAAATCAAAACGCCATGTTTTTGGCGTTCTGAGCAAAGCGAAGAATCTCGTGCTATTATATACCAGATCCTTCGGCTTCGCCTCAGGATGACACTTACGTGTCATTTTGCATTTTGCACTTTGATTTTTACATTTACTTCATATGCAACTGGATATCGTCAAAGTACATCGTGCCTGAACCGCCGGCCTGCTGATTCATCTTGTCGCCGAGACCGATAGCAATAGTATCGACATTGGCAAGGTTCACGCCCTGGTCTGCAAAAACCTGCAGGTCGATATCCCATTGTGTCCAGGTGTCTATCTGTGCAGCATCAGGATTATCGTGATAGACGACGGCATTGCCGCCGGCAGCGACGTACAGCGGCTCAGGGTCATTACTGGCCATAATTGTCCCTATAGCCTGATGCGTCCACATCGACGGGCTTACCGAGCCGGTTGTCAGAACGTCGGAGAATTCGGCCTTGCATGTAACGCCGGCACTGTGACTGGTTACCGCCAGGCCTATATAGACATTCTGGCTCATCGTGATTTGTACGGGTGTAGCGTCCTGTACCTGCTGCCATGTGATACCATCAGCCGAATAGTAGCCCGAGAAGTAGCCTGCGGCGTCACGTTCTACTTTCACCCAGTACGGCGCGGTAATCCCGCCCTGGCTCTGTTGGAAACTGTCGCCGCCAAGAGTGTTACGAACCTGGAAGGAAGCGCCGTTGCCGGGCGTGATATCCATGAAGGCATGTTTCGAGCCGGGTTCCAGCGTCTCACGAATCATCACGCCGGCCTTGGCCCAGCCGTTTGTGTTCTGAAGGCTAAGCACCTGCGCCGAAATTGTCCCGGCGCCCGATAATTGCTTATAGGCGAAGCGGAACTCGTCGGCCGTCTCCCAAATATCGGTGCCGGATGCGGTCATCGTGTATGTGCCGGCCGGCTCTTGAATGAAACCCGCAAGATTGCCTCTGAACCAAACCGTCAGCGTGTTAACACCTTTTTCGGTCCAATCGCGCGGATAAGTCAGCGCCAATTCCGCCTCTGAATACTTTAAGACGCTGTTGTCGTAGGATAAAGGCATAGATTGTCTGCCCCCGTGAACGATAGTCTCCTCGGTATATGAAGGAGTGCTGTCCCAGCCTACGGCTGAGCCCGTGCCGTTGCCGGGAAAGTATGGTTCGCTGCCGGCAACGCCGTAGCCCAGCCCATCATGCCAGGCGTACCATATCTGGTTCTCGCCGGCGTCGTAATCCTCGAAATCGTCCACTATAAGGAAGTTCGCCGTCGTAAAGCTCCAGACGCTGCCTGCCCACGGACTATCGGGATTGACGTCATTAACCTGGTCAACGCGCCAGTAGTAAGTCGTATTCAACTCGAGTAATCCCGGGTCATAGCTCTCGGCGCCAAGCTCTTGAGAGCCTTTGTATTCAGGCGAAGCTGTGTCGGCGTTTTTCAGGGCCTCCTGGTCAATGCCGAAATAGACCTGGTGCGAAACAGCATTGTCTCCGGCATCCCACTTAAGAACAGGTGTCTGCTTTACATCTACCGCACCATTAGGCGGATTTGGGCTGCCGGCCTTTACAGGCGGCGAGAGTGCGGCCTGCGGAATAAGGTCCTTTGGCGTGGACTTACTTGACCAGCGCAGTTGTGCCGTTGCGCCGCCGGCGTTCTCGAAGTACTCCAGTACGAGGCTGTACACGTTCCCGGCAACAAGGTCGATTTTGCCCCTGTTCTCGGTGTCTCCGTGGTCGTTCCAGTCATCGATGAGCTGTTGACCGTCGACCCACAAACGCACGCCGTCGTCACTCATAGTGTAGAAGGTGTAGGTCTCGGTATATGCCGCCTCGAGATCGCCGGTCCATCTGGCTGAGAACGAATCAACGTCGATCAACGGGTCCGGCGAACTGCTTGCCCAGCTAAAGTTGATTTGTGGATCCAGGCGGGTCAGCACGAGATCCCTTAAATCCGTACCTCTGTAGTAATCTCCTTTGATACCTCCGCCGGGACCTGCGGTCGTAAAGCTCCAAACCTCGCCTTTATGCGTGGTGAAGACATCGAACTCGTCTACTCGCCAGTAGTATGTCTTATTAAATTCAAGGGGGCCGGGGTCATAGGTTGCATTTGCCTGAGACGGGCTGCCAGCGGCATTGTTGACATCGTCAAAATTGTCGCCGAAATACACGGTATGAGATTTCGAGCCGAGGCCTGCCGACCAGCTTAGGTTTGCATTCGGGTCTATAAATTTGGCGCCGTCGGCGGGACTGGGATTGTAAGCGGTCTTGAGCGGGACCGTGAAACTCCAGACCTTACCCTTCCACGGACTATTTGGATCCGCGTCATTGACCTCATCAACTCTCCAGTAGTAAGTTGTGCCCGGAGCAAGACCGTCCGGATAAGGATATCCGGGGAAGCCGGCAATAATATACGTTGAGGTATAATTTCCCCGGAACGTATCGGCGGCGCCGACGTTCACGTCTGCGAAATTATCGCCAATGTACACATCGTGCGAGATTGCAGTCTCTCCCGGCGACCAGCTAAGGGTAACCCATGAATCCGCATATAAAGCACCGTTGGCCGGGTCGGGGCCAAAGGCGTACGGCCATATTTCGCCTTCCATAGTTGCCAGAATTTCGGCCTCCGACAGCGCCCGGTTGTAGATGCGGACTTCGTCAATGTCACCCAGGAAGACTTCACCGCTGCCGCTGTAACCTGAACCGCCGCCGGTGACACAACCTATGCCCATATTAGCTGCTTCGCCTGCGGTATTAAAAGCAAATCCGCCGGACATTATCTCTTCGCCATTTAGATAAAGCCTGCATGTGGTTCCATCAAAGGTTGCTGCTACATGTGCCCAGGTTTGGACAAACGGATCCAAAGTGCCGTTGGGTGAAACTATTGCGTTTGTTCCTGTTTCCAGCCGAAAAGTACCATCATTTTCCGGCCTGACCTGGAACTGAAACATAGTTTCTCCGGGCCATGTATCCCTTTTTCCGATCAGACCTTGATATGTACCGCCTCCGCCGGCCCACCTGATCCATAATGCAAGAGAAATTTGGCCTGTTCTCTCGGCGGGATTCCAGGTTCCAAGTTCAATCCTCGAGTTTGCCGAGCCGTCAAGGTTAATTCCGCTGCCTTTGAATCCCGGCGAAATCCATGTTACGTTATTATGGAGGGTTCCGTCGTGTCCGGTGCCCGACATATCGTAAGCGGTATCACCCGCCCCTTCGTCAAGAGGGTAATATCCCACCAGGCCGCTTGTAATATCGGCGTTCGCCGCGCCCGCAGCCAGCCCAAGTGTTAAAACAAAACAGGTCAGATAAATCGATTTCTTACACATGATAATCCTCCTTCAAAAAAAGCTGCAATAGTACTACCAGGGATATTTCCTTATAAAGAATTCAATGAAATACTCCTTCAGACTTCAAGACCAATAATACCAAATTTTCATCTCAATTCCAAGGATCATTTGTTGTGCAGTATTCAGAAAAAAAACCAATTTGCTTGAGATATTCATTGCTAAATGGCCTTGTCGGTGAGAAAATAACGAAGTGTTTGATTGGAGGAGTTATATTTGTTAGACTACTGTGAGTACTTGTTGAAGTTTTGCGACTGTATAAGAAATCACTCGGGAGGTGAGCGATGTCGACAATTACGAAAAAAGAAGTTATTGACCGAATAGCCGAAAATACGAATACCAGGCGGGCCGTGGTTAAGCCTGTAGTTCAGTCTTTTCTCGATGAGATAATCGAGGAGCTTGCTAAAAATAACCGCCTGGAATTCCGCGATTTCGGTGTTTTCGAGACCAGGATACGTGCAGCCAGGAAAGCACAGAATCCGAAAACTATGGAACAGGTTCAAGTCCCGGCCAAACGAAACGTGAAGTTCAAAATGGGCCGGCTGATGAAGCAGAAGATGAATACTCAGGAAAACAAAGTGAGCGAGGTCGAATAAATGACGGAGATACAGCCAATACTGTTATCGGCAATAACCTGCAACAGGGTTATCTTTGACAAAGTCTCCGGGATGCCGAGTATTATCGATATCGTCCAGACGATCGACGCTCAGAGGTATCCGGCGAGACATCCGCAAATAGTTTTTTTCTGCGAGCTGACTAACGGGCACGGCACAACGGATGTAAAAATATGTCTCGTCAATACCCAGGATGAGGAGAAAGTCATATTCGAGAGGGAGGGAAAAGTCCGTTTCGAGAACGTTAAACAAATAGTTACCCTGGCAATGAACTTGCAGGGTATTGTCTTCCCGGGCCCCGGAGAGTACCGTTTTCAATTATTTGGGGGCGGAAATCTGCTCGGGGAAAGACGAATTTCATGTCGCCAGGTTAAGCTGCCGCCGAAGTCCGGACCGACCGAACCGCAGGCCCAATGAGAGTATGATTACAAACAGCAGTGTTTCTTTTCGTGACCAATAGTAGAATCAATGAATGCAATTATCTATATCATTGCCGGCCCTCTTTTTCTAATTTCCATCGCGGCTCATTTTTATGTTAAGCTCCGCCTGCGCCCGAAAGAAGACCCGGATTCCGACGACGACTATTACTATGAATTCGAGGATCAGCAGCCGGATGTCGCCAGATATCTAAAATGGTCCAGACTCACATTTACCGCCGCCACGGTCGGTGCATTACTGCTTTTTATTGCCGCAGTAATCTGACGCCCTTTCTATCTTGTGCGAAATCTTTCCCAGTTTTTAAGGCAAAAACGGGGATAGAGTAAAAATTTTAGAAAATTTTAGATTTTTATGTTGACTACTACTACAATTTGTAGTACTACATAGTGAGGTATTAAAGTTGAGGATTAACGTTAAGGACGCGAGGTTTGTTTTATGGAAAAGAAATCACTTGATCATTTCGGGCAATTACAGCGTGCGGTAATCGAGGTCGTTTGGGAGCTTGGCGAGGCGACCGTGCGTCAGGTCTGGCAGCGGCTGTGCCGCAAAAAGGAGCTGGCGTACACGACGGTGCTGACGGCTATGCAAAGGCTCGAAAAAGCCGGCTGGCTCAAACATCGGGTTGACGGCAGGAAACACATATATCTTCCGACCAGAACCCGCGAGCAGGCCGGTGCAGGCTCGGTGCGGAGATTCGTCAAGCGAATGTTCGACGGAAATGCTCTTGTGCTTTTCCGCCAGCTCGTGGAAGAGGGCCAGTTGAGCGATGCTGAGCTTCAGGAGCTTCAGCGGTTGATAAATAAAAAACGGAAGGAGAGAGAGAGATGATAAGTGAACTGTTTTTGAGAGATATGTCTTTGTGGGCTGTAGCGTGGCAGAGCACGTTGTTTGCCGTAATAGGATTGGTTGGCAGTTTCCTCTTAAGGCGCCGGCCGGCCAGGGAATCCGGTGTGTTGTTTCTTGCTATGATCTTAGCAGTGCTGGTACCGGCGATGAGCTTACTGGTCAGGCACTTTCAATTAGGCGTCTTTACTGCCGAGCCGGTCTCGCTGCCGTCAGTAATGATGAATGTGCCTGTGGAAGAATCTATGGTTTCAACTTTGCCGGAGGTTCAGCCCGAAGCACACAAGGCAGCAGTGGACATCGAACCGGCTGTAGGCAGTTCACAAGGTGCCGACGTTCCATGGCGAACGATTATGCTGTATGGATGGATGGCGGCGACCCTGATATTGTTAGCAAGATTGTTTGTTGCCGTCATTAACGGAATACGTCTGCTGCGACGGACGCAATCTCGTGTAAGCGGGCATATCGAGAGGGCGGCGGATTCCGCAAGAGCAAGACTTGGAATTGCCAAAGCCCTTCAGATCCGAAGCAGCGCGGATGTGCATAGTCCCGTGATATGGTGCTGGAGCCGGACTCCTGTGCTCCTTGTGCCGGCCGATTTGGATGGCGGTCTCGATTGGCTCGGCGTGATTTGCCATGAGCTGGCGCACTGGAGACGTCGCGACCACATAAGCGGCCTAATTGCAGAGTTGATTGTGTGTATCCTGCCGTGGAATCCGCTCTTATGGTGGTCAAAGAAGCGAATGGTGAGATTCAGCGAGCATGCATGTGACGACTGGGTCGTCGCCGGCGGGCGGTCTGCCGAGGATTACGCGCAGTCGCTACTCAATTTCAGACCACAGAAGCAGGTGGCATTCGTGCCTGCCGTGGTAAGCAGTAAAAAGACTCTCGCCGGGCGTATTCGCAGGATCGTTGAGGAAAAATGCAAAAACCCATATATCGGCTTGCGCTGGGGTGTGACCGCGGTCGCCCTTGCCGGATGCATCGCCGTTGGGATTGCCTTTGCCCAGGCCAAACCTGCCCGGCCGACCGCGACCGTCAAAACCAAAGTAGGCCGGTCAGCGGTTATTGAACAGCCCGCATTCCCTGTGACTATGATAAAAGGCAGAATCCTGGATCCCAACAATGAGCCTGCATATGGTGCACAAATTATCGCCCTCCCGGTGACATCCTGGGGTTACTTTACAGGACCTCGGAATCGGAACAAGGATGGATATTTCGAGCTGCCCTGGTCACCGACATGGATTGAGCCAGGCCAGCCTATCTATCTTATGGCAGTAGTACAAGATCCCAAAAGCCAGGCTGCTCTGGTCGAGGTCGCAGACCCGACATCGCCGGTTACTGTTCGACTTGAACCCGCCTTTGCAATCACGGGAAAAGTCGTCGATCCCGGCGGTAAACAAATAGAGGAGTGTTTGGCAATGATTTCGCTATCCACCGAATTCAAGTGTCAGGCGCCAATCTATAGTTTCCGTGGAGAAAGATGGTGGGATCGCATGTTGTCGCCATTACCATACGGAGCAAAGTATAAACTGATGGTTCGAGCCAAAGGCTACCGAACCCGGCAAATCATCGTTGACGGGACAGATAAAAGTCAAAAACTCATCGACCTCGGCATCATTACCCTGCAGCCACAAGAAAGAGCCAAACCGGAAGTTGCAGAACAATATGCCGATCCAGATTTGGAGAAAGAGTTTCATAAGGTCTATTGTCTTGATAAGGATGAGATCATTAAACTCATCAAGTCACCGTTTGTGCTCGGGCGCCAGGAGTATTTTCAAAATCCGACTTCTATTTACCCCCCTATTTTTGAATCTCTGGATTCTCAAGGTGCAATTCAGGCCTGCCTACTCTGGGATGGTGAAGCATTAATGGAAACGTCGCTATCGGGATGGGCTCTTACTCATAAAAAACCCGGACTTGCGCATACTCTACTCTTGACATTGCACATGCCGTATTATGATTTCAACCTTCCCAAAGAGCTAAACATAGAAATGCCCCACGGTGACTGGATTGTCCGCGATGACTCAACAAGAAACGAACAACTCCGGTCCCTGGAAGAGATTATCTATGCCGAGACAAACAGGGCAATCCGCTTCGAGAAACGCCTAACCGAACGAGAGGTCATTGTCGTAAGGGGTCGATATAAATTCAAGCCGCACCCCAGTGGGAACCATCCGGACTATATCCCTGTTACTTCCGACGGCAAAGTCAACCGGACGGAAAGAACCGTCGATTCACTGGCAGAATTCCTACGTTCTCTCGAGCGTCTTCATGAAATAATAATTGTAGATGAGACGGAACCTGCAGAAAACGCAAAAATCCTATACAAAAGCCGTGGATCCAAGATTGGGTGGTTGATAAATCCGGAGCAAAGACGCGAGGAACTCGACGCTCTTCTGGATAATCTCGCCAAAACGATGTCGCTGCAGTTCAAAGTCGAGCGCCGACCGGCCCATGTGTGGTTCGTCACCGAGACAAAAGAGAACTAATCGCCGGACTTCTCATTACGATAGGCGCAGAGGCAAGGGCTAAAACCGAGCGAGGCGTTAGCTTAGTTTAGATTACAGGTGAACCGGTACGCAGAGGTTTGCATCACTTTTTGCGTGGTGGCCGCAATGATCGCACCTGTACTCGGCATCTTCGATTAACGCCCTGAATTCCTGCTCATCGCTGAGATGAAAGCCCTGAGACATAAGATAACACAGGTGCTCGCTATGAGTTTCTGTGCAGCATTCCGTATTCTTTTGTGCGATTTCTTCTGCCATGATGAATACTTCCTTAATTATTGATTTCAATGCAAATAGCTATACGGCGTGCCCGATGAGGAAGTTCATTTCAATTGGATAATACCGGATCTATCTCAGGAATTGCTGGTGGAGCAGACGGTGGAGTTGAAGAATCGCTTTTTTTGAATAAAAATAGCCGGCGAGTGCTCCTCCGCACCACTCGCCGGTTCCAATCCGGCCCTCTACCTATAGATTACCTTATCGACAGGAAACGGCACTATGTTAACCTGGATATAAAAATTTGAAAATTCGGCTCCCGGTCTTAACGTCGATTATTCCAAATCGCGTGTGATACAAAGGGGATTGATGCCGGCTCTTAATTCACCAGCCGTTTTCTTAGCCTTCTTATCGCAAAGTAGCCGACTACCAGTATGAATATCGCGATATAGAGCAAATCCAGCAGAAGGACCGGTTTATAATCGTTCATGCATACGGACCTGACTAATCGGACCGAGTGGGTAAGGGGAACAATCTCAGCCAGCGGTTGTACGGGGCCTGGTAAATTTTCGATCGGAAAAACAACGCCCGAAAAGAAAAAAATCGGGGAGATGAAACCTGTGAAGTAAAAATTGAAGTGGTTTATGGTTTTCACGAACGAGGTCACCAGCAGCGAAAGTGCGGCGAACATTACGCCGGTAAGAAAACCGACCAGCGGCGCGAGCAGCCCGTAAGGCAGGGCGACGATTTTGAACGCCGACAGGATGCACAAAACGGCGAATGAGAAAAACAATCCCTTCGAGCCGGCCCATAACATTTCACCTACGATGAGATTGTTGACGGTAATCGGCGCCGCCAGCATCCCATCGTAAACTTTTTCGAATTCCAGCCGAATGAAGGTTCCGAAGCTGCATTCGAAAGCCGAGGTGAACATTGCCGTGGTGACCAGCAGGCCGGCGCCGAGAAATTCGATGTATCTTACTCCGCCTATCGGCTCGGTTATGTAATTGCCCAGTCCGAGCCCGATACCGATAAGGAAAATAAAAGGCTCCACAAAGGGCGGGAATCCGTTGCTCAGGATGTTCCTCGTATAGACCCGCATGTGTCGATACCAGACGCTGTAAAGCCTCCAGCGCAGAGGCGGATACTGGAGTGTCTTACTGTCGGTCATTAAGCTGCCTCCCGGTGGCTTTCAAGAAAACGTCCTCGAGATTGGTCTGCCTTATGAGATAATTGCCGGCTTTCAGATGAGTGGCCGCCAGCTCTTTGAGCAAATCTATCTGGCTACAGTAGTAACGCATTACATCGGGTGCCTGGTCCGCCCGGACGCGATTTGAAAGCATATCCGTTTGAATCGCTCCGGCCGTTTCGGCGTCACGGACCTCGAGAACGTATGGTTCCATGTTCTCTTTCAATAAATTCTCCGGCCTGCCCTCCATGATTTTCTCGCCCTTGTGCATGATAAGAAGGCGGTCGCAAAGCTGAAACGCCTCTTCCATATAATGCGTTGTAAGCAGGACGGTTGTTTCTTTTTTCTGCAATTGCCGGATTTTGTCCCAGATCAGATGACGCACCTGAGGGTCCAGGCCGGTCGTCGGTTCGTCGAGGATCAGCAGTCTCGGGAAATTCAGAAGGGCCCTGGCTATTACCAGCCGCCGCTTCATACCGCCGGAAAGGTCTTTGATTTTGGATTTCGATTTCTCGGAAAGTTCGAGGAAGTCCAGCAGATATTCGATCCGGCCCCTGGCATCCTTTACCGGCATATTGTAGAAATGCGAATAGATCATCAGGTTCTGTATGACGTTCAGCTCATCGTCCAGATTATCCTCCTGCTGGACGACGCCGGAGAGGTATTTTATGGCCAGCTCGTTCGTAGCGGGGTCGTATCCGAATATATCCACCCGGCTGTCGGAATTCTTGTCGCGCGTGCATTTGCCGTAGATGATTTTCATCGCCGTGGTTTTGCCGGCGCCGTTCGGGCCTAAAAACCCGAAACAACTGCCGGACTCGACCGAAAAGCTAAGTTCGTGTACGGCCCGGACTTTGCCGAAGCTTTTACTCATATTTGTCACATTAATTACAGTTTTTGCCATCTGAACTACTACTTCCGTATAAAACGTAAGGTTCACTCCCAATTTTCTAAATCCGGCTACAATACCATATCTGCCCCTGAATTGCAGCTATTCTATAACAAAAAAGGTTAAGTGTGCTGGAAACTATGAAAAAGTATTGCCGGACTGGCATCCTGCCGAAATCCGGAGTATATTACTCAAACTGATCGAATCGTTCTGTCATCCCTGCGAAAGCAGGGATCCAAGAGCATAGTAGTAATATAATCGGATTGAAACAAACGGCGTTAATATGATGACAAGACGTGAAAGATTAATGGCGACGTTACGCGGCGAACCGATTGACCGGCCCGCTGTCAATTTTTACGAACTCGGGGGATTTGCCGTCGATCCGTCCGATCCGGACGAATTTAATGTTTATAACGATCCATCCTGGCAGCCGCTGCTGAAATTAGCTGAGGAGCATTCCGAGCTGATTCGAATGCGGAGCCCGGTAAAGTCACGCTCTCATGAGCCTGTTGATGCCGATAGCCCCCGGAGCGAGTTCTTCAAGACGGAAAAATTTCAGGCCGATGGCTGCCGTTTCAAGAGCGTGACTTTGGAAATTGCCGGCAGGACAATGACGTCTCTGACACGCCGGAGTCCTGACTTCGACACCGTCTGGACATTGGAGCACCTGCTGAAAAGCACCGATGATCTGAAGGCCTATTTGGAGCTGCCGGATGAAGTCTTCGCCGAGAAGGTGGACGTTGCCGGTCTGATAGAAGAGGACCGGAAGCTTGGCGACCGCGGCATCGTTATGGTCGATACGGAAGACCCGCTTTGTGCCGCGGCGTATCTTTTCAGTATGGAAGACTTCACTGTTGTCGCTCTGACCGAGCAGAAACTGTTTCACCGGCTGCTTGAGAAGCTTTCGCGCCACATATACTCAAGAACGCAGGCAACGGCCGAGGCTTTCGCAGGTCATTTATGGCGCATCTACGGGCCGGAATATGCGACCGAACCTTACCTGCCGCCGCATCTGTTCGAGCAATACGTAGTGCGTTACACCGGCCCGATGGTCGAGATGATTCAAAAGCACGGCGGCTTCGCACGGATTCACTGTCACGGCAGGATTCGCGCCGTCCTCGATTATATTGTCGAGATGAATCCGGCCGCTGTCGACCCGGTTGAGCCGCCGCCGCAGGGAGATGTAGAGCTTGCATACGTCCGCCGCAGGTACGGCAAGGATCTGGTCCTTTTTGGAAATATCGAATTCGCCGCTGTAGAAAACACCGAGCCGGCCGAATTTGAAAAACTTGTCGAAAAGAGCCTAAAAGACGGAACAAAAGATAGTGGCAAGGGCTTTATCCTGATGCCTTCCTCAGCTCCAATCGGCAGGAAAATTACACCCCGAGTGCTGGCGAACTACGAAACCATGGTCCGCCTGGCTGCGAATTTTAGTTCGTGACGCCGCGTGACATTATCTTAGTTACGAACTCGTAGGGTGGGCAAAATCCGTTTTTGCCCACGCGGTTTAGAACTCGTAGATCAATATTACAAAGGCCTCGCATCGAATACCAGCACCTCGAAAGGCTCCAGCTCGAACGTGTGCGTTTTGCCTGCTTTCAATAAAACCGCTTCGCTGCCGATGTCCTCTTTCCACGGGCTTTTCAGAGAGTATTTTTCAGTCGCACCTTTTGGCAGCTCGAATTCTTTGCCGATATCGATTTTGATACTGCCCGGCTTGTCACTTGGATTGCGCAGCGACAGGACACCTTTTCTCTCGGACCACGCCGCCCAGCCGTAAATTTCTCCCGCCGCCGGGTCGCCGCCCACCCAGTGCGTGTCGACCAGCACATCGGCATTCTCATGCGACCATTTCGCCGCCTCAGCCAACGCGTCCCAGTGCTCCGGCGACATCAGAGACGGCGTTATATACAGTTCCTGGCAGTTGGTCCCGCTGGCGAAGAAATCCCGAATATCCTCGGTAAGACCTCCGCTTTCCTTCGGCAGTCCATGATTGGCGAACATCACGCCCTGGGTCATGAGCGAATTGATGGGATACAGCGGAGCGCGGCTCACGACGTTGTGATAGGTCTCCTTGTCACGATAGGTAATCTGCTGCCGGCGTTCCGTGCCGGCGCCGTGCTTGTTCCAATCGTGGCCGGAGCGCCAGGTCGAATCGCAGTGCCACAGCCAGTACGGCGACGACCACGTCCCCGTGGTGGTGTTGATAAACACATCCGGCTTGACGCGGCGCAGCTCGCTCATAAGCTGCAGCAGGGCCTGCATGTCGCTTGCGAACTCGGCGGTTGTCCCTGCGGGCCTGCCGCCGACGCCGATGCCGTCGAACTTGAAATAGTTCAGGTCATAATCGTTAATCATTTTGACGCACACATCGCGAAACCTGCCGAAATATTTTTTACCGGCCAGAGAGAAACCGCTCTTGTTCGTCTCGAAGCCCTGCTGCCGGCCGTACTTGAGCCTCGCCTCTTTGGCCTTGCCGTAGCCGCCGAAAGGCGAAAGCCACGCCCCCAGGACCGAGTCGTATTTTTCCACCACTCGCCGCAGCGGCGTGAATCCCTCGGGATAGCCCTCGTGAAACAGCCATAGCGAGGCCGGGTCGTCCCAGCCATCGTCTAAGACAAACGACGACATCGCTACACCGCGCTTTTGGATGAGTTCTTTGCCGAACAGCTCGACCACTTCGATGAATTGCTCCGGCTGGATTTTCTCCGGCCCGTAGCCGATGTCGTACCAACTGTTGTAATGCAGAAACGGCCTGTATGGATGCGCCCGCTCTCGTTCGACATAATACAAAAAGCCCCGCCGCAATTGTCCTTCCGGAACCACGCCGAACACCGAGCTATACTCAAGCTGCTCACCCGGCGCCAGCCGGGTTGCATAAGGCAGGCTGCATTTAAAACCGTTCGTCTCGCTCGTACTTTTCGATAAGGGGCTCTCGAATGCAAAGAACATATTGCCCGCCGCCACCGGCGAGCCGTCCACGATGCCTTTGACCTCGGCCTTCGCCTTCAATTCCCACAGCACGATTTCTTTTATATCGATCGGAGTATTCTTCGCCGTAAAGGCGATTTCCTGCCGGACATAATTCGAGCCATCCCGCAGTATCGCCCGCCATAGGACCTCAAGATTCTCGTCGGGCGAGCCGAGCGTGATGAGAATTTCTTTGCCGGCGAAATGTTCACCCAGCCGGCAAGATTTCGGCTCCGGCTCGATATTCCTTATCTGGGGCATACCGAAGACTCTCAGTTCGGAAGCCCTCAAAATCCGCCCGCCGTCCAAAATAAGTTGAAAACATTCAGCCTGTCCGGCGTCAATCGCAGCCCCGGCAAGCTTATCGATCAGTCTATCAGGCTTTAACCGTCCCTCAGATATATCCCATTCGCATGAGAGCACGTCATTTTCCAAAACCAGCCGTCCCCCATCCATCCTGCCCTGCCCGACCCCCGGATCTAGCCCGGGAAATTCAACACCCGCCTTAGCCCGACCAAAACCACCAAAAACCAGCACAGTAAAAACCGAAACCTCAACAAACCGTTTAATTCGTATTTTGGTGCTCATATTTCGTTCCCTTCTTGTTTTCAAGTTTCGCTCATCCATCTTACCAAAAACCTGCTAATTCAAAAACTAATTACATATGCAAAACTGGCTTCGAACATAGGTCCCCCTTTCGAGAATAGTCCATGACAAATGGGTAGATATTTGATAATATAAACTTAGGGATGCCGAACGAGACAATTTTGACGCATCTGTTTGGAGAACTATATGCGAGATAAAAGAGGTATTACGCTTAGGAAGCTTTATAGTATATTCTCCATCTGTGCTGTTATGATTTTAGTTGGAGGATGTCCTTTTCATGGTCCGATCTACGAAGAGGATCTCGTTAACGGATATGCCGTGTGGGCTGCAGACATAATGAAAGATGCTGCGATCGTCCTTAAAATCAAAGGAACTTCTGGAGCCAGTGTAGTGGTTCATCCAATGGTGTTTGCCTATGGCTGGAACGATGATTTCATAATCGCAAAACGGCATCCGGCAATGTCCACGGCCCATTGAATGAAGACGAATTTGATAAGCTTAGAATTAAGTTAGAGGTGCCTCCTGAATTGTCGTTCAAGACAATCCAGTGAATTCACCAAAGAAGGCAGGGCTTTCTCTGATATTGCTGCACGGAAAGCATATATACATTGTTATGCTTCAGAAGTATGAATGATTTGAAACGAGCAAAGTGGATGCTGGGAATAGTTGTATTCGGGCTTGTCGTGTCCGGCATTACTATATGGCCAGCAGTCCCAGAACTGAAAATGGCCGTTCGTGTAGTATGGGGCGATAGTGAATCGACCGGTGTTTTGCACAGTTTCATACTACGGTCTATTGAGGGATTAAAGTCTGTTGAAGCAAACTATCCTTTTATGCTGTATGCCCATGATTGGCTTGCTTTCGCTCATATTGTGCTGGCAATCCTGTTCGCAGGGGCAATCAGGGATCCTGTCCGTAACGTCTGGATCGTGCAATGCGGACTCATTATGTGTGTCCTTGTTCCGGTCCTGGCTGGGATTTGCATTCCGATTCGAGGGCTACCTCTGGTCTGGTTCTGGATCGATTTCGCATTTGCCCCTGCTGCAGCGCTGCCTCTCTGGATTGCCCTGAGGGATATCAGGCAAGCAAGTAGGGTGCGATAAATCGCACCAATAATGAATAGAACAGAACCATGTCAGGCCATAGGTGAAGGTTTCGTGCCTGCGGACGTATTTCTTTGCCGTCGTAACAATTTACAGCCGGAAGATATTGTTCAATACTCATCAATGGGAACGTTCGAGCTTTCATCGTTGGCTTAAAGAGGTAACCGGGTAGGGTGTGCAAAATTTATTTTGCACACGCGGAATGGATAATTACGGTTTCCTGGTGTGGCGTTGAGGACGGGTGAATTTGGTGGAGGAGAGCGATCTCTTTTTCAATTAAGAGAGCAGCGTGTGCAACGGGTTGCACACCCTACGAGTTGATTTATTAGAATATCGCTTGGAAGAAGGTTGCTTTCTGTCGAGATTTTTCCGGAATTCACTTGATATCTAACTATATATATGTTATAATATATAGTTAACATATAAAATGGAATACAGAATTCAGGACACAGGAGACAGAATGGAGGAAACGGGGACCGGGAAATAAGGATTGAAGATGAGAGTGTGTGTTCGTATTCACCTCGTGAGATAGATAAAATCGTCATCTCATGGGTTAAATCGGCGAAATCTGTGGTTTAGTTCTCGGTTCGTTTGGTAAAAACAAAGCCAATGTTAAAATGGGAAAGATGGTGTTAATTCAGTAATGGTAGAGGTTTATGGGCGTTTTGATAATTTTGAGCGGTTTGGACGGCGAAAAACAAAGCCAATTTTATCGTTCTGTGTTCGTCGTTCAGAGTTCAGCGTCAAGATTAAGAAAGGGGATTTGAAAAAACAAAGCCAATTTCCGAAAGGCTAAAATGAGTGTAAATATCTGTTTCACAAAGGATTATGACAAAAAACGCATTTTTGGAAAGCGAGAAAACAAAGCCAATTTGCCTACTCCAAAAGGGGTAGAACAAAGGTTGGATGACGATCACGTTCGGGATATTGTTGTCTGTTAAAAGGAAATCTGGTATAAGGCTTATGTTACTCAATCGACAGGGATTTTCAGATGATTATGACGACATTTTAATCTCGGGAGGTAATTTATGCTGAATAAGACACATGCACAAATAGCAATGGTTCTGGCCGTGCTTTCGGCGGTTTGTCCGGCGGCTGAACGGTCCGGCGGATTGGTGAGCATAATCCCGCAGCCGGTTTCGATTGAGTATTACGACGGGTATTTTCAGATCGGGCCGAAAACGCGCGTGATTGCGGAAAACGATGCCGCGGCGGAGGCGGCGAAATTGATCGATGCTCTTGCGCCTGCGATGGGATTCGAGTTGAGTCTGGTCAATGCCTCGCAGCGGCGGAGAGGCTCGATAGCAATGGAGCTTGAGAAAGGGCCGTTTCGGATCGGCGGCGAAGGGTACATGCTCAGAATTACTCCGAAGCGTATTTTGATTCGAGCCAAGCGGCCTGCCGGCCTTTTTTATGGCATCCAGACGCTGCGGCAGCTTCTGCCGGAGCAGGTTTTCAGCGAGAGGGAGGCTGAAGGCGTGGAATGGAAAGTGCCGTGCGTGAGGATTACCGATTATCCTCGTTTTGGGTGGCGCGGCCTGCTTGTCGACCCGGCACGTCATTTCATACCGAAGCAGGATTTGATGCGTTATATCGATATTATGGCATTGCATAAATTCAACAGCCTGCAGATTCACCTGACCGACGACCAGGGCTGGCGGATAGAAATCAAAAGATATCCGGAATTGACCCGGACCGGCGCGTGGATGGATTTTACCACCATGCGTCGCGGGGACAGAGCGGATAGCCCCGGCGGTAAACGCCCCGGCGGATTTTACAGCCGGGACGATATTCGCGAAATTGTCCGGTATGCGGCGGAACGTTATATTAAAATCCTGCCGGAAATCGAGATGCCCGCTCATACCGGTGCGGCGATTATCTCTTATCCTGAGATCGGCCTGTATCCGGAGAAGCTCAGCGCCCTGCCGGTACTGAAGCGATGGGCCGCCAACGAGAGGGTCCTGGCGCCGCGCCCGAAGACGGTTGAATTCATGCAGAACGTGCTGGCCGAAGTGATGGAGCTGTTTCCGAACAGGTATATTCACATCGGGGGCGATGAAGCGAATATTGACCACTGGAAGAAAAGCGAAGAAATGCAGGCCCAGAAGCGCGAGCTGGGCCTGAAGGACGAGGCCGAGCTGCATAGCTGGTTTATCAGGCAGATGGATTCGTTCCTGAGTCGTCACGGCCGGCTCCTCGTCGGGTGGGACGAAATTCTGCAGGGCGGACTTGCTCCAGGAGCAACCGTTATGTCATGGCGGGGACAGCAGGGTGGTATCACAGCGGCCAACGCCGGGCACGATGTCGTTATGGCGCCGACGTCACACACTTATTTCGATTATTACCAGGGCCCATCCGACAAGGAGCCTCTGGCGATAGGCGGCAACCTGCCCCTGGAGAAGGTTTACGGATTCGAGCCGATTCCCGAAGACATAGCTCCGGAGAAGTCCGGCCATGTGTTAGGCGTCCAGGGCCAGCTTTGGGGAGAGTTCATTTCGAATGCCGAACATCGTGAGTATATGACCTATCCGCGGGCGGCGGCGCTGGCCGAGGTCGGATGGTCGCCGAAGACGTCGAAGGACTATGAGAAATTCCTTGCCCGGCTCGGACGTCACCTGGAACGCTTCGATGCTGCGGGAGTAAATTACCGAAAGCTCGACTGAGTGACATTTATCAGGGCCAGTCGAATTGGGCGACGATGGGCGTGTGGTCACTCGGCCGTTCGGCGGCGCGGGGTTTTTTGTCTATGTAGCAGGCGGTGCTTTTGTCGGCTAAGGGGGCGGTGGCCATGATGTGATCCAGGCGCCAGCCGAGATTGCGGTCGAAAGTGTTTCTCATTCGATAATCCCAGAACGTATATTCGCCGGACTTGCTGCAGTGCTTTCGAAATACGTCGACGAAGCCCCAGGCCATAACTTCTTCCAGAGCCTTATGCACGTCCGGATGGAAGCAGACGTGTCCCAAGAGCGTTTTAGGGTCGTAAACATCGATGGGCTTCGGTGCGATGTTCAGGTCACCTACCCAAAGCACGGCGTCTTCCGGCGTGAAATTATGCTGGAAATAATCGAGCAGGCGGGCGAACCAGTCGAGCTTGTACTGGAACTTTACGGATTCGGGCAAGTAGCCCTGGGGGACGTAGGTGTTGACTATGGCGATGCCGCCGATATTCGCTTTGATAAGGCGCGGCTCATCTTTAGGTTCGTCGGGCAGGCCGTATTGAACCTGGTCGATGCGGTGCCTGCTGAATATCGCGACGCCGTTGTAACTCTTTTGACCTTTGAAAACGTAATTGTAGCCGATATCGTCGAACGCCCCGGCGGGGAAATCGACGTCCTGAACTTTGGTTTCCTGAACGCAGAGGACGTCGACCTGACGGTCGGTGAGCCATTTAAGGATTATAGGCAAACGTACACGCAAAGAATTTACATTGAAGCTGGCTATTTTCATTTATTGTTCGGTTTTAGTTGTTGGTTCGGTTTTGCCGGCGCGGGGATTTACGAACGGCAGCTTGCCGCCTCGCCATGCGCCTTTGGCCTCGTGGTCCGTGCCGGCGTATTTTTTGGCAAGATCGATCACGGCGTCGTCGCTCTTGTCCACGTACAGTTCGAGCCAGTAGCCGTCGATGCCCTCCTTAGCTACGCGGATGCCCGCGGCCAGGCGTCCCCGGTGATCGCCGCCCGCGCTGTCACCCGCTGTCAGGGCTGCCATAAGTCGGTCCGCCAGGCTGCCTTCGGTTTGCTCGTATGCCTTTGCCATAGCGAAGACTACATCCTGACCAGTCAAAGTGTTGCCCTGGCAGGCGTAGTATTTACCCGATGCGGCTCCCCACCACGTGCCCGAAGGATCGGCATTGGCGGGATTGTGGTTTGCCGCCCGGCCCGACATATCGATAATGGCCAGTTGACGCTTGTCACGCCGGCCGTCATTGCGCAGCAGCTCGGCCAGAACCTGCTCGGGCAGGTCGCCTTTGGCAAGCATATCGAGTGCCGGCTGAGCCCAGCCCGGGTTGTGCCAGTGCTGAGTGCAGAACGCCCCGACGCCGGGGCGCG
>Ga0180434_10000236_pt1 | contig 85200 bp, 75 predicted proteins | sample SS_ome_7_FD_132453 | JGI IMG/M metagenome (GOLD analysis project Ga0180434, IMG submission 132453) | Hypersaline lake sediment archaeal communities from the Salton Sea, California, USA - SS_1_D_2 metaG | ecosystem: Environmental > Aquatic > Non-marine Saline and Alkaline > Hypersaline >... | reverse complement strand
TGATGCAACCGACCAGGAGCGAGTCGGTCAGCTCGTAGCACATATAAATAAGCTGCTTGACGAATGTCAGTGGGGCAGGGCCAGTGCCCAGATCGAAGGATTGATTAAGGCTCATCCGGATGACGAGCAGGCAAAAACGATGAGACAAGTCCTGCTTGATAAGAAGCAGGAGCGTAAAAGGATACTGCTTGCCGCCTGGGATGATGCCATCCAAAACCAGGAGACCGACCGCAGCCTGGAGATTCTCAAAGAGCTTGACCAATATCTTACTCCGAATGAAGGATTGGCCCTGCAGGAAGCCGCAAGAGATGTCTTCCGCACCAAACTTCACAACTTAGGTGTGCAATTTGCCATCGCCGTAACCGAAAAAAGATGGGTCGGCGCGCTCGATGTCGGGCAGCATATTATCGCCGAATTTCCCAACAGTAAAATGTCCGAGGAAATCCGCGGAAAGCTGGATGTCCTTAAGCAGAACGTCCAAATGCAAAATAATTGATGCTCAGATACTAATCTTATCAACACGCCTGCAGCAGAAAGTTAACAACAGGATAAACATACGGCATTTTTCTTTCGTTCTAACACGCCCAAAAATCCCATAGTCCGAAAAAATTGTAGTTATTTTTGTTAATATTACACTTTTTTGCTTGACGACAGATATATTTATTGATAAATAAAGAGTAATCATACACATGAGTCTTAAGAGAACAATCATGCTGATATGCCTGATTCGGTAAAGTCGAAGGACTCGGTAGTATGGATGGGTGTGTGAAATAGGAAATTGCAAGTAGGTACTATAGGAAGGAGTCCAGGGTTATGGTCAAAGGAGTGAAGAGGAAGAGCATTTACGATGAAATTGGATGGACGGGTTTGTTAAACGTTGTCTGGAGTTCTGTGCCTTATCCCTTAAGATTTTTTGCTCTGCCTTACGGTTTGCGTATCTATGGAAATTTGCTCAAGGCAAGTGCAAATCTGCAACAATTATTGGGTGTGCATTCCCGGGAATACATGTCTTCTAAGTTATTTCGACTTTTTAGACCGAGATACCATAAGGTCAAATACATTCTTAAGGGTTATGGAATAGAGGCTTGACCGGGGTGACACATCCGCATTTTGCCGCAGTGGAATGCGTAGGTTTCGGTTACGTCCAATTTTGCCGATTTACCGGCTGAACCTGCCGGAATTGTTCCATACGGCTGCGCTCAGAGTCCACCCTGAGCTTGCCTAAGGGGCAGAGTTTGATTGGCTTTAATTGGGTTTGTTTTCTCGCCGCCTCCGACTATACAAATTACCATTATTCCTTGTCTATACTGCTATTACGTCATTTTTCCCCTCAGCAAAATTGGCTTTGTTTTTTCAAATTGGATTTTCAACACCCAGAAAATCCGGGGACTAAATAATATTGGCTTTGTTTTTCGCCGTCCAAAACCGCCAAAACCAGCAAAATACCCATAAGTCTCTGCTATTACTCAATTAACGTCATTTTGCCCATTTTGACATTGGCTTTGTTTTTTCAAATGTACTTATAGCCACAGAGGCACAGAGCTCACCGAGAAATAATCAATAGTCAATAATAATTCATCAATCCATAGGTCTCCTGTTATCCTGTTATCCTGTTATCCACATCCTGATACCCTGATTATCTGGTCCACACCTTCTGTATTCTGTATTCTGTATTCTGTGTTCTGTCTCATACCATTAGTCATTAGTCAATATTCAATTAGTTAAGTATTATACTAAATTATGTTCCAAAAATCAAGAGCTTTCCCAAAAAATTCTCCGTGAGACGCAACTCGATACCCGATTCTCGATGCCGGTTCGTACCTCGGTTTTTTTAATGCCGTTTTTGCTCGAAAAAGGCCGATTTATCAATAATTTGGCAAATATTTTCACTCGGAGTGCCATAGGGTTGTCACTCATGAGTTTTTTTCTTTGCGTTTGTGGTTCCATACACCTTATTTAAGAGAAAAAGGGTTGCGTTATCGCGGCCTGTTATGTTATAATCTACCAGACAAGTTCAACCGCGGAGTGCATCAGATGTAATCAGGGCGTTAGTCAAATAAACCGTTGTCTATAATAAGCAGTACCATGATGTGCGGGGCGAGAAGATTTGGCCGGGCGGACCAAAGGATTGCCGGACGGCAAAGCGGATTGTTGGCGGGGCGAGTTAGAAGAAACTTCTCTAACGGGGCGGGATTTACTTTAATAGAGCTTCTGGTTGTGATTGCAATTCTCGTGTTATTGATGGCGATATTGCTGCCTTCTCTCCAACGGGTTAGGAAGCAGGCAAAGACGATCGCCTGTCAAGCTAACCAGAAACAATGGGGTTTATTTTTTTCAGCCTATACGTCAGACAATGACGGCAAAATTTGGCATCATACGGGGCCTGAGATTGAATTCTTACACCCCTTTGGGCCGTTTCAACAATCTGAGACCAGCGAGCATATTGACCTTTTATTATGTCCAACTGCCAGAGTCGCGAATTGGGAACAAGTAGAGTACTTAGTGGATGTGACATTGGAGGGAAGCACGTTTTCACCCTGGGTTAAACGTTCCTTTATGCACAGGCCCTTTCTGATTTCGAGCTATGGCTTTAACATCTACATATTTGATCAATCTGTTCATCACGAGGTACCGTTATGGGTAGATCAATATTGGGGCACTTGCCTTGTAAGGGGTGCCGCACGAGTTCCGTTCCTTTTGGATTCCAGAAGGCCGGCCGCGGGACCAAATTTCCCAAACATGACTCCTCCGGAATATGAAGATATAACTCCCACCGGAGGGATGGCTACTTACTGCATAAACAGACACATTGAGGGAATTAACAGTCTCTTCATGGATTGGTCTGTTCGGAAGGTAGGACTCAAGGAATTGTGGACTTTGAAATGGCATCGTCAGTTCGACACAGCAAACGAATGGACCAAAGCCGGCGGGGTGCAGCCCGAAGACTGGCCGGAGTGGATGAGAAGCTTTAAGGACTATTAAATAACTTAAAATTTGGAGGGTGGGCCATAGCAGAGAAATTGCTATGGCTTGTCATTCTGAATGAAGTGAAGAATCTCAATTGTAAGGCCAGATGCTTCGTGATGCTCAGCATGACAGAGTAAGCGAATAAGCGAGAAAAAGATGTTGGAACAAAACAACATAAGTCGGAAAAAAGAAAATAGAAGAAATCTCTATCACGTGTCAGGATTTACACTCATCGAGCTGTTAGTGGTGATCGCTGTGATCGCGCTGTTGATGGCGATTCTGCTGCCGGCGCTGCGGCGAGCAAGAAATCAGGCCAGAGCGGTTGTCTGCCAGGCAAACCTTAAGCAATGGGGAGCAATACTTAATCTTTATACCGAGGATAACAGCGGCTGCTTCCCTGTTTATGATAATGATTTTGATATTATATGGTTTCTCCGTGGTGCTATCGCAAGATCCGATGACCAGGTCGAGGAGTCATTGCAACCTATAGAAGCAAGAGGTATAGCCTGCTGCCCCATGGCCGTCAGACGTGGCAGGTCACACCGTGTCGTTATAAATTATGATGATGGATTAACCGCAGAAGGATGGTGTGGTAAAACATTTGATGCCTGGGAATTGATAAGCCCGGGTCGGCCGTTTCGCACCAGCTATGGATTCAACGGATGGTTGTTCTGCTGTGATTTCGACGCTTCAGTTCCCGTTCGCACTCGTTGGTTTGGTGATATGACTGGCGTACGAATTGACACACTCAGAGGCAGAAGCAACATCCCCGTGCTTCTCGATGGCAGAATGCCCTATGGTCACCCCGATTGGCGTGATCCGCTGCCATTAGCTGAGGGCATGGGTTTTGGCATGAGCAGCTTTACCATAAACCGGCACAACGGGCACATTAACGGCCTTTTCCTGGATTGGTCGGTAAGAAAAATCGGGATCAAAGAGCTATGGACGCTCAAGTGGCATATGCAGTGGGACACGGCAAATCCCTGGACCAGGGCCGGCGGTATGCAACCGGAAGACTGGCCGGAGTGGATGAGAAGCTTTAAGGACTATTAAATAACTTAAAATTTGGAGGGTGTGCCACAGCAGAGAAATTGCTATGGCTTGTCATTCTGAATGAAGTGAAGAATCTCAATTGTAAGGCCAGATGCTTCGTGATGCTCAGCATGACAGAGTAAGCAAATAAGCGAGAAAAAGATGTTGGAACAAAACAACATAAGTCGGAAAAAAGAAAATAGAAGAAATCTCTATCACTTGTCGGGATTTACACTCATCGAACTATTGGTGGTGATCGCTATCGTTGCGCTGTTGATGGCGATTCTGCTGCCGGCGCTGCGGCGAGCAAGAAATCAGGCAAGGGCGGTTGTCTGTCAGGCAAATTTGAAGCAATGGGGAACGATATTGATTCTATACACCGAGGATAACCAGGGACGGCTTCAGGGAAAAATCGGAGATGCCTTATGGTTTTTACGCGGCTCTACCCTCAACGAGGATGATCCGAACAGACCGAGCTTATATCAAGATATAAACGCTAAAGGTATAGCATGTTGCCCGATGGCCGCCAAACCATGTAACGATGAAAGAGCACAAGGAACTATTACTATGAATAATGCCGACTTTGATACGTATTCGTACCAGGTGAGGGGTAATCTAGGTTCAACATTTCAAGCCTGGGAGATTACGGCCCCGCGTCCACCCTTTCTCTGCAGCTACGGATTCAACTCCTGGTTATTTTACGATTTTTTTGATAGCAGCTACAACTCCCATAATACGTACTCTATTAAGGGCAGGGCAAAAGTACCCGTATTACTAGATAGTACAGCTCCTTGTATTCCCTTTTGGGAGTTTACCACTCCGCCAAAAACTGCGCAAGATGGATCAGGCTTTATCATAAACCGGCACAATGGATACGTTAATAGCCTGTTTTTGGATTGGTCTGCCAGTAGGGTCGGCCTCAAGGAGCTGTGGACGCTTAAGTGGAAACAGCAGTTCGACACGGCCGGTCCCTGGACCAAAGCCGGCGGTGTGCAGCCCGAAGATTGGCCTGAGTGGCTGAGGAACTTTAAGGACTATTAAATGTATATCTTGGAGGGTGTGCCGCAGCAGATAAATTGCTGTGGATTGTCATTCTGAACGAAGTGAAGAATCTGAAATTTTGAGGCCAGATGCTTCGCGATGCTCAGCATGACAGAGTAGGTGAGTAAGCGAGAAAAAGCGAACGAGCTCTCGGCGCGGAAGGACTGCGCTTACCAAGCTCGGTTTCGAGCTTGGGCGTAAACAATTATCTCTATAAACGGACGGAGGCGATGAAAAAGAAAGGAGTCTTAAAATGCAATACATATCAATTGACCTGCGAATTGTAATTATCATTACAGTTTACTCCATCATTGCTTTTGGAATCACCAACTACGAAAATCCAGACAAAGTGGAACAGACCATCGAGATCATAAAAGAGTATATGTCCCGCTCACCAACTCCGTGGCCGGAAGAATGGAAGAGGGAGTACGTAAAAACCATCCACAGTATAATTGATTCGTATAAGGATGTTACTCATTTCGATTTAAGATTGCAAATTCTTAGAAAATGCTTCGCGCCTTATTGGGAGAGTTTCAATAAGATATCCGAAAGATATTTTTTCGAATTACATTGTGCACGAATCCGATGGTACACCGAGCATCTTATGGAATCAGAGTTTCCTACCGACGCCGAAAGACAGAAACTGCGAAATCAATATAATGACATCTGGAACTGTGCGGCAGACTCGCTATTGAAACAATTTCCTTTTCTCGATCCGAACACGGTTGAACAGGCAAAAGCAGATGATCTGAACCTATGCTATCGTAAGATTGAAGCGCCGCTTATGCCTGTTTATTTAAAGCCCATGTCTGAGGAACAGGTGGCGCAAATCAAGCAGAGTTGGAACAATCTGCGCTACATCCGTATCGATTTATGGCGCAGGCTCAACGATAGTTCTAAAACACCTGTTGAGAACCTCGATGCGCCGTCGTCCAACGCAAAATATGATTATCAATTGATTAAAGAAAGCTTGTCGCAATTGCTTGAGCTTGTATGGACGATCGTACCGCAACGTCCCGACTATTACCTAAGCGCAATAAAAAACAGGGATAATGAACTGAAGCGTTGTTTTCAGTCGAAGAGCATGGCCCGAAGCGACCAGCAACTCCTGGAAAAGGAGTGTTCGAGACAATTGCTTCAAATCGAACACATTAGTTTTATTTTGGCGGCACTGTTGGAAACAATGTCGTACAATGATGGATTGGATTCCATCAGACCACTTGAGAAAAGTCTGTTAGAACAGCAGGGCAGATCTGCGAAAGGAGGTGGTGCCTATGAGGTAGGTACTTTTTCAACGGAAAAGTAAAAGGATTATATTTATTCAAGGAAAAATAAAAATATGGAGATTTAACAATGAAATCTAATACGTTATACGCAAGTGTCATCGCGATGCTCTTTATCTCGACCATTGCATTCGGCACTGTTTTATCTGACAGCGACGGGTGCGGTAATTCTGCCGAGAAATCTGCAAGCGCATCAGGCAGCAATCCTTATGATGAACAAAGCGAATCAGGATGGTACTGGGAATATACCACTCGGGGGGGTAGCTGCGACTGGAGCTTTTCTAACCATGCAGATTCGGATGCATGGGTCATTCTAATGTTGGGTGAAGGGGCGAGTGCAACGGGAATTGGAAAGGCCGAGGTTACAGGCCCGGTAAGCAATACCGCGTATGTGAATGCCTCTGTATCCGGTACAGGATCTTACGATTATCAACTGGTATCAGATAATCCGGGTCCTGATAGCGACTCTGGTTCTGGTACAGATGATTGTTTCGAAGCTTACACAGGCATCTGTATCGATGTTGTTGCTCTTGCTGTAGCAAGCATAGAAGAGGGCTCAGGATGTTATGCAAACGCTCATGCAAAAGCCAATGGTAGTGTTAGTTTGTCTGAAAACTAAGCAATTTATTTTTCCCGGCTAATATGTTTGATGGTAGCCTGGTTGTTCCGACATACTGACGTAATGGTATTGACGATGATAGTACCTGCTGTATCTAATTGATTTGTATTTTGAAAGGACGGTGGCTTATGTTCGAATCTTATCAATGTCATCAATTGATGACGACCTGGATGAGTAATATCTTCCGGAGGGTATTTCTTGTTCTTATGATTTCGTGCAAAGTCACTGTCCTTCTCTTTATTATTTCCGTATCCGGCGCAATGCGAGCCGATGGATCGATAAGCACTGATATACATCTTTTTGAGTTCACCTCGGAATTTTATATGCCAATGGGTAACGGTCGTATTGACGGACTTATGGCTTCCGACGGCTCCCGGCAACGTATCGCTATCTACTGGATCGAACCGGCTGTTTATCATGACAGCACGTTCTTTTTGGGTTACAGCGATTTTATCTTCGAAGATGATTTAGTCCACTATTGGATACACGGACAATCACAGCCCGGCACCTTTAACTTGTCCGATAGAGAAAGCGATCCCCTTTTGCAACGGGACGTTTCGGTCGAGTCGGTAGCCCGCTCCGCGCTGGCTATCGCGAATCGCATAAGGTCTGATCCCGAGCAAGCGGATACCGCACTGGAAGTGGGCAAGTTCTTCAGGCAAAGCCGGGGTCAGCCGGATTACTCATACGAAGTGCCTTCTGAGCAAACAATAATTGATAAGTCGGATATCAGCAGTGCCTCGGACGTGCAGATATTGAACGCACTTCCCTTTGGAAGGAAATATTCGAAAAAAACACAAAATGACGGGACTATTGTCTGGCAAGCACAAAGAGTTTTGGACGGCCCGAATGTTGCCCGTGTGACAGTTAAGCCCATTTCAAGTACCGAACACGATTGTAACATGAGCATGTTTGATCCGGATTCTCTGGGTCAGTGGACGCTCGTGCCGGAGCCTTACAGGGTGTATTGGTCGCTCGATCAAATCTATTCTAAGTTGAAAGATACGCCGGATAATGCTGTTGTAGGCACTGAGCTTCATACGGAGATTGAGTCTTACCTGGATAAAAATAAAATACCGGAACGTATAGATTTGTCTTTCAATAAACTGCTGTTCAAGATATCCTTATTGACAGATGATATGGATTGTGTTTCCCGTTCCGCCTATGCAGTTGTCGCAGCGCTCTGCCGTGACTCATCTGTAAGCAGTTATCAGGGCCTGCTGGAACTGGCCAGAATCGACTCACAAATTCGCGAAATATATCCTGAGCAGGCCGACGAGATGATCTGTCCACTCGTAGCCCTGATGATAAAAGATATAGGCCAGGATGTGCAGAGCAGTATAAAAAGATTAATGCCCACCATCGAGAATAACAAGTGGTTTTCTTATGGAAAGCTGCTTATTGATGAGGCTCGTATACAAGGGCTAATGGAAAATGATATAGCGGTCACTTTTACCAAAAAACTTCAAGCATCACGCTTGGCAAGAACCCGTCACCCGTTTGATCCCTGTGAAGCATGCGCAAGCGTAAAGCAGTATCTTACCCAGCTCGACGACGATCCTCCAGAAGGTAATCTTAGTATGGACGATGTCCGACAAATTTTGCAAAATGGACTTACAAAGCCCTTTGCGGATGTCAACCTTGTATTAAAGCACGAGCTTATCGAAGATATTATCCACTCGATTCATGTGATTGTTGGGGATGGCCTATTCCGTGGCGATAAGGACAGACTCATCGGATCTGTCGAGCGATTCTCGGGGCTTTATCTGGTGGTCTTCAGGTATCAAGAACCGATAGACACAGTCCTTGCCACTTTCCTGGCGTTGTCCTTTTGCGATATTTCGACGCCGGAGGATCATGATGTGTTATTTTCGCAGATTCACAAGCTCTGTGCTGAATTCCAATCTCTGACAAACACAATGTTGGCCGAGCGGGGACTCGACGAATTGGTCGAGCCCAATGATGTAGAGCGCTTGTTCACCCGGTATAAGCAGAGATTTCGAAACTATCTTAACGATCCCCTTTGGCCTCCATTCAAGTTTCCACTGACGGCTAACGAACAGACCAGGCTTAGAAACAAGCTCGAACTGTGCTTCGATCAATTAGAACCGTTATTCGACGAGATGGCACTCAAAGTTAAATATGGGGGTGTTAGTGATGAGTTGAAAATTAAAACAAGATATGAAATCGCTAAAGCGATATTACAGCTTCTGCCGCAGGCGGCATTTCTCCGCAGACCTTCGTATCCCGGAGTCTCGTGCCGACATCGAGGTAGATACGGATTTGCAGCGGTGATAAGAGGGCCTCTCTATATAGAAGGTAACCGACCAAAGGAGAAATTCAAGGTGATGAAGTATTTCCACCTGGGACACAGGCTCGAGGACGTAGTCAAACGAGAAAGGGAACTGGTTTTGCCCCGTTAAAAGGGCGTGGCAGGGAACAAAAAAAGTTGGTTCAAGTAATCCGGATTAATCAGGAAGAATTTTATATTACTGGAAATCGAACAACGACTGAGTCTTGATCATTGTCACCTGGTCGGGGTAGGCGGCGAAGGTGTGTATGTGCAATTCGGTTCGCCTGGCCTCGAAGTCGACGTAGCAGAAGGGCTGGAGCTTGCCGATTTCCAGTTCCGGGAATTTCACAAACACGCCTCTGTTTCGGGCGAAGCGTTCAAGATCGGTATGGCTTTGCTTGTACAGATTGGGACTCATTTTTTCGACTTGAAAGTCGGTCATATAACTTACGCCCCGGCTCAAGGTGCATTTATGAGTTCTTGGGCCGCGGAATTGAAAACGTTCGAGCAGCCCACGAGAAGGCAGCATCTGGCCCGGAGCACTTACGACTTCGGTGAGACAGATGTCGCCGGAAAAAACGCTGACGACGTGTGTGCACCCGGTAACCCAGATAATCGACTCGTATTTTTCGGTATTTAAGTGGCGCTTGGCATAAATCTGGAAAAGCTCAGGGTGTAGAGGTCTTTGAAAAAGACTAAACATCAATTCCTCTATTGCAACATTGATTTGCGGTAATTCCATTTCATAGCCCTAATACAAAATACTGACGTTCAAGTTGCTCTTATTATACCAAAATTTATCCACATATTCAAGGCTCATATTAGTATTGATAAGGCCGTTATCAGCCCTTATAGGACGATTTTTATGCAAGCTCAGCAACCTAAAAGAGTAACGGTAGGAAAGTTTTTTGAAAAAAATATTAAAAAATATGCGGATGCTTTCTGCTTTCCTCTATGGGAAAAACCGGGCGGTAATGGAGACGGCGATAATATTGTAAAAGGCGTGAGTTCCTGCGGTAATTCCGAAGCCGCGAATCGCAAAAAGAACTGCAAAATAAATTCCTGCGACTGTTCGAAAAGCAAACCTTGTCAAATTAAAGGGATCTGCAGCGTTTGGCCGGCCGCTGAAAAAATCTATATGGTGATGTGCGCTGAAAAGCGCCGCTGATATGAGAACTGAAAGCACAATAGAGTTCTGGTGATTTAATCTAAGAGCATCCTGCAGGAGCAGCATCAAAATACATATTAAAATCAATCGAAAAACAAGTTCTTCGTAAATCCCTGCGCCTATTCCAGTAACAATATTCGCCAACAGCGCCCGATTCGATTCGTCTCCGTCAGGCCGACCCGCAACGGTAGATAAGCGACTGTTTTCCACCGATGAGCAGTTCGTCGGCTCGCCGGCCCGGGTTTTTATCGCATTGTTTTCAAACCGGCTGATGTTGCTTTCAGCGCCGGTGGAGCTGCTTAAAAACAAAGTCAGGACAATCAACGGCACTGCGAGCAAAACGCATTCGACGGCCATCGGCAAAATATCGCCGAGCCACAAACGCCACTCCTTACGCGATGTAATCTGCATTGCTATCAAAATCACTACAACCGCTACCGGAGGCGCAAACCATGCAAATTTACCTCCGAAACCTACCGAATCGAGCAGATTTTGCATCCAGACAAAAGCCACCACTCTAATCTGCGATTGATTCAGGATGTCAGTGTTAATGCCAAACGTCCCCACCTCGTAGAAGATAATAAACGGCAGCAGAAAAACTATGGCGTAAATCGGACGAGATGTCCTCTCGAGATAGGAATCTCGCGCAAAGTTAAACAGTTGCCCTGTGCTGTACCTGGATTCCTTTTCCTTTTTTTTAGTTTTTTTTGCTTTACCCATTTCTCATTTGCAACAGCATTATTTCCGTTCTTCGTGGGTGTTCCTTAATTTCCACCGCTGAATTTCTACAGAGTCTACTTCAAGTAAGCCGAAAATACAATAGTTAACCTAATTGTACAAGTTCGTTGGTAATAACGGTATCCAAAAGCCGTTCCCGTAATTGTTTTCAGCGGCGCCGCCGGATACCTAAAAGATAGCGATGCTATTAGCATATTCTTAGTATTATGACACCCGATAAATTAACCGAAATCTATCAACTGCTTTACGAAGCCTTCGGCCCGCAGCACTGGTGGCCGGGTGAAACGCCGTTCGAGATCATTGCCGGTGCGATACTGACCCAGAATACGAGTTGGACAAATGTAGAAAAAGCGATCGAGAATCTAAAATCCGGTAAGTATTTAACGCCGCCAGGTCTCCATACAGTCGATATTTCACTGCTTGCAGAAATGATTCGGCCGGCCGGCTACTACAACATTAAAGCAAAACGGCTCAAGAACTTCGTCGACTGGCTCTTTGACAGTTACAACGGCCAAATTACAAACCTTGAGACCGTCTACACGGACCAATTGAGGGAGGAGCTGTTGGAGATAAAGGGTATCGGGCGTGAAACTGCCGATTCTATTTTGCTTTATGCTTTGGGCAGACCCGTTTTCGTTGTGGATGCTTACACAGCTCGAATTACCATGCGGCACAAACTGATCGAGCCGGACGCCGATTATGAGCAGTTGCGGGAATTATTCGAATCGAATCTGCCGGAGGACGTACGGCTTTTCAACGAATACCACGCGCTGCTGGTCAGAGCCGGTAAGGAATTCTGCAAGACCAAGGCCAGGTGCTCCGGCTGTCCCCTCGAAAAACTCCCCCATACCCTCGACATCGAATATTTCTAAAAGCAATTTCTTTAAATACGTTATTTTTTTGTTAGCGTAGAAAAGGCGAAAAATCAAATAATCACTAATCGTTATTTAATCAATATACACTTGCAAGTTATAGGGTATCTCTTACACTAATGACCTATAGAAAAGATATTTTGAGTAAGTAAATTATATATTAACTGATGTGATGAAGTAAATTAACATTGCGTATGTGTTCTTATTCTTTGATTTTGAAACAGCAGTTGGAGTTGGTGTATTTATATCAAAGACCAATGTTATGAAAGATAATAAAGAATATGATGTAGACGAAGCTTGGCGAAGAGAAGAACCGTCTGATGTTGATGACTGTTTGAAAAGACTTGTAGAATTATCAACTTCAGATAAAAAGGTTGAGTGCCATGGAGCTTCTATGCTGGAGTATGATGGGAAATTTTCTATACGCCCGAAATTCGACATACGCTTTTCTGAAAATGATAAAAACAAAAAAAGCGACAAAAAAAGGAAAGAGAAACAGAAAAAGAAAGAGAAGGAGTTAATTCAATCTTTTAGAGAAAAAGCATTTCCTTTTTTACCGCCAGAGGCTCGCCGATTTATTGACGTTGCTCGCTTTAAATGGAACACATATTATAATACCGGTACTCTCTTTATTGGTCGTCACTATCGCTTACCAACACGTTGCATTGATTGGACTACAGATCCTTTCATAGCCTTATTTTTTGCCTGCTGCAACGATACTAATGAACCTGGAGTTATTTGGTGGATGGACTATAAAAATTTTTCACATGCGATTGCAATGCAGTGGCCATACTTCTACAATAAATACGAACAAGTAGAAGAAGATTTTGAAAAGAATTTCAAGAATGGTAGGAATGAAGATATACTAATCAGATATCACTATCATTGTTTGTTAGACCGTCCTCAAAAACAGAAGGCACATATAATTTTATCCGGAGAATATGATGTTCATCATGATAAAGCAATTCACCGCTTGGGTGTTAGGAAGTGCGGACGTATAGTTATTAGGTCTGAAATAAAACAAAATCTTCTGGATAAACTAACCCTGTGGGGAATAAACAAAACAACTCTCGCAATCGAAGATTCATACTTAGAGAAAATTGCCCGTCAAGTAGCTGATGAGGTATTAGGTTCCGAAAAGAGCAAAAAAGCAAAATAGTGTTAGATACAATTTCCATTCACACAAATACTTATTCTGATTTCAGTTTGACTGTAAAATTGTTGAAAGCTATACTAATTCTATGGACAAAGAGCAAATTAAAAAGACATTATTGGAGGCTGTAAGAAATAGCCCGCATTTGGAGTCAATTAAATCCGTAGCTATTTTTGGCTCATATGTCAACGGTACACCGAGTTCCGACAGTGATATCGATGTGCTGATAGATTTTGAGCCTTCAGCAGTAATAGGATTTTTCGCTCTGTCTGATATTAAAAGCAATTTCGAGTCTTTCTTAAAAAAGTCAGTCGATTTGCTTACTCCTGCTGCTATCAGTAAGTACTTTCGTGATGAAGTCATCAATCAGGCAGAAACCATTTATGAAAAGTGATAAACTATATCTGAAGCATATCGATGAAGCCATTGAAAGCATCGAGGAATATCTTAGTGAAGTCTCATATAGTGAGTTTATATCAAGCAAGATGATGATAGACGCTGTTGTTCGGGAGCTCGAAATAATTGGAGAGGCATCAAACAATCTTAGCGATGATTTTCGTGAGAAACATTCAGAAGTATTCTGGCGACAAATGAAGGATATGAGGAATTTTCTGATACACGAATATTTCGGAGTGAACACCAAGGTAGTCTGGGATACCTGCAAAAACGATTTGCCTGTACTCAAACAGTTTATTTCTACTATTTTGTGAGGTTAACAACTCTTTATCAGCAGGTGGAAAGAAAAACAGTTCTCGAAAAGTTCAACTTTCCTTAATTTCACTTTACATTTTTAGTGTATTTCCTGTCCGGGTTTTGCTCCGGTGTCGGCGGTTAGCATAAAGATGTCTTTTCCGCCGGTGCCGGATGCAAGGATCATTCCTTCGGAAAGGCCGAATTTCATTTGCCTGGGTTTAAGGTTGGCTAAGAAAACAACGATTTTTCCAATTAGCTCTTCGGGTTTATAAGCGGTGGCGATACCTGCAAAAACTGTTTTTTCCGGTCCCCCCACATCCAGAACCAGCCGCAGCAACCTGTCGGCGCCTTCGACTGATTCAGCCTTTAGAACTTTTGCGATTCGCAGGTCGATCTTCGCGAAATCATCAATTGTGCACTCAGGCTTGAACGGCTCGGCGGGTTCTGTCGCCGCCGGCTGAGGAGCCTTAGTTTCCTTACTCTCTTCTACCATTGCATTCACCTTTTCTTCTTCAATTCGTTCAAACAATCGTTCAAAATCGTTTATCCTGCAATCTTCAAGCACCGTATCGAAGTCTGCAAAACACAGTGTGTCAACGTCAAGGAACCGCTGCACTTTCCCGGCATATTTGGGCACGATGGGTTTAAGGTAAATCGCCAGGATGCGGACGGCGTTTATCACGGCGGTTAAGGTCGTTCGTGTTTTTTCCGGGTCGGTTTTTACAGTCACCCAAGGCTGATTCTGCTCGACATATCGGTTCGCCTCATCAGCAAGGGCCACAATCGAGCGGACAACAGCAGCATATCTGAGGTTCTCGTAGTTCTCTATTATCTGGTCTTTTACGGCAGTAAGCTTGTCAATCAATTCTGTGCCCTGTTCATCCAGCCTTCCAAGCTGAGAGTCGAGTTTCTTCGTCAGCATCGGGCCCGAGCGGGACGCCAGGTTTGCAAATTTGCCTACTAAATCAGAATTGATTTTGCTTACGAAGTCTTCCATCCTCAAATCGATATCATCGATTCCATCGGTTAGCTTGCTTGCGTAGTAATAACGCAGGTACTCGGGATTCAAGTATTTGGTATAAGTACTTGCCTTAATGAAGGTTCCTCGCGACTTACTCATTTTCTCGCCGTTAACGGTCAGGAAACCGTGGATGAACAGCTTCTCGGCGGTTTTGATGCCGGAGCCGATTAACATGGCAGGCCAGAAAAGTGCGTGAAAGTACATAATATCCTTGCCGATGAAATGATACAATTCGTACCCACCGCCGTCGGCTTTTTCTGAGCCGGCGCCGGGCCAGAGACTATCGAAATCGAGGTTGTTCTTGTCGCAATAGTTTTTGGCCGAAGCCATGTACCCTATAGGTGCATCCAGCCAAACATAGAAAAATTTATTTTCTTCTCCCGGTATTTTGAATCCAAAATACGGCCCGTCACGGGATATGTCCCAGTCTTTCAAACCGGCGTTAAACCATTCATCGAGTTTGTTCGCCACCGATTTTTGGGTGTGACCTCCGGCAATAAGGTCCCTGAGCGGTTGCTCGTAATCGGTAAGCTTGAAGAAATAATGCTCGGAGGTTTTCAGTACCGGCCTTGTCCTGCAGGTTGAACAGTAAGGATTAATGAGGTCGGAAGGTTGATATGTACTGCTGCAAACCTCACAGGAATCGCCATATTGGTCCTCGGCTTTACACTTTGGGCACGTGCCTCGGACAAACCTGTCAGGCAGTGACATTTTGCAGTTTTCGCAGTAGGTCTGTTCCACGTCCCGTGTGACGATTGAGCCGGCCCGGTTCAAACGGTTGAAGATTAACTCGCTGAAATACTTGTTCTCAGGAGAATGGGTCGAGTAATAGTTGTCAAATTCGATATAAAACCGGTCAAAATCGGTCTTGTGCTCTTTATACACTTGTGCGATCAGCTCTTCGGGGCTGATGCCCGCAGCGCGGGCGCTGATCATAATGGGTGTGCCGTGAGTATCATCGGCGCAGAAATAGAGACATTCGTTACCGCACATTTTTTGGAATCGAACCCAGATATCGGTCTGGAGATATTCCACTAAATGCCCTATATGTATCGGGCCGTTTGCATAAGGTAAAGCTGAGGTTACAACGATCTTGCGAGGCATTTTTCTTCCTTGAGGATTATCGCGCCTTTTTCTTCCGTTTATTTTGCTTGTTTTGCTTGTTGCTTTTTGCAGTCTTCTCCTGCTCTTGCTTTGTCGATGCCGAGGCGGGAATTATCTTGATATCATCGACAGGAACGGCGATTTTCTCTCCACTTTCGTACTCGACCATAACAAGTTGCGTCAATATCTGGGTATCCACGACTTTGCCCTGGCCGTGTTTGGTTTTTACCCTGGTATTCTTTTTCGGCAGTCTTTTTTTGAGTTCCGTATAGGTTTGGTCCTCATACCGCAAACAGCATTTCAACCTGCCGCAATAGCCGGAGATTTTCGCCGGATCGAGCGTGGCCTTTTGCATCTTGGCCATTCGCATATTGACCGGCTTGAGATGTTTGAGGAATCGCTGGCAGCAGCATTGTTGTCCGCAGCTTTCCACGTCACCGAGGAGTTTGGCCTCATCCCGCGAGCCAATCTGCCGCATTTCGATCCTCGTCTGATATTCCTGTGCGATTCTTTTGACCAGGTCTCGAAAATCCACACGTCCGTCGGACATAAAGTAGAAGATGATGCGTTCGCCGCCAAACACGTGTTCTGCATCGACTATTTTCATTGGCAAGTCCATTTCCTTGACAAATCGCCTGCAATATTCCATTTCTTCTCTTGCGATTTTGCGCAGGTGCCGCTCTTCACTTATATCCGCGGCGGTTGCGTAACGAATGAATTTGCCAACGTAACCATGCGAGAAATCGATATCATCGTTATTGAAATACTCCTTAATTTGCTCCTGGCTTAGCCTGAATTGGCCGGCCTTGTAGGAGCTGAACCGGCCTACGAGGTAACCAAGTTCAAGGCCCCTGTTAGTTTTGACTACGACACGAGTGTGCACTTTTAGTATGCTGGTCTCGTGATGCTCGAACAGGCCGAGCGTACTCATCCGTCCGTATCGAACCAGGATATACTTCTTATTCTTTGCTTGTTTGGTTCTTGTTTCCGAGTTTTTTGGCATCCAAACTACCTATATTCATACTAATTTTACATTAAACTACGTCTAAACCCGGATTGTATCAGAATCGGCAAGACTTAACAATAGCTGTTCGAAAATAAGCTTTTCATTGACGCTGGACTCGATCCATCGCAGAATGCGATAGCAATCGGAGATTTTTTCTGCCGCCAGTTCGGCGTCGAAACGGCAAGCCAGCTTCTCTATCTTCTCTTTTTGGTCGAAATTCACTACTTCTTTCGCCCTTGTCATGTTTAGATTCATTGCATCGTGCAAGGCGGATATGACTATCCGAACAATAATCTTCATGGCCCTTCGATTGATATCGGTCTTACTGGTGGCCTTATCGATTTTTATCCACTCGGCGGCGATTTTCTTACTTTCCGCAAGAAGCTCCCGGGCCAGGTCCAGAGCTTCGGCCAGTTCATAGCTGGCTAAAGAGTCTATCAACTCTTTTTTGGCTTCGTAAAGATTTGCATCGGCCAGTTCAAGTTCCGCCCACTGACACGCTTCGCCCACACTGCCTTGCGCAAGTCGTGCGAAGTACCGGGCCGGCTCTTCTTCGAGGCCCTTATCTTTTAATTTTTCGATTATCCTGCTTTCGTCTATCGGGCCGAACCGGATTGTCTGGCACCTCGATTTGGTCGTAGGCAGGAGCTTCTCCAGGCGAGTGCAGAGCAGCACGATGCAGCAATATTCGGGCGGCTCTTCGAGAACCTTCAACAGGCTGTTCTGTGAGGATTTGTTCAGCCTCTCAGCTTCACTGACGACAAAGACCTTTCTTTGTGAAAGAGTCGGCTTTCTCGATACTTTAGCGATCAGGAATTCTCGAATTACATCTATCGGCAAATCGACGGGCGGAGGTTTGCCTTTGCCGTTTTCGGTGAATTCCCGCAATTCCTTATAGATGTGGGCAAAGTCAGGATTCGAACCGGCTTCGAATAACCGGCAGGACCGGCACGAGCCGCAACTGTCGGCAATCTTGCCTTTTACGGCGGGGCTTTCGCAAAGAAGCAGCCTGGCCCATTCGCGGGCGGTTTTGAATTTGCCGATTCCTTCGGCCCCGGCGAAGATATAAGCATGTGCCCATCTATCCGATGCGAAGGCCCGCTGCAGAATGTCGATTGCTTTGTCCTGACAGAAAATCTCTTCGAATGACATCTATGTAAAACTCACTTCCGAGATAAGTTGCAATATCTTTTTATGAACTGTTTCGATCCCGCCGGCGGCGTCGACTACCAGCACGTTTTTCTGCTCTTTGGCCAGTTGCAGGAATCCCTCGCGGACTTTCTGGTGGTAGCCATCCCCCTTGGCCTCCATTCTGTCCAACCGACGGTTCAGACGCCCCGCGGCCGTCTGGATGTCCACGTCGAGAATAATAGTCAGGTCCGGCCAAACTCTTTCGAGACAGTCTTTTGCGATTCCGATGACATTATCCATCCCGAAGCCGCCGGCGAAGCCCTGGTAGGCACATGTGCTGGATAGCCATCTGTCCAGTACGACGCAACGATTGCCCTGAAGTGCCGGGGCGATTTTTTCCGCCCAGAGCTGCGCTCTTGCCGCCATGTACAATAATAATTCCGTTCTCGTGTTCATCGCAAGATGCTCGGGATTCAGCAGGATTTCTCTTATTTTCTCGCCGATGGCGGTATCGCCGGGATCGCGAAAACGGCTCGTCGGCACACCTTCACCTTCCAGCCACTTGGCCAGGAGTTCCGCCTGCGTGCTCTTGCCGCAGCCGTCCGGGCCGTCGAGAACTATAAATTCGCCTTGTAATATATCTTTCAAAAGTATTTCACCTAAAGCTAAAACTATGCCGGAAGATAAAATATCATACCCGGCCCGGCAAGACAACCTGTTTATTGTTACGCCCGGCGAGGTGTTCTGTTCTATTGTGAGACTTTGGTCAAAGCCTCGTAGGTTTGCGGCATGCGGTGGCGCGGGCCGATGGAACGCCAGTGTCCGACCCATTTAAGAGGCTCGCGCTTGTTCAGTTCGATCTCGGCCCAGGATACGCCTTCTTTGCCCTTGTTAGAGGCCAGAATCCTGCCCATCGGGTCGATGATCAGGCTGTTGCCGCTATACACTGAGGGGACCATATAGACACCGTTGTCTCTGGCCCGGACGCGAAAGGTCGATTCACCGTCAACCCGGCCACCTTCGTCTGGCAAGGTATTGCCCCAGGTCGGGGCGAAGATAATCTCTGCTCCATTGAGAGCGAAGATTTCCGCCGCTTCGGGGAAGAACCAGTCGTAGCATATCTGGATAGCGACTTTGCCGAAATCCGTCTCGAAGACCGGATATTCGTGCCCGGGACGGACGCCCTTTGTCCATTCCTCGCGGGGCAGGTGTACCTTGCGGTATTTACCCGCAATCTCTCCCCGGCGGTCCAGGAGCACTGCCGTATTATAAACGATATCACCTTCCAGTTCGGTAAGACCGGCCACGATCCATATCTTGTTTCGCCTGGCGGCCTCAGATAATACCTCACTGATCGGCCCCGGTATCGGCTTGGCGCGCTCTTTCATTGTGGCTGACGTACCGACCGCCAGAATCGCTTCGCCTAAACATACAATATCGAGCCCAAGCTTTCCGGCGGCATCGATCTGCTCGCACCAGAGCTTAAGATTCTTTTGAGGCGTACTGTTTCTCGGCCGCAGATATACAGTGCCGACCTTTACCTTCCGCGGCTCGGGCGCCGGCGCCGGCTGCATACTAACGTTCTTCCACAGCACCGATCCTCCCCGCGGCCACTTTAACCCCAGTGACAAACGGGCGCTATCGGCATCATCCGGCGAGACGAGCACATCGTCGAACTTCACAACACCATTCTCGATAATCGGTCCTCGAACAAGCATCCCCGCCGGGTGAAGCAGTTTGCCGCCGCCCATCCAGCTTACACGCACCGCCAACGAATGATAGGGCATAGGAACATCCCGCAATTCACAAACCGCCTTAATCGCATACGCCTTCTCGCCCTCGATTCCTACAATGCGCTGATAAACTCCGCCCACCGAGTATGGATCCGATCCACTTACCGTAATCCCCCCACCGGCAATCTTACGCACATGGCAAGCCGCCTTCTCCCACGCAGGCTCCCAGACGGTCCACGCAGATGGGAATTCCTCCGTTATCGTCGCCTGGAACCTCGGATTCGACACAAGCTCTTCTGCCCCGGCACTAAACACCAAGGGCACAAGAAAAATAATGAATGTCGCGATTGATAATATACGATTGCCCATCTTCTAACCTTTCTAAAGCACGCTCACTTTTTGCCTTTTACCTTTTGACTTTTTACTTGCCTGTCCAGTTCATCAATCCAGCCCTGCACCTTCTCCACCTCCGGCTTCATACCGATCTTCTTGAAAAGCTCCAGCGCATTCTCCAAGTAATCTCCTGTCTTCTCAACGTCACCCCGTTTTTCACATACGACGCTTAAATTGACGTAAGTAATTGCCATGCCCTCCAACCGCCCGAGCTTTTTGTTGATCTCCAGTGATTTGTTATGCATCTGCTCGGCCTTGTCCAGTTCGTTACGCGTTTGATAAATCACTCCTAAATTGCCGTACTGATTTGCGATGCCCTCTAACCGTCCGAGTTTTTCCTCAATCTCCAGCGACTTGTTATGCATTTGCTCAGCCATGTCCAGATCGCCGCGCTTTCGATAAATCATCCCTAAATTGCCGTGAGCAATTGCCATGCCCTCTAACCACCCGACCTTTTCCTCAATCTCCAGTGCCTTCATAAACATCTGTTCGGCCTTGTCCAGGTCGCCGCGCGTACTATGAATCGTCCCTAAATTGCTATAGTCTCTTGCCATGCCCACCAATAGCCCGAGCTTTTCGTTAATCTCCAGCGACTTTTTATGCATCTGCTCGGCTTTGTCCAGGTCGCCTCGCGTTTGATAAATTAGCCCTAAATTGGCGTAATCACTTGCCATGCCCTCTAATCGGCCGAGCTTTTCATCAATCTCCAGCGACTTGGTATGCATCTGCTCGGCTTTGTCAAGGTCGCCGCGCGTACTATAAATCACCCCTAAATTACCGTACTGACTTGCCATTCCCTCTAACCGCCCGAGCTTTTCGCTAATCTCCAGTGACTTTTTAAGCATCTGCTCAGCCTTGTCCAGGTCGCCGCGCTTCTTATGAATCACCCCTAAATTTCCGTAATCCATTGCCATGCCGTTTAACAGCCCGAGCTTTTCATCAATCTCCAGCGACTTCATAAACATCTGCTCGGCCTTGTCCAGGTCGCCACGCATACTATGAATCGTCCCTAAATTGCTATACTCACTTGCTATTCCCTCTAACCGCCCGAGCTTTTTCTCAATCTCAAGTGACTTATCATGCATCTGCTCGGCCTTGTCCAGGTCGCCGCGCGTACTATAAATCACTCCTAAATTACCGTACTGAATTGCCATGCCCTCTAACCGACCGAGCTTTTCGCTAATCTCCAGCGACTTTATATGCATCTGCTCGGCCTTGTCCAGATCACCGCGCGTACCATAAATCAGGCCTAAATTTCCGTAAGAACTTGCTATACCCTCTAACCGGCCGAGCTTTTCATCAATCTCCAGCGACTTTAAATGCATCTGCTCGGCTTTTTCAAGGTCGCCACGCGTACGATAAATCGTCCCTAAATTGCCGTAAGCAATTGCCATGTCCTTCAACCGCCCGAGCTTTTCGTTCATCTCCAGTGACTTTTTATAAATCTGCTCGGCCTTGTCCAAGTTGCCGCGCGTTTGATCAATCAGCCCTAAATTGCCGTACTGTCTTGCCATGCCCTCCAACCGCCCGAGCTTTTCGTTAATCTCAAGCGACTTTTTATGCATCTGCTCGGCCTTGTCCAAGTTGCCACGCGTATAATAAATCAGCCCTAAATTGCCCAATGCAGTCGCCTGCCATATCTCATTGTTTACATAGATGCCAAGCTCGTAAACTCGGAGATATTTCTTCTCTGCTTCACCCAGCTTTCCCTGTAGACTATATATGTGTCCCATTTGGTTCAGAGCAGCCGGATCATTCGGATCTAATCGAAGTATTTCCTGCGCGGCAGATTTTGCGATATCTATATCCCCTCTAAGGTATGAGACGGTTGCAATCTCACGGTTACGCTCAACTAACATATCAAGGTTGTTGTTGCGTTCCTTGATTAGCATTTGCTGTAAGCTGCTCAAGTCACCTCGTTCGCGCAGCTCCTTCAATGCTATCTTTGCATCCTTTCGGTTCCCCTTCACTGCAAGGCTGTTTGTTCGTTCCAATGCTTTCGTGAGTCCTGCTTTAAGCTGGTCTCTTTCCGGTTGAAATCCCTGCAAATCCTCCCCATGTTTCTCCAGATAATCTGCGACAACTTTCTTGGCAATCTTCTCGATTTCCTCCTTATTCATACCAGTCCGTTGCTGAATAAAGCGTACGGCAAAAGGCGTAATTGCTGCAATTACAGCTATTATCAGCCCCCAAAGTATGAGCTTCTGATTTCTTGTCCACGGCTTTCTCTTGCTCATTCTGGATTCTCCCTCACTAATCCACTCTCATGCTACTTATGAGAATTTTCACAAATACAGCGTTTCTCCAGACCACATTTGTACCTCTCTGACTCACAAGCAAAACAGCCTGGCCTTTCGGGCCTTCAAGGACCTTTTTGAATTGCTCCAATTCGGCCTTTCGGCCGACAAATATCTTGTCCGCAATCATATCTCAGTTCCAATTAAACTGAATCTGTGTAACAGTCCATCCCCAAGCTTCGCTTGAGGCTGCCACACAGTTAATCACGAGTCACGAGCAACGAGTCATGGACTATTTATTTCCCAGCCGTTCGAGCGTTGTTTGCGCGACTCGCTTTACGTAATTGTCATTGTCTTTCATGGCAGCCTTTATCTGGGGCAGGAGCGGGCGGGCCTTCTCGCCTATTTTGTTTAAGGCTATAATCGCGTACAGTCTTGCTTTATCTGTTTTGTCATTAAGAGCCTCGGCTAATACTGGAAGGGCCTCCCGCTGGGCACCCCAGTCGCAAAATGCGTGGGCTGCTGCGATGCGAACGATCGCCGCCGGGTCATTCAGGGCCTCTCTGAGAAATGGTTTTGCCCGTTCTATGTTTCTGCCCTTGAGGTTATTGTGCAGGCCGACAACGGCCCAATATCGAACGGAGGCGTACTTATCCTTGAGAGCTTTGACGTAAGGCCCGTTTTCGCCGGAGCCGTCCAGCTCCTTTATCTTGCGCAGGCGTTGAAGAAGGTCAGTTCGGGCGAGTTTATTTCGCCAGTGCTGCTCGTCCCTGGCCGGTGTTTCGGGTGGTTTCACCCCTGAGACCTTGTCGTCGAATCTGAACCTGACCTCGCTGCTGTCTTTGAAGCCTATGCGGCAGGCTTTGGCGTGCAGCGTTTTGCCCTTTGTTAGCCATACGGATTTTGTGTATAGCCTCGAGGCTGGATTAGTTCGGCCGGAGCCGCTGATTCTGTATACGATTGAAGAACCGGGTGTCGGACAGGAGATTGTTACCCGGCGAGTAGTTTCACCCGGCTGCCATTTGGGCGTCCAGAAAACCGGCTCGGCCGTCTTTTGATACTCGCCGCCGGGGCGTTTCATTTCGTCGAATTCGGGCTCGGGAATCAGCCCGATATCGCCGGTTTCCCTGACCCATTTGGCGTGGATTACGCGCATCCGCCGGAGCACATCCTTGTACTTCGGATCGCCCGCCAAGTTGTTGACCTCGTGCGGATCGGTGGCGGTGTCGTAGAGTTCCTCTACGGGTTTGGTCTCTTCGAAATACTGCTTCTGCGGACCTTCGAGCTTGCCCTCGGCGTTGAGCCGCCGCATCTCCTGCATCGTCGGCATCTGGTTCATATAATTGATATCCTGCCCGCGCGTTACATACCACATATAGTTGCGAATATATTTATAGCGCTTGTCACGTACGGCACGAATCAGGTCATACGCTTCGTCCATCCTGTCGCGGGCGGCGAAAATATATTCGCGCGGGCTGGCCTTCTGGCTGCCGAGGAAAGCTTTGCCCTGTATGTGGTCCGGGATTTTTATGCCGGTTAATGAAAGCATCGTCGGGGCAAAATCTATGAAAGCAAGCAGGTCGTCATTTACGGTGCCGGGTTTGACTGCATCGGGATTGCCCGGCATTGCGAGCTTGCGCCATTTGGGCGGCACGTGAATAATCAGCGGAATTTGCAGGCCCGAATCATAAATCCACCGCTTGGCCCGCGGCAGACCTCGCCCGTGGTCGCCCCAGAACCACACTATTGTGTCCTCGGCCAGGCCGTCGTCTTCAAGCTGTTTGATGACATCGGCGACCAGCTTATCCGTCAGCGTGATGATGTCGTAATACTGAGCCCAGTCCCGCCGAACCGCCGGCGTGTCGGGATAGTAAGGAGGCAACACTGCCTTGTCCGGGTCGTGCCTTTCGTGCGGCTTTAAGGCTGCCAGACGCTTCATCATCCCCTTGCTTCTGTTGCGGATCTGGCTTTCGTGCGAAGTTGTGAAATTGAAAATAGCGAAGAACGGCTGATCTTTAGCGCGATTGCGCCAGTGCGCCTTACGACTGCTTTCGTCCCAGGCGCTTGGGGGCGGGTTAAACTGGTAATCCGTCTTGGAATTGTTCGTGCAGTAGTAACCTTCCGCTCTGAGATATTCGCTGAAGCATTTTACATAAGCCGGGGGCACACCCTTACAGCGCATGTGGTGGGTTCCGTTAGTGGTCGGGTACATGCCGGTAATGATCCCGGAACGCGTCGGGGCACAAACCCCGGAGTGTGAGTATACGTTAGTATAGCGGACGCCCCGTGCAGCAAGATTGTCGATATTGGGCGTTACAGCGTAACTGTCGCCGTAACAGCCCAGGTCGGGACTGATATCTTCTGTGCTGATCCAGAGGATATTCGGCCGCTTCGGACCTGACGTCCCGGCGGCGTTCAGAGGGATTTGGGGCAGTGCCATTGCGGCGGCCGAGCCGGCAGCAACCTGCATGAACCGGCGCCTGTTCATATTATTTTTGGAGCTTGTCATGAATGTTACCTCCATATCAAATGTCCAAAGCGATTTGACGTATATTTTCAATATAAATGCTTATACACAAGCCGGACAGTTCCCTATCCTGAACTCTTCATAATATTTTCATTATAACCATGAAGAGTTGACAGGCAAATCAAATCCCGACAGGTTATAAGCGGTCCGGAGAGCTGCTTCAGATTTGACAGGTGGACAAATTATGGATACTGTATGGTTTAGAAAGTAGATGGAAACGAAGACGGCGGCGGGCGGCCGGTCTGGTTATAGTACATCTCGGGGATAAAAAATGGATATCTATAATCTTGTCAGTCTCGCAGGGATGTTTGTTTTGCTCGGCTTCGCTTGGCTTTTTTCAAACGATAGAAAAAATATTAACTTCAGAGTGATTGTCTGGGGAGTTGGATTACAGATATTAATCGCCCTTTTCATTTTCGTTGTCCCTGCGGGTGCGGAAGTATTTCGATTTGTAAATGATGTAGTTGTAAATGTCCTGGATTCCGCCTCCGCTGGTGCGAAGTTCGTGTTCGGTCCGCTGGCTCTGGCGCCGGGTCAGACAAACGAGGCAGGAGAGAAGTCACTCGGATTTATCCTGGCTTTTCAGGCCTTTCCGACGATTATCTTCTTCTCGGCCCTGATTGCGATTTTATATTACTTTGGCGTGATGTCTTTGGTGATTCGGGGATTCGCTTTTATTTTTACGAAGCTCATGAGAATATCCGGCGCCGAGTCGCTGGTCGCAGCCAGCAATATTTTTGTGGGGATTGAGTCAACCCTCACCGTCAAACCGTATCTACGCCGAACGACCAACTCCGAAATGTGTACAATTTTAACCGCGGGGATGGCTACGGTTGCTTCTAATGTATTGGCTCTCTACGTATTTAGTTTAAAGTCCAAATTTCCTACGATTGCCGGACACTTGGTTTCGGCATCCTTGCTCTCAGCTCCGGCGGCACTTGTTATGTCGAAAATTATTTTTCCTGAAGGCGAAAAACCGGAAACATTGGGTGTGCACGTCAGGCCGTTTTATGAAAAAGAGAATAGTCTTTTCGAAGCAATTATCAACGGGGCGAACGCCGGGGTAAAAATGATCGTCGGTATCGCGGCACTGCTTATCGCGATTCTGGGTCTGGTTGCGCTGGTTGACCTGTTATTATCCTCCGCCGGTTCAAAGATAAATTTACTTTTCGGCCTCGAATACGAATGGTCTTTGAAGGAGCTGTTCGGCTATGTTTTCTATCCGGTAACGTTAGCTTTAGGTATTCCTCCGGACGATGCAGGTATTGTTTCCAGAATTATCGGTGAGCGTGTGATTGTTACTGAAGTTGTGGCTTATAGGGATTTGGCGGCTGCCTTAGAGCAGAATTTACTGCAACATCCGCGCTCGGCGGTAATCACTACCTATGCACTATGTGGTTTTGCCCATCTTGCATCAATGGCAATTTTTGTTGGAGGCATTTGTGCGTTGGTTCCTGAAAAAACCCGCAATATAGGAGGAATTGCACTTCGTGCACTTTTAGCGGCAACCTTAGCGTGCCTGTTAACCGCATGCGTAGCCGGAACATTCTTTAGCCAAGGATCAATTCTCCTGGGAGGATAATCATGTTCGTGAAGTATTTGAAAGACTGCCGGGAATTCATCGCCGGCGACGCTTCGCTCCTGCGTGAGCTTTTGCACCCCAAAAAAGCTGACCTGAAAATCCGTTACAGTCTGGCGCACGCTACGGTCAAGGCCGGCGAAGTGACCGAACCTCATAAGCTCAAAAGTTGCGAGGTCTACTACGTATTGGAAGGACGAGGCTTGATGCACATCGACGAAAAGGATTTCGAGGTTGGGCCGGAGTGTGTCGTTTATATTCCTCCTGATTCTATACAATATATTGAAAACACGGAAAATTACGACCTGAAGTTCCTATGCATAGTCGATCCGGCATGGCGAAAAGAGGATGAGGAGGTGCTTGATCGCTGATATTGTACGCAAGGCTCTATGCATGGAAAAGCATAGATGGCTAAACGATTACCAGCCGTCTTTACAGCGTCATTTTGAGACGGCGCTAATTCAGCTTCTAACGGTAGGGAAAGGTGTTTTTTCTACAAAAAAAGCGTTAGCCGAGCTGGAAAATGAATCAAAATGTCATGTTACCACAACTGTATACGGCCGTGAAGAAACGCAGCGATTACAGCGAGAATAACCATGATCAGGGCCAGTTTTAGAAGACGAAAATCACTTTTTCGATGGGTATTTTTCAACTGGCCTTTTAACTGCTCAATTTCTCTTTTGGTTTCTTTAATGCTCATATTACACCTCAGCTACTTTCTGGACGACCGACACATGTCAGTTAGACCGATATTAACACACTGTGTCACACTTGCCAGCCTTGGCCTGGAACAATTTTTAGTAGAACCTGCCTCTCTCGAACAATTTAAAATATAGAAAATGCATGGCAGAAATACAAATCACCGTTGATATAAATAAAATAAGATGCCTGAATCAAAAGCGGGTTTTGCCGAAAATGTGGTATAAGTTGTTTTATTTCTTAAATAAGCTTTAAATTACTGTGCGACACAGGTAACCATATTTAAAGATTGTCATTTTCATGATAGTAGCAGGAAGGCTGATCGCACACTGTTTTCGACTTTTTGTAAGTCTGTAAACGATTCGAGAAAGTATTTGACATTTGGTCTTTATTGTGCAATCATACCTGAAATCTGATTTTGAATGGAATTTAAGAGCGGCTTGCCGGTTTAAACGCAGGTTCGTTTTAGAATATGACAGCCAAAACCAGTTCGAATCGAGAAGGAGAAGACCTATGAAAAACGATGAGCTTTCACGAAGAGATTTCATGCGGAACACCTCCGTATTGGCGGCGGGGACCATCGCCGGGGCTCTGGCGAGTAATACGCGGGCCGTCGAGCCGGTACATACCTCGAAGATTATGAATTTCCACGAGAAGATGATTTACCGCCGGATGGGCAAGTCGAACCTAATGATCTCCGAGGTCAGCCTGGGCGGGCACTGGAAGAACCGCAACGCCGGGCGCTACTGGGACAGCTTCGCCAACGAGGAAGTTCCCGCGGACGTCGCCAAGAACCGCACGGACGTGGTCAGCGCCTGTATCGATTCGGGGATAAATTACCTGGATATTACCACCGCGGCCGAGTGCCTCTGCTACGGCGAAGCCATTAAAGGCCGCCGGGACAAGATGCACGTAGGCGCCGATATCCATAACCTCGGGCCTCGCGGCTCCGACCGCTGTAACGTAAAAGCTCAGACCCTCAACGTCGAAACGTGTCTTAGATTGCTGAAGACCGATTATCTGGATATCTGGCGGCCGCAGGCCAAGATGGCGGGCAAGCTCGGCACCAACCAGCTCAACACGGACGAGGAAGTGGAATCTTTAATCGAGACTTTCCAGAAGCTGAAAAAGGAAGGTAAGGTACGGCATCTCGGAATGTCATGTCACTGCCGGCCCTGGTTCGAGCACGTGCTCAACAAGTATCCGGAATTCGAGATGGTAATCTTCCCGTGCAGCGCCAAGACCAAGGCCAAGAGCGGCTCTCCGGTGGCCGGCAATGTCGAAGAGGTCAATCCGGGTCACGGCTCCGACCAGACCCAGAGTATCTTCGAAACGGTCGTTAAACAGGACGTCGGAATCGTTACGATTAAGCCTTATTTCGGCGGCAGCCTGTTCGAAAGTTACGGCAAAGTCAAGTTCCCCGTCATGGGCGTAGGCAGTAAGAAGGAAAACGACCTTGCGAGGCTGACGCTGCAATGCATTCTCGCCAATCCGGCCATCACGGCAGCGGTGCCGGGGATATCAACGCCTTATGAAGCGGAAAACGCCGCTCGTGCTTCTTATACCCGTCCGCTTGGAATGTCCGCCGCGGATAAGCAGTGGCTGACGGAAATCACCGACAGGCAATGGGCCAATCTGCCCCAGGAATACCAGTGGCTGCGCGACTGGGAAGTGGTTTAAGGCAGAATACAGAATACAGGACACAGAAAGCAGAATTTCGCTGTCATGGGGCTCGGTCGGGCATCGAATCGCTTGAATTTCGGTCCAATGCAAGGAGATAAAAGTGCGCTCGTACATTCGAATATATCCGTATCTTATCGCGGCAACAGTTGTCTTTGCAGGTTTGGCCGGCGCGCTGGCAATCTGCTCGGCGGAAGAATCGCAGGCCGAAAAACCTAACGAGAACAGCAAATGCTATGTATGCCATCCCGATATGAAAGCCGAGGAGATTTCGACAAGCCACATCGAAATGGGCGTCTCGTGCGACGAATGTCACGGCTCCTCTACCGAACACATGCACGATGAGATGCTAATGACTGAGCCTGACCTCAAGTTCGGCCGGTCGGAGGTAGATAGGATGTGTTCAAATCCGACGTGCCACAAGCCCGGCGGTGATCGGGAAGTTTACGGATACCGGGACCACAAGAATCCTGCGGCGGTTGAAGAATTTTTCGAGAAATGGACCGGCCGGATGCGCCCGAACGGCCGGGCCATCACGCATAATTCGGTCTGCACGGACTGCCACGGCACTCACAATATCAGCAAACCGCTCGATACAAAGTCCGGCGACCAACAGCAGGTCGAGTGGCTCGCCGCCTTTAACGGCAGGGACCTGGCGGGCTGGCAAACTTCGGACGCCGATAACTGGAAGGTTCAATCCGGCCGGATCGTTGGAACCGTCGGCACGAGTGATAAAGGCAGCACGCTCTGGACCGAAGCGATTTACGAGAACTACCTGCTGGCAATAACCTTCCGGGCAACGTGGCCCGTTCACGCGGGTATCTGGCTGCGCGGCGCCGAATCCAAACACGGCCCGCGTATCGAGATATTCGATTCGGCGCCAGCCTTTACCGGCAGCGTCCTGATACCAGAAAAGGGACTGGCTCTGACCAACATCCGCGAGGACCTCGTTGACCGCGAAAGCTGGAATACCATCTCGGCAAGGATCGAGGGCAATAATATCCAAATCTGGCTCAACGGCGAGGAAATTGGTTCTGTCCGGGGGATCGAGCAGGTGAAAGGCAAGGTCGGATTATACATCGAAAAACAAGCCCCATCAAAATCCGGCCGGTTCATTGTTCGCGAAGTACAGATCCAGAAATTGGCCGAAGTTGACAAAAAATAGCATCTTACCATTTTAAAGCCTGATGGCGAACCGAAGCCGTAAAAAATCCCAAAAACTTCTTGACTTACAGATAACTTTTCTGTTAATATGGAATTGTGGCAATAATGTAGGTTTAGTGTGGAATTGGTACTATTTCTAACCCTAAACACTTTGCCTTTCAGGAGATAGGACGCAACCTGGCTGGATACATCCACCTTAAGAGCCAGAATCAACTGTGGATATTTTTTGTGTGCGTTCGGGTATAAATGGGAAAGAATTGCCGTTAGCGATGAAGCTCTTTTCTCACATTTTAAAATTATTATCTCCCATTAAATTATGTCGATTTTTAGGTAAATGAAAATCATTATCGACTTTTCCGGCAAGTAGCCGGAGCAGAATCATTTAATTCTTAATTTAAGGAGGTCTGATTATGTGTAAAAAATTGTTTTTCTTAATTTCTTTTATTTTCCTGCTGGTGCCGGCCGGTACTGCCCCGGCGGGTAAGATCGATCCGGCTATTGTTGAGACGGGCCATGTCTACCTTCTTGACAATGTAAGTGGCAGTGAAGTACCGGATGACTCAACTAATAGTAATACAGGAACGATCGTGGGAGACCCACAAGTTGTCGATGGTCTCGGCAGTCCAGCGTTACAGTTCAATGGAGAAAATGATGGAATTGACATCCCGGATTCCCAGTATATCAACGTAACCAGTGGTCCTTTTCCTAATCGTACGGTCGTTGCAGTGTTCAGATGCGATGATGTCGACAAATCGACTAAACAGACGATATTCGAGGAAGGCGGAAACACGCGCGGAATGACCTTCTACGTGCATGAAGGGCTGCTCTATGCCGCGGCGTGGAACCGAGCGGAATACAACTGGGATGGGGCCTGGCTATCGACCCCGATTGGCTCGGGCGAATGGCACGCCGTAGCCATGGTTATCAGAGATGCCGGTGAAGCTGTAGAAGACGACAAGTTTGAAATGTGGCTGGATGGAGTTTTATTAGAAAAAGCTCCCGGTGGTCAACTCCACAATCACTCAAATGACAACGCCATCGGTTATACACGCAATAACAACGTCTTCCACGATGGCAATGCTGGGGCTGATGGTCACTACTTTGAAGGAGCTATTGACGAAGTCTGGATTCTGAACGAGGCACTAACACAAGTTGAGATAAGCGTGTGGGGCGAGCCCTGGCCCTACGCCTATAGTCCTGATCCGGCCGATGGTGATATGCTTGAGGACAAATGGGTAAGCCTCTCCTGGATGCCGGGAGATCTCGCTGTTTCGCACGATGTGTATATGGGCGAAAATTTCGACGATGTGAACGACGCGACTCGAGAATCCGATATATTCCGAGGCAATCAGGATTCGGCGTTTTATTCAGCGGGCTTTCCCGGATATGCTTATCCGGAGGGACTTGTTCCGGGTACGACGTACTACTGGCGGATTGATGAGGTCAACAGCACAGAGCCTAATAGCCCATGGAAAGGCGACGTCTGGAGCTTTTGGATTCCTCCTATTAAAGCTTATAATCCCGGTCCGGCTGATGGTCTCGAATTCATAGATCCAAACGTGACGTTTAACTGGACGGGTGGTTTCCAGGCTAAGCTGCACTATGTGTATTTCGGCGACAATTTTGACGATGTAAATAGTGCCGCCGGTGGTTTGCCTACCGCCGAGACAACCTACTCTCCCGGGACACTTGAATTGGAGAAGACATATTACTGGCGAATCGATGAGTTCGACGGCGCGGCAACCAACAAGGGCGACATCTGGAGCTTTACAACCATACCCGTCATATCTGTAACAGATGATCCCAGTCTTGTCGCCTGGTGGACGCTCGATGAAGGTGTCGGTGTAACGGCTGTGGACTGGTCCGGCTATGGTCATCACGGAACACTCAAGGGCAGCACGTTTTGGGCCGAAGGTTATGACCTTGGCGCCTTGGAATTCACCGGTTCTGGTGATTTCGTGGAGATGACCGGCTACACAGGGGTGACCGGCACAAATCCGAGGACCATGACCGCATGGGTCAGAACAACAACCCCTGATCGTACAATCTTATCCTGGGGAGTGAATACCGCCGGACAAAAGTGGAGGATGCGTTCCGACTCCACAGGCGGCTTGCGAGCAGAGGTCAACGGCGGCTACCACTATGGTGTGACAAACATCGCCGACGGACAATGGCATCATGTGGCCGTAACCTTTGAAGATGACGGCACTCCGGATGCCCTGGACCTGATGCTGTACGTGGACGGCCAGTTGGATGCCACTTCCGACTCACTGGATGAGCCGATTGATACTTCTGACACCGGCGTTGTCAGGATCGGTGAATCACCCTGGCATAACTCGCCATTCGTCGGCCTGATTGACGACGTTCGCATCTATGACAGGGTTCTGACACAGGAAGATATCCAGCTTGTCATGAGAATCGATCCCAAGCTTGCCTGGGAGCCAAACCCCACAAACGGCTCAACACCGGATATCGAGAGCGTTCTACCTCTTACCTGGTTGCCGGGCGATATGGCCTCGCAGCATGATGTATATTTCGGAACGGATCAAAGGGCTGTGGCTAATGCCGACTCCTCCGATACGACCGGTATATATCGAGCAAGTCAGGCCGGTACCAGCTTTACACCCTCCGAGGGTATCGAGTGGGGCGGCGGACCTTACTACTGGCGGGTTGACCAGGACAATACCGACGGGACAATTACCAAAGGCAGAATATGGAGCTTCACAGTAAGTGACTTTTTGCTCATAGACGATTTCGAGAGTTACGACGCCGGAGAGAACCAGATATGGTACGCCTGGCACGATGGGCTTGGCTACGGCGCGCCCGGCGCCGATCCGTACTTTGCCGGTAACGGTACCGGCGCAGCGGTAGGCGATGAGACTACAGCCTCCTATACCGAGGAAACTATTGTCCACGGAGGCAGTCAATCAATGCCGTTGTCCTACGACAACAACAAACAGGGCTTCGCTAAGTATTCAGAAACGGAGCTGGCGTTGAGTGCCCCGCGTGACTGGGCCAAACACGAACTGGCCGAATTGTCGCTGTGGTTCCACGGTCAACCGGCATCGGTCGGCAGCTTCGTCGAAGCGCCGGTCGGCACCTATACGATGACTGCGACAGGCGCGGACATCTGGAACACGGCCGATGAGTTCCACTTTGCCTACAAGATACTCACAGGAGCCGGCTCGATTATCGCAAGAGTCGAGAGCGTCGAGCAGACCGACAACTGGGCCAAGGCGGGCGTGATGATCCGCGAAACGCTCGATGCAGGCTCGAAGTTCGCCGCTGTTTACATCACGCCCACCAACGCCGACGGTGCCGCGACAAACGGATGCAGGTTCCAGGCCCGGGCGGAGACAGATGCTTCTGCCACGAGCGATACCAGTGTGGCGACGGCCGAGCAAACGGCAATCATCGCTCCATACTGGGTGAAACTGGAGCGCGACGTCGGAGGCAACTTCAGAGGCTACTACTCGGCCAATGGGTCCACCTGGCAGTCGATGTCGTGGAATCCACAGTTCATAACGATGGGTTCCAATGTCTACGTGGGTCTGGCATTGACCAGCCATAACGCTACTGCGACTTGTGAAGCCAAATTTTCCGGCGTGCAGATTACCGGCACGGTTAGCCCGCAATGGGCGAACCAGGATATCGGTATCGAAAGCAACGCCGCCGAGCCGCTGTATGTTGCCGTATCCAACAGCGCCGGCACACCTGCTGTGGTAGTCCACGAAGACCCGGCCGCGGCAACAATTGATGCATGGACTGAGTGGATTATCCCGCTGTCGGCCTTTGCCGAGAAGGGCATTGATCTGGCTGATATTGACAGGATCGCGATTGGTCTTGGTACCCAGGGCAACATGACAAGCCCCGGCGGTTCCGGCAAGATGTTCTTCGACGATATCCGGCTGTATCAGTCGAGAACTACTCCTTAAGGAGATAATGCTGCTTTTGCTGTAATTAACATCAAGATGTATATTATTTAGGGTCTATACCGATAAAATTCGGTATAGACCCTCTTTTTTTCCGGTCATTTGATGCTTTAGGAGCAAATGGATTAACCTGAGATAATGGTCTCTTGGTCGGGAGAAAAACCGGAGGCTTGATAGGATGGCGATGAATAGCAAAAATTGAATTCCGAAAAGTCATTTCCTTATTGAATGGGATTGATTATGGGGCGTAAAAATTTACTAAAAAAGTTTGAAGAAAATCAGTGGTTGGGGTGTATATTATTGTGAAAACAAAGTAAAGAAACTGCGTTTGAATCGAAAGACTCTGGTTTTGGGGCCTAAGAGAGTGACAAGCGTGTGCCAGGAAGAAACAATAGTGTTGCAGCGTTGCCAGCGGGGCTCGCCGGAGGCTTTCGAAGTTTTCGTAAACAGATATATGAAAGACGCGTATTTTATTGCATTAGGTCTTGTAGGCAATCGTGAAGATGCGATGGATCTTTCACAGGAGGCCTTCGTTCGAGCATACCGGCATATCAAAGACGTTAAGCCCGGCCGGAAGTTTTTTCCCTGGTTCTATCAAATACTGAAAAACCTGTGCGTGAGCCATTTAAGAAAACGAAGGTACAGGCGTGCCAGCTCTCTCAATTCGGAGGACTGCCCCGAAGCGGCCTCCACGGCCGATTGCTTTTCGCCCGAAGAGGTTGCAAGCAGGGATGAGATCAAAGACAAAGTCTGGCAGGCAATCGGTAAGCTGAACGATAAACATCGCGAGGTGATTATATTGCGACACTTTCAAAACATGTCGTACGACCAGATCGCCGAGGCCCTGTTTTGCAATAAGGGCACAGTGACGAGCAGGCTGTATTACGCCCGCAAGAGACTTGAGGAATTATTAGGCACGGGAAAAGGAGGTTTTATCCATGACATGCCATGATTATAAAGACCTGTTGATGGGTTATCTGGACAACGAGCTGAGCGACGAGCAGAGACGCCGGTTCGAAGCGCATTTGTCCGAGTGCCCCGAATGTGCAGGCGAGCTTAAAGAGTTCCAGAAACTCAAAGCAATAACCGATGAGGTGACATTAGTCGAGCCCGAGGACCGGATATGGCAGGACTACTGGCCCGGAATTTATAACCGTATCGAGCGCAGCATCGGGTGGGTAATATTTTCAGTAGCTGCAATCCTTCTAACAATCTACGGCGGTTTCAAGCTCATAGAGGAAATCGTCAGGGATGCCACGACTGGAATGCTCCTGAAGATCGGCCTAATTGCGCTTATCGTAGGGCTGGCGATATTGTTTGTCTCAGTGCTAAGGGAAAGAATTTATTTCTGGAGTAAAGACCGGTACAGGAATGTAAGGAGGTAAAGCGATGCTTTTGTCCACAACCGACACGATTCACGACAAAAGAATTATAAAGCACATCGGGCTTGTTCGTGGAAATACGATCAGGGCCCGACATATCGGCAGAGACATAATGGCGATAATTCGTCATATAATCGGCGGCGAAATAACCGATTATACCAAGATGATGGCGGAATCCCGCGAACAGGCTATCGACAGGATGGTAGAAGAAGCTCAAAAACTCGGAGCCAATGCAGTTGTGCACATGAGTTTTTCAACGCAGATGGTCATGGGAGGAGCATCGGAAATTTTAGCTTACGGCACTGCCGTGGTGGTAGAATAACTTTTAACCTGGCAATTATAACTCTTGCCGGTCTTTGCTGAAAGGAGACCAAATGGAAATGGACGCGATTAAAGATTTTTTGAAGCCGGAGTTGATATGGTTCCTGGTTGGACTTGTACTGCTGGTTTTTGAGTTCATCATGCCGGGATTGATTATCGGCTTCTTCGGCGTTGGCGCCTGGATCGTCGCGATTATCTGCCTTGCGAGCGCCTATGTCCAGGGCTCTATTAACACCCAGTTAATCATATTCATTATTGCTTCCGTGCTGTCACTGTTATTGCTTCGGAAATGGCTGAAGGGAATATTCATAGGGCATGTCAAGTCAAAACAGGATATGACAGAAGACCTTAATGATTTCATTGGTGAACGTGTGGTTGTCAAAGAGAAAATTACGCCGAAAGCCAACGGCAAAGTCGAACTTCACGGCACAAACTGGGTTGCCGAATCGGATGAAGAAATCGCGGAAGGAACCGTTGTTGAAATTATCGCAAAAGACAACCTGACCCTGAAGGTCAAAGCAGTGTGAAAAAACAGAATTGAGCGGCCGGTTATCGGTCAAAATTAAAAACAACACTTAAAATATTTAACTACGAAAGGAGATAGTCATGCTGGCAGCATTACCGACAGGATATGTTTTAACAATTATTCTTGTAGGAATACTTATCTTTGCGTTGATCGTTTTCTTCAAGACTATAAGGATAGTTCCGCAGAAACAGGCATACATCATCGAGCGGCTTGGCAAGTATTCGAAAACAATTGAGGCGGGATTTCACGTATTAACGCCGTTTTTTGACAGGGTTGCATACAAGCATACGTTAAAGGAACAGGCGGTCGATGTTCCACCGCAGCAATGTATCACAAAGGACAATATCGCAGTCGATGTTGACGGTATTCTGTATATGCAGGTAGTCGATCCCAAGAAGGCATCTTATGGAATCAGCAATTACCAGTTTGCTTCCACTCAATTGGCCCAGACAACGATGAGAAGCGTAATGGGCAAGCTCGAACTGGACAAGACTTTCGAGGAAAGAGAGACGGTAAACAGCGCGATTGTTGATGCCGTGGATAAGGCCTCAGACCCGTGGGGAGTTAAGGTAACGCGATATGAGGTAAAGAATATCCTGCCGCCCCAGAGCATCAAAGACGCGATGGAAAAGCAAATGAGGGCTACGCGGGAAAAGCGAGCAACTATTGCTGAGTCGGAAGGTGACAGGCAGGCAAAGATCAACCGGGCCGAGGGCGACAGGCAGGAGATGATTGCCCGCTCGGAAGGTGAAAAGCAAAGGCGAATTAATGAGGCCGAAGGCCGGGCTATTGAAATTCTGAAAGTCGCCGAGGCGACCGCGAACGGAATACGGGAAATCGCCAAGGCCATAAACGAAAAAGGTGGAGTCAACGCGGTAAACCTGCGGATCGCGGAACAATATCTGGACGAATTCGGCAAACTCGCAAAGACCAACAACTCAATTATAATTCCTTCGGATCTTTCCGACATAGCAGGCATGATTAAGGCGGCATCGTCAGTGATAAAAGACCGGACCGAAGCTGTCGGCCAGACGGAGACTGGATAATAAAATGCAGAAAAAACTGTTTCTTCACGAAGAGATATTGCTGCTGGCCCTGCGGGATGAGGAAGGTACTATTGCTTCGGGGACGATGTACCAGTACGCAATCGGCGCAGCGCTGCTGGCTGAGCTGCTATTGAGCAAGCGTATCGAGGTTGAGCAGTCCGGCAAGAGAAAGCTGGTCAACCTTTTCAGCCCGACTCCTCTCGGCGAGCCGTTGATTGACGAATGCCTCGAAAAAGTCAGCAGTGCGAAAAGACGCGCCGTACTCCAGACGTGGGTATCGCGGTTTTCCGGGGTAAAGAACCTCAAACATCGCGTGGCCCGGCAACTGTGCAGACGCGGCATTCTTCGGGCCGACGAAGACAAAGTCCTGCTGATCTTCACACGAAAAATATACCCGGAAGTCAATCCAGGGCCTGAAAGGGAACTGATTAAACGGCTGGAACATGCCATCTTCACCGATACCAGAGACATTGATCCCCGCACTGTTGTCCTGTTGTCATTAGCCAACAGTACGGGCCTTCTGAAAGTAGTCTTCGATAAAAAGAAGCTGAAAGGCCGCAAAGCCCGTATCAAGCAAATCGTTAACGGCGAGATAACGGGAAAGGCCGCGACTGAAGCCATCCAGGCCATGCAGGCGGCGGTTATGGTGGCCTGTATCATGCCGACCCTTATGGCTACAACAGTTAGTCATTAAACTTTGTCAAACTATATGGATATGGTGGTTATCTATAAGGCTAATCCCGAGTCGCTGCAGACCGTGGTCGGGCTGCTTCGGAAGGAAGGATTTCATCCTGCAACGCTGGAGAATCCGAGTTCAGCCGCAGTTCTAAGTGGAGCCGGAAAAGCAACTTACTTAATCAGCGTTACGGTACCGACGGAGGAATCAGCAGGTGCCAAATCGGTTCTGAGAAAATGGGATGAGGCTCGGCAATCGGAAATTAAACAAACAACTGGAAAACTCGCCGGACCGTTGCTTTTCTCGGTAATGGTTGTTGCTGTTCTTGCCGTTATTTTTCTTTTTATGGGTATTCTTCTGGATGCTGCGCCTTTACTTTTTGTAATCTGGCTTGTAGTCTTTGCATTACTGGCTAAAGTCGTATATAAAACGAAACCAGAGAGCAAAAACAGCAAGTTAGGGATTAGACTGCGAAGGTAAAGAAAATGGTCGGCATCATATCGAGGCCCGGTACACAGGAGAAGCTGGAGATACTAAGTGCCGATGCGCAATACGACCTTGCCTGCGCCTGTGGCACGAGCAAGGACGAACACCGCCGGCGAACCGCCGAAGGCAAATGGATATATCCGGTCACACTTCCAAACGGCGGCAGTAGCGTGCTTTTCAAGACGCTGACCTCAAACGTATGCACGAACGATTGTAAGTACTGCCCGCTTAGAGAGCAAATGGACGTTCGCAGGGTCAGTCTGTCGCCGGAGGAGACAGCGAAGGTTTTTCTGGACTATTACAATCAGCGAAAAGTCTTCGGGCTGTTCCTCAGTTCGGGCGTTTTGGGCTCGCCCGATGCGACCATGGACAGGCTCAACGGCGTGTCGCGTTTGCTGCGGAAAAGACATGGATTCAGGGGCTATATTCACCTGAAGATTATCCCAGGTGCCAGCGATGCGGCGGTTCAAGAGGCTGTTTCGCTGGCAAGTGCCGTATCACTGAATATCGAAACGCCGGGCGAGAAGAATCTGGCCAAACTATCACAGAAGAAAAAATATATCCGGGATATTATTGAACCAATCAAGCTCATCAGCAAACTGACCGGACGAGGCACCCGATACGAAAGGGTAAAACAGACAACACAGTTCATCGTTGGGGCCGCCGGGGAGCAAGATGCGGAAATCGTGAAGTATATGAATGGCCTATATGAGCGATTAAAGATGCACAGGATATATTTCAGCGCCTATCAAAGAGGCTTGGGGGACGAATCTATCGCCGCAGAGCAGGTTGAGCCGGAAAGCAAAACGGATATTCTTATGCGAGAGCACCGGCTGTATCAGGTGGACTTTCTGATGCGCAAATACCGGTTCGTCGAATCGGATATTATCTTTGAAGATAACGGCAATCTGTCGCTGACAATAGATCCAAAAGAGGCATGGGCGAAAAAGCATCCGGAATTTTTCCCCGTGAATGTAAATCATACATCGGGGTTTTCATTGCTCAGAGTGCCCGGGCTCGGTCCGGTTACGGTTAAGCGGATTCTGGAAATTAGGAAACACCGACGTATTCACTCTATAGAAGATGTGGGCAGGGTCGGAGTCAGGCTGGAAAAAGCGAGACAATATCTGATTTTTTGAGAATCGGCTGCGAGCGGGAACAGTTTGCAGCTATAGCCGAGAATTAATTCAGAGAGCCTGGCAAGCTTGAATTTGAACAACTTCCGATTGCCGGCCATCAATAACCGAAAAAAATTTCTTGTGTAAGTGCTATACTCTTTGTTAACGTATCTTTAGGAATTTGGATGTTACGGCTTAGAATACGGAGGTGATATCCATGTTATTCAAGGCGGAAGAAACACTCAGCAAAGACCAGGTTCAATCAGCACTAACGAATATTATCAAAGACGGCGTCGCTTCTCAGGCAATGGGGATATTAACCGGCGGTGCCTTTCTGGTGGCTTTTGCAGTTAAGCTCGGAGCATCTAATCTGGTCATAGGTTTATTGGCGGCAATCGGCCCACTTTCACAATTACTTCAGCTTCCGTCAATATTTATCGTCGAAAAGATACGCAACAGAAGGCTGATTACGGTTGTCGCCGCAGGATTGAGCCGGATTTGCTGGCTGATTATCGCTCTTAGCCCCTTCATATTCCCCGCCAGGATTGCCATCACAGTTCTGCTTGTCTTGCTTACGGCGGTTTCCGCTTTTGGCGCGATTTCAGGGTGCAGTTGGAATTCGTGGATGAGGGATTTGATCCCGGAAAAAATCATGGGGTCCTTCTTTTCCAAAAGGATGCGAATATCTACCGGAGTTGGCATTGCTTTGAGTATTCTGGCCGCGGTGTATCTGGATTTTTGGAAAAAACAATTCGCCGATCGGGAATTGGCCGGCTATTCAATTTTGTTTCTGGCCGGCTTCATAGCGGGAGTGCTCGGTCTTTACTTTCTGGCAAAAACGCCGGAGATTAAAATGCCGCAGGTTGCAGAAAGGCAGAAGATATTGCACGTTCTTTCTCAGCCGTTTAAGGACGTAAACTTCAGAAACCTCATAGCCTTCATGTGCTCCTGGAACTTTGCGGTCAATCTGGCCGGGCCTTTCTTTATGGTCTATATGCTCAAAAGACTGGGATTAAGTATGTCTTTTATCATTGGTCTTTCCATTGTCAGCCAGGTCATGAACTTCCTGTTCATCAAAATCTGGGGCAAATACACAGACCGTTTCAGCAACAAGTCGGTATTAGCTATCAGCGGGCCGTTATTTATACTATCGATACTTGCCTGGACCTTTACAACAATGCCGGAAAAGTACGTACTGACCATACCACTTTTAATTATCATCCACATCGTAATGGGATTGTCATCGGCCGGAGTTTCCCTCGCAACAGGCAATATAAGTCTTAAACTCGCACCAAAGGGACAGGCAACCGCATATTTAGCGACTAATACTATAGCCAATTCCATTGCCGCCGGGATAGCTCCCATATTGGGCGGCAAATTTGCGGACTTCTTTGCCGGCAGAGAACTGGCTTGGACGCTGAAATATACCAGTCCGGCGGGTGAATTTTCCCTGACCACCTTGAATCTTCAGCAATGGGACTTCTTTTTTGCCATCGCCTTTTTGATTGGTATATATGCCCTCCATCGTTTAGCCTTGATTAAAGAAACAGGTGAGGTCGAAGAAAGAATCGTAATGAATGAGCTATTTTCAGAGGCAAGAAGCCAGGTAAGAACTCTCTCGTCTGTGGAGGGCCTCCGCCAAATGGTAAGCTTTCCTTTATATGTAGTCAGAAGTTTAGGAGAAAAGAAAAATGTCAAAGAGAAAGACTAAACCAGCCAAAAAAATCTCTGACAAAGCCGGTTTGCCACCGGGGACTCTGGTGTACATTGGCGAGAAGAAGGTGGAAAATGTGCGGATCACCTATCTCGACTATGACGAAGAGAATTTTGAAGAAAAACAGGTGGCGACTATCGAGGAATGCCTAAAGTTCAAAGACACTCCAACGGTAACGTGGATAAATATAGACGGTCTTCACAACGTAGAGATAATAGAAAAACTGGGTCGGCGATTTGAACTGCATCCCCTTATTCTTGAAGATATTCTTCATACCGGACAACGTCCCAAATTAGAGGATTTTGAAAAGTATATCTTTGTAGTACTCATAATGCTCAGTTACAACGGTGATAACCAAAAAATCGAAACTGAGCAGGTAAGCATCGTACTTGGCTCCAATTTTGTTATTTCATTCCAGGAACGTGTCGGTGACGTATTCGAAAAAATTAGAGATAGACTCAGAAATGCAAAAGGACGAATTCGCAAAATGGGATCGGACTATCTTGCATATGCCTTGTTAGATGCCATTGTTGATAGCTATTTTCCCATTTTGGAGAAAATGGGAGAAAAAATTGAGACTCTCGAAGAAGAATTGGTTACAGACCCTACCGAGCAAACGCTTCAGCAAATCCATCGGCTGAAAAGAAAATTGATTATTCTGCGCAGATCAGTATGGCCTTTGCGAGAGGTAATCAGCGGCTTACAGAGAACCGAATCGGCACTCATCAAAGAGTCTACCAGTTTATATCTCAGAGATGTTTACGACCACACAATACAGATTATAGATACCATAGAAAGCTTCCGGGATATGGTTTCCGGAATGGTTGATCTCTATCTATCAAGCATTAGTAACAAGATGAATTCGGTTATGAAGGTTCTGACGATTATCGCTACAATATTTATTCCATTGACCTTTATTGCGGGTATTTACGGGATGAACTTCAATGCTGAAAAAAGTCCATTCAATATGCCCGAGCTCGATTGGTATTGGGGCTATCCGGTTGCTTTACTTGCTATGGTAGTAGTAGCGGTTATTATGCTAATCTACTTTAGAAAAAAGAAATGGCTATAAAGACAGAGGGTCTTTCTCGGGGCAATCGCTCAGGCAGCAGTAATTGTGTTAATCTTATTTTTGGATCAAAACTAAAAAGTCTTTTACTATCGTGTCTCGGTGCGAAGTTATTCAATGCGATTAGTCCGGTCGGGAAATTTAAGTCGCAGGCATTTTACTCAATAGAGGATGGGGATTCATGGAAAATAGGTATTTCCCGTCAACAGATCGGATGTATCTTCTATTGCTGATGTTGTTTAGGTCGTTGCTAAAAGATAAATAAACCGAGCTCCCTTACATCTTTCCGTGATAACAAAGACTACAAGCTATTTTACGCTCCGTTTATTTGGAGTTGGCGACATCAAATACGGATCATAGGAGCAACTTAAGTAAATTCACCACAAAATTCTACGTTAAGGTTAACTAAAACGCCCCTGAAATATATAATATCTTAAACGAGAGCATGAAAATGCCAGTTTCTTAATACATGAATTCGGCGGTAGATTTGTCTGGGCTGTGCCCGGCTTTTGCTTCAATACGGAGCAAAATCGTGTGTTTGTTTAAAGTATGGGGACTTAATTTCTGAAAATTTGTTGCAATTTCCGGAGATGGGCATTAGTATTCGGCTCAAACGAACCCCGTTAGAAAATCGCCGGCGGGGCAATATAAAAGAACAGGGATTTCGAACGGGGCGAGGTTTTGGCAAATGGCTGAGCCGAGCGAAAATAGCAATAACAACGTCGAAACCAGCGTTGATAAGGCAGTAAACAATTTCGTCGCCATTCTTAGCGATGAGCATCGTATGCTGGTCATTCTCAAGGCGCAATTGTACGGCGGGACATGGGAGCCGATGCTCGATGACCTGCGGAACCGCCTGGAAGGCAAACCGTATATATTTAAGCTGGCAAATCGAATAAAAGACGATATCGAACGCATCGAGCAGATGCAAAAATTCGAAGAAGAACACAGTATTGATTTGACTGACTATGTAGAGCTATCCTGAATGAGGACGTGCAAGAGCAATAGAACTGCTCCGCAACCGTTTATATACATTTCGAAAAACGACGGAAAGTGGTGGCGGAAAGATATTTTTTGTGAGGAGTAATAAAAATGCTAAAAATTATCAGAAACAGAATCGTTTTACTGGTGGCTGTTATAGCTTTATCGTTCGGACAAAACGGCTTTGCCGCGTCAAGTAATCCGCGACACCTCGTTTCGCCGGAACTGCTCAAACACGCCAAGCTTAAAATACTATGGGAAAATGAGCTGCCAATCAAAAAAGGCGAGAGCCTGGAGCGATTGCTCATGCTCGATAATCGTATCTTTGCAATCTCCAGCCACAATTATATGGTTTCCCTGAACAAGAAAAACGGGAACATAATATACGGCAGAACCATCGCGCCTCCAGGCTTGCCGATTGCAGAATTGAAACCTTACGGCGACGAGATCCTATCCGTAGACGGCAGCAGGCTGATCCAGCTTGACGCTAATACCGGAGCAGAACTCAAAACCATGGACGCAGGATTCAGCATTACCTGTCCCGCGGCCCGGAACAGTTCATATATTTACCTGGGCGGCGTTGACAAACGTTTACATGTATTACACGCCGAAAACAGGGTCCAGAAGTTCGAGGTTGCCGCCGAGAACGAATCGCCGATAACTTCAATTGCCGCCGATGATAATTTTGTCGTCTTCGCTACCGCCGCGGGTAATATCATTTGTATTGCGCCGGATAAGCCCAACCTTTTATGGCAATTCAATGCTTCGAAGGCGATTGCCGGACCGATTGTCAGAGAGGGGTTGTCGTTGTTTTTTGCCAGTAAAGATACGAATGTCTACCGAGTTGACATCGTTGGCATGCCTGAAAGAAAGCAACTTATCTGGAAGCACCAGACCGCCGCCGTGCTTGAAGAGGCGCCCCGCGTAACGCCGGGGATTGTTTACCAGCACGTTCACGGCAAGGGCTTAACGGCTATAGACAAGGACACCGGATCCCTCCTGTGGTCAGTGCCCGGAGGAGTTGATTTACTAACAGAAGCCCGGAGCAAAGCCTACGTAATTACAGAAACCAGAACCTTAGTGGTAATGGACAACTTCAAAGCGAAAAAGCTTTATACGGTCAATTTTGCGGGAGTCTCAAAACACATATCCAATATAACAGATGAAAATATTTATATTGCCGATGATCGTGGCCGGGCTGCCTGTTTACAACCGATCGAATAAATCATGGTTGTCAATCAATCGTGTTTCATCGTATGGAAGGAGAATAAGTGCAAATGGAAGTGAAAATTAAGACTGCTTTGATAAGTGTTTCCGACAAGAGCGGTGTCGTTGAATTCGCAAAGAAGCTCAGTGAGATGGGAGTTAAAATAATCAGCACGGGCGGAACGGCCAGCAGGCTAAAGGACGAAGGAATAAGCGTGGTCGGAATAGAGTCGGTGACGGGCTTTCCCGAGATGATGGGAGGCAGGGTGAAAACTCTTCATCCCAAGATACACGGGGCCCTGCTGGGATTGCGCGACAAGCGCGAGCACACGGCGGTAATGAAAGAGCACGGTATCGAGCCGATTGATCTGGTCTGTGTGAATCTTTATCCGTTCGAACAGACGATTGCCAGGGGCGATTGCACGCTGGCCGAGGCGATCGAGAATATTGATATCGGAGGGCCGAGTATGCTTCGCTCGGCTGCGAAAAATCATAAATTCGTGACGGTCGTGACACAGACCGACCAGTACGATCGTGTCATCGAAGAGATGGAGAAAAACAACGGGGCGGTTAGCGGAGAGCTGCGGAGCGATCTCGCACGGATTGCCTTCGGTCTGACAGCCTCTTACGACGCGGCAATAGCAAAATATCTAAACGGCAAAGCCGGCGTGGAATACCCCGAGAGAGTCTCCATCGCGATTAAGAAAGAAACGCTGCTTCGCTACGGCGAAAATCCCCATCAAACCGGGGCACTCTACAAGCTGCCCGCGAGCGGCGAAACATCGGTCAGCGGCGGCACCCTGCTGGAAGGCGGCATCGAGATAAGCTTTAATAATCTGATGGACACGAACGCGGCGTTCGAGCTGGTAAAGGAATTTTCCGAGCCGGCGGCAGTCGTCGTCAAACACCTTAATCCGTGCGGATGTGCTATCGATGATGATATCTGCGTGGCATACCGCAAGGCCTATGAGGGTGACGTAGTTAGTGCGTTCGGCGGCATTATAGCGCTGAATAGAAAAGTGAACGTCGAGCTGGCACAGACAATCATGGAATCTTACAGCCGGTTCGGCAAGGCAATGGGGGCCGGCGGATTTTTTGCCGAGGTGATTATCGCACCCGCATTCGATCAGGATGCCGTCGAGATCATCAGGACGTTGAAGGCCTGGGGCAGCCGGGTCCGGCTGATCGAAACAGGGCAGATCGACAGGGCCGGTATCGACGGCAGCGAGTTCGATGTTCGATGCATCGTCGGCGGAATGCTGCTGCAAAAACGAAATCTCATCGGCTGGGAGCCGGATGCACTGACGTATCCGACCAAGACCAGGCCCACGAAGCAGCAGCTTGAAGACCTGAGAATTGCCTGGCTCGTCGGAAAACATACAAAGAGCAATACCATCGTGCTGGCCAAGAACAAAAAGGTTTGGGGCGTCGGGGCCGGGCAGATGAATCGTGTCGAGTCCGGCTTAATCGCTTTCAAACACGCCGGCGAGGAATCCAAAGGCTGTGCTATGGCCTCGGATGCGTTCTTCCCGTTCCCGGATAACGTCGATAATGCCGCTAAGGCGGGCATAGTTGCCATCGCTCAGCCGGGCGGCTCCAAGAAAGATGATATAGTCATCGAAGCCGCCGACAAGCACGAAATCGCAATGGTCTTTACCGGCAAGCGGCACTTTAAGCACTGATTTTGTTTTTACGGCGGCACTTTGAACAATACAGGCCCGGATAGTCTTTTCCGGCTACAACCAATTTTCGCCCAGAACCGATACCATTGGACGCTGCAAATTAACCAGCCGGGTGTTCAATTTATTGACATGCCGCTCTGCGATCTCGAGCGCCTGCGCTGCCATGCGTATTCGCGAAACTTGAGGATCTCTCATGTCGCCAACCGTAAGCTGTTGCTGCATTTGATCTAACTGTTTTTTAACAACCTCAAGCATTGCTTTTTTCTCAGCCATATCAATAGCCATCGTAGCCAGTTCGTTAGTGAATTGTATCAGTAGTTCGGAACCGGCGGATGCGCCAATCTGATCGCGCCGCTTTGCAAGCTCTATATTGGCCCTGGCAACCTTCTCTTCCGCATCCGCAACCTGGCCAGGCTGAGCACGACCACTTTCAGCAAGTCTCTTGACTGACTCTAAATGCCTGATTTGCAAATCGAGGATTTTTCTCAATTCCCTGCTAATCTGGTCATCCTGAACCTTTTCTTCAATTTCCTTTTTAATTCGTATAATTTGCACATCAATCGCCGGTATGCGTCCCTGAGCTCGAGCAAGTTCCATCTCAAGGTTCTGTTTTTCGGCGAGCAGGTTTTCCTTTTCTCCGAGCAGCATTTCCCGGGGAATATCCGAAGGGCTGCCGCTGGGGATATCTATATCAATATTTTGCAAGAACCTCCATATTTTCTGATGGTTCTCATGGGTTTGGAGAATGGCAAGTTTTTTGGGCCGTTGACGCGGATAAGGCGTTATGGTCGCTTCTCCAAAGTCGCCAAGTTCAAACCAGCTCTTGGGATCTATAGTATTTTGGATTGTCTCAATCAGCTCTCTGGCACTGCCGGGCGAATAAGCAAGCGCGGGAATATCATAAACACCGGGCACCATATTGCTCGGAAGCGAATCCGGCGTTGCTATCAGAATGACCCCCTCATCCACAACATAACCGACTTCTGCAAAATCACCTGAAATCCCATCTAATAAAATCTCCAATGCCTTGCGGAGCTTAATATCGGTCAGCGGATCCATCCCGGCGGGCGTGGTCGGTTCGATTTCCGCATTTTCGAGCAAATCCCTCCAGTTAGGCTGAATCTGTAACGGGGGATCGACGGAATTCTTCAACAAATCCAATACATCGGCAAAAGACGTTGAAGCTTCCAAGCTCGACAGATCGACAATCTCCTCCAGGCGTTCATATACAGCAGCATTGGCAGGATTTTGTTTGATCTCCGGCGGCGATCCTACTGTCTTAACCTGCTTGAATACCTCTTCAAGCCGCGATCGGGCCCGGTCTCGACGGGATTCAGCCTCTTCGAGCAAATCTTTAAGATCACTAAAATAAGCATTATGAGCTTCGTGCAGACTTTCACGCAGGTAAGCCAACAAAATCTGCATAAATTCTTTGGCTATAGGTTTGACATCCTCCGGCAGGTGAACGTTCAGACTGAACAGATATGCCCGTTCAATTTCCGGGCCGGCAGATGTCGCCGGCATTGCACGTCCGGTCGATGGAATTCTGCGAGTGCTCCGAGCAGTTCGGCCCGGCCTTGAATATCTTCCGGACTGTCCCATCATAGGAAGTGTCATTTCCGCGTCCATCATCATCGCATACTCATATTCATCCATGCCGCCTTCAATCGTGGGTGATGGTGGTTTTCGCGAATCTCCCGGCGACTGACCAGAGCCACCGAACTCATCGGAAGAAAACGACTGTACGTATTCTACAGTGAACAGGTCATAATCCTGGTCCGGCGGGATACCAAGTACCTCGCGACAGGCCCTTCCACCCACGCCGGAACTGTGCAGCAGATAGTCAAGAGTCTCCAGATTCAAAGGCAGAATGGCCGGATCACATGTTATTTTGACCAGACAGCTTGCAGTGCGAGTGTCCGATGAACCCGTTGTTTGTTTTTCTGCTGAATGTGTTGAGCCTGCTGTTAAGAGAGCCAAAAGTAGCAGAATGATTGTGCGTTTTGTGGTTTCCATTATAAATCCCCTTTTAAGTTTGTTTTATTGTTTTTTTCTGTTTTTGGATTTCGGATAATCGCTGCCGGGCGACTTTTGCCCACCTATTCTCAGGGAAGAGTGTTATGACCCGGTTATAATTCTCGACGGCCGAATCCGTCTGGTTGAGCTCGCGGTAAAGACGGTCGGCCTGATAGACGAGTATAAATGCTGTTTTATCGACCTGATTCTGAATTTCTTCGAGTGGATCGGGAATGCTCGCGAGCTGGGCCTGGAGTTCATCGAGCCGGCTTTGTCTTCGCTCTTCTTCAAGCACTTCCTGTATCAAGCTGAGAGCCGCATCGGTCCTTGCCTGAAGCTGTTTGATCTGAGTCTCGAGCAATACAATCTTTTTCTGCTCCTCTGTCGGTTCTGCGGTTCTAAACATTAGGGCTGAAATACTCAGAGCGACCATAAGCACAGCAGCCGATGCAAGAGGAGCAGCTAAAGTTATCATACTTTTACGACCGGCCCGGCGGTGAATAGCGGAGAGATTCACCCGGACAGGAGCAGTCCCCCCCGCCGTTCTGTCGGCTCGTTGAAGCAGTTTTTTAATTTCATCTTCGGTCATAATTTATCGCTCTATTAATATTCTCAGGTCCGGTTCAAGCCGTTTTCTTGCCCTGCTCAATCGCACATACAGCGTGTTTTTGGATATGCCAAGGATTCGGCTGATTTCGTCGGCGTCAAGCTCCTGCAGGTACTTTAGCACGACCGGCTCACGGTACCTGGCCGGCAACGCCGCCACAGCAAGACGAACACGTTGGAAATCCTCTGCATTCATCGGTGAGCAGCTCACTTCGGCAGCGTGTGGCAGCCTCATCCCGATGTCGTTTATCGGGATGAGGATGGCCTGCGAATGTCTAAGCTTCCATTTATAACGATAGCTGCGGCATTTGTTTATTGTTATGGTAAAGAGCCAGCTTTTTAGACTGCATTCACAGCGGAATTTTTTCAGGCCGAGAAACGCGGCGAGGAAAATCTCCTGCGTAACATCTTCGACCTCGCCGGGCCAGCCGAGCAGCCTATTCGCCAGAGCTGCAACTTCAGCCGAGTACCGCTCGACAATTCTCTCGTAAGCAGATTCGTCGCCCCGGCGGAACTGCTCGATAAGAAGTTCATCATCAATTATCTCGGCCATGACTACAATATTAGACCGGCAGCGTGATGAAAACTTACAAAATAATGAAATAATTTGAAAAAAAGATGAAAAACCCCCAACGTGTCGAGGGCGTCCCGCCCTCGAACCGCGGGCAGGATGCCCGCGACATAAAAACGGGGCTAAACGAATTTATCGGGGTGGATTGTGCAGGCTCAGGCTGAAGGCGTCTTCGGCGGCCTCTTTGAGCACCTCAGACACTGTCGGGTGTGGGAAACTTACTTCCGTTATCTTTTCAGTGCTGCCGATTAGCGCTCTTGCTGCGGCTATCAGCTCGGTGACGATAGCGCCGACCATCGTAACGCCGATGATTTTGTCGGTAGCGTTTTCTCTGACTACCCTTATTTCGCCGACAACCTCATTATGTGCGGTGCTTCGGCCGTTGGCTCTGAAGAATGACTTGCCGATGGAAACGTCAAGCCCTTCGGAAGCACAAGTCTCCTCGTTCTTGCCGACCGATGCGATCTCCGGGAATGTATAGACCGCTCGCGGAATAAGCGAATAATCCGCGATCTGTTGGTCGCCGCCCGTGGCGTTTATGGCGGCAACTTCCGCTTCGGCGAAAGCTCCATGTGCCAGATAGGTCGTGCCCACAGCATCGCCGATGGCGTAAACGCCGGGGGCGTTCGTTTCCAATTTCCGATTAACGGCAATCGCAGGGCCGTTCATCTTCAGGTTCAGAGCTTCGACGGTCTCTGTATCGACGACGGCACGCCGGCCCACCGAAATAAGAACCTTTTCAGCGTCAATCGTCTGGCCGTCTTCAAGAACGACTTTAGCCGGACTTGAACTTTTATCGACAGATGTGACTTTCCGGCCGGTCAGCGAAATTATGCCGAGCTTCTTGAATTCGCGCTCGATCAGCCGGCCGACCCATTGATCCTCCATGGGAATCAATCGCGAGAGTGCTTCGACGATTGTCACCTTCGTTCCCATCGTAGCATAAACGCAGGCCATTTCACAGCCGATGACTCCGCCGCCGACGATAACCATCGATTGTGGTATTTGCTGCAATTTCAGGGTCTCTTTGCTGCTGATAACAGTCTGGCCGTCAAATGGGATCGCCGGAATCTCAATGGGATGCGAACCCGTTGCCAGGATTATTTTTCCGGCCTCAATCTCTGCCGGCCCATTCTCGGAAACGATTTTAATTCGGCCCGGCGCCGTGACAACGGCCCGGCCCTGTTTAATTGTTATTTTGTTGCCCTGAATCAAGCCCGTCACGCCTTTGCGAAAAGCGGTAACTATAGCATCCTTTCTGGCTTGGATTTTTGGCCAGTTCGCGGTCGGGACCGCAACGTCAATCCCCATCAAATGAGCGTTCTTAAACATAAGCAGCGTGTGAGCCGAGGCCAGCAGCGTCTTAGATGGGACGCAGCCGCAGTTCAGGCAGGTTCCGCCGACAAAACTCTTCTCTACAACGGCCACCGAAGCGCCTCGTTGTGCACACCTGATAGCGGCGGCATAACCGCCGGGGCCGCTGCCGATAACTGCAATATCAAAACTTTCTGCCATGATTATAACTCCTTGCTTTGCATGAAAAGATTTTGCTGATTATATAAAAATTCTATGTTTGCCGGTAGGGATTCTTTTCCGGGTCGTACCATGCGAAGAGGCGGTCACGCAACTGATCTCGGACTTTTTTGAGGCCCGGATCATTTATAAGGTTTACGAATTCGCCCGGATCCGCCTCGTGGTCGTACAGCTCGTGTGTCGTGCCGTGATTGAATATGTATTTATAACGCCGAGTACGAATCATGTACTCACTTATCCGGGACCGCAAGTTGAACTCGCTAAACGCCGCCGCCGGCCCTTCGATTTCCGGGTGGCGCAGAACATTCGCGAAACTCGCCGCGTCCATACGCTCCGGTGCTCCGGGGATATCGCGCAGCGTCGTCTTTCGCGGCGCTTCAAGCCCGGCCAGCTCGCTCAGCGTCGGATACAGGCCGATATACTCGGTAAGTGCGGCAGTCACCTTGTTTTTCGGTAGACGTTTCGGATAACTGACAATCAGCGGTACCCGCACCGAGGGCTCGAACAGGCAGAACTTCTGGTAGAGCCCGTGGTCGCCTTCCATTTCGCCATGATCGGAGGTATAAACGACAATAGTGTTGTCCAGCAGGTTTTCTTTTTCGAGCGCCTTGTAAACGTGGCCGATGCACGTGTCGACAAACGCAAGATTGCCCAAATAGCCGGCGCGGTGGGCACGCTGGCGTTTCTCGCCCCGAGCCGCCATATTCTTGATTCGCCGCTGGATATGCTGTGGGTATTTAGAAATATCTCCTACCTTTGGAAGCATCATCTTCTCGACCGGATATTTCTCCGCCCACTGCCTCGGCGGATAGAACGGCGAGTGCGGCTTCATGAAACTGGTAACCAGAAAAAACGGCTGCTCGCGGTACCGGTGAATAAATTTGGCCGCCTCGCGCGCCAGGAACATATCGAGATGGTCCTCAGGTTCAAGGGGGGATGCCATATTGTCGAAGTTCCACTTTTCAACGTTATCCACCCACGGACTTCCCTTTAGCCATAATCCATCGACGTCCGGCAAGCCGGCGCCACCGTCATCCACAGTCTTGAAAAAGTGAGCCCCAAGCGGGTGATTGGCAATCTCGTTGGCGTATTGCTGCACCTTCGGCCCCAGGTACATCAGCCAGTCGTTGATGGACATGTAATACTCGAAGCCGTGATTGTGGGCATCGAGAAAGTGCATCTTACCAATCAGACCGGTCAGATAGCAATTGTCGGCAAAATGATTTGCTATCGTGCGGTAGCGCCAATCGAGCCGGTCCCGGTTTGTGATTGCCCCGGTGCTGTGCGCGTATAGTCCGGTCAGCATGGCCATCCGCGAAGCGACACACACCGGATACGGGCAATAGGCGTTGGTGAATCGCACTCCGCGGGATGCGATCAGGTCGATATTCGGCGTGGGGACAAGGTCCCGGCCCGCGCAGGTCATCAGGTCGGCCCGGTGCTGGTCGGTCATAATAAAAAGCACATTAGGTTTGTCAGAACTCGGCTGGGCCGTCACAGATGAGCTTGCAGCGCCGGCAGTTTTGCCGTTAAGCAGAATCGAAGCCGTACCTAATCCTGCTGTTTGCAGGAATTGCCTTCTCTTAATAAGGTTACTTTCAGTCATATTCAGGCTTTCATAATCGAGGTTACTTTCGCGGCCGGCGGGCCCATTCGTTTGCCCTGGCGGGATCGTAATCCGGATTCTGAGTGGGCATTTTGGCTCGGACCGATTGGCGCCACTTTGCCAGCTTCCGCTGCAAGTCGGCCGCTTTCTCCGGCATGGTCTCGGCAAGGTTATTTTTCTCTCCTATGTCATGTTTGAGATTGTAAAGCTCCAACCGCCCATCCTCAAAGAACTCTATCAACTTATAGTCTCCCTCTCGTATCGCGCCGGCGGGGCTGGAATGATGATAGTGAGGGTAATGCCAGTATATCGCTTCCCGTTCGAGCGAGCCGGTTTGTCTTAGCAGCGGCAGGATATTTTCGCCATCAAGTACCTGGCTCGAATCGGCTCCGGCTCCGACGATCTCCAGGAAAGTAGGGTAGAAATCGACACTTGTAACCGGTACGTTGCACGTAGTTCCGGCTTTAACAACGCCGGGCCAGCGAACGATCAGCGGCTCGCGGATTCCGCCTTCATACAAAGTACCTTTTTCGTCGCGAAGCGGGGCATTTGTCGAGACAATTTGCCTTTTACCGGTGTAACCGCCATAGGCTTGACGCAGCCCACCGTTGTCCGAGAAGAAGATTACAATTGTGTGCTCGGCAATATCCAGATCGTTGAGCTTCTTAAGAATACGGCCGATATTAGTGTCCAAGTGCTCGACCATTGCGGCATAAGTTGGATTATTTACCCCCGTTACCGGCTTCGGTTTATTCTTGTATTTGTCGACGAGTTCCTCGGGCGCCTCCAGCTTGATATGTACGGAGTGATGCGACAAGTAGAGAAAGAACGGCTCCCGCTTTTTCTCTTGAATGAACTTTATGGCCTGATCGGTGAAGCCGGATACCTGTTTGTCGCTGCGGTTTTTGACACCCAACACAACCTTGTCAAAGCCCTGCATGTCCGGGGAATAGCCTTTGCCGCCGAGATGCCACTTGCCGATATAGCAGGTACAATAGCCCTGCTCCTTGAACACTTCGCCGAGGGTGACGGATTCGAGAGGTAGTTGCAGGCGATTTTCGGGGACAACAAGCTTTTCGTATGGTCGCCAGTGGCCCGGAATAAAATCCGTGATACCAACTCGAGCCGGGTACTGGCCCGCCATTATGCTGGCGCGCGTGGGCGAACAAACCGGACAGGCCGCGTAAGCATCGGTGAATTTCATTCCCTGGCTCGCAAGACTATCGATATTAGGGGTTTCGTGGAACGTGCTGCCGTAGCATGCCAAATCCGGCCAGCCCATGTCGTCAATTAGAATGAAAACAATATTCGGCCTCTTTTGCATCTTATTTGCCGCCGGATTTGCAGGCCCGGCCGTGCAGCTCGGCACAGCCAGAGAAGCTACTCCCAATCCTAACGCTTTTAAGAAACTACGACGATTCATAAAATTCTCCTTCCTCAAATCGTTCAATGAAGCTAAACATGACCCCGCTATTTCTTCGGAGCGAGAAGCTGAAACTCCCAAATAGTCGGCCCATCGGTCGAGCTGAGAATGTTCAGGCGTACCTGTCTCGCTGTGACGGGCTCAAATGTCTTCGAGTAGTCGGCTCCAATCTTTGTGCCCCGAGCGAAATTTTTCCACCGCGTGCTGTTCTTATATTGTAACTCGAATTCCCGTACCCGGTCGTAAGCCTCGGCAATTTTTACCTGATTGAACGTGGTAGCTTCGCCCAGATCCACTTCGAGCCAGGCCTGTTTCGTGCCGGTATCGGTAGCCCAGCGAGTGGCCGGGTCGTCGTCTACGGCTTTGTCCGGCCCGTAGTGATGATTCTTTTGATATATATTTGATGCCCGGGCTTTCTTTCCATGCGCCAGAGACGCAGACGGCACACCAACAGGGGTAAGCTCATCAGCCGGGCCTTCAAGTTCCAGTTTGATGATCGTGTCGATTTCGTGCCGGTCGGTTTTCGGTATGGAAATCTCGATAGCCTCGTCGGTCTGTCTGACGCTCGCCTCGCCGCCGGTCAGGACGGAGCCGGCAACGATTTTCTTCGGTACAGGTGCCAGGACCAATTTCTCGCCGGACCAATTCAGGACATGTACATAGACAGCGTTGCCCTTGTATGTGCTGGCGCCCCAGGCGCCCGGTTTGAACGGACCTCCTCGCGTGCCGTAAACGCTCTGTCCATATTCCTTGAGCCAGGCACCCATTTCCTTAAGGCGTTCGACCTGTCGATGTTCTATCCTGCCATCCGGCATAGGACCGACGTTGAACAAAAGGTTACCATCCCCTCCGACTGTTTTCACCAGTGTCTGGATGCACTGCTTAAACGATTTCATCCGGTCGTTGGGTTTCCATGCCCACTGCCTGCAGATTGTCATGCAGGTCTCCCAGGGGCGGTCGTTTTGAAATTTGCCGATTCTCTGCTCCGGCGTATCATGGTCGGCGGGCAGCCCGGCACGGTTGTTGATGATAACGTTAGGCTGAAGTTTCCGGATCATCTTAAACAAGTTTTCCGAGTCCCAGTCTTTGGCCGTGCCGCCGAGTCCGTCGAACCAGATGATGTCGATTTTGCCGTAGTTCGAGCAAATCTCGCGGAGTTGGCCGTGCATAAACTCGATGTAACGGGCGTGATTCTCGGTGCGATAGTCAGGATGATACCAATCGACCGGAGAGTAATAATAGCCGAGCTTCAAGCCGCCTTTGTGGCAGGCGTCGGCAAGCTCTCCGACTACATCCCGTTTGAACGGCGAGTTGGAAATCTTGTAATCGGTAAGCTTGCTGTCGAACATGGAGAAGCCATCGTGGTGTTTACTGGTAAAAACCAGATATTTCATGCCGGCGTCTTTGGCCATCCGCACCCACTGCTCGGCGTCGAACTTCACGGGATTGAACTGCTTATAGAGATTATCGTAAACCTCGACCGGGATTGAGCCGGTGCTTTTGTCGTTTCGACCGCGTCGTTCGCCGCCGCGGGACCAGCCGATTTCCGTGCCCTTGAGGCTGACCGGCCCCCAGTGGATGAACAGCCCGAACTTCATTTGGCGCCAGGCCTGGATGTCCTGTGTGCCGGCGTGAAGATAATCCCTGGTGCCAGTATCCGCCGACTTCGTACAAGAAGTTGTAAGTAAGCAAAAGGCCAGTCCGACAATTGCAGACGAATAGCTGATACGATTGTTACTCAACATTTTTCATCCTTTCATTTTTTGGCTGGAATCATATTGGCGCCTGACGGCTGTGCCACAATCCGGCTATCGCCTTCTCCTGCCTTTAATGATGCGATCGGCCCGGCGGTTAATTTCATCGGAGATATTCATGTCGCGTATCTTCTGAGCAATGTCTCTGGCTGCTTGTCGATTAGTTCTGAGCATATTGCCCGCTAATTCGACTGCGCCTAATCCGGCTTCGGCTTTCAGGTTGGGGTCCCCGGCAAGTTCCAAAAGTCGCCTGGCCACCTTTTCGTTCGGCAGCGAACCCATCGCTGAGATAGTCTGTTTTTTCTCTTGGTCCCGGCGTGCGTGCTCGAAGGCGTAGAAACACAGCTTCGTGCGGTCATTAAGCGGAGCAGAATCGCTTTCCCTGATAAGGCGTATGGCGCCCCTGGTGGCCAGGACGTGATGTGTCAAGGCCGTCTCGGATTTCGATGCAATGCCGAGGAGTGTTTCGGCCGCCTCGTAGTCGGGCCAGTCGCTGAGAGTGCGTATGCCTGCCTCCCGAACAGCCCGGTCCGAAGATTGGGCCGCATCGGCAACCGATTTCAGAGCAGTCGAACCTCCGAGGGCATTAAGCGTAGCCAGCATGGCAAGACCGACATCTTTGCCGGATGCATCCATTTTGTCTATCATTACCTGGGCTGCTGCGTCTTTATCTGAAGTTTTTCCCAGAACCGTCTTGAGTGCTGCAACTGCATTCTGGCGTGCCCCGCCGCTTTCTGTTTTAGCCAGCAGGTCGGCGAGGGTTGGAATGTCGTCCGAATCAGCAACGGCTGGCAGGGCCTTGAATGCGGCGGCACTAATATCACCGTTATCGGCGGCGGCGTAATCCAGCAGGCTTTCGAGTGCACCGGCTGTTCGACGCCGGCCCAGAAGCCCGATAGCCACAACGCGGCCGTTTATGTCACCCGAGGCCGCCCGGGCTTTTATGATCTCCTCGACGCCAGGGCCAATCATAACCGACAAACCCGAATAAGCGGCTTTTTGGGCGGCACCATCGTCATCAATTGCAACCTTCATCAGTGCTTCGGCGGCCTGGTCTCCGCCGATTCTCGTTAAGGTCTCGATAGCCTCCATTCGCACAGACTCGGTATCGCTGTCAAGAATCTCTTTTACGAATTTCGCCGAGAACAGGTCGCCCTTCTCGGCAATAAGACCGAGAACCTGCTGCTGAGAATAGGGCTCCAGTTCGGCAAGCATCTCTGTGAGGGCCCGCATGGCATCTTTGGTCGGCGCATTGCGAGCGGCTTGAACAGCAACGGAGCGGACTTTCGGATTATCGCTTTGCATGGCCGAGGTGACGACTTCCACCGCGCGCCGGCCGTCGCACATTGCCATGCCGTTTAGAGCCGCCGCACGAATGAAGAACACATCACGACCTTGCTCCTGTCGGGCCGACCAGTTATTAAGATGGTCGTAAATTTCTATCGCCTGCTCGAATTTCTGCTGCTTAACGAGCCGGCCGGCAATGTCCACGAGTCCCTGTGCCGCTGCAATCTGTTCGGGACCGGCTCCTTTTTTCAGAATATTCGCCATCGCAGTGCTCTGCGCAATAACCGCCTCGAATTCGGAACGCTGCTGGAGTGAATTGGTCAAGGCGGCCTTCCAGGCTGGATTCCTGGCTCCCTTCATCGCGCGTTCGAGGCTCTGGCCGGCGGCATCCGACGGATTCTTCTCCAGCGCTCGCCGGGCGTAGTCACGCAGTTGACCATCCTCGCTTGACAAAAGTCGTGTCAACGTTCTTACGGACTCTTCCTTTCCGATTCGCTCGACTTGCAGCACGAACCAGTTGCGAACCGTAGCCGGCATCTCGGCGGTTTCGATTTTTCTGCACAGCACACGCGCGAGGGTCCGGCGTTCGGTCTCGGCGCCGGGGCGCGATGCGTAAGACCCGATGTCCTGCAAGACGATTTGGTATTGGTATCGAGAGCCAATATCGTCGGCCGACATCAGGGGCATCAGGTAGTTAATCGCTTTTTCATAAGCCTCAGCCAGTTGCTCTGCATTACGCTCGGGGGCTTCGGCTTTACCGCTTAACTGTTTAAGCAGCTCATCGGTGTCCTGGGCGTCTGCACTCTGAGTTGTTCCAAGCAAGATGAACATTACCATTATGAGATTGGTTATTATTGAGAGCTTGCTGCTCATTTTTCTTTTCCCTTTCAATTTGCGCCTGTCGTGTTATAATAGGTTGATTATTGGCCGGCGATTCGATTACATAACATACGGTGCTCGACGGGGGCGATCATACCAGCGATTAGCCGCCGGATCGTCCAGAATTTTTTCTTCGACGGGATCCCATTTGATCGGCCGTCCGAGACGTTCGGCAATTCCGCTCAGGTGGCAAATTGTTGCCGTGCGGTGGCCGATTTCCACGTCACAGATCGGTTTTTTGCGCGTCCGGACACAATCAAGCCAGTTGCTCTCATGGTTTCTCGATTCATAAAGATGTACTTCGCTCGGGAGCAACGGCGCCGTCGCCATTTCCACAGGATCCGTATCGAATCGGCCCCGGCTGACCATTACATCACCTTCAGTGCCGATGAACTGAATCATGTGGCCGCTCCGGGTGTCGTGGTCTCGCAGGACGGGGATACCGTTGGCGTAGTAGTGCGTCTGATACTCGTTGCCGTTGTAGCCTTTTGGAACAAATTTGACGGGCCCGGAGTCATCCATTCCAAGCGCCCATTGAATTATATCGAAATGATGGGCGCCCCAGTCGCCGTTCTTGCGTGAGCCATACTCCCAGAACCGCCGCCAGCCGCCGCCGTAGTTCCCTTTGACCCGTTCCTCGTTATACGGATACCATGGCGTGGGGCCGAGCCAGCGGTCATAGTCGAATCCATCGGGGATCGGCTGGGCAGGCAGAGTCGCCGGCGGGGCGAACCGCCCCAGGCGAGTGTAGATTGTGTGGACCTTGCCGATCCACCCGTTGCGAACGATCTCGCAGGCCTTTCGGAACATCCAGTCCGAACGCTGCTGTGAGCCGACCTGAAAAATTGTGCCATACTGCTTGCAGGCATCGCTCATCAATCGCCCTTCGCGAATAGTCAGCGTCATGGGCTTCTGGCAATAAACATCTTTGCCGGCCTTGATAGCAGCCAAAGAGCACATCGCGTGCCAATGGTCGGGTGTAACAACGAAGACAGCGTCAATATCGGGCCGTGCGCAAAGCTTCTCGTATTCCAGATAGGCGTCGCATCCCTTGTATGTTCCGGTCTCGGCCTTGTTCGCATAGGCTTTTTCGGCTGTTGCCTTGGCGTTTTCGCGTTTACGTTTGTCCACATCGCATACGGCCAGCACCTGCACATCGCTGCGATTGAGCATGCTTCTGAAATGCCCACCCATCATCAGACCCATGCCGATCATGCCGAGCGTAATACGATTGCTTGGCGCAGCAGCGCCAAAAACCGTCGAAGGCACAATAGTCGGACAGGCCGCGACAGTGCCGAGTGCCGTCGCCGTTCCGGCCAGGAAATCCCTGCGGCTCAAAAAGTGTTTTTTCTTCATTGATCAATTCTCCTGATTAATGATATTTTTTATGCGTGTCAATTCATGTATCACTGTCATAACAAATGACAACATGCTGCTTTTGAATTTGGTATCAGGGACAGGAACTCATGAAACTGAACCTGAGCTTGAATTAACCCTTGCCCCATCAAAAAAGTATTTTATCCTCAGGATTATCTAAACTCAAGGCTCGCGCAGGAATTTTTCGCATATTTTCTCTATTGCCCACAGCGGAAAATAAGGCATGATTATGAAGGCGATTTGGCAATGGCCGTATGAGCGGCATTGAACATTCTTACCCCACCAGTGTCTAATTGGAGGATAAGTCCTTCTTCGGGATCGATCCCGATACAGTGGCCGGTGAAGCTGGTACCGTTGAAAAGAAGCGTTACCCTGTTACCCAAGTGGATGCTCAGCTCGCGCCACCTGTCGATCACTTTTTCGCCGTTTCTTTCAGCCGCTTCGAGCCATTGGTCTATCAAAACGAGTAATCTTTTCGCAAGCAGGACACGATCGGAAACTGAATTACTTTCCGCGTCGAGACTTGTTGCGGTCGACTGTATCTGGGCGCTGAAAGAATCCTTCTTCTGGTGGCAGTTTATTCCGATACCGATAATGAAAGCGTTGAAGCCTTTATCCGTTTTTGATTCGAGCAGTATGCCGGCGACTTTTTTGCCGTTCAGGATGATGTCATTAGGCCACTTAATTTTTGCGTGGCTGCTGCCCGTCTTGCCTACGGTTTCGGCGACCGCCACCGCGCAGGTGAGTGAAAGCAGCTCGGCGTTGATTTTGTTGTCGGCCAGGACAATCGAACAAAGAATGCTGTCGCCCCGGCCGCTGAGCCACTGGTTGCCCGCCCTGCCTCTGCCTGCGGTTTGCTCTTCGGCGAAAATGACCAGGCCGTCGTTCTGTTTATTTTTTGCATATTCGGCGGCAATGTCATTCGTGCTTGAGGTGCTGTCATAGACGATGATTTTCCCGCCGATACGCTTGGTTTTCAGGTGAGCCTTTATTTTATCAGGATCCAGCAGGTCGGTTGTTGGGAGGGCCATTCAGATAAATCCTAAATCCCGAGTAAAAAATTTGACTTAATCTTACTCCATATTACCAAACTGAGAGATAAATCTATAATCGAAAATATGTATCCGCAAAAGCAGGTATCGCAAATTGACCTGGCTTTATATTTGACGACAGCAAATTACACAATACGGGCTACGAAGAACATATCATATTTTTCTCATTCCGGGGGGTAAATCTATACCACCTCGGCCCGGCCCTTCCTTGAAATCCACGATAATCCTGACCGCATCTTTCGGATCGTCGGCCATCGTAAAGACGTTCAGGTCGTCCGGAGTGATGTACTCGTGCTCGTCGAGCATCTTGGTTCTGATCCATTCGACCAGCCCGGTCCAATAATCGCTGCACATCAAAATAACGGGAAACGTGGCCTGCTTCAGCGTCTGAATCAGGACGAGCGATTCGAAGAACTCGTCCATCGTGCCGTAGCCGCCGGGGAAGACGACAAAACCATGGGCATACTTGAGGAACATAACCTTGCGGACGAAGAAATACCTGAAACTAAGCGAGATGTTCTGGTAATCGTTCGGGACCTGTTCCATCGGCAGCTCGATATTGAGGCCAATGCTCTGGCCGCCTCCATCGGCGGCACCTTTGTTGGCCGCTTCCATGATTCCGCCGCCGCCGCCGGTTATTACCGCAAAACCGGCTTTTGCCAGCTCGGAGGCGGTCTGCTCGGCAAGTTTGTAATATTTTTCCTTGGGCTTTGCGCGGGCAGAACCGAAAATAGACACGGCAGGACCTACCGAAGCGAGCTCCTCGAAGCCTTCGGTAAACTCCGCCATGACTCTGAATATGCGCCACAGGTCCTTAACCGGGCTATCAACGATCTCCATCATAGTCAAATTTCTCCTTTGGGAGTACGATATTTTAGGATTCCAAATTTTCTCTACCACAAGGCCGGATTGTTCGCCGATGGGCAGTATTTCGCAATTAGGCAATCCGGACAATTTGGCTTGCGAGCCATACAAACATTTCGGCCGTGAGTAATTATCAAATGACTAAATGCAGTCCAGTTCTTTTTAGGTACTATTTCGGCCAGATCGAATTCCAACTTAACCGGATCGCTGTTTTCGGACAGTCCCAGCCGGCGCGACAGGCGAATTACGTGCGTATCGCAGGTGATTCCGGGGATCCCGAAGGCGTCGCCGAGGACGCAGTTGGCTGTTTTTCGCCCGACGCCGGGAAGTGTCAGGAGCTCGGCCATCGTACCGGGGACTTTGCCGTCGTACTGCTCGACGATTTTAGTACATGCCCCCTTGATATTGAGGGCCTTGTTTCGGAAAAAACCTGTACTTCGTATCTCCGATTCGATTTGTTTCAAGTCAGCTTTGGCCCAATCGCCGGCCGACTTGTATTTCTTGAACAAATCTTTAGTCACCATATTGACCCGCACATCCGTACACTGGGCCGACAAAATCGTCGAAACCAGCAGTTCCAGCGGATTTATGAAACGCAGAGCAATTTTCGCATCTGGGTACTCCTTTTTCAATATGGGCCAGATTTTTTTGACTCGCTGCTTTGCCTCATCTTTATCAACTTTGATCTTTTTTCGCTTAGCCAATTTCAATTCCACTCCTGAGTCAAACCGACCATCCCTGTCATTCTGAGGCGAAGGCGAAAAAATCTCAAACGTAATGGTTTGTCCAAACGCCATCACCGAGATTCTTCACTGCATTCAGAATAACAAAGAAATTATTTCTTTGATGTTTGGCCTTCGCCAATTCTAATTACATTTCTTATCTTTTATTTTGCTTATCCGGCAGCGCTTCGAGCAGCGTTCTTAATTCATTCGCAAAAAACAGCTCGCGCAGGCGCACCGGCTCGGTTTCGCCGGGCAAAAACAGTATGGTTACAGGGACGCCGGGCTCATTGTAAATATTCTTCAAGTCGAGCGTTGCGGGCTGATTGGCCTTTGTGGTGTCACCTTTAATCACCAGAACGCCCTTTTTATCGATGAGTTTGGCGATATCTTTACGCCCGAAGACGAACTTGTCCACGACTTCGCAGTTGGTGCACCAGTCTGCTGTGAATTTTATCAAGACCGGCGTCTGCTCGGATTTTTCCGACTCGATCAAGGCCAGGTCGTAATCCTGCCAGTCCACAAGCTCCGGCTTGAAAAAGAACCAAAATGACGCAACGGCTAATAGCACCGCGACACCTCGTACCAATAATTTTCGAGAGATTTTAGTGCCATAAGGGACCCAAGTGGCCCATATCCAGATACAGAAGCTCAGGATGACAGCAAAGTATAATAGATTAATTTTATTTCCTTCGGGGACCGCCTTAATCAGTTTGACCGCTATGATGAGCAGCAGAAAACCAAGTGTCTGCTTGAACAGCTCCATCCACCGTCCGCCCTTCGGCAGACGTTTCAACCATCCCGGCAGAGAACTCAGGACCGCATAGGGCACGGCCATGCCGAGTCCGATTACCATGATAGCTAAAGTACCAAGGAATAAGGACTGGCCCTGTGCCCAGACGAAAGCTACGGTCAGTATGCCGAAGCTGCACGGCGTGCTCAGTATGGCCGCTAAGAATCCCATGCCAATCGAGCCGGCGTAACCTTTGCCCGTGCCGGATTTGCTCGCTATCGAAGACGGAACGGTGATTGTGAAAATGCCAAACATAAAAAGGGCCATGACGATCATCAGCAAGGCCAGGGCAGTCACGATGGCAGGATTACGCAAGTGGTCGCCCCAGCTCAAGGTTCTGTCATAGAAGCTCTGTAAAATGATATTGGCGCCGGCCAGAGATGCGAAGAACAGCAGTATCCCGATGCAAAAGGCCAGCCCCATCATTACGGATCGCCTCCGGTCGGATTTTGCCTGGTCAACGATTCGCATTATGATAAGGGGCAATACGGGCCAAACGCACGGCATGATATTCAACGCCAATCCCGCAATAAACGCCAGAGCCAGAGCAAACCAGATCGAATAATCCGTCCCCGAGACCGTTTCGGCCGCCGTGCCTGCGTCGCTTTCGGTTTCAGGACTAATCTGTTTCCACGAATCACGCCGGCTCCAGTCAATGCTCGTTTGCAGGGTCTTCTCAAAGGGCAACAGACAAATCTTGCTGGTGCAAGCCTGGCCTGTTATCAGAACATTCACGTCACCTTGCACAGCATCAGTACTTTCTCTTAAAGCCGTAATTGGTACAAAGACCGTGAAATCGCCAGCATAGACTTCGACTTTATTGCCGAAAGGATCCGTTACAATTTCCCATTTGGGGAATACGGCCTCGCCGAAGTCGAACTCATCCGATTCGACCCCGACCTTCAACTCGAAGCCAGGCGCGGTCGCGGTTTTCGGACTTGCATAGTAGTGGAGGTCACGAGTTCCGGTAAATACGACCGCTATGCCGTTTTGCCGGCCCATTCGAGCGGGCTCGATGCGGGCTGATGAAGATTCACCCTCGTAACTGGCCAGCTCAACTTCGGTGGCGACATTGACGGAACCTATTGAATCAGGTCCGCCCGGATTTTGGCCCCGGGCACAGCACGCACTCACGAGCACGCAGATCGCAGATATTATGCCTGCACCAAGTTTAGCTTTCAATATCCCGGTAGTTCGTTCCCGCATAAAAATTCAGAAACAATTGGAATCAAAATAATATTAGTTAGCCGACTGTTCCTGCTGTTCTGTAGATTCGTGCTTCGGCTTGTTGTTTTTGGCTTGTTCGGCAGCCAGCAAATCGGCGACGGTGGGCTTGTCCAACAGGCCGCCTTCCAGAATTAATTTCACCTCGTCGGAATCGAGTGTTTCGTATTTCAGCAGGGCCTTCGCAATATTCTCGAGTTTGACTTTGTTTTTTTCTATCAATTCTTTTGCTTTTGAATAAGCTTCGTTAGCAACCCCTTTTACCTCGGCGTCGATTACTTCGGCCGTTCTTTCGGAATACTCTTTTTCGGGAGGCATCGGGTATATCATATCCTTGATACCCAAATCCGGCCCGTAGCTTATCAGACCAATTTCTTTACTCATACCCCACGTCAAAACCATCTGCTTTGCGATATTGGTCGCCTGCTGAATATCCGACTGCGCGCCGCTGGATATATCGTCGCAAAATATTTCTTCCGCAATTCTGCCGCCGAAGCACACCTGTAAAAGTGCCATACAATATCTTCTCGTAAATATGGTTCTGTCTTTTTCCGGCAGAGCGAAAGTAGCCCCGCCCATCGGACCGCGTGGAATGATGCTGACCTTGTGAAGCGGGTCCGCATCTTCCAGCAGCGACTGCACGAGCGTATGGCCGGCTTCGTGATAAGCGGTTATCTCCTTTTCCTTCTGGTCGATAATCCTGCTCTTTTTCGCCCGTCCCCACCGAACCTTGTCACGAGCTTCTTCCAGATCGGTCATTTCGATATGGTCCTTGTTGGCCATTGTTGCCGCCAGGGCGGATTCGTTAATAATAGCCGCAAGATCCGCTCCGCTAAACATCGGTGTCCCGCGAGCCAGTCTTTCCAGGCTGCAATCCGGGCCCAATTTCACTTTTTTGGCATGGACCTTCAAAATTTCGGCCCGCCCCTTTAAATCCGGAAACGGTACGAATATTTGCCTGTCGAATCGTCCCGGACGCGTCAGTGCATGGTCCAGGATATCGGCCCTGTTTGTCGCCGCTATCACAATGACCTGGTCGTTCGTTTCAAATCCATCCATCTCGACCAGGATGGCGTTGAGCGTTTGTTCACGTTCATCGTGCCCGCCGCCGGCAAAACCGGCGCCGCGTTTTCGCCCGATGGCATCGACTTCGTCAAGGAAAATGATACAGGGCGAATTATCTTTGGCCTGCTTGAACAAATCGCGTACTCGCGATGCTCCCACTCCGACGAACATCTCCACGAAATCGCTGCCCGAGATACTGAAGAACGGGACATCCGCCTGACCTGCAATGGCCTTGGCCAGCAGTGTCTTTCCGCATCCGGGCGGACCCACGAGCAAAACTCCGCGAGGGATACGGCCGCCCAGCCGCTGGAATTTTTTCGGATTTTTCAAAAATTCGATTATTTCCGCTACTTCTTCCTTCGCTTCCTCCACGCCGGCCACGTCTTCAAACGTTACTTTGGCCTTGTCTTTGCCCTGGAGTCGATGTTTGCTGCGACCGAACGACATCAGCATTCCACCGGCCCCGCTGCGAAGGTTCCGTGCAAAGAAAAAATAGAAAAATCCTATCAATAAAAGCAGCGGCAAAACCCACTGCATTAGCATAATAAGCCAGATGCGCTGCGGCGCCGACTCCTGCTTGACACCACTTTCATCAAGCAACTCACCGAGCCACCTGCCGTGTACATCGGGAGTGTAATTGACAACAAAAGACTTTTTATTCTCGCCCTGCTGGCTGTCGAAAAATCCCTCGGTGAATTGGCCCGTTACCTCAGTGTCCTTCACAATGACACTCTCGATGTCCCCCTGCTCAAGATGCATCTTAAATTCATCCAGGCTTATCTTCTCGACTCTCTGCCACTGCTGCAGCATCATCATTATCATGAATATCACGATTGCAATTATAAGGTAGCTGAACGGGCCTCGCTTATAACGCGGCAGCGGCGGCTTTTTGCCCTGCCTGTTTTGCATGCCACGACGCGGCAAACCGGGTTTATTATCTTGTTTGTCATTCATAATTTAACAGTACTTCATATTTAGATTAATGATTCTACCATTTACTTTCCATAAGTTCTACGATCTTTCGTGCCAGATTGTTTGCCGCAAGCGTTGAAGCATACTTAAAATCCTGCTGCTGATATCTTGAATAGCTTGCCGAAGCACTAACAATAATGTGATCTATCATTAATTGTCCCGTCTTCAGATTCTTCCAATTGACAACGGCTCGCAGCTCTACTTCTTTTTCCAGAACCGAACCTACATCGCGATCGGTGCTGAGCGCAAATTGCGATATAGATACTATCTGCCCATTCATCACGGTATCGGCACGGTCCGAATCGGAGATTATCTTGTATGGTGTATCGAGCTCTATACGCTTTGCCAGGGCATCGGAAAGCTCATACTCCACCCCTCGTCTCAAAGTCCGGTTGTCAAACATCTCCAGACAAACGCTGCCGACATCCTCAGGAAACAGCGACTCATTGGAATAGCCGGCCATTGGATTACATCCACTAAGGCTTAAGCCAACAGCACTTGAGAACAAGAGCATAAGTGCGGATAAAGAAATACAGCTTATGTACCGATATTTTAGTTTTTCTTTCTTCATTTTCAATCGCCTGATCCCGTCAGGCAAAAGCTCACTTTTTGACAAGCATTTCCTTTGCCTCTTTTGCCGCTTTACTGTCCGGCCAATCGCTCACTACCATATCATAATAAAGATTCGCAGACTGTATATGTCCGGTAGCATGATAATACCGGGCTATACTAAGTTGTTTGTAGGCCAACTGCTCATCAATCTCACTCAGTATCTCGTCAACGCCGATTTCTTTGGCATCTTTCGGATATAGTAATTTGAATCTTCCGTAATAGCTTTTTGCACTGTTCAGACATGAGGCGTCATAAAACGGTCTTTTATGCTTCGGATGCCTGTTATATACGGCATATTTGCATCGGGCCATACCAAGCAGTGCATCGGCGCCGACCTGCCCCGTCTCCCATTCCAATGATATTTCCCACCATTTGAGATATGCTTCGTTGTATTTTTCCCTTTTTTCGTAGCTTTCAGCCACGGCGACAGATGCCTTGATACCCAATTGCGTATCGATACCAACCCTGTCCGTAATTTTTTCCATAATTCTGACACCCTCGGCATATCCTTTAATCTTGAATATACCGAGCAATGTCTTTTTTCTGCCACCCAGGTAGGCCGTTCCTATTGCAAACTGCCTGTCCAACGCGGCCTCGGAAAATCTGCTTTTAGGATATTCGGTAAGAAGCTTATTATAATTCCTGACGGCCCTCGTAAAATGCTCCTTGCAATAATATATTTCAGCCTTGACGAAGAGATCCAAATCGGGCCCGGCAATCTCCGGAAAGTCATTCTTAAGTGCCTCAAAGGCCTGTTGAGCAGCCTTTGTTTGGCCGGCATTGACGAGTTTCTTCGCCTGGGCCACTGCAACCAGAAATTTATCCTCACCTTCGGCAGAGACGGCCTTCAAATCCCGGCCCTTTTCCAAACGCCCTGCCTCGGCCGGGACCGCCGACAAAACCGATAGCACAACTGCTACAGCGAACACCGCAAATCTTATTCTGTATCTCGACATAACTTAAATCCGTCTAAGGCTCTTTTTATAATTAAACCAGCAAGAACATCTGACATTATACCCATTCCTGAAATCATTGCAAACCTACACTTGAAAATATAATCAACTGTTAATTTTTCTATATCTGTCACAAAATACTTGTTTTGTTCATCTTGAGGAGCTATAAAGCTCTAAGCGAATCAACTAATTATCTATGAGCTAAAGGAGGTTTAAAATGGCTAAAGATTTGTTGACAATTCTATTGATTCTCACAGTGGGTCTGGGGCTGGTATATGTTCCCGGCTGCCAGACGAATGGACTCGACAAGGCCCCGGTTCGAAGAATCGCCGTTGAGGATTACGCGGACAAGATGAAGGCCGGGTGGATCGGGCAAATGGCCGGCGTCGGCTGGGGCGGGCCGACAGAATTTCACTACAAGGGCGAGATTATTCCAGAAGATAAGATGCCCGCCTGGAAACCGGAACTGATAAACCAGTTCAGGCAGGACGATATCTACGTCGAGATGACCTTTCTGCGAACGCTGGAATTGTACGGCATGGACGTACCGATCCGCCAGGCGGGAATCGACTTCGCCAATAGTGGTTATCCGCTTTGGCATGCTAACAACGCAGGCAGGACACTTCTGCGGCGGGGCATAGCACCCCCTGATTCCGGCCACCCGGAGTTCAACACACATGCCGATGACATAGACTACCAGATCGAAGCGGACTATGCCGGCCTGATTGCACCGGGCATGCCGAACGTGGCGATTGAGCTTGGCGAGACGTTCGGTCGACTGATGAACTACGGAGACGGGCTCTACGGCGGCCAGTTCGTCGGAGGAATGTATGCCGAAGCATTCTTCGAGAAGGATATGGAGAAGATCATCCACGCTGGCCTGAAATGTATCCCGCAGGGCAGCCAGTACGCTGAGTGCATCCGCGATGTGCTCGCCTGGTACAAGCAGTATCCCGACAATTGGCAGAAGACCTGGGAGCTTATCAACGAGAAGTATCATTTAAATACCGACTATCGTCGATTCTCGTGCTCGGGTCCGCAGGGCGAGTTTAATATCGACGCCAAGATCAACGGAGCCTACATCGTTATGGGCCTGCTCTACGGCAAGGGCGATCCGGACCAGACGATCATCATCTCGACGCGCTGCGGCCAGGACTCCGACTGCAATCCGTCGAACGCCGGCGGTATTCTCTTTACGACCATCGGCTTTAAAAATCTACCGGAGAAGTTCACGTCGGCCCTGAATCCGGAAGGCAAGTTCAGCCATACGCCATACAACTTCCCGATGCTCGTGGAAGTCAGCAAGAAGCTCGTTCACCAGTCTGTCCTGCGGGCGGGCGGACGCATGGAAACGAACGCCGAAGGCCGGGAAGTGTTCGTTATTCCAATCCGAGAACCCCAACCCGGCCGGCTCGAACAATGCTGGCAAGCCGGTCCTGTCGCCAACAGCAGGTTTACCGAAGCGGAAATGGCGAAAATCACCGCCATCGCCGGCAAAGACATCTCCGAGGCCGTCTCGAAATTCGCTCCGGGCTGGAAAGTCAAGAGCTGTGGATTCGATATGGATCCTGGTCTGAAAGAACAAGAGATGGGCAAAAACAATGTGCTTGTCACTCATCCGCTCGACCGCCGGACCGGCTGTCAGCTTTCACGAGAGACCAAGCTTTCCGCCGGTAAGACCATCCTGCGTCTGACAGTGGGGCACCATCCGGAAGGAGACTGGGACCTGATTGTCGCCGCCAACGGCAAAGAGATTGTCCACGAAGCCGTGAACAAGGAAACGGCCCCCGAGGGCTGGATCCAGACTGAGGTTGACCTGTCCGAGTTTGCGGGAAAGAAGGTGAAACTCGAACTGATAAACCAACCGACCGACTGGAAGTTCGAAGCCGGTTACTGGGCGGAGATTTCGCTGATAAGCAGGTAGAAAACAAGAATATGAGATATCTCTGGGCGGCGGTAGATATAATGCTATCGCCGCTTTTTTCATTTATGTTGCGATCACGTTTTGCGTGATTTGATTGACAAACCATTTCTATTTTGATAGTCTAAATATACGAATCTTACAGGCGCGTGAGAATCGGCTGAGCATCTGACTGGTTTGACAAAATAGATACTCGGTAAGATCTATATTCGGTCGTTATGAAGCTTATCGGGAGATGATTAAAATGAAACACGTAACAATACTCTGTTTAGCCCTGATTTTAATATTGACTGTCGTAGGGTGTAAAAAGAAAGAAGCTGAGCAGCCGCGGCAAACCAGCGATAAGCCCCAGATACAACCGGCAAAACCAACCGAACCGACAAAACCAACCGAACCGGCGAAAGCAACGAAACCCGCCGAGCAACCTCTAAATGCTCCGGCCGAAACCGAAAGCAAAACCGCCGAAACAACCACTGCCCCGGAACTAACTGAGGCAGATGAAGTTATCAAGCTGAATGGAGACACCGACGTGCTGCTGGAGCGGGCGGTTGCTGCCGGTGACATAGACAAAATCCAGTTAATTATAGCTGCGGGCGCCGACATCAATGCAAAGACCAATAACGGAGCTTCGCTTCTGCATATAGCACTCCTGCAGGGCCATGAGGCGGCGGCGGCACTTCTTATCTCCAAAGGAGCCGACACTCATGCAAAGATGACAGACGGCACGACATCCCTGCACTTCGCCGTCCTGCGAAACTGTAAGGAGATCACCAAATTCCTGCTTGAAGATGGTTTAGATGTGAACGCCATGGGGATAAACCTCGGCTCACCACTCCACATAGCAGCGAATACCGGCCAAACGGATATTGCCGAGATGCTTATTGCCAAAGGCGCCGATGTCAATATCGAAAACCAGCGGGGGATGACTCCGTTAATGTTCGCCAAACAGAAAGAACACAAGGAGATGCTCGAACTGCTGGAGAAGCACGGAGCCGAATAGGGACTAATTCGCAACCATCTTAAATTATATCGGAGAGAGCTTAGAGAATGTCACGAGACCTTGATCGCAGAAACTTTCTAAAGAAATCCGTTATCGGCACCGCCACAATTACATCAGCTCTGAGCCTGGAAGAGAAGGCCCTGCTGGCGGAAATGAACAAATCGAACGAATCGCGCGCCGACTCGGTCAAAGGCCTGCCGGCGGGCCGGATCGGAAAAGTCAAAATCAGCAGGATCATCTGCGGCGGGAATCTGATCGGCGGATTTGCTCATAGCAGAGATTTGCTATATGTTTCCTCTTTACTCAATCATTACTTCACGGATGAGAAGATTATCGAGACGCTCGAAATATGTGAAGAAAACGGAATCAACACGATTATTACAAGCCCCGACTCTGCGGAACTTCTCAAAAAATACCGCGAGGAAAGAGGCGGACAAATCCAGTGGATTGCTCAATGTAGGCCAAAAACGGACGATCTTACAAGCGACGTCAAAAAGGCAATTGACGCCGGGGCCGTCGGGGCTTTTATAATCGGAAATACCGGGGATCGCTGGGCGAAAAACGAAAGGACTGACCTGATAGGCAAGGTGGTCGATTTCATTAAAGACAACGGAATCATCGCCGGGGTCGGAGGGCATAACCTGTGGACGCCAATGGCGTGCGAGAAAGCCGGCCTGAATACAGACTTCTATATGAAAACCCATCACAGCACCAATTACTGGTCCAAACGACAGCCGGGTCAGGATAAGGATGTTATCGACAACTACAACACGGATAATTACTGGGACAAAGACCCGGAGAAAACCGTCGAATTTATGAAGACAATGGAAAAACCGTGGATTGCTTACAAGGTTTTGGCTGCCGGGGCGATTCATCCCAGGGACGGTTTCAAATACGCATTCGAGAACGGCGCCGATTTCCTCTGCGTGGGGATGTTTGATTTTCAGGTTATAGAAGATGCGCTTATTGCAAAAGATATTCTGTCCGGCACGATAAACAGAGAACGGCCATGGAGGGCATAGAGACAAGAGCCGTAAACTTCTCATAATGCCCACACAAGTACAATACAAGGACATCAATTGCGATTCAGATATAATAACAACTTAGCGACAAAGGCCTGCATATATACGATCATTGCTTTGTCGTTCAGCCTGATGACGAACGGCGGGCAAGAAAATGTTTACTGGAATCAATTTCGAGGCCCCAATGGACAGGGAGTAGTAGAAGCAGACCGCATTCCTGTTCATTTCAGCCCGGAATCGAACGTTCTATGGAAAAACGCCATTCCCGAGGGACATTCGTCCCCCGTAATCTGGGACAATCGTATCTTTCTAACAGCCAGTGAACCAGCCAATAAAGAGGAGCTAATTACTTTAGCCGTCGATCGCCAAGACGGCAAAATCCTATGGCGGAAGGTTGTTCAGGCCGAAACGAAGGTAAGGTTTCATCCGCTGAATAATCCGGCATCTTCCACGCCGGCCGTCGACGATAAACATGTTTACGTATATTTCGGGACCTACGGGCTGATTTGTTACGACCATGTGTCAAACGTGGTTTGGCAGCGTAAAATCGACACACCGAAAAGTAAATATGGAATGGCGACCTCGCCCATTGCCGCGGGCGATAAGATTATCGTCGCCTCAGTGAAAGGCGTTGTGACTGTTATTCAGGCCGATGACAAACTGAACGTGCTGGCAAGAAACAATTTCGGAGACAAAATTTTTGCAACTCCGACTATTGCCGAAAACAAAATATATGTGCGGACAACCGGTCATTTGTACGCGTTGGGAAAATAAGACTGTATATCAGTGGTAAATTGAGCCTTAACGCCGTTACATTTTAGATTACAGAAGTTGCTCCGATTTGGTATTTGTAATTATGACAGTAATGATATAAAATGGATTGTCGATACAAATCGAGTATCGGTATTGATAGAAAGGGTACAATCATGTCAAATGAGAATGTTGATCGCAGAGGTTTCCTCAAAAGATCCATCGCCGCTTCGGCCGGAGCAACATTAGGGCTCAAAAGCTTCGAGGAACAGAATCTGCTCGCTAAAATGACGGAGAAATCCACCAACAACAAATCCGGCTCGGCCGGCAATAAATTGCCCTTCGGCAAGATAAAGAATCTCAAAATCAGCCGGATATTCTGCGGAGGCAACCTGATCGGCGGCTGGGCGCACAGCAGGGATTTGGTGTATGTCTCCTCGCTGGTTAAGGCCTATCATACCGACCAGAAAGTGTTCGAGACGCTGGAGATTGCAGAAGACAACGGCATCAACACGATTCTGACCAACCCCGTCTCCGACAGGGTCATCAACCGTTATTGGAATGAGCGTGGCGGCAAAATCCAGTGGATATCCGATTGTGCCACGGGCGAGACCATCCAGGAAGGCATCAAACGCTCGGTGGACAGCGGCGCACACGCGGTGTACATACAGGGCGGACTGGCCGACACCGCGGTCAAAAAAGGCCAGGTTGATTTACTTGGCGAGGCGCTCGAATATATCAAAGAGCAGGGCATACCCGGCGGGATGGGCGCGCACTTGCTGGATACGGTCAAGGCCTGTGTCGAGGGCGGACTTAAGCCCGATTTTTGGGTAAAGACGCTCCATCCCGGGAAATACTGGTCGGCCGATATCGATCCTGAAAATGATAATATCTGGTCTCGCACGCCGGAACAAACGATAGCGTATATGAAAAAGCTCGAAACGCCCTGGATCGCATTTAAGGTACTGGCCGCCGGCGCTATCCATCCCAGCGTCAGTTTCAAATACGTCTTCGAGAACGGCGTCGATTTCGCCTGTGTGGGAATGTTTGATTTCCAGATCATCGAAGATGTGCTCATCGCCCAGGATGTATTCTCAAAGAAGATAAACCGCCAGCGGCCGTGGAGAGCGTAAAAAATAAGCTACTCCGGACCGTTTGTGCTTTTTCAATAGTCTTTGAAGTGTCTCATCCATTTAGGCCAGTCGTTCGGCTTAACGCCGCCGGCTTTGGTCCATGTGCCGCCGGTATCAAAGGTTCGATGCCACTTGAACGTCCACAGCTCCTTGAGGCCGATTTTTCTAACGGAGAAATCGAGAAAGGCGCTATTTATATATCCATTGTGCCGGTTGAGGCAGAAACGCTTCATTTGCAGCGAGCTTACGCCGTAGGTTGATATGTCGCCGTCATATTCCGGGGGCGTGTCAAAAGAATACGGTTTACCTTCGACGTGCGCACAATCGAGAAGCATCGGGATATTTGCTGGGTTTTCGACGTAAGCGCTCCTCCAGTTGTCTATGGTTGCTTCCCGGCCGTGAATAAACTCAACGTCCGGCGGCGGATTACAGAGCCAGTTGTTCATCCCATAGCTGCCTCGCTGATTGCCGGTCTGCCGGACCGGTCCCCATGCCGCAAACGGATCCAGAGCACCTTCTTCTCTGAATTTCACAGCCATCGGACACAGGCGTACCTTTTCATCGTTGTTATAGAAAGGTCTGAGCGGCTCCGTCCAGCAGTATTGCTTCCATCCATCCCTTATAAAATCACCGCTCCAGAAAAAGCCGTCGTTTTGACCGGTGTACATCTCGAAAATAACGGCCCACTGATGAAGGTTCGACTGGCAGGCAACCACCCTGGCCTGTTTTTTAACACGCTGCAACGCCGGCATCAATATCGCCATCAATAACGCAATTATCGCAATGACGACCAATAACTCAATTAAGGTGAATGCTCTTTGTTTTCCCGTGACGATACTCCACTATATCTACCACGTCTTACCTGTGAAATCCGAGTTCTCAAAGCGGTCGGGCGTTATATCCTCAAGCAAAATACCGCCGTGGATATTCCGTAATCACATATCAAAAACTTTCCGGTATTGGTGCTCCGCTCGGCCAGGAGTATAAAAAGGTATTACCGACCGGATATGCCGAAACCTGCTCGACGTGCGCATCGATAAACACTGCATTTGCGTAGCCATTATCCAGATTCCCGCTGGAAGTATTGTGGTAGGTAGCAAAGTGGTCCTGTCCGGGGCCGGGCGTGGCACGTAAATTGTTGTCATTGATTATGGCATTCTGAAGTTCCGGAATACGAAACGTATTCTCCTCAGAGAAGAAAAATACGCGCGACGGATTCACGACCTCGGATTCATTCCTGACTTTTTCCATATTAGTGCGAAGATCTTGGGGCACCGCATTCCATGCATCGCCATTCAGATAGGAATTCATACAGTAACTATATTGAGGTTCGATGGGTATAGTCGTGCCGCTACAATTACCGCAGCCCGTCATTTTAGCGATGACCTCGAAGTCGGGACACAAATGAATATTCTTATTCTTTAGATAAGGCCAGAGCGAGCCGGCCCCTTCGGGTCTATTGGTGAGGTTTAAAGATTCATTGTGCCATCGGCATCCACTCCAATTGTCACTGTAGAGCCAACTGAATGAATAAGGGAAATTGCCATCCCAGTCATCCAGGTACATCCTCGACGCCAGGCCGTACTGGCTGAGATTTTTTCTGCAAACAATTGTCCTGGCCTGTCTCTTTACCCGCTGTAGTGCCGGCATCAAAATCGACATTAATATCGCTATTATGGCGATAACGACCAGAAGCTCAATTAACGTAAAACCCTTTCTTTTCTGCATGTTGCCGCTCCTTTCTTAGCCGATCGTCTCAGTTTTCAATATATTTTATCATTGATGGAGGCTGTTTGATACAATTATTGTTTTTGCCACCACCAGCAAGGCATTTTATGCAATAATGACCAATAACTCAATCAAGGTCAATGTTTTTTTGCTTTAATATTACCGAATCACATATCAAAAACCGCTCTCCGGTATTGGCAATCCGCTCGGCCAGCTCATAATAAACGTATTGCCGGCCGGACGCGCCGAGACCTGCTCGACATGCGCGTCAACAAATACTGCATTGGCATAGCCATTATTCAGATTACCACTCGAAGTGTTATGGTAGGTAGCGAAGCAGTCAGTGGTACAATTAGGCGTGGAACGTAAATTGTTATCGTTGATTCCAGCACCGCTGAGACCAGGTATCGACCACGAATTTTCCTCAGAGAAGAAGAAAACACGCGCCGGATTCACAACCTCGGATTCCTTCTTGAGCACTTCCATTTTAGTTTTATATTGCGCGGGCACCGAGTTCCATGCGTCACCGTGGAGATAGGAATTCATACAGTAACTGTATTGAGGCTCGATGGGAATGGTCGTGCCGTCACAGTTACGGCAACCCATCATTTTGGCAACGACTTCGAAGTCAGGACACAAATGGATATCCTTATCTTTTAAATAAGGCCAGAGCGAGCCGGCATCTTCAGGTTTGTTGGTGAGATTATTCTCTTTATCGTGCCACCGGCATCCTGAATAATTTCTTGAGTAGAGCCAACTGAATGAATAAGGGAAAGTGCCGTCGAAATCGTCCAGGTACATTCTCGATGCCAGGCCGTACTGGCTGAGATTTTTTCTGCAAATAATTGTCCTGGCCTGTCTCTTGACTCGCTGCAGTGCCGGCATCAAAATTGACATTAGTATCGCTATTATGGCAATAACAACCAGAAGCTCAATTAACGTAAAACCCTTTTTTTTCTGCATGCTGCCGCTCCTTTCTTATCCGAATGTTTTATTATTTTTAATAGACATAAATCCCTTAGGGCTGGTCGATACTATAGCAACATTTTGCCTCCATCATATTTAAAAGACCGTCGCTATCTATAATCAAAGCCTCATGTGCTCCTCAGCTACATTTGTCCTGACTCATTATAACACAATCGGTCGCGACAATGCAATCCCGGCAATAAATTTTTCTTATAGCAAAAAACTATCGAAACGGTCAAAATCCCTCTGCAAGGCCTAAAAATGCATTCGAAGGCCAAAATTCGAGCAATATCTCCGATTTCCGGCAAAATTTAACTCTGCCATCTGTTTTATGTCGGATATGTAATTTGGCCTGAGATGAAATGTTTCTTAAATTTTAATGAGGCTTTATTATCAAATCTCCATACAAATATTGGGAGGATTTAAACATGTCATTCAAAAGGACAACCTTATTCGTTGTCACATCGGTGTTTATTCTGCTTATTACGGCATCATGTTCGAGATACGGGGTTTACCATAGACCGACGGTATCAAAAGGAAATGGTCCCCCCTCGCACGCTCCCGCTCATGGGCATCGCCGCAAACATGTACATGGCATGGAGCTTGTTTTCGATTCGGGCAGAGGAGTATATGTCGTTGTAGGACTTTCCGACCATTATTATCATGATGGTTATTTTTACCGTCTTCGCAGCGGCTTATGGGAAATGAGCCCCAAGCCCGATGGCAACTGGAAAGCCGCATCTCGAAAATCACTGCCTATGGGCCTTCAGGCCAAGGTCAAAGTCAATGGCAACAACGGTAAGGGCAAGGGAAAAGGCAAACATAAAAAGGATACAGTAACGATTGGCAGGCTGTTCTAAAGGGAGTTTTATCCCTCTAAGATCGCCAAATTCGGACCAACAGATATCAAGAGCGGGATTATTTATCCGATTCAATCCTTTTTTTACCTGATTCTGTTTGGATTTGGCGATTGTTCGACTATACTTTACTTAAAGGGCTGGTTGTATAGAAGGGGATTCCGATAAAGAGTCTGAAACCGGCCGGTTAGTTCTATCTCAAGGGGGGAAGCAGAAATGGATACCCAGAATTTCTCCGAAGATGTCCTTTTCTTCAGTTTGCCTGAATATCCGCAGCACAGTGACGAAATTGACACGATCAATAGGATGCTCAGTAACAGTGTGGACCGTGATGTGGTGATTGACTTTTCTAAAGTTAAAATGCTAACTTCAGAAAACATCTGCGGCCTTATGATATTGGATAAGCTGCTCAGAGGGGCTGGACATCAGCTTGTTTTGTGTTATGTACCTTCGGTAATCAGACAAATCTTTGTGCGGACGGGTCTTGTGACGCTTTTCAATTTTGCAGATGATGAGTATGAAGCCATACGGCATATTCAAAACAAAGATATGTCATTAGCCGAGTTTTAACCGTTATCCAAAGACAAGGCTTGTAATCGAAGGCCCTGCTTTTTGCCTGTCACACTTCTGCCCTTCTCGCTCATCACCGGCTATAACTTGTCCGCTTTTTGTTTGCCAGAGAATCAACCTCACTTCCAAAAAATCAGATTCCAGTTATTTAGACTCTCGATTCATTCCCATCGGATTCCAAACAGAGGATACTGCCGGGAAAGAATCCGAATCTATCGATCCTTACAAAAACAGCCGGCAGAATATTGCTTTGCTTGACGGCGGAAAATCAATAGCTTATACTACACCGCTTTGAGCGGACAGCTTATTATTGTTGCAATATAGGAGTTTGTAGTAATGGCAAAAACGAGTCAATGTGGTAAATGTACCGGGCTGTGCTGCAGGTACTTCGCACTTCCGATCGAAACTCCGGAAGATAAGGAAGACTTTGACGATATACGATGGTATCTGTGTCATAAGAATATCACGGTCTTCGTCGAGGATGGCGACTGGTATATTAATATAAAAAATAAGTGCAAACACCTCTCCGAGAAGGACTACCGGTGCAAGATCTACGACAAAAGGCCGAGAATTTGCAGGGGATACAACCACTCGGATTGTGATTTCGTCGAGGGCGAGTACGACTACGAGCTGCACTTCACTGACGATAAGCAAATGGAAGAGTATATAAAGATAAAATTCGACAACAACGTCATCGAAAAGCAGCAAGGCAAAAACCCGAGGCGTAAGCGTAAAGCGAAGAAGAAATGAAAATACCGCCGGTAAAGGGAACAAGGGATTTTTATCCGCCGGACATGGCGATTCGCAATTTTATCATGGACGGTTGGAAAAAAGTATCCCTGCGGAACGGCTTCGAAGAGTACGACGGGCCGATTTTCGAATATCTGAAAATGTACCAGATAAAAAGCGGCGACGAAATCGTCGAGCAGCTCTTTTCACTCACCGACCGCGGCGGCAGGAACCTGGCCCTGAGACCCGAAATCACGCCGACGCTCGCGAGAATGGTCAACCAGAAAATCAACGCCCTGCCGAAACCGATAAAATGGTTCTCCGTCCCAAGATTATTCCGGGCCGAACGCCCACAAAAGGGACGGCTCCGCGAATTCTTCCAGTGGAATATCGATATAATCGGCGTAAATCAGTCCACCGCTGATGCTGAAATAATTTTCACCACGGTGGATTATCTAAGAGATGCAGGATTGACTCCGAAGGATATAAAAGTCAGGATTTCAAGCCGAAAGTTGTTGGCTGCGGTTTTAAAGAGCTACGGCGTTCCCGATGTAAAACTCGAATCTCTTTATGTGGTTCTCGATAAAAAGGCAAAACTGCCTGCCGATACGTTCAAGCAAATGCTCGCGGAACAGATGCCGGACAAAGAGACACTTAACAAAATATTGCAATTTATGAGCATAGATTCGATACCGGAGCTCGGAGAATTGATAAAAGCCGAATCAGAGGAATTTACGTCTTACAGCGAAATAAAAACAGTCCTTGGGACACTGGAAATAATGGGAGTCGGTGATTATTGCGTTTACGATCCGAGTATCGTTCGAGGGCTGGCTTACTATACAGGAATCGTGTTCGAGGTGCACGACGCTGTCGGCGACCTTCGGGCTATCTGCGGCGGCGGCAGATATGATAATCTCCTTCGCGATTTTGGTGGCCCATCGATTTCAGCTACTGGAATGGGGATGGGCGATTGCGTGCTGGAGATACTCCTTAAGGAAAAGGGACTGCTCGATAAACAGGTGCCGAAACGACAGATCGACTATTTTGTCGCCTGCATAGGCCACATCGGCAACGAGGCTTGGCGAATTATCACAAAGCTGCGTTCGATGGGATACTCGGCCAATATCAGCTATAAAACGGGAGGTCTTTCGAAACAATTGAAAGAAGCTTCGGCGCAAAACGCGAAGAACTGTATAATCATAGGCGAAGAGGAGCTCAAAGAAGGCAAAATTGGTATCAAGGATATGGCTACCGGCGAGCAGGAACTTGTCGGCCGTGATGAGTTCTTCTCCGGACTGGACTCCGCTTAAATATACGTGATTTGGCTGGCAGTTCACGGCGTATTAAAACTGAATTCGGAAGGAAGAAAAAATGAGATCTCACAGATTTGTTCTGGTGGTTCTATTGCTGTCAATTTTGTGCTGGCCCGCTTTGCAAGTCCGTGCTCAGCAATCCCAGAGCATAAAATCTCCGGAAATTACATCTCGGCATCGAGTGACGTTTCGCCTGCTCGCACCCAACGCCACAAAAGTAGGTTTGCAGGCCCAGTTCTTACAGGAAACTCGGCCGATGACCAAAGACAGCAAAGGTATATGGCATGTAACTGTCTGCCCGGTCAAGCCGGACATCTACCAGTACAACTTCCTTGTGGACGGCCTGCAGGTTGTCGATCCATCCAACTGCTGGCTGAAAGTCTGGCTGCGGAATTCAAAGAACCTTGTCGAAATACCCGGCGACGAACCGATGTTCTATGAAGAGCAGCAGGTCCCTCACGGCACGGTGCACATACACAAATACCAGTCGAAATCCCTTGGAATCCCGCGCCAACTTTACTTATACACACCACCCGGTTATGAGACAGACCAAAACACAAGGTATCCCGTGCTGTATCTGTTCCACGGATTCGGCGACACAGAAGATGCATGGACCGAAGTCGGGCGGGCCAATCTTATCATGGACAATCTGATCGCCGGGAAAAAGGCCAGGCCGTTTATCATCGTGATGCCATACGGCCATACGCCTTCGTCGCCGCCGGTTATGCAAAGCATAGGAAGATACGAGGCTTATGAGAAGGACCTGATCAAGGATATCATCCCATACGTCCGGAAGTGTTATCGTGTAAGCTCAGAGCAAAAAGACCGGGCCGTCGCCGGCCTATCTATGGGCGGCTGCCAGTCGCTGACGATAGGCCTGGGCAATCTTGATTTATTCGACTGGGTCGGTGCATTCAGCTCGGCTGTCCCGGAGGGTCATAAGCTCGACAAACTGCTGGCCGAGCCCGAATCGATAAACGAAAAACTCGAGCTGCTGTGGGTCGGCTGCGGCAGGAAAGATTTCCTTTTCGAGGCAAACCAAAAATTTCTTGAGCGGCTTAAAAACGAGAAAATAGAACATACAAGCCATATCACAGAAGGTGTCCACGAGTGGCGAATATGGCGGAATTATCTGAACGAATTTGCACCGCTGCTGTTCAAGCCGGACAAGTAATCTTCGAGGCCCTGCTTTCGGACGCGAGTCTCGATACGTATCGCAAAGGTTCCGGCGAACCCGGCGGCAAATGGCCGATGCGAGTAAAAATGAAGGACTCCTATCCAAACCATTACGAGCGTGCTTTCGAGAATTGGCTTATAGATAATCGAATTGAGCACGTCGCCGTAGATGAGCACAAGCGAACGGCCTTCGGACATTCCGATATTAAAAGCTTCGATTTTTTATTATACCCTCCTGACCGGCCAATCATCATCGCCGAGGTAAAAGGCAGAAAGTTCAAGGGAACCAGCCTGGAGAAATTAGCGGGTTTCGAATGCTGGGTCACAATCGGAGACGTCGAAGGACTGACCAGGTGGCAGCGCATCTTCGGCGAAGGCCACCAGGCCATATTCGTTTTTGCCTATAAAGTGGAAAACATCGACGTCGATTTTGACGGCAGGGATTATTTCGATTTCGACTCGAACAAGTATCTTTTCTTTTGCGTCAAGCTGGACGATTACCGCAGGTTTATGAAAGGCCGCAGCCCGAAATGGCAGACCGTAACTTTGTCCGCCGACAAGTTCCGCGACTGTGCCGGACATATCAGCAATTTTTTGCTTTGAGAATGCAGGTTCGGCGTTATCCCCCGATTAAGGTCCAGATGATGTTGGCGAGTCTCACGTATGCATTGCCCCAGGCGTCCTGACGGAAAAATTGTGGCGGCAGATAGGGATAGCCGATAAATGGTCGAAGAACCCAGGCCATCTGAATTCCCACGAACGCATAGATGACCAGCCATGCCCGAAGCAATGCACGATGTCGCCGGTTGCGCCGGATGAGCGGCTCGTAGAATCGCCGAAGCAGCCACTGAGCCGTGAAACTGGCGATGCCGAACATCAGCGTGTTGAACAGAATCGCCCCCCGGTAATTCGAAAAAGATACATACCATAAAATAGTGAAAGGAGCGAAGGATGCCAGGACAATCGTCCAGATCCTGAAAACACTTTTTGCTTTCCGGGTTGTAACCTTGCCCATACGATCAAGAGCGCCTGACGGCTCGATTTTCTTACCCTCTGCCTCTTTGCCCTGGACGTTTTCCACACTCGCTTCAAAATTGGTAATTTCGATGTCTTCCTGCACAATGACCAACCGGTCTAACGTGCGCAACAGAAATCCAAGACCCAACATACCTGCCACAGTACTTGTGCCCACATTCAATAATACCATGAACGGATAACTCTTTGTACTCAAGGCGAAAAAAACAACAATCGGTCCCAATGATGCCAGCACTACCAGCATCACGCCTAACGCAGCGATCAGGAGGCGAAGAGCCGAGATTATAGACAGCCGTGTACCAATGATCGCGTTGAATACATAAAGGGAAGGAAATGTCACTGCGAGTGTGAGAAAAAAACAGCATCAGCAGCTTAATGGCGCTGGCGATCATCTGCATGTATGCCTCACCACCTGTTCGGATCATCGCGAATGTGCCCGCGCATAATCCATACAGGATACCGAGTAACACGATAGAGACCGACAGGCCGGCGACGGGAGGTGCAAACTGACCTTCGGCCAGTAATGGAATTCGGGTTGCATCCCACGCAGAATCTTATCCAACTGCTTGAACCATTTGAGCATTTTAATCGTCTCCCATTTTACTTTTCACAGCCATATCCATGCCGTGACTCAACGCATTATTACAGAGCATACGATATATATACGGCGACCGCTTCACCTCGATTTCCCCATTGTATTTCTTTCGAGATTAAATGCAAAAGCGTTTTTGCAGATTTTTTTTGGACGCCCCAGCACCAGTCTTTGAGGTGTTCTACCGGTAAGTTTGATGTGGACGCTGGATGGTATTGCTGATAAAATCCATCCTCTGATAAAAAGTAGAAATGAGTTTATAAGGAAATTACTGGAGGTAACGAATCAATGATCAAAAATATTTTGCATTTGGCAATCGGATCGATTCTGTTAGCCGGCTGCGTTACCGTTCGCGAAACCCGGCACATTCCTGATGATAAACGCGTCACCGAGAGTCAGATCCGGGATTCGGGCCGTCTGCTGCGCCACGTCGTACTGTTCAAGTTCAAGGATGACGCCACCGACGCTCAGATCGGCCAAATCGAGAGAGCCTTCTGCGCACTTCCGGGCAAGATCGAGGCTATACACGATTTCGAATGGGGCACGGATGTGAGTGTGGAAAATCTTCAACAGGGATTTACCCACTGTTTCGTTGTAACTTTTCGCAGTAGAGCCGACAGGGCAAAGTACCTGCCGCACCCGGCCCACAAGATGTTCGGCAAACTCCTGGGCCCACACCTGGATAAAGTCCTCGTTATCGACTACTGGACAAGATAGCGGGTTTTATCTGCTAATACCCGATCGAGTACCCTTGATATGAAAATTTAGGCTAATATTGCATTCGATGCTTGTGTTTTCCCGGCCTTTTTGGTATCTTATTTGTATCGGAATAACAGTACATTCAAGGAGAATAAGTCAGATATCTTAAGAAGGAGATATTGTGAAAATAACCATAATTATGCTCGTCATGGCGGCGATTGTGTTTTTATTGGCCGGTTGCGGTCCGGGCCAGCCATTTGAGATAGAAGGCATGCATACGCCACAATCTGAATCAGCGGCGTATGTAGTGGCGGCCAGATAAATCTCATTATTCGAGCAAACATGACACGAGACAGCAGCAGAAGCGAGTTAATTGTTTCCCTGCTGTTTTAAAAAGCCAACGCAGAAAAATGAAATTGCCGACAGCAGGTGAGCTTCTGCAGGCCGGCGTCGGATTGACATGTAGTTCTGCCGGGTGTTCCTCGGTGTCAAAAAAGGCATATTCGAGAATTTTCTTCAAAAAAAGCGCAATAACCCCCCTGGCCGGGCGTCTATATCTATATCGGTGACACCAGAATGCTATTTCGTAACAGGTTTATAAGTGAACACTTTCAAAATTCATCTTGTTGCGATATATCGAAAAAAAGTAAAAAAAACTCAAAACCGTAACAAAATGGTAACATTTAACATGCATAATCACACTTATAGGTGGCTATACAAAACTTATACCGACATTTACTCTTTACAAGAAAGGTTTTAGGGTGAAGAAGTCTCACATAATTATTATCGTGGTTATTGCCCTCTTAGTGGTCGCTGCCGGTATTGCAGCGGTGATTAAGTATAAAATTAAAGGTCGCAGTAATTCCACAATAGTTCGCATCGAAAATCCTCAGCGCGGAGAGTTAATAGAGTTCGTCAGCGCTCCCGGCGAGATCGAACCACAGACGAAGGTGGAGATAAGTGCAAAGATATCGGCACGAATTACCAAGCTGCCCTATGAGGAAGGTGATGTTGTGACTTGCGGCGATCCAAATGCAAATCCCCCTGTCCCGGCATCGGTCCTGGTTCGTCTGGATGCTAAAGATTTGGAAAGCCGACTGACTTCAGCCGAGGCCAGCCGTGCCGCCCAAGTTGCACAAATGGAAGTCGATAAAGCAAGAATTGCCAGTCAGCGGTCGAGCCTTGCCGGCCTTGACGCTTCACTAAAACAAGCCGAGCGCGACTTGGAACGCCAGAAAGGACTGCTGGAATCAAAGGACATCGCTCAAGCTACTTTCGACCAGGCCCAGGCTAAATACGACGAGCTCAAGTCACAGTATGAAGCAGCCAAGTATACACTGGAATCTGCCCATTTGAATCTTGAGGTTTTGAAACACAATCTTGAAGTCGCGGATGCCGGGATCGAACAGGCACGAGAGGCGATGAGTCATACGATCATCACCTCTCCCATCGACGGTGTAGTTACGCTGCTCGAAGCCGAGGTGGGAGAGATGGTTATAATGGGGACCATGAATAATCCCGGCACCGTGATAATGGTTGTGGGAGACTTATCTCAGATGCTGCTGGTCGCACAGGTGGATGAAGCCGACGTAGGCAAAATGAAAGTTGGCCAAAAGGCTACGGTTAAAGTCCAGGCCTTTCCCGATGAGGAATTTAAAGGGCTCGTCGATACGATTGCTCTGACACACCGCATGTCGTCAACTGGAACGAAATACTTCAGGACCGAGATTTTACTTGAAGGCGACGTGAAGAAACTGTATTCGGGTCTGACAGCCCATGTGGACATCGAGACCACAAAACACGAAAACGTACTCAATCTGCCGAGCCAGGCCGTGTTGGCTGTGGCTATCGACGCTTTGCCGCTTGAGATTCGCGAGAATTCCGCTGAGGTGGATACAGCCAAGACATACGCGACGGTGGTTTACCGCTATATCGACGACAAAGCCGTCGTCACGCCGGTTCAAATCGGCCAGAGCAATCTGACCCACACCATAATAAAGTCGGGCATAACGGAAGAAGATAAAATAGTAGTCGGTCCTTATAAGGTACTCGAGAGCATTAAGCATGACCAGTTAATACAGGATGAGCGTGAAGCCCAAGCAAAGGGAAAAGACGTTAAAGCTGAAGC
>Ga0180434_10000235_pt1 | contig 85668 bp, 75 predicted proteins | sample SS_ome_7_FD_132453 | JGI IMG/M metagenome (GOLD analysis project Ga0180434, IMG submission 132453) | Hypersaline lake sediment archaeal communities from the Salton Sea, California, USA - SS_1_D_2 metaG | ecosystem: Environmental > Aquatic > Non-marine Saline and Alkaline > Hypersaline >... | reverse complement strand
CCCGCTGGTGCTGATTGGCGGCTGCTGCTCTACGGAAAGTGCCGACATCGTGTCGGCCTTTCCTTTGCGGGCCTCCGCCCGCTGGTGCTGATTGGCGGCTGCTGCTCTACGGAAAGTGCCGACGTCGTGTCGGCCTTTCCTTTGCGGGCCTCCGCCCGCTGGTGCTGATTGGCAGCTGCTGCTCTACGGAAAGTGCCGACATCGTGTCGGCCTTTCCTTTGCGGGCCTCCGCCCGCTGGTGCTGATTGGCGGCATCGTGCCGCCGGGTGGCAGTTGCAATGTTGTTCGCGGTGTTCATTGTGTTGCTGGTCCGGTCGCTTCCGCTCCCGGCTTCCCACTGGATACCACAGTCGATGAGCGAGGGGGTGCCCGTGCCCATGAGCGAGCTCTGGACGCAAGCGAAGCCCGGAGGGCGGAAGCGAAGCGTCCGGGCAGTGAGTGGAGGCCCGGATGGCCGACACGAACGTCCAGCGAGTGGGCAGGGGTACCCCCTCGCGGCTGCCAGCGAACCGCGGCCAAGCACCCGGTCCTCGTTCGTGCCGCGATCTCCACGGGCTTTCCGGCAGCCTCCATCAACTCGCGATATGCTCCTTGCCATGCCAGCCTCACCACCACCCACCTGCCCTGATCTCTCCGGCAAGTCAGTCTGGGTGATTGATCTGTTTTCACGGATTTATCAGCTCTTCCATGCGCTGCCCGAGATGACCAGCCCCGATGGCACGCCCGTTTCGGCCGTCTATGGGTTCACCCGGGACCTCCTCGACATCCTGGACAAGAAGCGGCCTGACTATCTGCTCGTCGCCTCTGATGCCGCCGGGCCGACCTTTCGCCACAACCAGTTTCCTGACTACAAGGGCACCCGGGCCGAAATGCCGGCCGACCTCGTGCCGCAGATCCCGCTCGTCCGCCATCTGCTTGAACTCGTCGGCGTGCCGTGCCTGGAACTCCCTGGCTACGAGGCCGATGACATTCTGGCCACCATTGCCCATCAGGCTGTCGAGGCGGGTGGCAGCTGTGTGCTTGTCACCTCCGATAAGGATGCCCGCCAGCTGCTCGGCCCCCAGGTGCAACTGTTCAACCTCCGCAACAACATGATGCTCGGTGAGGCCGAGCTGCAAAAAGACTGGGGAATCAGGCCCGACCAGGTCGTCGACTATCTCGCGCTCGTTGGTGATGCGGTCGACAATGTCCCCGGCGTGCCCGGGATCGGGCCAAAGATCGCCTCGAGTCTGCTGCAGGAATACGCCACGCTCGATGGCATTCTCGACCACATCAATGCCATCAGCGGCGTGAAACGCCGGGAGAACCTGACTGCCCACGGCGCAACCGCCCGGCAGGGACGCCGGCTGATTCGCCTCGAGTCTGCGACGCCGATCGAGATTCCTTGGGACCGGGCGGGACTGCAGCGTCCGGCCGCCGAGCCCCTGGCCGGTTTTCTCAAATCACTCGGCTTCAAAAGCCTCGTCACCAAGGTCGCCGGCCCGGCAGCCGGCAACGCTGCGGGATTGGCAGCCGGGACAGTGCGGGGGGGGCAGGGGCTGCTGCCGCTGGGCGGCAACGACGGGTCTGCTAGGGAAGCGGTTCGCCCAGCCTCAAAGCTGGCGGTCGCCGAGGCCATCCGCAATCTGCGGGCCACCGTCACTGCCGGTGGAGCTCTCGTCGTGGCGACGACCGAGTCGGCCGGACCGCGGAGCAAAGTGGGCCAGCCGCCGGTGCGGCCCGGAATAACCGGCCTGGCGGTAATGGCAACTCCAGCCACCGACAGCGTGGTCTGGTTTTCGGCCGACCAACTGCGGGAGATTCCGGCCATTGCCGAGTTGCTGGCCAATCCAGAGATTCCCACGATCGGCCACGACCTCAAGCGGCAACTGCGGGGGCTGGCTCGGCTCGGGCTTGAAATGGATGGCCTGCGTTTCGACACGCTGTTGGCGGGGCACCTGCTCGATGCCGGGCAGCGGAATCAGGGGCTCGCCGACCTGGTCAGCCGGGTGGGGGCATCACTGCCGGCTAACCTCAGCGACGCTCCCGCCGATCCCGCTGAGGCTGCCGCCGTCTGCCATGCTGTCGCGGCCGTCGTCGAACCGCTCACAAAACAGCTTGCCGAGGCGGGGCTGCTGCCGCTCTACCACGATGTCGAATTGCCGCTGGTCAGCGTCCTGGCAGCGATGGAGCGCCGTGGCGTACGAGTCGATGCCGCGGTGCTGGCCGAGCTGTCGGCCGACTATGCCGCCCGGCTCGAGACGCTTGAGCAGGAAGCCCACGCCCTCGCCGGCCATGCCTTTTCCCTCGCTTCGCCGTTGCAGGTGCGGACGGTGCTGTTCGACGAACAGGGGCTGCCGGTTGTCAAGCGAACGAAGACCGGACCGAGCACCGACGCTGAGGTGCTTGAGGAGCTCGCCCCGCTGCATCCACTACCCGCCAAACTGCTGGAACATCGCAAATACGCCAAGCTCAAAAGCACCTATGTCGATGCCTTACCGCTGCTGGTCGACCCGGCGGATGGCCGGATTCACACCACCTTCAACCAGACCGTCACCGCTACCGGCCGGCTGAGTTCGAGCGAGCCCAACCTCCAGAACATCCCGGTCCGGACCCGTGAGGGGCAGCAGATCAGGGCCGCCTTTCTGCCGAGCGCGCCTGGCTGGCAGTTTCTGGCTGCCGATTATTCACAGATCGAACTACGGATCCTCGCCCATCTCTCCGGTGATGCCGTGATGATCGAGGCCTTCCGGCAGGCCGAGGATATCCACACCCGGACCGCCGCGGCAGTCTTTGAGGTCGAACCCGATGCAGTCACTTCTGCAATGCGGCGATCGGCAAAGGCAGTCAATTTCGGAATCCTCTACGGCCAGTCGGCCTTCGGGCTAGCCAAGTCGCTGGGGATCGCCCAGGCCGAGGCGGCCGCCTTCATTGCCGCCTATTTCGAAACGTTTGCCGGCGCTGCTGCATTCATGGATGAGGTCCTCGACCGCTGCCGGGTGGAACGAGGAGTGACCACAATGCTCGGCCGCCGACGGGCCATTGAAGGGGTCCGCGACCGGCAGGGCCGGCGGGGAGCCGGCGGCGTCTTCGCCCTCTCGCTGCCGGAACGGACCGCTGTCAACACGGTGGTGCAGGGCTCGGCGGCCGATCTGATCAAGCTGGCGATGCTCAGGGTCGATGCCCGCCTGCAGGCCGAACAGCGGTCGGCAGCGTTGGTGCTACAGATTCATGACGAGCTGTTGTTGGAAGTGAGCGAAGGCGAGCTGGCCGCCGTCGAGCAGCAAGTGGTTGCCGAAATGCAGCAGGCGATGGAGCTGGCTGTGCCCCTGGAGGTAACCGTTCACTGTGGTGAAAGCTGGGCTGAGTGCGAAAAATGAATGCCTGCCGCACGACGATTGTGGGGTTGGTCGGGATGATCGGCTCGGGCAAGACAACGGTGGCCCGCCGGCTGGGCCAACTCGGGGCCGAGGTCATCGATGCTGATCAGCTGGCCCATCAGGCACTCGATGACGCGGCGGTGCGGCAGCAGCTGCGGGAACGGTTCGGTCCGGATATTTTCACGGCCGAAGGCCGGGTCGATCGCAAGCTGCTCGCCAGGCTTGTCTTTGGGGCTGACTCCACCCATCAGGCCAATCTCGCCGCTGTCGAGGCCATGGTGCACCCCTGGGTACGGACGGCCATCGATACCCGGCTTGTCGCCGCGGTCCGGCCACCGTCGGCCAGCAGCGTGATTGTGCTTGATGTCCCGTTGCTGGTGCAGGCGGGCTGGCATACCCGTTGCGATCGACTGATTTGCCTCGAATGTGACGATTCTGTCAGGCATGCCCGGCTGGCGGCCCGAGGGCTTTCCCCGGCGGACATCGCCGCCCGTGAGGCGGCCTGGCGGGCAGGCTTTGACGCTGCGGCCCTCGCCGAGCGGCCCGGCTGGACCGTGGATACGGCGGGAGACTTGGCGTATACTCAAGGACAAGTCGACCGGGTCTGGCAGGAACTTTCCAGCCGCTAAGTCCGGCAAGCCGTTGGCACATGTGCGTCGCCGGCTGGTGAGGGTGCCTGCGGTTCACTGCGAGGCTGGTCGACTCCCGCCCCTCGTTCCCTCTCCACTTCCCGTTTCTCGGCCCCCCGACCCGCGGGTCGTTTCGGCCGCCGCCTCGCGGTCACCTACGAGCATCTGATGGCACCGACTGAATCCGAACAAACGGCCGACGGCGGCCGGCTCGACGCGCAACCGCTCTCCCTCGCCGAGGAGATCGCCGCTGAAGTTGATGCCGATGATCTGGAGGTCCGCGAGCGGTACGACCTGCTCAAGCAGCAGGGCGACACCAACATCGCCGAACTGCAGAAGCTGTCGATGGGGGAGCTAATCGAACTTGCCCGGGCCGAACAGGTCGGTGACGTCACTGGTGTCAAAAAGCAGGACCTTGTCTTCAAAATCCTGAAGGAGCGGGTCAAGCTCAATGGGCTGATGTTCGGGGAGGGCACGCTTGAAATTCTGCCCGACGGCTTCGGCTTCCTGCGGAGCCCCGACTATCATTATTTGGCCTGCCCGGATGACATCTATGTCTCCCCCAGTCAGATCCGGCGGTTTGGTCTCCGGAACGGGATGAGTGTCGCCGGCCAAATCCGGCCCCCCAAGGAGAGCGAGCGGTATTTCGCCCTGCTGCGGGTTGAGGCAATCAACGGCGATGATCCGGCCCGCCTCGCCAATCATGTGTTTTTCGATGACCTGACACCGCTGCATCCCGATCAGCGAATCGCGCTTGAGACCGCAGCGGATGAGATCTCCACCCGTGTTGTTGATTTGGTGGTGCCGATCGGCTTTGGCCAGCGGGGTCTAATCGTCAGTCCGCCGCGAGCTGGCAAGACGATTCTCATGCAGAAAATGGCCAAGGCGGTGCTTGCCAACTACCCCGAAGCCTTTGTCTTCATGCTGCTGATCGACGAGCGACCTGAGGAGGTCACCGACATGGAACGGCAGGTGGCCGGGCCTGGCTGTGAGGTGATCAGCTCGACTTTCGACGAGAATGCCAGCCGGCACATTCAGGTGGCCGAGATGGTCATCGAAAAGGCCAAGCGGCTGGTGGAATATGGCAGGGACGTCGTGATTTTTCTCGATTCGATCACCCGGCTGGCCCGGGCCTGGAACTCGGAGGTGCCCAACTCCGGCAAGATCCTTTCCGGCGGTGTCGACTCGGGGGCCCTCCAGCGGCCGAAGCGGTTCTTCGGCAGTGCCCGCAAGGTGGAGGAGGGGGGGTCACTGACGATCATCGCCACAGCCCTGGTCGATACCGGCAGCAAGATGGACGATGTGATCTTTGAGGAGTTCAAGGGGACCGGAAACCTCGAGATCGTGCTCGACCGGCGGCTGGTTGACAAGCGGGTCTACCCCGCGATCGACATCAACCGTTCCGGCACCCGCCGCGAGGAGATGCTGCTGGAGCCTGACGAATACCGGCGGACCAACGTCCTGCGTCGTGTCCTCTGCGAGATGAATCCGCCCGAAGCGATGGAGTTGCTGATCAATCGGCTGGCAAAGACTGGGTCGAATCGTGAATTTCTTCAGAGCCTGAAGTCCTGAGGGAAGTGATGCGGCTCGAGTCTGAGACTGCTGTCGGCAGTAAGGTTATTCGCGATTGCCGGGTCCATCCCGCCGCCGCGGCTCAACTGCCCGCTGGGACGCGGGTTGCCATTGCCGTGTCGCGGTACAACGAGGGGCTGACCGGCCGACTGCTTGACGGGGCCGTGGCTACGTTCGTCGCTGCTGGCATCGCTCCCGACCGGATCGAGATTGCCTGGGTGCCGGGTGCGTTTGAACTGCCGCTGGCGGCGGATCGGATGGCCAGCAGTGGCCGGTTTGCCGCCATTCTCTGCCTGGGGGCAGTCATCCGCGGTGAGACCAGCCACGACCGGCACATCAACACGGCGGTCGCCACGGGCATCGAAGCGGTGGCCCGTCGGCACGGGCTGCCAGTCAGCTTTGGTGTGTTGACCTGCGAGACACTCGCCCAGGCGGAAGCGCGAGCCGGAGGGGCCGTGGGCAACAAGGGGCAGGAGGCCGCCACCGCTGCGCTGGCCATGATCGGGCTTCTGGCCAGTCTCCCCCCGGCTGCGGCCGACGGAGCCGGGGGCTGAGCAGGCTGGCATTGCCAACAGCCACCGCCTGATACCATTGGGCATGCATCGACTCGTTCCTCATTTTTGATCCGCCAAAACCACCGTCTGCCCGTATGTCCACCCGCCGCCGCGCCCGCGAAGTTGCCCTTCAGGTTCTGTTTCAGTTCGACCTTAATCCAACGGCTGCAGGGACCGATACCGGCCCGTTTCTGCGGGCCCGCCTGCGGCTGCAGCCATTGGTCAGCTTTGCCGCAGCGTTGGTTGAGGGAGTGATGGAGCAGCGGGAGCAGATTGACGAGTTGCTCGATCCGCGGTCCGAGCACTGGCGGATCAGCCGGATGGCGGCGACCGACCGGGCGGTCCTCAGGCTGGCGGTTTTCGAGCTCGCTCAGTCTGAAACACCTGGTCCAGTGATCGTCGACGAGGCAATTGAACTCGCCCGCCGGTACGGCGGGGCGGGATCGCCCGCATTCGTCGCCGGCATTCTCGGCCGCTGCCTCAAGGATCGCAGCGAGTTGCAGCAATCCTTCGAGGTGCCGGCCGCGGTCGACACCGACGGCTGATGCCGTTTTCTCTTCCCCGCCCTCTGTCCTCTCTGGTGTTCATCCCATGGCCCTGTTTCGATTTGGCCGAGCCGACAAGCCTGCTGATTCCGCCCCTGAGTCCGCCGCCGCCCCAGCACCAACAGCCGGCAAGCCGGGCTTTTTTGACCGCCTCCGGTCGGGACTTGCCAAAACCTCACAGGTGCTCAACACCGATGTCCGCGACCTCTTCAAACAGGAAGGGCGGCATGTCGACGCGGATTTTCTCAGCGAGCTTCGCCGGGCGTTGGTTCGCACCGACATGGGGCCGTCAGCGGCCGAGGCGATCGTCAAGGACGTCGGCGAACGGCTGCGGGCCCGGGTGGTCGATCCGCAGGTGGTCGTTGATTCAATTCGCCGGACACTGCTCGAGCGGCTGGCCGGCACGGCTGACGGTCTTGCCGTGGCGGAAGCTGGGCCGACCGTGATTCTGGTGACTGGCGTCAATGGCTCAGGGAAGACCACCTCGATTGCCAAGCTGGCCCAGCGGTTTACCGGGGCGGGCAAACGGGTGCTGCTCGGGGCAGGCGACACGTTCCGGGCCGCTGCGGTCGAACAGCTGGCAATGTGGGCCGACCGACTGGGGGCTGAGATTGTCCGCGGGGAGCCGAAATCAGACCCGGCCAGCATCGCCCACCGGGCCGTCGCCCGGGCCATCGAAGCAAATGTTGACGTCTGCATTATCGATACCGCCGGCCGGCTCCAGAACCAATCGAACCTGATGCAGGAACTCGGCAAGATCCGCCGCGTGATCGGCAAGCAGATTCCCGACGCGCCGCACGAGGTGCTGCTGGTGATTGATGCCACCGCCGGCCAGAACGCGCTCTCACAGGCGGAGGGCTTTAAGGAGGCGGCCGGCTGCACTGGAATCGTGCTGGCCAAGCTCGACGGCTCGGCCCGCGGCGGCGTGATTGTGCCGGTCGTGGAGCGGTTCGGGCTGCCGGTCAAGTTCGTCGGCCTCGGCGAAGCCGCTGAGGATCTTGAGGCATTCGATCCCGAAGCCTTTGTGGCAGCCCTGCTGGAAGGAACCTTCACGGCGTAAAGCTTGCCCAGTTTGCCACTGCCGCGGTCCGGTCATGCCGTTTCGAGAAACCCTGCGGCTCCCGGCGTGACTACTGACTTTTTGGGGTCCAGTCCGACGAAAACCCGATTGGGACAGTGGGGGAAAACGGCCAGCGGCGGCGGACGTGGTCGGAAAATTCTGTCGTCCCGAACGCCTAGCAGGCTGCGATGGATGCAGCTTGTGGTTCGACACCTATGGATTGGGAGACTTTGGAACCATGCGATTCCTGAAATTCAAGCTACCGTTGTGGGTGGCGGCTGGACTGGTGACCACCTCGGTGGTTGGAGCCGAGCCGACCGTTCCGTCGCGGGTCGATACGAGTATCTACGACTCGTTTGCCCAGGCCGAGGGTGAGCCCCCGGTCACGCTGATGCCGCGGGCCGGAGTGCCCGACGAAGACGTCTATCAGTACCGTGCTGCCGCGCCGCAGGAAGCCGCTGTCGAGGCGGGGGCAACCCGTTACCTCGAGACCGATTTCTTGCTCGACCGGGGCATCGAGACCTACGGTTTCTTTGACATTGGTATCGGTGCCAATGCTTGGGGAGCTGACTGGAACGGTCCGATCACGTTTAATGATCGTGCCTGGCAGGGGCAGATGAACCAGCTCTACCTCATCAACGAGCGGGTGCTGAAGGAAGATCAGCTGAGCATTGGTGGTCGAGTTGACCTGCTTTACGGTACGGACTTTCTGTACACCGTGGCCGGTGGCCTCGATAGTGTCTGGAATTCGGGACGCTACTACGGGTTGGCCATGCCGCAGCTTTATGGTGAGGTGGGAACCCAGGAGTTGAACGTCAAGTTTGGTCACTTCTACACCCTCATCGGTTACGAAGTGGTGCCGGCGATCGGTAACTTCTTCTACACCCACGCCTATACGATGCAGTATGGCGAGCCCTTCACCCACACGGGTGTGCTGGGCACCTGGGTGCCGAATGATCAGTTGACGATCATCGGTGGTGTGACCAACGGGTGGGACAACTGGGATATCGGGCTGCCGACAAACCAGGCGAATCCCCAACCTGGAAGCAACAGCAACGCTGCTTTCCTGGGAGCCATCACCTTCTCGAGCTCTGATGGAACTCAGGCGCTCACCCTTGCCAACTCGAGTGGCAATGAAGCGAATGGCCTTGAGAACGGCGCTGGTGACCCCTTCATTGGTAACCGGACGGTCACGAGCATCGTGTACACCAACGAGTTTACCGACAAGCTGACCTACGTGTACCAGAGTGACTTCGGTTACGCGGCCTATGCGGTGGACCCCAATGGGTATGCTCCTCAGGGCAACCAGCCGGGCTCAGCCTACTGGTACGGTGTGAACCAGTACCTGTTCTACAACTTCACCGACTATCTGATCGGTGGGTTGCGACTGGAGTGGTTCCGCGATAACAACGGCTACCGAGTTCAGTCGGGTCTCCGCGATGGATCTCCGCAAGTTGGCGGCTACGTGGGCAACCTCTGGCAGATGACTTGGGGCCTCAACTACCTGATCGGGAACAACCTGATCATCCGGCCGGAACTGCGGTACGACTGGTTCTCAGCCGACCAGGGCTGGTTGGATCAAGGAAACGGCGGCGCGGGCACCATGCCCTACGGCCGGCTGAACGACAAGAACGCTCAGTTCTACGGCGGCTGTGACCTGATCTGGCAGTTTTAGTTTGACGGCTGCCGGGCCATCCTTGGCGCCGGCAGCACTTCAGGGGAAATACTCCTGACCATCTAGGCGAAGGCGCCGCCCACCTCACGGTGGGCGGCGTTTTTGCTATTCCAGCCCGGGTTCGCCCCAGTCGTGGCAGGAACTCGCGGTCTGCGATCTGCTCTGCCTGCCGGTTCCGGTCTGTCCTGTCCGTTTCGCCCCTACAGTTCGACCCATATCGGAGACTTCTCCCAGAAAAACCATGGGTTCGCGTGAAGCCGGGGGGGCTGCGTTGCCTTGGTTGATTGTCAGGTCGGTCGATCGCTGTTACCGTTTCAACCTGTACCCCAGGGACGGGCCTCTCGGCAGGGGCAACGGTCGCCCGATGAGAGTTTGGGTTGACTGGCCGCACGGAGGAAAAGTGCAAATGAGCGTTCTGATTGGGCGATTTGCTCGTATCGTGTCGCTGGCTGTTGCTGTTGCCAGCCTCTGTTTGGCGCCGTCGGGTCGAGGGGCGGAAAACTGGCTCACTGACTATGACGAGGCCCTCGCTGAGTCGACCCGGAACGGCAAACCGGTGCTGGCACTGTTCACCGGCAGCGACTGGTGCCCGCACTGCCGAACGCTCGAGGAACGAGTGCTGGCGACGACTGCCTTCGGCCAGTGGTCGGACGAGCATGTCGTGCTGCTGATGGTCGACCTGCCCGAATCGGGCATTGCCCCGGAGGTTCGCAGCGAACGGTCACGAATCTGCATCAAGTACGGCGTTCGCACCTTCCCGACGGTTCTGGTGCTCAATTCCTTCGGTGAAAAAGTTGCCGAGGAGAAAGGGTACCGCGGGCTTTCGGCGGCAAACTGGATCAAACGAGTCGATGCCAAGACGCCTGCTCCCCGGGCCGTGGCGGATGCGGGGCAGCCCGTCCTCACCAGCCTGGGCGCGGCGGTCGACACGGCCCGCAAGAGCAAGCGGCCAATCCTGTTGGTGGTCAGTGGCAGTCCGGAGCAGACGGCCGCCATCCGCTCCGCCACGCTGGTGAACGATCCTGAATTCCATGCCCTCACCGAGGAGAGCTTCGTCGTGGCGGCACTGCCGGCAACCACCGAGGACGGAGAGCAGGTCGATGCCTCTCTCGAACTGCTGTTGGGCGGGCGGCTCGAGCCCGATGCGGTCGAAGTGATCGTCACTGATGACGGTGAGACACCGGTTTTCATGGCCTCAGGCAGCCAGTCGCCTCAGCGGATCGTCAGCGGGCTGCGGCGATTTCTGGTGGCTCGGCAGACAGCCCGGCGGGCTGGTGTGACGCGACGATGAGCCACGGTTCAGCCGGCAGGTGTCATTTCTGATGGCGGTTTCCGAAACGGTCACTATCGGTGGGTGGCGACTGTCACGAGGGTCGCCATCGGGGCCGCCGATGCTGCCAATTCGGGCCGCTGATGCTGCCCCCGGCTGCTGATCGGTTGGTGGAGGTGGCCAGCCAGCCAGCAGCCGGCCAATGGCAGCAGGGCAAAGAGCGGGGCTGCCAGCCAAGGCAACCAGATCGAGGCGAATCCCGAACGACAGTCGGCTGGGGGATGACTGTTTTGAGCTGCTTGCTCACCTGCCAACAACGGCATGCATGACTCCCACGGTGTCTGCTGGTTCACTGCCGACCGGTGCCTGGCCCCGGCCGAGAATCTCGTCAGGCAGAGGGAGATACCGACTTCCGCCGCATCGCGGCAACCTCGAATTTCAGATCAGAAGGTGGCCGAGGCGGGGCTTGAACCCGCACGGAGATTCCTCTCCACGGGATTTTAAGTCCCGTGCGTCTGCCTGTTTCGCCACTCGGCCGAGTATCGCGGGATGGTAGTCGGAAAGCGGCCAATGCCGCAAATGGCAGCACGAGCGGAGCCGGGGGTGGAATCGATCGGCAGTGCATCGTACGGTCTGATGCGAGGAGCCGGGCCTTGGCAGCGGCGCGGAAGCGGAGCCTCGGACGTCTGGAGAATCTGGGATGGTGACAATGGCAGCGGTCGATACGGCACGTGCTGCGTTTCCCGGTATCGATGGCTTTCTGGGCAGTCGAGCTTCCTTCGGGATGGATGTTGTGGTTGTTGGGCTCTTCGCCCTGCTGCCGATTCTGGCCGTGAGTATTGTCATGGTCAGGCAGGGCCGATACCGGGTCCACAAGGCCCTGCAGATTTTCATTATGGCGGCCCTGCTGACCGCGATTGTCATCTTCGAGGTTGACATTCGCCTCATCAGTGACTGGCGGATTCGCGCAGCGCCAAGTTCTTATTGGCCGGTAGGGGTCGGCGTGGCCCTGGGCATCCACCTTCTTTTCTCCGTCTCCAGCTTCGTGTTGCTGCTCTGGGTCTTCATCGAGGCCCTGCTGCGGTTTCCCCGGCCACCCCATCCGGGCAGCCACAGCCCCCGGCATCGCCGCCTGGCCTGGTGGGCGGCCGTCGACCTGCTGGCCACGGCCATCACAGGCGGAATCTTCTACTGCTTGGCATTTGTGTAGCGGCACAGTCCGATGCCGCCGAAATAAAGCCCGGCCAAGGGCATGGCGAGAAAGAGCATGCTGTAGGGATCGGCCGGGGTCAGAATCGCGGCCGCGATGAAAATCACAACGAGGGCCATCCGCCACTGGCTGGTGAAGGTCTCGGCTTCAACGATGCCCAGTCGATCCAGAAAGACCATCACCAGCGGCAATTGGAAGCCGAGGCCGAACCCGAGTGGCAGGATCAGCACGAACCCGAGCCACTCGCTGATGCGGGGGTCGGGGTCGAGCCCGAGCCACTCGTTGAAGGCCAGGAGATAGGAAAGGACGAAGTCGAAGACAAAGAAAAAGGCGAGGCCGACCCCGGCCAGGAACAGGGCGGTGCTGACCGGCAGGAACAGATGCACCAGCCGCTTCTCGTGGGGATAGAGACCAGCCGCCACAAAGGTCCAGAGCTGGTAGAGGATCCAGGGGCCGGCCAGCACAAAGCCGACGAGGAGGGCAGCCTTGACGTAGATGCCGAAGGCCTCCTGGGCACTGAGAGTGGTGATGCTGACCCGGCTGTCCCGGGCCAGCGGCTGCCACAGCAGGATCGGTTCCAGTGAATCCAGCTCAAACTGCTTCCCATCCAGTTCCGCCTGCTGACGGCCCGGGAGCCGGCCGGGATGGACCTCTCGCAGGTCGAATGAAAGGCCGTGCCGCTCCACCGCATCGACCACCTCGGCCCGGGAGTAGGGCAGGGCGGGGCCGCCCTCCCGCCGGGGCTGCCAGGCGTCAAAGGCCTCGATCGCGCGGTCGGTGTAATAGTCGCCGAGGGCCCGGCGAAGTGGGGCCTCGATCAGATGGACCACCGGTCGGGCCACAAAAAAGCCGACGATGACGCCGAGCACGAGCCCGATGGCACCACGGATCAGGCAGGTCCGCAGCTCCTCCAGGTGCTCCCCGAAGGTCATGGTTGACCCCTGGAACAGATCGTCGTTGTCGGTGGTGGTGACTGCGGCCATGCGGTGGAACCGGCGGTGAACGGAAAAACGTGTTCCTCGCAACACTATCGAGTTGGCGTCTAGCATACTGTGGAAAAATCTACCGCTGCAGGGTGCGGCGACCGGCACGCCCGAAACCCCTGGGGCTTTTCTGGGGTTGCCAAAGTGGGCTGGTAAGTGCCCGCATTCGCGGGCAGGGGCAATGGCTGGCTTTCTCCGCGCAGAGCTAAACTGTAGAGAGCTTCGGCTCGCTGCAATTCGCCGGCCGGCAACCGCTATCCATCTGCACTGGGGGCCTTGTTTGCAGCCGCTCGCCCGACTGAGAACGGTTCTGTGGTACGTGGTGGCCAGCCTGCTTTGGGTGGCGGCTATGGGGCTGCCGGGAGCCACCGAGGAGAGCACTGCCGCCGATTGGCAGCAGCTCCAGGAAAAGGGCTGGTTCAGCCGCGGCCGTCAGGCTGCCAAGACCGAAGCTGCCCGCCAGGCAATCGATGACTCGGTCACCGCGGTCGATCAGGCCGACCGACAGCGAACGGCCTGGTTGGAACAAACTGATCGCTGGCAACCGGCCTGGGAGCAACCGGGTGTGACGGCCACCGCCGTTCAGACCGACCGGCTGGTGGCCTGGGGCAGCCGGCACGGCCTGGAGCTTGTCGCCTTGACGACCGGCCGGCCCGCTTGGGGCGCCGGGCCGGCTGGCGGCGGGCCGCTTTTCCCGCGGCTACGCCCCGCCATGCGGACCGCACCGCACCGCCCGGGCCAGGCCGGCCCAGTCGCAATTGCCGCCGGCCGGCTGGTCGGCCTGATCGATCGCCCTTCGACGGTTGCCGGCGGGCCGTTGCTGGTTGCCCTTGACCTCGCCCCGGCTGCCGAGGGTCGACTGATCTGGACACGGCAACTCGAGCCGGCCAGCCCACCGGTTGCTGCCGGAGTGGCGGCGACCGCTTCGGTGTGTTTCGCGGCCTGGCCAGATGGTGGCAGGGCGAGGCTTGAACTGATCAGCCTGGCGGCTGCCGACGGCGGGCTCCGCTGGCGTTGCTCGGTGCCATTGCCGGCTGGCATCGACCAGCCAGCGGCCGGACCGGTGCGGGTGGCCTGTGTGCAGCACCTCGTGGTGGTCGCCCTGCCGACCGGTTTGCTGGTGGGCCTGACAGCTGACTCGGGCCGCGAATGCTGGCGAACGACGTTGCCCGGCGCGGGGGGCAAGCCTGCGGACCAGCTGAGCATCGACGCCCTTGCGACCACCGCCGATCGCCTCATCGTGCTGCGGCGACCGGAGGCTGATCGCGCGGGTTGCCCGGAGATCTGCCGGCTCGATCTGCTCAGTGGCAGGCTCCTGGAACAATGCCGTCCGACGGCTGTCCGCCAGGCCGCAGCAGCGGATAGGTTGGCCTACGGGCCGCCTCTGGTTCGCGGTGGTCACGTCATCTGGCCGGTGGGACGGCCGCCGGCTGCGGTTGCTGGGCAGCTGATGATCTGCCGGCTGACGGCGGGGAACCCCACGGCCACGGGTGTGACCGCGCAGCCAATCTGCCATCTGGCCGACATCGTTGCCGAATCAGCCAGCGGGCCGTCGCTGACCACTGAAACGACCGCCGCCAGACGCCTGGTTGTTACCACTGGTCAGGGGCTCTGGTGCCTCGAACCCGTGGCCGGCGCGGCGGCCACAGTACAATCAAAGGCAAACTGAAACCGGGATCGATCATGCCAAGCACGAGTTGCTCAGCCGGCCCTGATCGGGCTGCCGCCGCACTTACCACCGTCCATCACGTCGCCCGTGACGTCCGGGCGGCCATCGCCCCGGTTGTCGTCGGCCAGCCGCGGGTGATCGATGAGCTGCTGGCCGGCCTGCTCTGCGGCGGGCACTGCCTGCTGGAAGGGGTGCCGGGGCTGGCCAAGACCCTGATCGTCAAATCATTGGCAGCGGCGACCGATCTCGACTTTGGCCGGATTCAGTTCACCCCCGACATCCTGCCGGCCGACATCCTCGGCACCGATGTGCTGGTCGAAGGTGCCGGTGGGGGGCGTCGGCTAGAGTTCCTCCCTGGTCCGGTCTTCCACAACGTCCTGCTGGCCGATGAGATCAATCGGGCACCGCCCAAGACTCAGGCCGCGTTACTTGAGGCGATGCAGGAGGGGCAGGTCACGATCGGCGGCAACCGGCACCTGCTGCCCGATCCCTTCTTTGTGCTCGCCACCCGCAATCCCATCGAGCAAGAGGGCACCTATCCATTGCCCGAGGGGCAGCTCGACCGGTTTCTGATGCTTGTGCAGATCGATTACCCGTCCCGGGACGAAGAGATTGAACTGGTGCGGCGGACGACCGGCCCCGATGTCAGTGCTGTGAAAATGGCGATCGATCGGACCACGCTCGCAGTGTGCCGCCAGACGGTCCGGCAGATTCCGATCAGCGAACCGCTGCTTGAGCAGGCGATCATGCTGGTGCGGGCGAGTCGGCCGGGCGACCCGCTGGCCCCTGACTGGGTGAAGCAGCTGGTCGACTACGGCGGTGGCCCCCGGGCCGCTCAGGCTCTGGTGCTGGTCGCCAAGGCGCTGGCTGGGCTCGATGGCAGGCCCTGCGTCGGGCTTGAGGATCTGCAGCGGGCGGCCCATCCCGTGCTGCGGCATCGGCTGAGACTCTCGCTGGCCGCCGCCGCCGACGGCATCACCGCCGCCGATCTCGTTGAACGGCTGCTGGCTCAGCGGCTGCCGCTCGGCAGGGTATGATGAATCTGCCACTGCTCGCTGGGGTGCCGATCTGGTTTGATGCGCCGCAACTTCTGCCCTGGCTTGCGGCCGTGGTCATGCCGCTACTCCTGGCTTGGTGGGCCCGCCGTAGGCTTCCCCGGATTGCGTTCGGTGGCTTTCAGCTGCTCAGGGAGGCGGCCCGGGCGACCACCGGCCGGCCCGCTCCCGCCGGCTGGCGAGTGGTTGGTTTGCGGATGCTGCTGCTTGCCGCTGCGGTTCTGGCTGCCGCTGGGCCATCTGTCGTGACTGGACCGGCAGCGGTCGGTTACCCGCAGCCGGACTCCGGGAAGGTGGGGCGGGTTGTGGTGGTGGCGAAACGGCTGGCAGGGGCCGACACTGTCAATCTGTCGACCGACACCGCGATTGTGGCAGCGGTTGCCGCTCGTGGTGACGGGCTGAGGCCTTTCGATACAGAGACTCGGGCCAGCCTCGCTGCGGCGCTGACGGCCAGCCGATCGGGCGACCTCCTGTTCATCTGCGATGGCCTGGTCCCATCGTCGCTGGAGGCCGCCGCGTGGTGGCAGTGGATCGAGGCCGGCGGGGCGGCCGTGGTGCTGCTGGGACCGGAGACGCTCTCCCACGCGGGCTGGTCGGCCTGGCGGGACTCACTCGCTGGCCGGACGGGGCTGACCCTTTCTGAGGCGGTAACAACCGGTGGCAGTCAACTCGCGGTGAAGGCCGATCTGCTGCAGGCCGACTCGGCCGCGAAGCCAATTGCGGAGGGCCTGAACCGGCTGAAAAGGCTTGCTGGGCCGACGATCGAGCGGGTGGTCGGCCTGGAGTTGCCCGGAGTGGGGGACGAACTGGAGACACTCGCCGTCACCGGAGCGCAGGCTGTTCCGGTGGCGGTCTGCCTGCCGCTGGGCCGCGGGGCGGTCACCATCTCAGCCCTGCCGCTGAGCTTGCGAGCCACAGCCCCGACCGCGGCCGAGTCGATCGCCGACCGGTGGAGTGACCTGACCGCCTGGCCGGTCTTCCTGCCGTATATCCGCGGTCTGATCAGCGAAACGGTTGCCCGCTGCCGTCCCAGCCCAGCTGGATCGGCCGGCCGGTGGTTGATTGGCTCACTGCCCGGCTTGCTGCTGGTCGTGGCGCTGCTGGCTTTGGCGTTCGAGACCGCCCTTGCCTTCCCGGGGTGGCTGGGTAGCCGGGCCCGGTTGCTGGCCGCAGTGGTGCTCATCAGCCTCGCCTGGCAGGTCTCACGGCGGCCCACAGCAGTGGCCGGCGGGCAGGTGATCGAAGCCCCGGTGCCCGACGCGTCAAGCAGCCGGCTGCTGGCGGCGGAACTGCCGCCGCTCTGCTGGCCGGGAGAAGAGCTTGAGATTCCGGTCACGCTCACCGGTCGGCTCGCCAGCCCGGCGCGGCTGGTCCTGGAAGGCCCAGCTGGCAGATTGGCCGAGATGCCGCTGGCACCTTCGGCGGGCACTGCCGCGGCTGCTGCAGCGGGGGACACCGTCAGGCTCCTCTGGCAGGTTGCCCGAGATACGCCGCCTGGGCCTTGCCGGCTCCAGCTCAGGTGCCTTCCAGTAGCGGGCGAGAATGCTGAGGGTTCCAGCCTGCCCTCCGGGCTGCTTCGGGCCACAACCACAATCGCCGACCGGCCGGCCAGTCTGCTTTTGGTCGATGCTGAGCCGCGGTTTGAGTATCGCTTTGCCCTGCAGGCAGTGGCGGGTGATCCCCGGTTTGCCGTTACCGCCAGGCTGCTTGCCGGCGACCAGCTGGTCGCATCCAGCGACTGGGTCGACCATGACGTCGTCTGGCTGGGAGACTGTCTGGGGCTGCCCGCAACGCAACGAGGGAAGCTCTTGCCTGGGTTGCCGGCGGCCGCGGTTGAATCGCTTGGTCAGCGGTTGGCGGCCGGGCGACTGGCCGTGGCCTGGCAGCCCGGTGAGCGGTTTCGGCAGACTGGATTCGCGATCGGCCCAGCGGCCAGTTGGCTGCCTGTTGTCGCCCGCGAACCGCTTGTGCAGCCGCTGCGGACGGGTGTTGGTCTGCCGTTGTTGCCGCGAGCAGCTGGTGTCGCCTCGGGCTGGCTGCCGGCTGACCGTTCACCACTGGGTCGGGTCTACGGCCTGCTTCAGCCGGTCGGCCTGCGACCGACCACGGTAACCATGGCGGCGGCTGTCGTTGACGGCATGCGGGCTGTCCCACCGGCGATCGTGCTGGGCCGTCATGGGAAGGGAACTGTGCTTGGCCATCTTTGTGAGACCTGGCGGTGGCGGGCCGACCTGCTGCCCGACGGGAAAAATCTGCACGAGACCTACTGGCGGCAGACGCTCTGCCGGCTGGCGGCACCGCCGCTGCTGCGGCGGCTCGGCATCGGGGATGAAGCGATGGCCTGGCCGCAGCGGTTTGCACCACCACAGCCGGCTGGCACTGAGCCAATCCCTGCGGATGTGACGGCCGATTTTTGGCAGCGATGGCAGGTGCTCAGCCAGCTGCTGCTGGCGGTCCTGGTTGTCGCCTGCGTGGCCGCGTGGTGGCCGCAGCCTGTCCCGAGTCGGCCGGAGGAGGCCTGATGCATTCCGCTGCCGCCGCCAGGCTGGCCTATCGCCTCGATCGGGCGGTGCTGCGTGCGCGGATCAACGTCCTGCTGCGGCTGGTCGGCATTGGCTGCGGCGCGGCAGCTGTCGTGGCGACGGTGGCGGCCGGGCTCGATTGCTGGCTGAAACCGACGGGCTTCTGGCTGGGTGGCAGCCTTGTCTGGGCTGCCACCGTGGGCAGCGCTCTCTGGTCGATCCAGCTTCGGGCCGGCGGTCACGAGGGACAGCCGTGGCGAACCGCTTGGTGGCCGACACGGTTTGCGGTTGCCCGCCACTGGGAGCAGGCGCTGCAGTTCGGCGGTTCGCCAATCTCGGCTGCGGTCGGTTTTCTCGATGCAGCTGGTCGACCAGCCGCGACGGCGGCTTTATCGGCAGACGACTTTGCGGCCCTCGCAATCCAGCGGGCTGACCAGGCAGCCGCCGAATTGCCGGTCGAACCCTGGCCTGCCACTGGCCTGGCGATGACTCTGCTCGGCCCAGCAGTGATGGCGGGTCTGCTGGTCTCGGCTTGGCTCGGCCCGACCGATTGGCAGACTGCGTTGGCACGGCAGTTGCCCCCGGCTGTCGGCGGCTGGCCGACGCAGCCGGCACCGCCGGTCGCAGCCACACCGACCTTGACGCCACTTTCGCCCCCCGAAATTGCCGCGGCCACCCGCCGACTGATTGCCCGTCTTGCTGCCTGTGACCAGGCTGCCGGGACCACCCGCTTTGAGTCGGCACTGCGGGGAGTGACGGGTGAGGCCCGGCAGCTGGCTGCCCGGCTGCCGGATGATGCCACTGCTGGCATCATCCGCTGGACCGCCCAGCGGCTGCCGGGGGTGGTGCTGCGGGCCGACCGGGTGGCAGAGCTCGAGCGGATGGTGGCGGCCGGCAACGCTGCAGAGGAGCTTGCGGTGGCCGTGGCGGTGCAACAACAGCTGGTCGACCAACTGGCCCGGCTGCTGGCCCGTCAGCCCGGCCTGTTTCCAGAGGAGTTGCCGCCCTCGGCGCAGCGGCGGCTGGCAGCGCTGGCTGCTGCACAGCAGAGCCTCGATGAGTCGACGGCCACCGCGATTGCCATGCTGCAAGACGCTGGCCTGCCCCTGCCGGCGGTCGCCCCGTCGTCGGCACCGCCCGAACTCATCGAGTGGAACCGGCTGGCGCTGGCAGCGACGCAGGTCAGTCGGTCGGCTCGCGGGCTCGCCGATGCGGTGGCACCGCTTGGGCTCGATATCCCGGAGAGGGTCAGCACTGCCGGCGGGACGATGTCCGATTCCCTCACCCTGGCGGTGGTCGAGCTCACAGCCGTTTCGCGTGAGCTTGATCGGGAAGCCCAGGATCTGGCGGCAGTCCCGCAGGCTGCCACTGGCGTGATGGCCGGTGCCCGGCCGTCGGCAGCGGTTGGTGACACGATTCGTGGAGTGGCGGCGGGCGAATCGTCCGCCAGCGGTCTGCCCAGTGCTGCCGGCGGCTCAGCCGGCGGCGGTGAGACAGTTACCGCGCCGGTGTCGGCCGCTGGTCTGGCGGCTGGCCCCAGTTGGCGATTGACGTCACCTGGACGGCTGGCGGTGGGTCGCGTGGCCACCGATCGCACGCTGCCGCCGGCCACTGCGGCAGCCTTCGATGACTATCTTGGGCGGCTGGTGTCACCGCCAACGGCCCCGAAAAATTCCTCTGACCGGGCAGGCCCATGAACGAGATTCAGCGTGTTCCACTCCTGGCTTCGCTGGTGGTGACAGTCCTGTTGTTAGCGCCGACTGTCGTTGCCGGTGAGCCGACTGCCGGCCATGAGCGGGCGGTGGCTGCTGAACAGATTGCCGCCGCCGGTGACCGGGGGCTCAGCTGGCTGGTGGCGGCCCAGCAGGAGGATGGCTCCTGGGGTTCGGGCGGGTTTCGCGGCAGTGCGGCCGTCACCGCCCAAGGGCTGCTGGCTCTGCTTGGCTCAGGCAGTACGCCGACCGCCGGCCCACATGCCGTGGCCGCGGGGCGGGCGGTTGATTTTCTGTTGGCTTGTTGCCGCGCCGATGGGCTGATTGCCGGCAATGAGGCGGCCGCCCACGGACCGATGTACGGGCATGCCTTCGCCACGCTGGCGTTGGCGGAGTGTCTCGGCGAAGAGTCTGCCAGCGGGTTGCGGCCGAAGCTGGTGGCCGCAGCGCGGCTGATCGCGGACTCGCAGGCCGCCGGCGGTGGCTGGCGGTACCAGCCGCTGCCGCAGGAGGGCGATGTCTCAGTGACTGCGGCGATGCTGGTGGCGATCCGAGCGTTGGCGACTGCCGATGTCGACGTTGATCAGGAGATGGCCGAGCGGGCGGTTGGCTTCCTCCGACAGTTGCAGAACAAGGACGGAGGCTTTCGCTATCTGGCCGCCCCTGGCCCCAGTGCCGCCCCGCGAACAGCGGCAGCGCTGTTCGCCTTGCAGCTTGCCGGAGTTCGTGGCGGTGTGATCGACCGGGGATTTGCCTGGCTCGACCGCCAGCCGGTCGGACAGGAAACGGATGATGGCTATCGGATGTACGGTCTCGCTTATGCTGCCGCCGCCCGCTGGCAGCGGCGGCTGGCGACCGGCGACACTGCCACCTGGGATGGCTGGTTTGCGCGTGTCGTTCCCCTGCTGCTGGCTGAGCAGCAGAGTGACGGCTCGTGGGCCGACCCGTCCTGCCGGGAGTATGGCACGGCCGCGGCGGTGTCGGTCTTGCAGACGCCAGCCGGCCTGCTGCCGATCGTGGCTGCCGAGGGTGAGGCAGACGGGGAGCACGGGCAATGAAGCAGCAAGGCTTACTGAATTGGCTGCCCCGGTTGAGTCTCGGCCTCTTGCTCGCCGCCAGCGACGGCCGGGGGCTGAGGGCTATGGAGGTGTCTGGTGAGCCCGCCGGCCTGACCGAGCAGGTTCCCCCATGGCCGGTCGGTCCGTTTGTCATCCTGCCCGACGGCGGCGTGCTGGCTGGACGGCTGCGGGAGCTCTCGGCTGACCGTGTGACGATCGACACGGTCTCGTGCGGGACGCTCGACCTGCCGCGAGTGGCCGTGGCTGGCTATCGCAGCAGCCCCCGTGTCGGCCCGCTGATCGGCGGCGCCGGGAACGCCGTGGTGCGGGTGGCGTTGGTCAACGGTGATCGGATCGAGGCGAACACCGTCCGCTGCGACGGCCAGATCCTCTCGCTGGGCGGGTTGTCTGGATCGATGCCCACTGGGCAGCCACTTGAGATTCCCTTTGATCGGGTGCTCGCGATCGATTTGACCGCGGACGAGACCCTCCCGGGCGGTTTCTTCGGGGATTTTCGGGGTCGCTGGGTCGGCCTGGCGGATGGAACCCGGTTTGGCTGTGCGGATGCCGCAGACCAACCAGCCCGAGACCGCGAAGGCATGGTCAGCCTGCAGCCGCTGACCGAGGGGTTTGTCCTGCCGCTGCAGTGCCCGGCTACTGAAATCGCGGTGGTGGAACCGCCTGGTAGTCGGCTCAGGCTGGCGTTCGTGGAGCCGGTAGATGGCTTGGCCAGAAGCGAGGCAGCGTCACTGACCCGGGGATGCAGTTTCACCGGTGACTGGCCGCGACTGCGGGGGCTGACCGGCTTCACGGCAATCGGCCTGCATGCGCCGGCCACGGTCACCTATGCATTCGACCGGCCCGCAGTTCGGTTCACCGCGACGGTGGGCATCGACGACACCGCAGGGCAGGGGGGGAGCGTGACGGTGCGGGTGGCGGCCAACACGGCCCCCGGAAACGCTGAACAGGTTCAGCCTGCCGAGGGCCAGGCCTCCGAAGATTGGCTCAAGGAGTGTTTCCGTTCACCGGTCCTCCGCGGGGCTGAACAGCCCGTCGTGATCGACCTGCCACTGCCCGGCATCACCATCCTTCAACTGGAGGTCCAGCCCGCCGACAGCGGCACGGTGCTCGACCGCACGCTCTGGCTCGACCCTCAGGTCTGGTTTGATTGACACCGGCAGGTGCCCGTCACGCGTTGTTGGAAGAAAGGCAGTAACTTTCCCGACCAGTCTGCACTGGCCGCGGGCGGACGTTTTTCGAAGCCAGGTTGCGCAAGTGGTTGAGAGCATCACTGCGGTTGGCGGTATGCTGCAGGAATGCTTAGCAGAGAAAGCCTCGAGGAATACCGCCGCATGTCGCCGAGTCGGATTTCCATGATGAAATACTGAAACGCCGAAAAATCATTGTGTTTCAGGGCACGCCGATTGCCTTTGTGAGCCCTGAGGATTTGATTCTGCTCAAGCTCATTGCTGCGCGACACCGGGACCTCGGTGATATCGAAGACGCTTTTCTCGCTCAGTCAGACCTTGACGAGGGCTCCAGGCGATGCTGGGCCGCGCCGCTCGGGGTGATCAAGCAGTTGAAAAAATGCTGGCCAACAGGCCATAGCGGGTAGCCGTCTGTGGCGGTGTGTGGATCTGGTCGATCAGGCGCCGTACTTGCCCAGCCGGCCGGCATGGGCCATCGTCAGCAGCATCAGGTGCTTGGCCTGGAATTGGCCCAGGCCGCCGCCGAGGCAGTCCCGCTCGCCAAAGGCGGTGCGGCCGTCGGGCCGGCAGGCCGCGGCCACCAGCAGCGTCGGCACCGGATGCCACGAGTGGCTCTTCAGCAGGCTCGGCGTCGAATGGTCGCCCGTTACGACCAGCACATCGGGCTTGAGGGCCTCGATCCGGGGGATGATCGCGTCCAACTCCTCGATCCGCTTCACCTTCTCGGCAAAGTTGCCGTCCTCGCCGGTTGAGTCGCTGTACTTGTAGTGCAGGAAGAAAAAGTCGTAGTCGTTCCAGCAGGCGGCCAGTTCATCGACCTCTTCGGCCAGCGTCTGCGGCGTGCCCACCAGCTTCATGCCCACGAGGCTCGCCAGTCCCTTGTACATCGGGTAGACGGCGATGGCGGCGGCCCGCAGGCCATAGAGTTCCTCGTAGGTCGGGAGGGCCGGCTTGGCGGCAAAGCCCCGCAGGGTCAGACCGTTTGCCTTGGGCTCGTCCTTGAGGATATCCCGGGCCTGCCGGACAAACTCCTGGGCGACTTCGACCGTGCGGGCGGCGGCCGGGTCGAGCGGCTCTGGTGCAAGTGGCGGCACGCCGACTGCCTGGGGATCGGTGTCGGCCACCCGGCCGTCGAGGCCCGGACCACGGAAGACGACAACAAAGCGGTGCTCCTTCACCGGCTTGACGAAGACCTCGACACCGTCGATCGCCACGGCCTGCAGCTTCGCAACCACCTTGAAGCTCTCTTCAGAAGGAATCCGGCCGGCCCGGCGGTCGCTGATCAGGCCGGCGGAGTCGAGGGTGCAGAAGTTGCCCCGGGCGGCGACGTCGTGGGGCCCGAGTTCAAAGCCGATACCGGTCGCCTCAAGGGCACCGCGGCCGATCTTGAACTCCAGTGGGTCGTAGCCGAAGAGGCAGAGGTGGCCCGGCCCCGAGCCCGGGGTGATGCCCGGCAGGACCGGCAGGCTCGAGCCGCTGGTGCCGATCGCCGCCAGCCGGTCGAGGTTGGGCGTGGCAGCAGTCTCCAGTTCGGTCTTGCCGCCCGGCTCGGTCGGCAGGCCGCCCAGGCCGTCTGCCACCAGCATCACGATCTTTGTGTCGTTCTTTTCGGCAAGCTCGCGGATCAGGTCGTGCTCGGTCACGGCGGTGTCTCCGGGGATCGGGGGTTGATGGCAGTCGGCGTTTGGCGGGCAACCCGCTGCCACAGTTGTCGGTTCAGGCAGGGGCATCTGCAAGGGGGCAGTGGGACGCGTCATCGGCCTTTGGTCCTCCAGCAGCTGGTCTGCGCCGTCGAAGCGGTTGTGACGTCAGCAAGAGTTGCCCGGCGATCCTCCCCTCCGGTAAGGTCTTGCAGGCCGGCGGGCAGATGCCTCGAAACCGGCCACCCCCTTCAAAACTTCAGCCTGAGTCCGCCACGATGAGCAATGTCCGCCCCGCGCCCCCCGACGATCCGATTTCCTACGATGCAGCAGCGGTGCTGGCCACTGGCGGTATCAGCCAGGCCGACCTTGATGGCCTCGCCGGATCGCTTGAGCAGGCGCGGGCCGACAGCCTGGCCGATCTCGATCGTTGGCGGAACGGCCAGGCCGGCAATGATCCACTCGACCCGGCCTTTATCGATCTGCCGGAGCGGCTGCTGGCCGACTACGGCACCACCCGGCCGGAGAGCGAACTGTTTGCCATCCTGGGAGCGGCCAAGCGGCTGCGAGAGGCGGTCGACCGGGTGGTGGTACTCGGTATTGGTGGCTCCTACATGGGCACCCGGGCGCTGTTTGAGTCGTGCTGCCATCCCTTTCACAACGAGCTGTCGCGGGGTGAGCGGGGGGCCAGGCCACGGCTGTCGTTTGAGGGCTTCAACATCGACAATGACTCAGCCCGGGGGCTGCTCGACGTGTTGGCCCCGGCCGAAAAAGCCGACGCCGACGATCTGCTGACCCAGTGGGCCCTACTAGTGGTCAGCAAGAGTGGCGGTACGCTCGAGACGGCCGTTGCCACCCGGCTGTTCCTCCGCGAATTGGCCGACGCGGTCGGCCATGATCCGGCCCGGCTGGCCGAGCGGCTGGTGCCGATCACGGGCGGCAGCGGCAAGCTGGCGAGCCTCGCCAAGACCCTCGGCTGCCCCGACATCTTTGGGATTCCTGACGGTGTCGGCGGCCGCTTTTCGGTCTTCACGGCGGTCGGCCTGTTGCCGGCGGCGATCGTCGGCATTGACGTGGTGCGGCTCTTGGAGGGGGCGGCGGCGATGACCCGCCGGTTCCGCGAGGCCCCGGCCGCCGAGAACCCGGTGCTGCAGTATGTAGCGGTCTCGCACCTGGCTGAGACCAGGATGAACGCCACGATCCGGGTGCTCTCCAGCTGGAGTAACCGGCTCGAGGCGGTCGGCTTCTGGTACGACCAGCTGCTGTCGGAGAGTCTCGGCAAAGACGAGCAGGGGGCGACGCCGCTCACGGCGGTCACGACCCGCGATCTCCACTCCCGCGGCCAGCAGCATCAGGAGGGCCGCCGCGACAAGCTGATCACCAATCTCTGCGTCGGTGAGCCTCGCCGCGACCTGCTGGCCCTCCCGCCGCTGACCGGATCGGATGGCAATGAAGATCAGCTCGATGATCTGATCGGCACGACCTGGCCGGCGATGCTTGTCGCGGCGACTGACGGCACCAACGAGGCCTATGCATCAGTCAAGCGGCCGACGACCACGATTCAGCTGCCGCGGATTGACGAACACACTGTTGGCCAGCTGCTGCAGATGCTGATGCTGGCCACCGTGGTGGAGGGCCGGCTGGTCGGCACCAACCCCTACGGCCAGCCCGGCGTCGAAGCCTACAAGAAACTGATGATGAAGCGGCTGCGGCCGCAGGGCTGACCTGCTCTGGCTCGCCGGAGTTTTCTTGGGCCTGCTCGAAACCGAATGGGCCCGCCCCGGCTCTCCGGAAACGATCCCCGAAAAAACCCGCAGACCTTTCTTTTTTACCCGGAGCGAACCCGATGGCTGTCACCGTGACCTGGAGTGGGCATTCCACTTTTCTCATCGATACCGGCAGTGGTGTGCTGCTGATCGATCCGTTCTTTGATGACTGCCCGACGGCAGCCTTCAAGGCGGCTGATGTCGCCTGCGATGCCATCCTGCTGACCCATGCCCACTTCGATCATCTGGCTGACTGCGTACCAATCGCCAAGCGGACCAAGGCCCCCGTCTGCTGTGCCTTCGAGATCGCCCAGTGGCTTTCCGGTCAGGGCGTCGAACAGGTGACCGGCATGAACCTCGGTGGGGCGACTGCTGTCCCGGGGGGGCGGGCCAAGATGGAGCTGGCTCACCACTCCTCCAGCCTACCCGACGGCAGCTACGGCGGCCCGGCTGCGAGTTGGCTACTCGATGTGGGTGGGGCAAGAATCTTCATCGCCGGTGACACCTGCCTGTTTTCCGATATGGAGCGGATTGGTCGGCCCGACGGCCAGGGCAGGGGGCTCGACCTGGCCATCCTGCCGATCGGGGATCTCTTCACGATGGGACCGGATGACTCACTCGAGGCGATCCGCCTGCTCAAGCCTCGTACCGTGCTACCGTGTCACTACAGCACCTGGCCGCCGATTGAGCAGGATGCCGCCGCCTGGGCCGGCCGGGTGCAGGCAGCGGGCCTGGCCGAGGCGAAGCTGCTGAATCCCGGTGAGTCGTTGAGCCTTCCCGCCGGGTGAATCGACGGAGCGGTTGGCGTCAGGGCCGTGTTCAGCAGGTCTCGGCCGGCGGAACCTGGACCTCGACCATATCGCCGGCGAGACGGGTGGGAAAGACATCGACCTTGAGGGCCGGGTTGTCGCACCAGGCGCCGTCGCAGACGCCGAACCGCCAGGCATGCCAGGGGCAGGTGACAACGCCGTCGACTAGCGGGCCTGATCCAAGCGAGGCCCCCATGTGCGGGCAGAGGTCGTCCATGGCGTGGTAGCCGTTGCCGTCGAAGAAGACCGCCACGAGGCGGCCGGCCACCTCGAAGGTGCGGCCCTCGCCCGGGGGAATCTCACCGGTTCGGACCACGGGAAGGAATGGGGGTTCGGTTTGATCAGTCGTCATGCTGCCTCCGGCGATATCATAACGACAGCGGCTTACGCTGCTCCCGCATTCCCACCCGCCCCGGCACGAACGTGTCCCCTCCCTTTCAACTCCTGGTGCTCGATGTCGACGGTACGGTCACAGACAGCCGGCACCGGGTGACAACTGCCGCGCGTGAGGCGGTTCGGCAGGTGCAGGCCGCCGGTATCCGGGTGCTGCTGGCCACCGGCCGCCGCTACCGCGATGTCCTGCCGATTGCCGCCGAACTGGGCCTTGAAGGCCCGCTGGTGACCGCCTCAGGTGGGCTTGTGAAACAGCCGGCCGATCACCGTACGCTCTTCCGGTCCGGCTTCGCCGCCGACCTGCTCGCCCAGATTGTCGGTACCATCGTGGCGGCGGGTCACGAACCGGTGGTCTACACCGACAGCTACGACCAAGGTTTTGATTTTCACTGCCGCACGCTCGAGAGCCTCGATGCGGCCGGCCGGCCGAGCGGCTTCGGTGAATATCTCGATCGCAACCGGAGTCTTGCCCGGGTTGATCCCGAGCTCCACAAGTCGCCGCCGGTTGACGCCTTTGCCGGCTTCGCGATGGGCCCCCGGGAGGCGATGGATTTGCTTGAAGCCCGGCTCGCCGCGGCTTTTCCCACCACTGTATCGCTGCACACCATCCAAAGCCCGCGGTACCGCGACTGGCTCTGCGAGATTGCTCCGGCCGGTGTTGACAAATGGTCGAGCGTGCGGCGGCTGGCGGCTGGCTGGGGCATTCCGCCGGAAGCGATCTGCGCCGCCGGCGACGATCGCAACGACTTGCCGATGATTGCGGGGGCGGGCCTCGGTGTGGCGATGGGCAACGCCCGGCCGGAGGTGCGGCAGGCGGCCGACCGAGTGGTTGCTGGCCATGAGGATGGCGGCCTGCTGGAGATTGCCAGCCTCCTCACCGGCCGCTGAAGCTCTGTACCCTACCCGGTCTTCGCAGGCTGCCCACTCCGGTAGAGGCTGCCAACCAGGCTTGCGGCAGGCTTTGCAGGCGCGATACACCTCGCTCTTCTGACCGGTCGACGGGACGCCCGCCGACCCTGCGCTTGCCTGCCCCGGATCGGCCCATGGATCTGAAACTCCAACGACCGGGAAGCGTCTGTCAGGGCACCGCAGCGGCCTTTACCCCTGGTGACATCATCTATTCCGCACTCGTTCGCGAGGGCGGCAGCCTCGTGCGACTCGACTGGTCCGCCGCAGCCTGGTCCAAGCCGCCGGACGGAACGCTTGCCTGGTGGCGGAGCATTGTGCCGGAGCGGGAAGAAAATGGCGTCCAGCTTGCCCCGGTCGACATCCTGCTTGACACCCTCGAGGCCCTGGCCATCGATCCAGCCGAGGCAACGCTGCGGTACCTGCTGGCTCTCCAGTTGGTCCGGCGGCGGGTGCTGCGATTTGCCGAACCGGCGATGACAACAGAATCAGACCAGGGGGATCGACCGGGGGCCGAAACCGTGACCTTCTCCTGCCGTCGGCGGGACTGCGACTACACCGTCGGGGTTGCGGTTCCCGAGCCGGCTGACCTCAGGGCGGTGGAGGAACGATTGGCCAGCCTGCTCTGGTCGGGAGGCGAGGCATGAACCCTTCCGATGCAAGCCGCCGGGGGACAGGCCGACGGGTTTGGCTGGTCTTTGCCACGCTGGTACTGCTGGTCGCCGGCACTGGAGCGAGCTGCCCGGGCGTGCTGCGGGGCTACCAGGTTGGCATCATGCCATTGCCCCGGACGCTGCCGGCCAATCCGACCCGGGAGCAAATCATTGCGGCTGTCGAGGACAATACCCGACGCGTCCGCAGCTATATGGCCTCACAGGCCGTGTTGTCAGTACCGGGAGTGCCCCGGCTCTCAGCCCAGGTGGCCTGTGAGCCACCGCGGCGATTCCGGCTGCGAGCCCAGACCTCGCTGACCGGCAACGAGCTTGACCTGGGCAGCAACGACGACCTCTTCTGGCTCTGGATCAGGCGGCATGAGCCCCCGATCACGCTCTTCTGCCGGCACGATCGCTATGACCAGTCGTCGGCTCGGCGGCTGCTGCCGATCCGGGCCGACTGGATGCCGGAGCTGCTCGGGCTGGTCCGGTTTGGCCCCAACGACCAGCACGACGGGCCGTTTCTGACGGTCGATGGCCGGCTGGAAATTCGCAGCACGATCGAATCCCCCGACGGGCCGCTGCTGAAATCAACGCTGCTGCATGCCACGACCGGCCTGGTCGAGGAGCAGCACCTGTTCACCAACTCCGGTGAGCGGCTTGCCAGCGTCCGCACCTCACGGCACCGGGTCGATCCGACCTCCGGTGCCGCCCTGCCGCGGCTGGTGGAAGTCTCCTGGCCGGCGTCGGGCGTGGAGTTCAAACTGGAGCTGACGAGCCTGGTCATCAACGCCCCCGCCACCGACCCGGGGCAGCTCTGGCAGATGCCTGCCTATGAGGGGTATGAGCCGGTCGATCTGGCGGACCCCGCCGTCATGATCACACCGGTCGGCGGGGGGCAGGGGGGCTGACCGGCTAGGCAACAGCCGGCCGGCGGCTCAGGCCGAATTGTCTGTGTCGCCGCCTCCATTGAGGGCTCGCCGAATAGCGGCCCGGGCCCCGGAGAGCCGCTGGCCGATGGAGTCGATCGGAATGCCGGTCGCCCGGGCCAGTTCGCTGTAGTGGCACCCCTCGAGGTCATGCATCCGCACGAGGGTCCGGTCGGGCTCTTCCAGGCAGGAGAGCCAGTGCTCGATCTCTTCCTGCTGAGCCGTCAGGCCGGCAGCCGGAGGCGTGCCCTCGGAAGCATCAGCCACGCCGTCGCCAGCCGTTGCCGGGGCGACGGATCGCGCTTGTCTCTGGAGCTGCCGAACGGTCACCCGGCGGGCAATCACCGTCAGGTAGGTGGTGAGCGTTGAGCGGCCCGAAAACATCTGCAGCACCGCAGCGTCGCGGGCGAGCAATTCGGCGAAAACCTCGGCCACGAGATCGTCATGATCGGTCGCCGTAAGGGCTCCCTTCCGGCGGGCGGCCGTCCGTGAAACGACTTCGGCGATCAGCCGGCCGAATCGCCGAATGAAGAGATCCCAGGCCCCCGTACGACCGGCAATACAGCCCTCGACCAGCTGCCAGTCGGCCGGGGAGCAAAATGAACCATTGGGGATGCCGCGGTCTTTTGTCATGCCGACTACTCCACGGCACCCTGCCTCTGCCCGTCTAGAACTATACCCCCCTCCCGAGAAAGCCTCCAAGACCGAACCCCGGCCCTGGGGAGATTCTCCGGGTCGCTGGCCACGGACTGAAGCGGGGGGCTTGCCACGGCCGATTGTCCCTTCGTTGACAGCCCAGAAACGGCTTCCTACGATGCCGCTGCCCGCAGCACTGCCAGAATCGTCAGAGACGACCCAGCTTTGCGGTCCGGCCGGATGCCGGGGCGGACGTCAGCATGACCGCCCATACGTTCCGAGTGTTTCAACCGAGGAGTTACCCCACCATGACGCACGTCGTCGCCGAGCCCTGCTTTGCCTGCAAGTACACGGACTGTGTTGTTGTCTGCCCGGTCGAATGCTTCTACGAGGGAGACCAGATGGTCTACATCCATCCCGACGAGTGCATCGACTGCGAGGCCTGTGTGCCGGAGTGCCCGGTCGAGGCGATCTTCCACGAAGATAATCTGCCGGCAGAGTGGAAGGACTTCACTGCGTTGAATGCCGAGATGTCGCCCCAGCTGCCCGTGATCACCGAGAAGAAAGAACCGCTCTGCTAGGTTCTGTCTGAAAAGGCTTCCGTTGGCCTGAGAGCGAGCTGCTTTGCTCTCTGGGAAGGACGGGGAAACAGCCGGCAGATCTTGCGCTGGAGCCCGACACAGGCTGAGGGCAAATGAGCCGCCCGAAGCACGGCACTGAGTCGTCAGGCAGAGCCTAAGTGCGGATCGGCTGCTGCCGCCTGAGTTACTGCTGAAGGTCGGCCAACCAGTAGGCCCGATCGACGAAGTTTTTCCAGCTTGCGTACTTCGGGTTGTGCAGTTTGATCGCCATCAGGGGACTCCGCTTCGGCATCCTGGGTGGACGCACCAGCTGCATGCGAGCCTCGCGTGGCGTTCGGCCGCCCTTGCGGACGTTGCAGGCCACGCAGGCACAGACAATGTTGTCCCAGGTGGTCGGTCCGCCGCGGCTTTTCGGAATCACGTGATCGAGCGAGAGTTCGCTCATGGGAAAACTGAAACCGCAATACTGGCAGCGATTGGCGTCCCGGGCAAAGACGTTCCGCCGATTGAACCGCAGGCCATGCCGGGGCAGCCGGTCGCATTGAGGCAGCCGGATCACCCGGGGAGCCTGCAGTTCATAGCCAACGGCCCTGATCCAGTCCTGATCGGGTGAGCGGTCGAGTGCTTCGATTGCCGAGAGTTCCCGCCACGACTCGATTGAGTGGGCCGAGAACCGACCCTGCTCGATATGTACAACCTCAGCCAGATCACGAAACAAGAGCGTCAGCGCCCGGCGGACGTTGGTGACATGTACGGCGACGAACGAACGGTTCAGCACCAGCACACTCAGCCCGAGGCTGGCCGGTGCAAACGAAGAAAAGTGGACCGCAGTTGACATCGTCGCTGACCGGGGTGCCGCGTCGTGTGGCCCCCAATTTTGGCCACTTCCTCAGTCTAACGCCGCCATACGGGGTCTGCCAAATGAGCATCCCTGCGGAACCTGGCAGGTCGATTCGCGTTGCTTGGGCGGTTGGCCGCTGGCTTCCTGGGGTGGCCGCTGCGCACCTTTTTGCAGCGACAACAAGACTTGCCTTTCCCGCAACATGCCGTCAAACTCCGAGAAGTGGGCGTGCCGCTGTCGGCGTGCTCACCGTCACCTTCATTGGCGACAAATGCTCCCCACACCGAGGCTCGGAGGCGACCAGTGCTCCATTATTCATGTGATCTTTGTCAACGGCCAATCGATCCCCATGTCGGCCTGCGGCATGTCGTGAAAATCTCAGTGTTTCCGGCAGTCGAAGGAGAAACTGAAGACTTGTGTGAAGGTGATGACGCCGCGGCCTGTGAGGATCATCTTGAAAACATGCATGACTTGCTTGAGCGGATGGAGGAGCAGGATCTGGCCGCCTTCCTCGACGACGGCACCCGTTCGCTTCGCTTTGACCTCTGCGAGACCTGCCGCCAGCGGTTTCTGCGTAACCCGCTCGGTGCGAAGCCGAATAAGGCTTTCTCTTTCAGTCAGAACTGAACCGCTGGCGTGGTCGCCCGCGAACCGCGGCAGAAACTAGTGGGGCACATTTTTCTCTTGCCCGCGGTGGCTCGCTTGCGGAATTGCGGGGCGGCGTTACGTTCAGCGACTTTCCCACAGGAACTCCTGCATGCCTGCATCAGCTCTCGCCATTGCCACGATCGCCGGAGATGGAACCGGTCCCGAAGTGACCGCCGAGGCCCTTAAGGTGCTCGAAGCGGTTGCCCGCCTGGAAGGGTTCGCCTTCACTGTCGAACCGCTTGACTGGGGCGGAGACCGTTACCTGCGGACGGGAGAAATCATCCCCGCGGGCGGTCTGGAACTGCTGCGGTCGAAGGACGCCGTTTTCCTTGGGGCGATCGGCCACCCCGACGTGCCTCCCGGGGTGCTCGAGAAGGGCCTGCTGCTGGAACTCCGGTTCAAGCTCGATCAGTACATCAACCTCCGGCCGGTCAAACTCTTGCCGGGCGTTGAGACGCCGCTGGCGGGTCGGGGACCGGGCGACATCGACTTCGTTGTTGTCCGCGAGAACACTGAGGACCTTTACTGCGGTGTCGGAGGATTTCTCAAAAAAGGCACCCCCGATGAAGTTGCTGTCCAGCAGGCGGTCTACACGCGTAAGGGGTGCGAGCGATGCATCCGCTGGGCTTTTGAGTACACCCGCCGGCGGAATAGCCCGAAGAAGACCCTCACGCTGGTGGCTAAGACCAACGTGCTGACTTTTGGCCATGACCTTTGGTGGCGGACCTTCCAGGAGGTGGCTCGGGACTACCCTGATGTCACCACCGACTACAACCATGTCGATGCTTGCTGCATGTGGATGGTGAAGAACCCTGATGCTTACGATGTGATCGTGACCACCAATATGTTCGGTGACATCATCACTGACCTGGGGGGGATTTTACAGGGAGGAATGGGAGTGGCGGCCGGCGGCAACCTCAATCCCGATCCCGGCGGTGTCAGCATGTTCGAGCCGATGGGAGGGAGCGCCCCGAAGTACACCGGCCAGAACGTGATCAACCCGATCGCGGCGATCAACGCCATGGCGATGCTGCTGGAACACTCGGGCCAGCCTCAGGCGGCCGCCCGGATCGACCGGGCCGTTGCGTCGGTTACCGGAACGAAGATGCAGAGCCAGGCCGCAGGCCGGATGGGATGCGGCACCAGCGAAGTGGGCGATCTGGTGGTGGCAGCACTGGCAGACTGACACCGCCGAGGCGGCGGCATCAGTCATCGGTCAGCAGTCATCGGCCAGCGGGATTCGCCTTCCAATTTCCTGGCTCACGGCAGCCGCCTCGAGGATGCGGAGTGCCCTCACCATGTCACCGAGTCCACCAATTCGACGGACCAGACTGGTGGTTGCCCGGTGGAATTGCAGCAGCATCGATTCGTCCACGGGCCTTTCACTCTCGAGTGACTCCTGGTGCCGCCCGGCATCATCGAACCAGACCAGCCCTGTCGGCAGGTCGATGAAGGCGATCCCTCGTTCGCACGCGACCTGCAGGGCGGCCGGTGGCCGGAAGCCGATCGCCTCTTCCCAACTGGCAGGGATGTACTGGCCACTGCTGATCTGGGCCAGCGGGCCACTGCCGGGGCTGTCACCGGAAGAAAAGTCGAGACTCATCATCTGATAGTCACTCTCGGCTTCGCGGCCAGCAGCAGCATGGCGGACCGAAACAACGCTGGTTGGCGGCCGGTCGATGACGTAACAGCACCAGTCGATCATCTCGATCAGGTTGCGGCGGGCATGGACTGCTTCGTCCCGGTCGCCTGCAGGCGTCTGGGCCGCCCGTTGATGGCAGAACAGCATCCGGGGCTGGCCCAGCCGGGTGGCAATCAACTCCTTCAGTCGGACCGTGGCTGCGGCGTGCCGCTTTGACAGTTCGGCCATGAAGGCAATGCCTGACTGCTCCACCCGGGCCAGCAGATGATCGATTTCCGCCCGCGGCCCCGGAAGCGAAGCGGCTGAGTAAATAGCCTTGCCGGCGTCGCAGGCGGCCAGGATCGGGGTCGTGCCGTACCACTGGTCGGCCAGATAGAGCAGGGCGTCGATGTCGTCGCGACCGGCCATCACCCGAAAGCCGTCGGCCGCAACCGCATTCAGTTCGGTGGCAGCGCGGCGGGCCCGGTGGGAGACCTGTTCGCAGACGGCCCGGACTTCGAAGCGGTCGGCGAGAGAGCGGATTGCGGGCAGGTAGCGGCCTTCCCAGCGGTTGCCGAGGCCGACAATCCCGACGCCGAGCCTCATGATGCCCCCTCAGGTTCCACGGAAACTGGCATGACCCTGTCAGGTTCAGCTGCTGCGGCCTGATCCCGTTCGTGTCGCAGCCCCTTGTCGGCAATATCCTTGCGGCACCAGCCGCCCCGCCAGCGAATTTCCCGCACCCCTTCGTACGCCCGCAGCTTGGCCCTGGCCAAGGAGCTGCCCGTGGCGGTGACAGCGAGCACCCGCCCTCCTGCGGTCAGCACCCGGTGGGGATCAGCAGGGTCGAGTCGTGTCGCGGCATGAAAGATTTCCACGTCGGCCAGTTCGGCCGCCCGGTCGAGCCCACGAATTGGCAGGTCTTTGGTGACTGCGTCGGGGTAGCCCTCCGACGCCATCACCACGCTGACGCTCGAACCGGATCTCCAGCGAGGAGCCGGCAGGTCGGCCAGACGACGGTCGACGGCGGCGTCGAGCAGATCGAGCAGGCTCGATTCCATTCGGATCAAGAGTGCCTGGCACTCCGGGTCGCCAAACCGGACGTTGAACTCGAGCACCTTCGGGCCCTGGGCGGTCAGCATCAGGCCACCGTAGAGCACACCATGAAACGGTGTGCGCCGCCGCCGCAGGGTGTGGACCGTCGGGACGAGGATCCGTTCTTCGATCTCCTGGCGGAGGGCGTCATCGACGAACGGCGCGGGGCAGAACGCGCCCATGCCCCCGGTGTTGGGGCCCTGGTCGCCATCATGGGCCGCCTTGTGGTCCTGAAGCGGCGGCAGGGTCACGATCGTCCGGCCGTCGGTGATCGCCATGACGCTGACTTCAACCCCATCGAGCCGCTCTTCGATCAGCACTCCGCGGGTGGCCTTGCTGAACTGGGGGTCACAGCGAAGCTGCTCGATGGCTGCGATCGCCTCAGCCCGGCTGTCGCAGACGAAAACCCCTTTGCCCGCCGCCAGGCCGTCTGCCTTGACCACCACCGGCTCATCCTCTCGGGCTTCGAGAAATTCCCGGGCCTGTTCCATCGAATGGAACTGCCGGTGCATGGCGGTTGGGATGTCACCGGCGTGCAGCACGTCCTTGCAGAAAATTTTGCTGCCTTCGAGCTGGGCCGCCTGAGCCGAGGGCCCAAAGGCCCGAACGCCGGCAGCGGTCAGTACGTCGACGAGGCCGGCGACGAGTGGAGCCTCCGGTCCGACTACCACCAGATCGATCTGGTGCTGTTTGGCGGCTGCGAGGAGCCCCTCGATGTCGGTGGCCTCGATGGGCAGATTTGTGCCACACTGGGCGGTCCCGGCGTTGCCTGGAGCCGCAAAAACCTCAGCGCCATCAGCAGCGAGTTTCCAGGCCAGCGCGTGCTCCCGACCACCGCCACCCACAACCAGAACCCGTCTTGTTTTCTGCATGATGCTCCAGTTTCTCCTCAGTGGCTGCCGCTCGTGGGGGATGCCCAGTCTGCTCCGGCAGGCGGGCGGTCGGGGAGTTCCCGCGACCGTTTTCGCCAACGCAGGCTGCATTGTGGCGGCCGACCCGGTTTCGAAAACCCCGCCGGGAAGATTCCCCGGCGGGCTTCGTCATCGGGAGACCGGCCGAGAGTCGACGTTGACACCTTCGGAGCCGCCGATAGAGTAGTAGTAGAGTTTGTGAAAAAAATCACGAAGTCGCCTAACCCCCGGCATTTCACTTGTTTTTGCCGGGAGGAGGGCGTGGACCTAGTCAGTGGTTGACTCAGATTCGACAGCATGCTGATGCCAAATTCTCTGATGTGCGTTCCAGTGATCATCCTGCTGCCAAGGCAAATGCTGACTGAACGGGTGAGGGTCTTTCATGGCTGACAAGAAAAAGATGTCAGTGGCCGAAATTCTCGCCGCTGCCCGCGCTGAGAGCAAAGCGGCTGCGGGTGAACCTGCGGCTTCCGCTGCTGAGGCTGATCCTCCGGTAGCGACGGATTTGCCCGCTCCGACCGGCGGCGAGACCGAGCAGGCGGCCGCTGCGGTAGTACCCAAGCCCGGTGCAGCTGGACGGCCGAGTGTCAAGGACATTCTGGCGATGGCACGCTCGAAAACGACTGCCGCGAAACCAGCCGAAACTGCAGTCGCCACCAAGCCGAAGCCGGCCGCAAAAGCGGCTGCCTCCAAGCCGGCTGCCGGCAAGCCAGCCGGTGCCGTTGCCGGGCCCAAGAAGAACGTGCAACGGGACACGGCAAGCATTCTCGCCGCCGCCCGCAGTGGGGCCAAGCCCGGGCCTGTCAGCAAGGCTGACGCTCCGGCTGCCCCAAAGCCGGCCGCGAAATCGGCGACCAAGGCACCCCCGCGTCCCGTGCCGCCGCGGCCTGCCCGGCCAGCAGTTGCCAAGCCGGCGAAGCCCAGCGTCACCGAGGAGCGGCGCGGGTTTCTCGGCTACGCGGTCGGGTCGTTCATGGCCATCGGTTTCACCGCGCTGTCCGTGACTGGTGGGCTGTTCGGATTGGGGCTGGCGAGATTCTTTTTCCCGAACGTGCTGGCGGAACCCCCGAGCCGATTCAAAGTCGGCAGCAAGGAAGGGTTCCCCGTCGGCAAGGTCGAGACCAAGTATGTCGCTCAGTACGGAGTCTGGGTCGTCAACAGTGAGTTCGAGGGAACCCAGCAAATCTACGCCCTCAAGACCGTCTGCACCCATCTCGGCTGCACGCCGAACTGGCTTGAGGCGGAGCAGAAGTTCAAGTGCCCCTGCCATGGGAGCGGCTTTTACAAGGATGGCATCAATTTCGAAGGCCCGGCCCCGAGGCCGCTCGAACGGTATGCCATCCGGATGGCCGACGATGGTCAGCTTGAAGTCGATAAGAGCAAATCCTTCCAGGAGGAGCTCGGGCAGTGGAATGATCCCGACTCCTATGTCTCAGCGTAACCCTCGTTCAACTGCCCGCGATGCGGGCCTTTCCCGATAACACCGAGCCGGATAAACACTGATGGCGATTGGCGAAACAATTCGAAATTCGCAGATTTGGAAGAGTATCTTCCGGCATCCGATGCCGTTGGACAGACGGAATCGGATTGTGGTGATGCTGACGAACTTCTTTCTGCATCTTCACCCGGTTTCGATTAAGAAGCAGGGGATTGCCCTCTCCTTCACCTGGTGCATGGGAGGGGTGACCTTTTTTCTGTTTCTGGTGGAAACGGTGACCGGCGTGCTCCTGATGTTTTATTACCGCCCAACCTTGGAGTGGGCCTACAACGACATTCTTGCGCTGCGTGATGTGACCAGCCTCGGCATTCTGAGGGAGTTGCACAGGTGGGGCGCTCACGCGATGGTCATCACGACCTGGCTGCACATGTATCGCGTATTTCTGACGGGCAGCTACAAGCCGCCGCGGGAATTCAACTGGGTGGTGGGGGTGATCCTGTTGTTGCTCACCCTGCTGCTTTCGTTCACGGGCTATTTGTTGCCGTGGGACCAGTTGGCGATCTGGGCGATCACGGTCGGATCAAATATGGCCCGGGCGACCCCAATCTTGGGGTATGAGGGGCCTGGTCAGCAACTCCTGACGATCGGCGGTATCGACATGATCACCGACGGGTCCGACGCCCGATTCGGGCTTCTCGGGGCCCGGTTCGTCGGTGAGGAGACTCTCAACCGCTTTTATGTCCTGCACTGTATCGCCATTCCGCTGGCGGTCGCCTTGCTGCTGGCGATTCATTTCTGGCGGGTTCGGAAGGATGGCGGTATCAGCGGGCCGCTGTAACCGGCGGCAATCAAACCGGAGAAGATTACCTCACGCGGGTCGCATTCAATGCATTCAAACGGCTTTTTTCTCACCGATGTCGCTGGGTTCCTCGGAGGGTATTACACCTTTCTGGCAATCATGAACGGCGTCGCCGCTCTCATCCTCTGGCGTCGCCAACAGCGGAACGGCTGGGCACTAATCTGGTCGGTTTTTGCCGGTGCAATGATGATCCTGGCGAGCCTCGCGCTCTCCGGGTCGGCCACCATGGTGCCGGTTTTGCCGGAGTTTGTTCGTCTGCTGGTCAACCAACTCTCCGGCCCGGTGCTCTACACGCTTGGGACGACAGCATTTCTGGTTGTGCTGTTCGTTTTCCGGAAATTCTTTGTGCAGCCGATGGTGGCGTGGACGGTATTCAATCTGTCGCTCCTGCTGTTGGGGCTGTCGATGGCTGACGAGAATTTCGCCGCCATCGTCATGAAACCCGATAACGTCCCGATCGTCGGGCTGGTTTATCTGCTGGCATTCTTTACCTGGGTCGCTACGAAACAGGCTGTTGTCAATGACGAACGGATTCGGCAGGGCCTCCCGGTTGTGGAAAAGGTCAACGATGAGAAGGTGCTGGTCTGGCCAGACCTCGTCTACACCGAACTCATCTGCATGGTTGCGGTATCAGCGTTGCTACTGGTCTGGGCCATCTTTCTACCGGCTCCGCTGGAAGAGCCGGCTTCGAGTGTGAAGACGCCAAATCCGTCGAAGGCTCCCTGGTATTTCCTCGGTCTGCAGGAAATGCTGGTCTATTTCGATCCTTGGTACGCCGGTGTGGTCCTGCCCAGCCTGGTGGTCTTCGGCCTCATGGCAATGCCATATCTTGACTTCAACAAGCGGGGCAATGGCTATTATTCAATTGAAGAGCGGAAGTTCAGCTATCTGGTCTGGCAGTTTGGTTTCTTTGAGTTGTGGATCACCCTGATCATTCTGGGCACGTTCCTCCGGGGGCCGAACTGGAACTTCTTTGGACCGTTTGAGTTCTGGACGCCCTACAAGGTGGAGGTGCTCAATAACGTCGATCTGCCGCAGATGTTCTGGGTGCAGTGGCTGAGCCAACCCCTCCCCCGGGCTCCGCAAGATGCCGGGGCGCTGACGCAGATCGGTTACATCCTGATGCGTGAGGCGCCCGGTCTTTTGGTGATGGGGGCGTACCTGGTTCTGCTGCCACCGCTGCTTGCGATTTCCGTATTTCGTGGTTTTTACGCCAAAATGGGCTTCATACGTTACATGGTGATGGCCAACCTCATGCTGCTCATGCTCACCCTGCCGCTGAAGATGGTGCTGCGGTGGACGCTCAACCTGAGATACATCATCAGTATTCCGGAACTGTCGCTGAATTTTTGACGCTCCATCGCTTCTGGACCGAATTAACACTGCCCTCGACGAGTCTTTCCGATGCCTGCCACTGAACAGACCTGGCGCGACATGAAAATCCTCCACGTCGTTTTTGGCGTGGTGGCCCTGATCCTGCTTCTGGCTACCGTGGTCATGCTCACGGTGGACCACAACCGTCCCTGGAAAAAATACCAGCGGACGTTCCGGGCGCTCGAAACATGGTCTGCTGGAGCGCGATTTGATGCTGAGGACACGAGGGCATTCGCTGAAAAAACAGCGGAGCTTGAAATGGCCCTCGCAACAGTTCGCCGAGCTGACCTCGACCCAGAACTGGTTGGTGCGTTTCTCGCTGAGGCTGAGACTGTTCCGGAGGATGCTGAGGCGGTGGCGGCCGTCCGAGCGGACCTCGCCCAACTTCGCAGTGAGGCAGACGATGATCAGCGGTTTGTCCTGCGTGGTGACCTGCTGCAGCGGATACGCGACATTGTTGACAGGGCGGAGTTTCGTGAAAACCAGCGGTCAGGCGCGTTGAAGCTCCGCAAAGCCGAGTTGGATAAACGTCGGGCTGACTACGAACTGGCGATTGCGGACGAGGCGCCGGTGGAACGGCAGCAAGAACTGCTCAAGTTGGCTGATGCCAAACGGGCAGAGGTTGCTGAGGCAACCCTGGAGTTCCAAAAGTCCAACACGCATCGTAAGGCACTCGCTAAGACACTTGGTCAAATCACATCACCGGAGGATCTGGCGGCAAAGGACCTGGCCGATCATCGCCAGTCGCTTTCGTTGCTTCGCAAGGTCCTCACCGACCGGTCGCCCAATTTCGGCAAGACGGTGCTTGAGCTGCCGGTGCTGGACGCCTTTAACGGCCCCCTGCGTGTCGATCAGATTTGGCTGCCGAAGCTGACGCTCAACAATAATTTTCGAGACGTTGCCCGATTCGATCGCTGCACGACCTGCCATCAGGGGATGACTAAGTCGATACCAGGTCAGCCGACTGAACCGGCGTACCCGCAGGCCGGAGCTGTTGAGGTGGTGCTCGCGACACCCGGTGAGCCGCCAGACGGCGATCTGACCGAGGCTGAACAGCTGGAGTCACTCTACGGGTTCCAACTCGCCGAGCAGGGCCTATTCAATGCGAATGACCCCACAGTGAGTGTCGTTCTGCCTGAGTCACCGGCGGCGGTCGCTGGGCTGCAGAGTGGGGATGTCATCACGGCAATCGGCGGCGGCCGCGTTCCGGTCCGTGAGGTCGCTGTTGCCGGACTGGTTGAGAATGTCGCCTGGGGTTCACCGCTGCGATTGGAGCTTCGGCGGGGGGTGCCCCAGCCCTATTCGACGCATCCCCGGCTCGATCTGTTCGTGGGTGATTCCAGCCCGCATCCGATGAAGTCTTTCGGCTGCACGATCTGCCATCAGGGCCAGGGGAGTGCCACCAGTTTCAAGTGGTCATCCCATACACCGAATTCCCCCAAGCAGTCGCATGTCTGGCACGACGAATACGGCTGGTTTAACAACCATCACTGGATCTATCCGATGTTGCCGGAGCGGTTTGAGGAATCGAGCTGCCTGAAGTGCCATCACCAGGTAGTCGACCTCGAGCCGAGCCCACGATTTCCTGAGCCTCCGGCGCCGAAGCTGGTTGAGGGGTATCACCTGATTCGCCAGTACGGCTGTTACGGCTGCCACGAGATCAATGGCTGGTCCGGGCCTGACCAGCGGATCGGCCCCGATCTGCGGCTGGAATCCAACTTTCATGAGGTTGCCCAAGCCGTTTCGACGGATCCAGGGGTCCAAGAAATGGGCGGAACATTCCGCCAATGGGTGGACGATGTGATTGGAAGCCCGGATGGTTCGGACTCGCGAGTCCGGCTGTATGAGGCGATCCAGGCCGATGCCAACCGTGGTGACGAGGCCGTTCTGAGCGACCGCTCCCATGTGCTCGCCTCGCTGCTGAAAACCCCAGAGACGCCGGGCCAGTACCCCAAGGTAGGTCCAAGCCTGCGGCATGTTGCCAGCAAAGTTGGCTTTGACTGGCTCTATGCCTGGCTCCGGAATCCGATGGATTTCCGGCCAACGACCAAGATGCCGAGGTTTTTCGGGCTTTGGGAGCATCTTGAGGGCGCCGGCCTCGAAGAGTCAGAGCGTTACGAGCCTCTTGAAATCAGGTCAATGATCGCCTACCTGACCAGTAGCAGTAAGCCGTTTGAGTACATCCCGGCCTACGAGGGGATCACGGCGGAACCCGACGTGGAACGGGGCAGGAAGGTGGTGGAGGTGAGGGGGTGCCTTGCCTGTCACCAGCACGCCGATTTCCCGAAGGCCGAAAGCAATCACGGGCCTGATCTGTCTCGGATAGGTGCAAAGGCTGCGTCTCATCCCGACGGTAAACGCTGGCTCTACACCTGGCTGCGGAATCCGGCCGCCTACCATCCCCGAACGATCATGCCCAACGTGCTGCTTGAGCCGGTTACGCTTGCGGACGGCTCGGTCAGCGATCCGGCGGCAGACGCAACTGCCTACCTGATGCAGTCTACGGAGGGATGGTTGCCGGAGGATATCCCGGGATTGTCCATGACCGCTGAGGAGCGGACAGCGCTTGAGGAATTGACGCTGCTCTATCTCGAGAGTCGATTCCCCTCGGCAAAGGCCGCCACCGTTCTTCGGGACGGACTCCCCGGAGACGACCGTATCCTTGGTGACGAGGTGGTGTTTGTTGGTCTCGATCCCGCTGAGCGGGATGAGGTGCTGCTCAACTACGTCGGCAAGAAGACGATTGGAAAACTCGCCTGCTACTCGTGCCATGACATTCCTGGCTTTGAGGATGCCAAACCGGCCGGTGCCGCACTGGCCGACTGGGGACGCAAAGATCCTTCACGGATTGCGTTTGAACAGATCTCGCACTTCGTCATGCACCAACTGGCCCACGGAGAGGGGCATGGTGCGGCCGGTCACGGCGGCGGCCATGCCCGCCCCGATGGGGCAGAGCATGTCGATGGTGGTCATGCCGCCGAAGCGGCGGTGGATCCGTTGCTCAGCACTGATCTGGCCTACGCGGTCGACACGGATGCTGACCACGTCTCACCGGAAAGTGTCGATCCGGACACTGGATTCTTCCTCGAGAAAATCCTCGCCCATGAGCGGGAAGGATTCCTCTGGCAGAAGCTCCGGCAGCCTCGCAGCTACGACTACAAAAAGGCAGAAAACAAGTCGTACAACGAGCGGTACAGAATGCCACAGTTCCCGTTCAACGCAGAACAGCGGGAAGCGGTCATGACCTTTGTGCTGGGGTTGGTTGCCGAGCCTCCAGCGCCGGAGTTTGTCCACACGCCCGGGCCCAGGGAGCAGGCCCGGCTCGATGGGTTGGTGGTGTCGGAGCGATTCAACTGCGGCGGCTGCCACACGCTTGAGATGGACCGCTGGGATCTTGCCTATGAGCCTGACTCGATGGGCTTCCCGCCAGCATTTAACGATTATCCGTTCCTGCGGGGGCATTTCACTCCCCAGCAAATTGAGGCCTCACTTGAAACCGACATCACCGGGCGGAGGCATGCGACCTTGGTGGGCATGCCAATTCTCGACCCGGAAACGGGGATGCCCCAGTTGGTGGATGAGGACGGGATTCCGGTTGAGCCGGATGAGGAGGATGTTGTCTTCCATCGTCCATTAATGCTCTGGCAGGACACCCTGGTGGATGGCGAGCCGCGGCTGGTCGGCGGACCGAATATTTATGTGCCGGAGGCGGCAATCGAGGCTGGCACTCACTACCCGGCCAAGGGCGGTGACCTGGCTCGGCTTCTATTTCCGGTCGTGATTGAGGATGAACTGGAGATCAATCCGAATGTGAAGCCCAGCGACGCCTGGGGGTGGCTGCCTCCGCCGCTCGTGGGTGAGGGGAAAAAGGTGCAGTCAGCCTGGCTCCATAAGTTTTTGCTCAATCCCCAGACGATCCGCCCATCTGCGGTGCTGAGGATGCCGAAGTTCAACCTGCAATCGAAGCATGCTTCTGCACTTGTCAATTACTTTGCAGCAGTCGACGGGGCGGAGTATCCCTACGTTTACGATCCACGACTTGACGAAGCTTCGCTTTCCACAGCGGAAGCTGCCTACCCTGGCCATCTCGATGGAGCGATGAAGATCGTCACCAACAACAACTACTGTGTGAAGTGTCATCTGGTCGGTGACTATTCCCCACCGGGCAACCCGAAGGCGCTCGCTCCCCAATTAGGTGTTGTGTACGAGCGTCTTCGGCCCGACTACGTCCACGATTGGATCGCCAACCCGAAACGGTTCCTCCCGTACACGGGCATGCCGGTGAACATCCCGCACGACAAACCGGTGAGTCAGAAACTTTATGCCGGTGACAGCGAGCAGCAGGTGTCCGCCCTGACCGATCTGCTGATGCATTTTGATGAATTCGCGAAGCAGAAGTTCTCGCTGGAGGCCTACCTTCCGCCGGCCGCCCCGGCTGCCGAGAAAGCGGCGGCTGACAAGGAGGGGGGCGGTGATAAAGCGACTGACGCGTCGGCCGGAAAGGTGGCGGCAGATCGGGGCGGAGATGGGGATCGCAGCCCCCCTGACGCAGCCGCGGAAGACCGATCGGCGGTGCTGGTTCGTCCCACGGGCCGTCTTGCGAGCAAAAGTGCCTCGGCCTCGACCCTCGAAAATTGAGTTTGTGAAATCACGCCCGAGAGAAAGGAACACTTTATGTTGACCACCCTTCTTCACTTCGACCCCATCGGCCGGCGGTTGCGGTTGCCCGCTGGCGTTGCGCTGGCTGCAGTTCTGGTTGCAGGTTCACTGCCAGCGGCAGAGTGGGCCTCGCTCAAAGGCAGATTCGTCTATGACGGGGCGGCGCCCGAGCCGACGGCCATCACTGCAGACAAAGATGTTGCCGTCTGTGGCAAGCACAAACTTGTCAATGAAGAGTTGCTGGTGTCGGCTGACAAGGGGCTTGCCAATGTCGTCATCTTTGTGCGGTCGAAAAAGGTGAAGGTGCACCCCGATCTTGAGGATGGTTCGAAAGCCGAGGCAATGCTGCTTGACAACAAGGATTGCCGATTCGAGCCGCACATTGGTTTCGTCCAGACGGGCCAGACACTGACGATCAAGAACTCTGATCCCGTGGGGCACAACAGTAATATCGCCACCATGAAGAACGCCCCGAGCAACAGCTTGATTCCAAGCGATGGTCAGACGGACGTCACATTTGGTCGCGACGAGGCAATTCCCGCATCGGTCACCTGCAACATCCATCCCTGGATGAAGGCCTACCTAGTGATCCGGCCGAACCCTTATGGGGCGGTTACTGCCGCTGATGGCAGTTTCGAGATTGAAAACCTGCCCGTTGGTGAGGAACTTGAATTTCAACTCTGGCACGAAAAGGGGGGCTACCTCGACGAGTTCACGCTCGACGGTAAGAAGACGAAGGCGAAGCGGGGTCGGATCGATCTTACGGTGAAAGCCGATGGAACCGATCTTGGTGATATTGTGATTTCTCCGAAGGTCTTCAAGTGATGCGACCGCGGAATTCGAGAACGGAAGTACTTCGGATGATGACTCGCACCCTACTGATTTTCAGCCAACGCCTTTCCGTTGCACCGCGGCCTCGATGGGTCGGTTGCCTCGGCCTTGCGGGCAGTGTTGTCGTCGGGCTCGCTGCCGCGGGCTGTGGCAGTGCCGTTGTCTCCGGGCCGAGCCCGGATTTTGAAGTTGCCCGGGCCCTCCGGGATAAATTGGGGGCCTCGACGAGCGAGACCGAAACTGCCGACACTGCTCCGCAGGGGATCGGTTGGGCGACGCTGAAAGGACGGTTCGTGTTTTCCGGCAGTCCGGGTGCAGCCATCGCGTTGGTTGTCGACAAGGATACGCAGGTCTGCTCCAAGGATGGGATGAAACTCTACGACCGCAGCCTCCTCGTTGACGAATCGACGAAGGGGCTTGCCAATGTCGTGCTGTTTCTGCGGAATTCGAGCCGCGTCAAGAGCGAGGTTCCGACTGAATCGCTGCTCTTGGATCAGGAAAACTGCGAGTTTCTTGCACCGGTGTTCGCCGGCCGGGTCGGTCAGCCGATCGACGTGAAGAACAGCGACCCTATCGGCCACAACACCAACATTGCGGGCACGAGTTTCAATCAGCTGATACCGGCGGGCGAATCGACGATTTTCACCCCGGCTCGGGAGACCGGTTTGCCGGTGACGGTGACCTGTAACATCCATCCGTGGATGAAGGCGTATGCTGTCTTTCGTGAGGATGGGTATGTCGCTGTTTCAGCGGCGGATGGCAGTTTCACCATTCCCGATCTTCCCGCCGGTGAGCCGCTTGAATTCCAGGTCTGGCATGAGCGATCGACCGGGCGGAGCGGGGCGGTCAGCCTCGAACAGCCCGACCTCAAGTGGAATGCCAAGGGACGGTTCAAAATCGAGTTGAAAGCGGACGAAGTGAGGGATTTGGGCACGTTGGAGGTGCCAGCCGACGCGATCAAGGGCTGACGCACGGGGACAACTCCTCTCCTTGCCTCGATTCGCCTGCGCTATCATGGAGATGTTGGTTTCAATGTTCGAGAGGGAGTACGTGACCGTGACGAATTTCGCCGCACAGGCTGGCATGATGACGCTGCCCGGTGACCTGAGCGAACCACTTGCAATGGGGTGTCGTCGGGTGAGAGATCGCCGGGGACATGTCTGCTGGCTCGGAATGGCCGCGGCCTTGCTGATCCCACTGGTAGGTGCCGGCTGTGGGCAGACCGCAGCGGCGTCCTACCGGCTCAACTTGGTGGAATCTGCGAAGCAGCGGCTCAGGCCCGAGCAGGAGCAGCAGGTTGCGACTATTTTGGCTGCTCTTTTCGGCACTCCCGATGAGCCCGTGGCGTTGGCTGAGTGCGGGCTTGATGAGTCGAAACTCAAACTCGCGGCCGGCCCAGTTCGGAGCGATATTGTCGGCAGAAAAAACGGACTCTATCGCGAGCATTGTGCGCACTGTCACGGGGTGACTGGAGATGGGATGGGTCCGACCGCGGCCTTTTTGAACCCCTACCCGCGGGATTATCGTCCAGGTGTTTTCAAATTCAAAAGTACGGAGCGGGCTGATAAGCCGACCCACGCTGATCTCGTGATGGTGCTGCGAAACGGTCTGGCTGGAAGTTCGATGCCGTCGTTCGCACTTTTGAGTGATGCCAAAATCGATGCCCTGGCTGAATACGTCAAGTACCTGAGTATTCGGGGCGAGGTCGAGCTTGCCCTGATGCGAGCATTTTTTGAGCTCGATGACGAGGACCAGGGCAGGCTTCCAGATGATCGTGAGTTTTTGATCGATGAGATTCTGTTGCCGGTGGTCGAGTCGTGGCAGGCGGCAGAAGAGGCCCTGATTGACGTTCCTGAGATGCCAACCGATATCGATCTGGCGGACTCCATCGCCAAGGGCAGGGAACTGTACCACGGCAACAAGGCCAACTGCGTGAAGTGCCATGGGGTGACTGCGTTGGGGGATGGGCAGGTAAACGACTACGACGATTGGAACAAGGTGGTGGTGCAAGCTCACACTACGGTGCAAGGCGGGCTTGAACGGGCCGGGGAAACCTCGACCTGGGAGATGGATGCCGACGAGGTCGCCGAGCATCGGGCCGAACTGGCATGGCTCGACCGCTACGAGAGCGTGCTTGGCGGAAATGCGTTGCCCCCGCGGACAATCCGGCCACGGAACCTGCGGCAGGGCATCTACCGGGGAGGAATGCGGCCACTCGACCTCTATTACCGCATCCATGCCGGCATCAACGGTGCTCCGATGCCAGCCGCCAAGGGAACTGTTCCCCCGGAGGATATCTGGCACATCGTCAACTACATCCGCTCGCTGCCATACGACTTTAATGGGACGCTGGGTGCCGATAAGCCGATGGTGGCACGCGATCGGCTCTGACCGTGGCCGCCGGTACGGTCGGTTAGGCAGCGGCTGGGAAACGTAAGAAAAAGAATTCAAGAGAGTTCGGAGATTCAGTCATGAAACGCCTTGTCGCCATCTTCTGGAGCCTCCTGTTCCTCTCGGTTCCGGTTCTCGGGGTCGCCACTTTCATTGTTGGTCCGGCCTATGACATCTGGCTGCCCAGAGACGTCTCTGAGCATGGTGCCGCAGTCGACAGCCTCTTTTATTTCATTCTCGCTCTCACCGGAGTGGTCTTCATTGTCACCGAAGTCGTGCTGTTCTGGTTTATCTGGAAATACGACGAAACCAGGGCAACGGGGCCGGTTCGATACGTCCACGGTAGCCACACGCTGGAGGTTGTCTGGACGATCATTCCTGCGGCGGTGCTGTTGTTCCTGGCGATCTACCAGATGAATACCTGGGCGGACGTCAAAATGCGGCGGCCCAACATGGCGCCAACGGTTGAAGTCATCGGGCGTCAATTCGAGTGGCGACTGCGGTATCCCGGACGAGACGGCATGTTGGGCACGCCGGATGACCTGCATCTCGTGAACGACCTCCATCTCCCGATTGATGAGGACGTATTGATCCAGCTCAAGAGCATGGACGTTCTGCACAGTTTCTTTTTGCCCAACGTCCGGATCAAGCAGGATGCCGTGCCTGGCATGAAGATTCCGGTCTGGTTCAAGGCCCGGGAGGAGGGGGTGTTTGACATCGTCTGCGCCGAACTCTGTGGCTGGGGTCATTATAAAATGAAGGGGCGTGTGACCTTTGTGACCCGTGCAGCGTTCGACAACTGGCTGGAACGCAAGTATGCCGAGCAGGAGGCGACTCAGCCCGATCAGCCTGTCGGACTGGCGGCAGTTGGAGTTCCGCAGACATTTCAGTTGGTGACGAATTGATCGACATCGAAGCCAGCCAAGGTGCTGCCTTCATCAGCAAACATTTTTCAACCAGACAAACCATGTGGACCAGCCGGCCCACCTATCTCCGTGAGGTATCCCATGAGCACCGTTGAATCGACGCCTCCGGGCGTGCAAAAGTCACCGCAGACAACTGTCGCCCCCAGCCATGGTGGCTCCGTTTCCACGGCGGGTCGGCTCAGCACCTTCCTGTCGACTTATGTGTTCTCCAAGGATCACAAGGTTATCGGCCTGCAATTCCTCTTCTCCACCCTGCTCTGGTTTCTGGTGGGGGGGCTGCTGGCCCTCGCTGTCCGTTGGCAGGTTGCCTGGCCATGGTCCGATGTGCCGGTCCTCGGCAAGCTGTTTGCGCAACAGGGGGGGCAGATGGCGCCGGAGTTCTACACCATGCTCTTCACCATGCATGCCACGGTGATGATCTTTCTGGTGATCATCCCGATTCTGGCCGGTGCGTTTGGGAACTTTCTGATTCCGTTGATGATCGGTGCTGACGACATGGCGTTTCCGACGCTGAACATGCTGAGCTATTGGTTCATGTGGCCCGCCTTCATTGCCTTCAGTGCGAGCTTCTTTGTGGAGGGTGGGGCTGCGTCGAGCGGCTGGACGAGTTATCCGACGCTGGCGACCAACGTGAATTCCGCTCCGGGGAGTGGCTGGGGGCAGACGCTCTGGCTCATCGGGCTGACATTTGTCGGTGTTTCCTCAATGCTCGGTAGCGTCAACTACATGACGACGATCATTCTGATGCGGGCACCGGGAATGACGATGTTTCGGCTTCCGATGACGATCTGGGCAATGTTCATCACCGCAGTCCTGCAGGCATTCGCCCTGCCGGTGCTGACTGCCGCCGGATTCATGCAACTGGCCGACCGGACGATTGGCACCGGCTTTTTCACGCCGGAGGGAAATATCGTCAACAACGCTGTGGCCGGCGCTGGTGGTGGCCAGCCGCTGCTCTGGCAGCATCTTTTCTGGTTTTACAGCCATCCGGCCGTCTACATCATGATCCTGCCGGCGATGGGAATGGTTTCTGATATCTTGACCACCTTTGCCCGGAAACCGCTCTTCGGCTACCGGCCGATGGTCTATTCGGTGGCCGGGATCGCAGGGCTTGGGTTCATAGTCTGGGGCCACCACATGTTCATGTCAGGCATGAACCCGGCTCTGGGCATCACATTCATGGTCTCGACCATGATGATCGCCCTTCCCAGTGCTGTGAAAACGTTCAACTGGCTCGGGACCATTTGGGGTGGCCGGATTCAGTTGACAACTTCGATGCTCTTTGCGTTGTCGTTTGTCTCGATGTTCATCATCGGTGGGCTTTCCGGCATCTTCATGGCGGCAACCCCTGTCGATATTTTCATTCACGACACCTATTTCATTGTTGCCCATTTCCATTACGTGCTGTTTGCCGGCACGGCGATGGGGGTCTGGGCCGCGATCTATTTCTGGTTCCCGAAGATGTTCGGCCGGACGATGAACGAATTCTGGGGCAAGGCGCACTTCTTCCTCACCTTCATCTTTCTTAACGGCACGTTCTTCACCATGCACATCCTGGGTGCAGTCGGGTTCCCTCGGCGGTTGGCTGATGCCTACCACTATGAGACGTTCCATCACCTCCAACCGTTGAATGCTTTCATGACGTACTGTGCGATCGGCATGGTGGCCACCCAGATTATTTTTGCGGTGAATTTCTTCTGGAGCATGTTTTACGGGCCGGTGGCAGGCCGCAATCCGTGGAACTCCAACACGCTTGAGTGGACGGCGCCGAGCCCTCCGGGCCACGGCAACTTTGATTTCCAGCCGGTCGTTTACCGTGGTCCGTACGAATACTCGGTGCCCGGGGTGGAGGGTGATCACCTGATGCAGACCGATCCGCCGAATCAGGTGGCTTCCGCCGCAGCCGCCGCTGCCCACTGAGCGATTTCCCCGCCCCGTCGAGCTCCCTTCCCGTGACCACTGAAGCCGCCAAAGCCTCCTTGATGCCAGTAAGTCTCCGGACCTCGGTCTATCCCGTGGCCTGCTGCCTCGTAGCGGCGACCGGTGTCCTGCTGGCGTTCGGGGCGCTCGTGACGACCTACGAGGCGGCGATGGCGGTGCCGGATTGGCCGGCAACCTATGGACACAACATGTTCCTCTATCCCTGGGCTGATTGGTTCTTCGGCCCCTGGGATCTTTTCTTGGAGCATGGTCACCGCATGCTTGGGGCCGCTGTCGGCCTGATCACCCTCGTAGTGGCTGGGCTGGTCTGGTACTCGCGGCAGCCGGCTGCCGTCCGGGCCCTGGCAGTCGCGGCAGTTTTGTTGGTGGTGGTTCAGGGCGTGTTGGGGGGCCTGCGGGTGTTGCTCGATGACAAAACGATCGCGAAGGTCCACGCCTGCACCGGACCATTATTCTTTGCAGTTGCCGTCGCGATTGCGACGCTGACGTCTCCCTGGCTGCGGCCGGCGGCGGAGCGGGAGCCGGTCTCCGGCCGGGCAGCTTCACTATCCCTTGGTGGCTGGCTCGCCAGTGGCTTGTTGGTGGCCGCCTACGTGCAACTGGTTGCCGGGGCGCAGCTGCGGCACCTTGACGCCACCGTGAGCTATGGCGGCTTCCGTTGGCTGGTGTTTCTGCATCTTGCCGGTGCGGCGGTAGTGGCCGGACTGAGCCTGGCGGTTGCCGGCGAGGCGTTCGGACTTTTCTCCCGCGGCCGCCGAGATGCCGGAGGACGGCGGACTGAGCGAAGGTGGTCGCTGGCGGTGGTGGGACTGGTGGGCTGTCAGGTTGTGCTGGGCTGTGCTGCCTGGGTGGTGAGTTGGGGGATGCCCTTGGGATTGCTCCCTGATTCGATCGTTGCCGCGTTTCCCGAACCGACCGGTGTCACCGTTGCCCGTAGCGGGTTTTCGGCTGTGGTTGTCACAGGCCATGTGTTACTGGGCATGTTCATCCTGGCGACCAGCGTCGTGTTGGCAATCATCTCTGGTGGACTTCCCCGGCCTGCGGTAATCCCGCTGGTCGCGGGTCGGAGGGCCTGGGTATGAATCGGCTGGCCACCACAACGACACCTCTGCTCGGGACAGGGTTTTCTGGCGGGGCCGTCGAGTCGGCTGCGGCAAATCCGGCCCGATCGGTGCTTGCTGAACTCTCGGCGCTGGTTCGCCCGCGGATCGCACTGATGGTGTTGGTAACTGTGTTTGCCGCGATGTGGCTCACCGCAGCTCCGGGGACACTGGCCTGGCTGCCTGTTTCGGCGGTGCTGCTGGGCACTGGACTGGTTGCCGCAAGCTCGAGCATTGCCAACCAGATCTTGGAACGAAACACCGACCGCCTGATGCCGCGAACAGCCAATCGCCCATTGGCCACCGGGCGTCTGTCGCCGCTGCAGGGCTGGTTGCTCACAGCGGCCAGCCTCGTGGCGGGCATGTTTATCGTCGGCTGGGCTGGCGGCCTGGCTGCGGCGGCTGTCGCCGCGGCAACGTGGCTGATCTATGTCGTGGCCTACACGCCGCTGAAGCGAATCACACCGCTCAATACCGCAGTCGGTGCAGTCGCCGGCGGCCTGCCGGTTGGAATCGGTTGGTTGGCGGCTGATGGTCCGGGGCGATTGCTGGCAGGCGACGCTGCCGGGGCCCTCGCGGCAGCTGCCCTCGGTACGGTGCTCTATCTCTGGCAGTTCCCCCACTTCATGGCGATCGCCTGGCTCTACCGCCGGCAGTACGCTGACGCCGGGCTCCGGATGCTGACGGTTGCCGATCCGACCGGCCTGCGGGCGGGCGGCCAGTCGCTGGCGGCGGCCCTGGCGTTGGTGCCGGTCAGCCTGGTGCTGGCGGTCCCCTCTGGCAGTATTCGACTGTTTCTGACGGCCGGGGTGGCGGCAATTGTTTATGCTGTCGGGGCGATCTGGTTTGCGGTCCATCGCGACGATCGATCGGCCAGACTCCTGCTGCTGACGTCGCTTGCGGTGCTATTGGTCTTGATGACCGCAGCGATCGCCTTTGGCGGTCCCGTTGTTCAGTAAATCGTTCCGTCGATCGTTTTTTTACAGCTCGAAACGCTGCCCCCCGATTCCTCCGCGATTTTTTTATGGATGCCTCTGCCGCCTCACTCGGTCATGACTCTCATGGTCATCACGGCCCGGTGCTGCAGTACCAGCCCGGCCTGCCGCTTACCCGTGGCAAACTGATCATGTGGCTGTTTCTGTCGACTGAGATCATGTTCTTTGCCGCACTTCTGGGAAGCTACGTGGTCCTCCGATTTGGAGCCGCTGTCTGGCCCAAGCCCCACCATGTGCACCTCAGCGAACCGATCGGTGCATTCAATACTTTTGTGCTGATCTGCTCCAGCGTCACCGTCGTGCTGGCGCTTGAAGCGGCCCGGGCCAACAAGCGTTCGCTGGCTAAAATCTGGATGCTAACGACGTTGGTGCTGGGGGCGTTTTTTCTCGGTATCAAGGCCTACGAGTACTCAGCAAAATTCAGCCACGGTATCTACCCGGCGGCACCGCGAGGGCTGATTTATGAGCGGCCCGACCTCTACTACGGATCGGCCGTGCGGGCGCGGCTGGGCGAACCCGCCATCATCGATCGAATGAAGGAGTTGGATGCTCGACCCGAGACGGAACTGACATCTGACGAGGTGAACGGGCGGCGGCGGCTCCAGCAAGTTCGCGAGATGGCAATGTCTGCCGACCAGCAGGCCTTTGATCTGGCAGTGATCGCCGATCAGGTGATGCCGCTGCCAGATGATGCCGCGGGTGGGCATGGCCATGGCGGCGGACTCAATGAGACCTTTCCTTGGCTGCAGCTGCCGATCGTGATTCCCGGAGGCAACATGTGGGCCAGCACTTATTTTTTGCTCACCGGCTTCCATGCCATCCACGTGATCGTCGGGCTGATTGTCTTTGGCATTCTGCTGCTGTACGAACTCGGTCCGAAGCACGCCGGGATGATCGAGAACGCTGGCCTCTACTGGCACTTTGTTGATCTTGTCTGGATATTTTTGTTTCCCCTGCTGTACCTGTTTTGATTGATGCTGATCCGGTTTCTGTCCTGCCGACCGATTGCGAGACCCTACCATGCCGACATCGCCACTCGATGATTCAGCGGCCGCTCATGGCCCAATTACCGCGCCGGGACATCTTGCCGAAGCCGCGGTGGCTGACGGCGATGCGGCGGCCGTGCAACCGGCCGGTCATGGCGAGGAGAGCCACGGCAGCCTCGCGCAGTATCTGGCTGTCTTCGCCGCCCTCTGCTTCCTGACCACAATGTCTTTTTTTACCTACTCTTCCTACTGGCCCTGGCGGGATGAGCCTCAGGTGGGCTGGGCGTTCATGATGGCGGTTTCCTGCACCAAGGCACTGCTTGTGGTGCTCTTTTTCATGCATGTGCTTTGGGAAGCGAACTGGAAATATGTGCTCACCATTCCGGCGGCGATGATGGCCATTTTTTTGGCGGTCATGCTGATTCCCGACATCGGGCTGCGGAACCGGATGGTGGCTCAGGAGCGGGCGTTGCACATGGCCAGGCCGGCCGATGTTTCGCTGCTTGAGCGGGCTGCCAAGGCAGCCAACGAGGGGCCGCATCATGCGGATGACCATGACCACTGAGCGGCCGCGTCCGGTTTTCGGCGGGAGTCGGGGCCTGGCGAAGATCGTGATCGTTGCCTTGCTCTCGGCAGTGGTCGGCTGTGGTGCTGAGCAGCCGCTTACGGCCACGCCCGATCGCTCGGCTCAACCGGTGGCATCGTCTGGGCAGGTGCCTCCCGGGGCGGTTGCCGACAGGTTTGAACTGACCGACCAGCAGGGTGAGCCGTTTGACTCTGCCTCACTGGCTGGCAAGGTCTGGATGGGAAGCGTCTTCTTTTCGAACTGCCCTGGTCCCTGCTTCCGTGAGAATCAGGCGATAGCCGACATCCTCCGGGAGATCGATGATCCCGAATTTGTGGCGGTCAGCCTGACGTGCGATCCCGACAACGATACGCCGGAGGTACTTGAGCATTACGCGGCCCGGTTCGAGGCCGACCCCGAGCACTGGAAGTTTCTGACGGGTGACATGAAGGAGATCAAGCGGGTGGGAATGGAGACATTCAAACTGCCGGTTGAGGTCGGCGTGCACTCCGAACGCGGTGTTGTCTTTGACCGCCAGGGACGGATGCGGGGCAGCTATCACCTGCTGCAGGAAGACCGCGTGCAGCGGCTCAAGAAACTGATTCGTGATGTGCTGGCTGAGGAATCGCCGTGACCCCAATCGCACTGCTGCTCGCGATTCATCCGCTGGCGACCCTCAATGCGGTGCTCAATACGGTCGCCACTGTGTTGTTGGCGGCCGGCTGGATTTTCATTGCCCGGGGGAACTGGCGGGCCCACCGGGCCGCGATGGTGGCCGCATTTGTGGTCTCGGCCTGCTTTCTCGTGTCGTACCTCACCTATCACTATCTGGTTGGGCATGTCAGCTTTGCGGGGCAGGGCACGGTTCGCCTGGTCTATCTGGGCATCTTGCTGACCCATATCGTCCTCGCGGTGGCCGTGCCGGTGCTGGCGATCGCGATGTTTGTGCTGGCCTGGCGCGGGAAATGGGTGCAGCACCGGCTTCTTGGGCGGATTACACTGCCGATCTGGCTCTACGTTTCGGTAACGGGGGTGGTCATCTATCTGATGGTCTACCACCTCTATCCAGCCCCGCCGGAGGCCCTCGCGGGAGGGCTGGTGGGTATAATTGAGGTATGAAGCTTCATTCCATCATCGCCGTCGCCACAATCTGCCTGCTTGTTCTGCTGGCCGGCGTGGCTGAGGCCTGCCCGACCTGCAAGGACGGGCTGGCGGCTGCCGACTCGCAGGGGGCGAACCTTGCCCGCGGCTACTTCTACAGCATCCTGTTGATGCTGGCGATGCCCTTTACGCTGGCTGGATCGTTCGGGCTTTATGTCTGGCGGGAATTTCGTCGGCAGCAGCGGGCCGCTTCAACTGATCTTTCTCCGCCCGAAGTTGGTCAAGCTGAATTCGGCCCAGGTCACCTCGGGATGAACCCAGGCTTGCGTCAGAGTTCGCCGTGAGCCCCGCGGCCTGGAGTCGTGGCCGTCCGGCGGCCGTAGCTACGGCCGCCGACCATTCCACCAGGTCCGGTTCCAGAAAACGGCAGATTTTTTGTCGTTCGCTGCCGTCGGTTTGGTGCTGCCAGGGTTGGGCTTTCGCCATCGTGATGCTGCTGGGCTGCGGGGCAGTCGCCAAGGCGGACGAGCGATCACTGGAGGAATACCTTTCTTCTTGGCAGCTTGCCGCGGCTGCCCGGGAAGAAGTCTTCGAGGTCACTCAATGGGCCAGTCCCACCGAGCCTCCGCTCCCCACCCTGCGGCTTTTGGTGCGGCTGCTCGATCGACTGCAGGGGGCACCGCGTGACTGGCAGCAGGCCTGGCAGGATGACGCAGTGCCTTTTCCTCAGGCGGATCTGGCGGAGTGCCTGAGCGGGAGTCGGCCCGTGCGGCTGAGCGGGCGGGCCGTCGAGATCCGGCCGCTGCCATTGCCGGGTGAACTGGCGGTGATCGCCGGTCGTGATGCCCTCAGCCTGGTTCGCCTTGAGCAGGCCGATGGGCTGGACGTCTGGCTGGTGGTGTCCGAGCCGCCGACCGACTGGCCTGTCGCGGGGCGGTTCGATGAAAGGGCAGCGAGTGAGGCCCTGCTGGTTTCGCTCCCCGGAGCCGTGGGGCAGGGGGGGCCGCCGCTGCTGGCCGTGTCGCTGCGGCTCTCTTGGTGGCCCGACACGCCGCTGGCCGCGGCGGGCATGGACTATGGGCTCTTCACCGGCGTCGTTGATGGGCGTCCGCTTGCAGCGTCGGAGGCAGAGGCCTTCTACCACTGTCTGGCAGCCGGGAGGATACTGGCCGCCACGGCCGAGATGCAGCCCCTGCCGCCAGCCGAACTGGCGCCGTTGCTCAACCCGACCGCAGATTGGTTTGCGTCCCACCGGGGCGAAGCGTTGGTGCTGGAGGGGACGGCGCGGCGGATTACCAGGATTCCGGTCGCGTCCGATCGCTGGCGGACGCTGATCGGCCAGGACCACTACTGGGAAATCTTTCTGTTCGTCTCGACACCGTTAATCGAGATCGGTGGAAAAAAACAGGAGTCCTATCCGATCGTCTGCTGCTCCCTCGATCTGCCGCCGGAGCTTCCCACGGGTGACCGGGTCACCGAGCGACTGCGGCTGGCAGGGTTCGCCTTCAAACGGTACCGCTACGAGACACGGCAGCCACTGGGCCCGGTTGCGGCAACTGCCGCGGTCCGTGAGTCACCGTTGTTGCTTGGCGGTTGCCCGCTCTGGCTGCCGGCGGCACGGCCGCCCCAGCTGCCGGGGTGGATGCAGTGGCTGCCGGCCATCCTGGCCGCAGCCGTTGGCGGGCTGCTGTTGCGGCTATTTCTTCGTCGAGGCCGCCGGCCACCGGCCGAATCACTGCCGGACCGCATCGAGTTGCCGCTCACGGAGGCCGCTGCACGGGCGGCTGGGGCGAATCAAGACCCCGAAATTGGCCAGCATCCCTCAGGTTTTTCGGAGCCGGATCGGTTTCCACCCGCTCCCGTGTCTACTTGGCCAAGGAACTGAGCGTCAGCGTTGGGGGCATCGCGGCAATCCTGCACGGCGGGCATGGTGACACCATGACGCCGATTCCCAGCTGCATCCGTGCGGCCCGCGGTGACAAGGTGTACGGCGTGGGCGGCTCCCTTGTCGGCGTGCTGGTGATCCTCGGCGGTAGTGGGGGTGGAGCGCGTGATCGAGCTTTTCCTCCTGCCCGATGAAAAGCCCGCTTTCGACAAGAGTGTCGATGGCGTGTGGGAACTGGTCGCCGCCATCGGGCGGCTGACTGGCTAACCGGCCAGGTCGCCATCAGGCTGCCCGCCTTGCGCTGTTTCACCAGCATATGGTGGCCACTGGGCGGCCCTGATCCTGCCATTGTCTGCCAGCCGGCACTCCGCTAGAACCCGCCCCGCGTCCGCCCATGGAGGCGACCGCGTGGCCGATCATGCAGAGGAGCCGACGATGAAGCAGAGTCTCGCAAAATTCGACGAACGGCCCATGGTCGCCGGCCGGATCGGGCCGGCCCGAAGGCAGGCTTCCGCCGCCCGGCAGCCGGCAGCCAGCCAGACTGCCGCTGCCGCGGGAGAAGACCAGGTCTTTCTGCCGCTCGGGTACGAACCTGGCTATGACTACCCACTGCTGGTCTGGCTGCCCGACAGCCGTGACGATCGCTTCGATCTCGGCCGGACGATGTCTCGGTTGAGCCTGCGCAATTATCTGGCCGTCCGGGCCGGCGGGATGACCCCAGAGGCCTGCTGGTCTGCCATTGAGCGAATGGCCGACCGCTACAGCGTCCACCAGCGGCGGATTTATCTTGTCGGCGGCGGTGATGGTGGGGCAGCCGCCTTCCGGGTCGCCTGCCGAGAACCCGCGGCGTTTGCCGGAGTTGCCTCGATCGCCGGCCGCTTCCCTCTCGATGAAGGCCTCTTCGGCCGACTCGCCGAGGTTCGCAGCCTGCCGATGCTGCTCTGCTGCACGGCGAAGCCAGCCGGTGAGGCAGCGCCGACCACAGTCGATATCGACCGCACCCTCCGGCTGTTTCATGCAGCCGGTGGCCAGCTTGGCCTGCGGATCTATCCTGCGGCGGCCGATTCCCGGCGGTGCCTGTCCCGAAGCCGGGCGGTGCTACGGGATATCGATCACTGGGTGATGGATGCCGTCAGCCGTGGTTCCCTGGCACTGGCTGCCGCCGGTGTCTGACTTCTCCCTCCCCAGCCGGAACCCACGGTCGGGTGCCGGCGTCCACGATGCCGTCGAGGTCTTCATGCGACAGATCATTCCCACCCCCGCCGCCCGCCGTTCGGCTGAGGCCATGACGCTCAAATCACTTGTTGGGTCTGTCATTGATGATCTCCAGAGGGAGTCGGCTGATAGTGGTCGGCCCCTGCCGCAGTTGTCGGTCGACGTCGCCGCCGACCATCGGCTGCCGGCGGATGTCGCCGCCCTGCGGACGTTGCTGGAACGGGGGATCCGTGAAGCTGTTCGGGCGACCGCCGCCAGTGCGACGATGGCTCGGACAGCCGAAGTTGTCGTCACCAGTGTTCAGTACCCCGATCGTCTTGAACTCGAAATTGCCGACAGTGGTCCCGCCCGGGCCGAGCGGGAGGCTAACGGCGAGTTGTTGAGCGGCAGCCTGCAGATGGCCGCAGCGCAACCGTTGCTCGACCGGCTTGCCGCCGCGGTGCGGCTGGATGACTGTCCTGAAGGGGGCGTTGCCCTGACCCTGTCGATTCCGCTGGCAGCCACGAGACGAGCGGCTGCCTGAGACAGGATCTTCATGCACGTTTCCTTTTTTTTCTGCGGAGGCCCGTGATGGACCCAGACCTCGCCGCCCACGCCGGCCGCCGGTCCGGGCCGACTCCCGTTCAGGTTGTCGCTGCGGGCCTTGTGCTAGTGGCCATTGGGGTGGCGGTCTGGGTGCTCCCGGAACGTCCAGCCGTGACAGTCGAGGAGGTTGAACTGTTGGCCGGAACCGTCCTCGGACCAGCCGACCTCGCGCTGATGGAGGCGGTCTTCGACCGGGCGGAGCTCTCCGGCCACCGGGTCGATGGTGGGCGGCTTTACGTCGGACGCGGACGGCACAGCAGCTACCTACGAGCCCTCGTTGATGCCGGTGCCCTGCCACCCGAGTTTGGCGGCAGCCTGCGGCGTGCCGTCGAGAATGACAGCCCGTGGCGAAGTCAGGCGAGCCAGGCGGAGCGGTTGCGAATTGCCACCCAGGAAGAGCTCTCACTGGTGATTCGCACCATGCCCGGTATCGAGCAGGCAGCCGTGCTCTACGACCTGGAATCGGGTCGCCAGTTGTTTCGCGAGAGCCGTGAGGCCATCCAGACGGCCAGCGTGAGTGTGCGGACGGAACCGGGAGCCACGCTCGATCCTCACCGGGTCCAGGCAATCCGGGTGCTGGTGGCCTCTTCGATCGCGGGGCTCCGGGCCGAGCGGGTGGCGGTCACCGATCTCCGCAGCGGTCAGGTCTATGACGGTCCGCTGATCTCTGACACTGAACTGGTTGCAAGCGATCCTGAGCGGGCCCGGGCGGTTGCCTACGAACGGCATGTGACCGCCAAGATTCGTCAGGCGCTCTCATTCATTCCCAACGTGGTGGTTGAGGTCAATGCATCGCCCGGACTGGTGACACCGGCAGCCCAAGCCGAACGATCATTGCCGCGCCGGCCAGCTCGGGCCGCGGCCAATGCGCCGGCTGCTGTTTCGGTTGCAGCCGATCTTGCCAGTCGGCCGCCAGAGGAGCAGCGAACGGTGCAGGTGTCGATTGCGATTCCGGAAGGCTATTTGGTCCGGGTCCGTGAAAAGGTCCAGGCGGTCGCTCCGACGGCCACTGACCGGCCCACCGACGAACTTGACCGGCTGGAGCAACTGGTCGCCGCTCTGGTGCCGGTCAGTCACCCCTGGGTTCAGGCCCGGGTCACCGTCACCCGCTATCCCGGGCAGCTGGCCGCAGCAGTGCTGCCCGTCGAGCCCCTGCAGCCTGCCGATCCGGTTGTCGAGGAGCCGACGGCCGTGGCGGCAGTGGGCGAATCGGTCACCGCTCAGCAGCCTGCCTCTTTGGTCAAGCCGATTGACAAGATGCTTGCCGGGTTGGCCCTGTCAGGCGAACGGTCGATCGTGCTGGTAGCCAGCCTCGGGCTGGCCTTGCTCGGCGGCCTCGTGCTACTGCTGGGAGGATCGAAAAAGCAGCTGGAACAACCGGCCTCCGGTGGCCGGCGGGACGCAATCGACTGGTCAACGCTCCGGCGACCAGGTTCGCTCGACACCCATCAGGAGGTTGCATGATTGCCGCTGGCTATCCCCTGCAACACCGCCGGTATGAGCCGTCGCCGGCCCGACCAGTGGGCTGCGGTCTGGGCCGGCTCTGGCTGTCCGTGCTCGTCGGTGGCCTGGGCTGGCTTGGACCGGTCCTGGTGCTTGCTGCCGAGCCGGCTGCCGCTGGGGCGGGGAATCAAGCGGCCAGTGCCCGGCCCGCGAGCATTCCGCTTGAGCTTGAGCAGCCGGCTGAGCCAGTCGGACCGGCTGACCGGCAGGACGGGGCGACCGGACTGAGTGAGCTGCCCTTCGACTGGCAGGCCTGGGCGGTTGTGCTGCTGGCAATCGCCGGGATTCTCGGCCTGCGATTCGTCGGCCGCCAGAAGACCCAGCCGCTGCCAGCCGATGTGTTCGAGTTACTCGGTGAATCGACGCTGGTCGGCCAGCCGGTGCGGATAGTTCGGTTCGGCCCGAAAACCCTGCTGGTCACCACCGGCAGCGGAGGTCCGCGGACGCTGGCAGAGCTTGATGACCCACTGGCGACTGAATGGATTGCCGCGGCCTGCCGCGGTGATCGCACCCTGCGGGCAGTCCGTACACCGGCAGGACCGGCCCGCAAGCCGGCCGGCTCCCATGGATCGGGTCCGGCCGTCGAGCCGTTTTCCCCGGACGCGCAGCAGCGGTCACCACATCTTCCGCCCGCTGAGGTGGCCTGATGAATTGCCTCCGGTGGGCAGGCCGCTGTGTGGCTCCAACGGCCTGCGGCTGGCTCATGCTGATTGCCGGGGCGGCTGCCAGTGAGCCTGAGATGGTGCCGCTGGGCCCGCCGGACGAGGCGAGGCCTGCGGTGAGTCAGTCGGCCGCCGCCCCCGGGCTGGCGTCGCCTGCCCGCCCGCCTGCCGGACAGTCCGCAGTTGCAGACTCCGGCGAGTCAACGGCCACCGTGCCGGCGGAACTGGCGGCGGTGCTTGACCGCCGCTGGGTGGACCGGCTGTTGCCGGCAGCCATCACCTTCGGCGTGATGAGTCTCGCTCCGGCGTTGCTGCTGATGACAACCTGTTTCGTGCGGATGTCAGTTGTACTGTCACTGACCCGGCAGGCAATCGGCACCACCAATCTCCCGGCGACCCAGATCATCACCTCGCTGGCACTGTTCCTCTCGGCACTGGTGATGTGGCCGGTCTGGACCGCAGCCTATGAGGATGGCGTCGTTCCCTATCAGGCCGGGACGGTCTCATGGCAGGAGGCCTTTGAGCAGGGGAGTCTGCCGATCCGCCGCTGGATGGCCGCGCAGATTGAGGAGGCTGACAACCGTGACACCATTGCCCTGTTTCTGAGTCGCCATCCCCACGGGCCGCGGGAGGTCCGAACCTATGACGACATCCCACTGGAGGTGTTGCTGCCTGCCTTTCTGGTCAGCGAGCTTGAAGTCGCCTTCATGATCGGCTTCCGAATCCTGCTGCCATTTCTGGTCCTCGACTGTGTGGTGGCCACGCTGGTGGTGTCGACCGGACTGGTGATGCTGCCGCCGACTCTGGTATCGCTGCCGCTGAAAATGCTCGTGTTCGTCATGGCCGATGGCTGGACGTTGGTTGTCCGGGGTCTGCTTGACGGTGTGCGGCTCGCCGCCTCTTGAGGGGGCAATCACCTGCGTCCGGAACCGGCTGCGGTGGCAAAGCTGTGGCTGACAGATTTGGAGAACCCGATGGCCGGCATCGATCTTGTGCAGTTTGTGCGAACGACGCTTCTCGAAGGGGGAGTCGTCCTCGCCCCGGTATTGGCGGCGGGCTTTGCCGTGGCCCTCGTCATCGGTCTGCTGCAATCGGCGACTGGTATCCATGAGCCACTCGTCGGCATGGTTCCCCGGCTGGTGGTGATCGTGGTGATGATCTTTGTCATGGGGGGCTGGATGCTTGAGCGGTTTGTCACGCTCTTCCATGTGAGCGTTCTCGGTCCCTGAGACCCTGCCGATGCCCCTGCTTCTTTTTGCCGCCGTTGCCATTCCCATTCCTCCGGCACTTGAGGAACCGGCGACGGCCATCATCGTCACCGGACTGGCGCTCCGGGTGGCTGGGCTGCTGCTGGTTGGTGGCCAACGGCTGGCACCCGGTCTGACCCCTCAGTTGCAACTCGGGCTGCTGCTCGTCTTTGCGATGGCGATGTCCCCGGCTGCCGTTGTTGCCACGCGGTCTGCTGGCGGCCCGTTGCCACCGCTCCCGTTCTTGCTCGGCTCAGAACTGCTGGTTGGAGCCGGCCTGGGGCTGGCGGTGGCCCTGCTCCTCTCGGCGGTTGCGGCGGCGGGTGGAATCCTGGCGACGACGGCGGGGCTTGATTGGGCGGCCGCCTTCACGCCGGGCGGCGGGGATCGCCCCGGAGTTGCCCGGCTCTGCGGCTGGCTCGGATTTGCCGCGTTTGTTGCAGCCGGTGGCCAACGGCTGGTCGTCGGCGGGTTGCTGGAAAGCTGCTGGCGGCTGCCAGTCGGCCGGCTGGCGGGTGCCCTCGGCAGGCCGGATCTGCCGCTTGCAGACATGTTGGTTCAGCTACCGGCGGTCGGGCTCGCCCTCGCTTTTTCGCTGGCCCTGCCGGTGCTGGTGGCGGTGCTCACAACCCATGTGACCGCGGCGATCTGCCTCAGGACCGTCTCGTTCACGCCGGGGCCGGGGCTGCTTCAGGGGGTCGCCGCGGTTGTTTTGCTGGGGGGCCTGCTGCTCGGCAGCCGGCAGTGGTCTGAGCAGGTCGGCCGGCTGCTCATGCCGCCGCTGGAGGCGACGTTTGCAGCGGCTGCGGTGTCCGGTTCCCAGCCTGCTGCCGGGGCCCCGGCGGGCCCGGAGGAAACCACACCGTGACCGCTGGTGGAGATCGCACTATTCCGGCGACTCCCCGTCGCCGTGAGGCTGCCCGGGAACAGGGCCTCGCCCCGACGGCTGCCACCATCACCTGGCCGCTGCTGGCGGCGCTGGTGCTGGTCGCACTGCCCTGGTGGGCCCGGGCCACGATCACTGCGGCCGTGGCAGCGGTCCGCGCCGCCGCCGCCGCCGAGACTGCCGAGCTTGGCCGCTCCACCGTGGCTTTGATCAGCCCCACGGCGGGGGTGGTACTGTTCGCGTTCGTCCTGCTTGTCGGCATCCGCCTGGTTGGCGACGGTGCTGGCTGGCGCCTCAGCCGCGCTGGCTTGCGGTTTGAACGGATCGATCCGATCGCCGGCCTCCGCCGGCTGACCTCAGCAACCACCTGGCTCCGCGGCCTGCTTGCAACCTTGGGGCTGGTGGGGCTCCTCGGAGTGGTCTGGTCTGCATCGGGGCAATTGATTGCCGCCGTGCAGGATCCGCAGCCTGCCGTTCCGGGGCAGCAACCACTTTCGACGGCACCGCTCGCGGCGGCCGAACGCTTCCTCTGGTGGTTCCTTGCAGCGGCGGCGGTAGTGGCCGTCGCCCAGTGGTTCGTCCAGCGGATTTCGTTCGAGCGGCGTATCAAAATGACGCCAACCGAATTCCGTGAGGAGATGCGGAGCCTGCGGGCAGCTCCTAAAGTCCGTCGATCATAAACCCACTGCCAAGACTTACACCCGCAGGTCCCCGGCAGCGACCCGCGTGGGGCAGGAGGCGAGGGCCACGCAGACTGGGCCTTCGAGAAACTCATCGACCTGGGCGGCAGCCCGACCCTCAAGGCCTTCAACCGTCACCGCAGCTGCCAGGTCAACGCCGGCAAAGAGCGGATCGGTGGCCAGCCGTTCCACCAGATCGTTGTCGGCCCCCTCTCGGATCCGGGCTGTGGCCGCGTGGCTGTGACGGCGGATTGCTTCATGCAGTTCCTGCCGGTCGCCACCGGCCGTTGTGGCCGCCATTAGCAGCCGCTCGCTGGCCAGAAAGGGAAGGTGCTGTTCGAGGTTGCGGCGAATACCCCCCGGCAGCACGACAAGTCCGGCCGCGATGTTGGCGTAGATGACCAGTTGGGCGTCGGTTGCCAGGAAAGCCTGGGGTAGCACCAGCCGGCGGGCCGCCGAGTCGTCGAGCGTTCGCTCATACCACTGGACGGCAGCGGTCTGGCCGGCGGTCGGCTGCAGCCCCATCACGAAGCGGCCCAGGCTGCACATCCTCTCCGCCCGCATCGGATTTCGTTTGTAGGGCATGGCCGAGGAGCCGACCTGGTCAGTCTCGAAGGGTTCCTCCAGTTCGTTCCAGGCCGCTGACAGCCGCAGGTCGTTGCCCGCCTTGTGAGTCGATTCGGCGACGCCCCCAAGCGCGGCGAGCACCTGGGAGTCGATCTTGCGGGGATAGGTTTGTCCGGTCACGGCATAGGATCCCGCGAATCCCAGTTTCTGTGAGACCAGTTCGTCGAGCTGCCTGACCCTGGCATGGTCGCCCTTGAAGAGTTCCAGGAAACTCGCCTGGGTGCCGGTTGTGCCCTTGGTGCCCCGGGCCCGTAGCAGCGACCGCCGCTGCTGAAGCTCCTCAAGATCGAGCAGGAGGTCCTGAATCCACAGGCAGATCCGCTTGCCGATCGTTGTCGGCTGAGCCGGCTGCAGGTGGGTGCGTCCGAGGCAGATGATGCCACGGGTCTCGCGGGCCTGTGCCGCCAGCTGTTCAATGACGGTCGCCAGCCGGGCGATCACCAGGTCGAGGGACTCAGCGATCAGGACGAGGTCGGTGTTGTCGGTCACGAAGGCACTGGTTGCCCCCAGGTGCATAATCGGCCGCGCTGATGGACAGTCGTCGCCGACGGTGTGCAGGTGGGCGAAGACATCGTGCCGCGTCTGCTTCTCGTAGGCGGCCGCCTTTTCAAAGTCGATCGTGTCGAGATGCGACCGCATTTGCTCGAGCTGGGCGGCGGTGATCGGCAGACCGAGTTCGGCCTCCGCCTCGGCCAGGGCCAGCCACATCCGCCGCCACCAGCCGTAGCGGTGACCGTCACTCCAGATCGCAGCCATTTCAGCCGAGGCGTAGCGGGCCGCCAGTGGATTGCTCCAGCGGTTTCGGGGGCTGGTGCGGTCGGGAACAGAGGCCTCGGTCATCGTGATCCTCCAGGAGTGCGGGAGTTGGGGCGGCCGCCAGCGGCTGTGGGTGGACCGGTCATCATGCAGAAGAATCGCTCAAGGGCCAGCCGGGCTCGCAGACCCCGCGAAGCCTCCGCTTTGAGTGATCGGTCGACTTCTGCCAGCCAGCCGGGCAGTTCCCGGCAGCGACGGCTACCGAGGTGCCGCAGTGCCCGCTCAGCCTCAGCCAGCGCCTTCGGCCAGGCGGCAACCCCCGCTTCCCGCAGGGCGGCCTCGATGCCGGCTGGCCGGTCGGGACCGGCCAGCAGTCGGGCGGCGGTGGCATACCGGCGAAACACAGCGGCCGTCTGGGCTGACAGCCCGATCGGACTTTCACCCGCCTCCAACAGGCTGCCCAGCAGCGTAATCGCCTCGGCGGTCTGTCCAGCTGCAGCGGCACCCAGCATCTCCCAGGCGGTTCGCTGATTGCCGCTGCCTCCCAGGGCGTCGACCGCCTCTGGCGAGATCACCCGGCGTTCCTGAGCCGGTAATGCGGCCGCGAGGCGGCCAAGGGCCTGGTCCACTTGGCCCAGATCGTTGCCGAGCCGTTCAAGCAGCAGGCCGGCGGCGGCGGCGGGTAGCTCAGCCTGATGGGTATGTTTCGTCCACTTCCGCAGCCAGCTGCTCAGATTGAAGCGGGCCGGGACGCCGACCTCGATCAACAGCCCGTGCCGGGCGACCGCCTTGGCCAGCCGGGTGGTGCCAGGAAAACTCTTCACCTCGAGTAAGACCAGGCCCCGGTTGCTGCGGGGCCGGTCGGCGATGCGTTCAAGCAGATCCCGGGAGGCCGAGACGAAGCTGTCTGCCTGCCGGACGACGGCTACCCGGGTGGCTGTGGCAAACAGCGGCGCGGTAGCCGCCTCGTCGAGTACATCGCGGGGATCGGGCAGCTCAACGCCCGAGAATTCCCGCCACGCCCAGCTGCGATCCTCCTCAGCGGGACAGAAGATGTCGCGGAGCCGATGCAGCAGGTGCCGGCTGATGAACGGGCAGTCACCAGCCAACACGATCACCGCCGGCGCGGCGGCCGCGGTGATGTCAGTGGCATCGAGTATCAGGTCAAGGCCGCAAAGGCCCGCAGACTGCTTTGCCATGGGACCTCCCGAGGAGCGGAAATCAGCGGACATCAGTGTAGCGGAGCTGCTCCCGCATCCGTCCCCCCGCAGGGCCTGGGTTCTGTCTGAAAAGGCGACCGCCGCCCGAGCTGGCGATCGGTGCTCCCCAAGCCCCCAGGCTTTTTCGGGTGTTGTCTGATTGGGCTTTCGACCACCCGCGTTCACGGGCAAAGACCATCGAAGACTTGTTCCCCGGAAAGCTATCGGCCGGAGCGATCCGGCAGCAGCTGCGGGCTGCCCAGCGTACCCGTGAAACGGGCCGTTCGGACCGCCACCGGCTCAGCGGTGACCAGTCCGCCGATATTTCCTGCCGCGTCGGGCATCTCCACCCGGACGAACACCCGGCTGGGCAGGTTCCGGTGGGGCTGCCAGCGATAGCTGCCTGCTGCCGGCTGCTCCGAGGCTATCGTTGCCCAGGGGCCGGTGGCGTGCGGCGAATAAGACAGCCGGACGCGATCAGGAAGTGCCAGGGGGTCATCGCATCGGTAGTCGATCAGAAACTCGCCGGTCGCCCCGCCTGGCACCAACTGGATGTCAAGTTGCGAAACCTGTGGCGGCGTTTCATCAATTCCGATCCAGCTGGCTGGCTCATCGCCAGGCCGCGGTCCAAGCGGCTCGCCCGGCAGTTCGCGAACGACCTCGAGCCGGCAGCCATAAAGCCCCTCGGCAGGGAACTCAACCGTGATCGGACTCACGGTGTCATCATCGACGGCGGCCCGCTGCCAGGAACCACCGGCATCCCGTGTTGTCCAGAGTTCGACCCGGAAGGGCCCGTCGAGATCTGCTGGAACGGCAAAGTCATATTCCCAGCGGAACTGCCGGGACCGCAGCAGGTGCAAGGGCCGGCCGCGGTATTCGGCCGCGGCGACCGTCGCGTCCCGGACTCCGGCCCGACTGCTAAGGCCCGCCGACAGCGCTTCAGCAAGGGTTGGCTGTCTGACCCGGATGATCGGCTGCTCGGCCAGCCCCGGCGGTGTCCGGCTACCCGCGGTTGCCGATGCCAAACGAGCCTGGTGGCCAGTGGCGATCGGTTCGCCGTCCGACCACGGCCTGCCGGTGTCGGCCCGCCAGGTCACATCAGTCAGGCTGCCCTGACCGGCCTTGCGGCCGGGTCTCGGTGCCAGGCTTCCGGCGGCGGATGGAGATTCGGTCGGCCTGGTCACCATCACCGAGGCGATGCTTCGGCCGCGGCTGTCCCGGGTGACATCGCCGTCGCCGGGCAGGACAGGTGCCGCGATCTCTCGGGCCAGATCGGCCTGGGTGACACCGGGGGGGGATGGCAGCAACGAAAACTGTTGGCTGGTCCTGTGGCCGGCGGTATCGGCGACCTCAATCCGCACCTGGAGGCCATCAACGTCCTGCCCAGCCCACCAGATTTCCTCGCCGATCAGATGGGCCGGTGATTGGCGGGCGAGGACCGGTTCGGCGGCGATCGTTTTCCAGTCGCCGTCAGCGATTCGGTAGGTGAAACGGATGGCGTCGATGGCAATCGAATCATCTGCTGCGGCGTAGCGGCAGATGATTTCACCGTCAGCGCCCTTCCAAACCCGGCCTGCAAGGCGGGGGGCGGCAGCATCGACAAGCACGCGGAGATCGGGACCCTCACCCCCGCGGGCGCGATTCTCCCGATCGATCGCTCTGATCCGAAACCAGTACTCCCCGTCCGCGTCGGCCCGGTAGGCGATCGAACGATCGGTCGGAGTGGCCTGGCCGGCAACCGACCAGGTAAGCCCGAAATCCTGCGAAACATTGAGTTCAACCCGCACTGCCGCAGCATCGGGGGTCGCCGGTTTAGGTAGCCGGAATGGGATGGCGAAGACTTGCTGGTTGGAGCGCACCAGTTCCGGCAGGCCGGGTGGTTCTGCTCCGGTCCCCATAGCGGCACCTGCCAGGATCAGCAGCAGCCCCCACGAGGCCAGGAGCCAGCGGGAGAAACAGTGATTTCTGATGCGAGCCATCGATCCTTCCGGGTAGGCGTCCACGGTCCTCACGGGTGGTATCGACCGATCGTTTCCGAAAATCGCGTTTTTCCGATAAAATTGGAACATTCGATCGTTGCCGTTTCGGGATGGTGATGGCGTCGGCCGGCTGGTAGCGTGCCGGCTCAGGCAGAGGGCCTGAGGGGCGTTGGCAGCCTGGAGCGGTGACGTGACGTTGGCAGAATTTTTGCCGGCTCGGTACCCGTTCCGGGAATGGCCGCGGAGGAATTCCCGTCGTGGTATCGTTCGTCATCAGTTCCCTCGTGCTGACTGCCCTCGTGGCCGGCGGGATCGCCGTGATCGTCGCGACCCGCGAAAAAGCCCGTGGTACCGGTGCCGATCGTGGCGATTGCGACGAAACGTGGGAGCAGACGCTGGCCGAATACAAAAATCTCCGGGATCGGGGTGTGCTGAGCGAGGATGAATACCGAAGAATAAAAACATTCGTTGATCCGTCCGCGCGGACAACCCTGACGAACTCAAGCGATCTGCCCGCGATTCCTGCGGAGCGGACGACACCAGAGGACTGGAGGAACTGAATCGATGCCATCCGGAAAAGACGCCAGTGGGATCGGACGCCGGGGAACCGGTGGGACGACCAAGAAGAATGCCTTCTGTTCGTTCTGCCGCAAGAGTTACCGAGACGTCGGCCCGCTCGTCGAGGGGCCCGGGGATGTCTACATCTGCGGGGAGTGCATCGAACTCTGCCAGTCGATCCTTGACCAGGAGAAGCGGCGGCGGGGTAGCAGCAAGCAACTCTTCACCTCGATCCCCTCGCCGCGGGAAATAGTCGGCCATCTTGATCAGTATGTGATCGGGCAGCATCACGCCAAGCGGGTGCTCTCGGTAGCCGTTCACAGCCATTACAAGCGGCTCATGCTCGCGGCCGAGGGCAGCGATGTCGATGTTGAGAAGTCGAACATCCTGCTCATCGGACCGACTGGCTGCGGTAAGACGCTGCTGGCCCGGACGCTGGCAAAGATTCTTGACGTGCCCTTTGCGATCGGCGATGCCACCACGCTGACCGAGGCCGGCTATGTCGGTGAGGACGTCGAGAACCTGCTGCTGAAACTACTCAGTGCGGCCGATTTTGACATCGAGGCGGCCCAGCGGGGTGTGCTCTACATCGACGAGATCGACAAGATCGGCAAGACCAGCCAGAACGTCTCGATCACCCGTGATGTTTCCGGTGAGGGAGTGCAGCAGGCGCTCCTGAAGATGCTTGAGGGAACGGTTGCCAACGTGCCGCCGCAGGGGGGCCGCAAGCACCCTGAGCAGCAGTACATTCAGATCGATACCTCAAACATTCTCTTCATCTGTGGTGGCACCTTCGTCGGGATGGACAAGATCATTGCCCGCCGGCTCGGCAAGCGGACGATCGGCTTTGGCCAGCCGAGTGGATACAATGGAGATGCCGATCTGGCCGAACTGCTTCCACAGATCGACTCCGACGACATCCTCGAGTTCGGCCTGATCCCCGAACTGGTCGGCCGGCTGCCGGTGATCTCATCCTTGCAGCCGCTCAATGCCGAGTCGCTGGTGCGGGTGTTGCTTGAACCCCGGAACGCTTTGGTCAAGCAGTACCAGAAGCTCTTCGAGATGGAGAACTGCAAGCTGGAGTTCACCGACGAAGCCCTGTTGGCGATTGCCCGGCGGGCCCTCAAGAAGGAGACCGGAGCCCGAGGGCTGCGGTCGATCATGGAAGATGTGATGCTCGACGTGATGTTCGACCTGCCCGAGCATGCCGGCAGCAGCTACCTGGTCGAGGCGGGCCATGTCGATGACAAGCAGCCATTGCTGCCGATCCGCGAGGCCCGGCCAAAAAGTGCCTGACGGAGCGGTTAGCGAGCCAGTCGGCTGAGGGCGGCGATGCCGCGGTCGAGCATCTGGTCAGGCACGGTGTATGACAGCCGGAAGTGGGTGTCGGCCGTTCCGAAGACATTGCCGGGTACCACCAGCAACTGCTCTTCGGTGACGGCCCGGTCAGCGAAGGCTCGGCCCGACCCCCCGGGGGCTTCGGGATAGAGATAAAATGCGCCCCCCGGCCGGGTAAACCGATAGCGGCCCTCGAGGCCCGCAATCAGCTTGTCCCGTTTGCGTCGACACTCGGCCAGGGGCGCCGACATGTCGCAGTCGAGGGCGGCTATCGCGGCCCACTGGCCAACCTGCGGGGCGCAGACGAAGGTGTACTGCTGCAGGGTTGTGCAAGCCTCAACGATTGCTCGGGGGCCGTGAACCCAGCCGACTCGCCAGCCGGTCATGGCGTGCGATTTCGAGAATCCGTCGAGGACGACGACCCGATCGCTGAAGGTCGCCGCCGAGACGAAGGGACTGTCGTAGCAATAGCGGCCATAGAGTTCGTCACTGACCAGTGTCAGGCCCCGCGATTCTGCGAGTTCGGCCAGGGCCTGCAGGATGTCAGGGGGGACCACCACGCCGGTTGGATTGTTGGGACTGTTGAGCAGGATCGCCCGGGTGCGGGGAGTGATGGCGGCTGCCACCCGATCGATATCGATCAGAAACGAAGGGGCGGTGTTGAGGGCCACGCAACAGCCACCGAGAAACTCAATCAGCGGCCGGTACATCACGAATGCCGGCTCAAAGATGATCACTTCGTCACCAGGGTCGATCAGCGTCATCAGCGTCAGCACCAGGCCGCCACTGGTTCCGCTGGTGATGCAGAGAGCCCGCTCGGGCTGGCCGAGTTGCTGTCGCGTGTCGGCCTCAAGCCGCTCCCGCAGTTCGGGAATGCCCTGGGTGGCCGTGTAGCCATTCTTGCCAGCGTTGGTCGCCGCGGAGGCCGCCTCGCGGGCGGCCTCCGGCATCGGAAAGTCGGGCTGTCCGATCGACAAGTTGATCGGATCGGGCAGAGTCCGCATCAGATCGAAGACCCGGCGGATTCCCGAGGAGTCAAAGGCGGCAGCCCGCCGCGAGACAGCGGAACGGGCCGCAGCTGAGTTGGCAGGGGCGTTCACGCGGCTTCAGCTACCCGCCACGGCCTTGCCGCTGAAGATTTTGTCGAGTTCCTCACCCAGCCGTTCACCGCGGGCATTCAGCGTGATCACGTTGCCGTCCCGGCCGATCAGGATCACAGTGGGAATGCCACTGATCCCGTAATAGGTCGCCAGTGGATGCTGCCAGCCAGCCCCCTCCGAGGGCTCAAACAGAATCGGCCAGGGAATTTTGCGGCTGGTGACGAACTTTTCGAGGGCGTCGCGGTCCTGATCGAGGCTGATGCCGACCACTTCGAATCCCTGGTCGTGATACTTTTTGTACTGCTCCAGCACATTGGGAATTTCGGCGACGCAGGGGCCACACCAAGTGGCCCAGAAATCGACCAACACCACCTTGCCGGCGAGCGTCTGCTGGTCGAAGGCCTGACCATTAAGCAGCGTGCCGGTGATCTCCATTGGGTTCCCGGGCAGCGACAGCCGTCGCAGCGTACCGGCGAAACTCGCCGCCATCTGCCGGATGCTTTCGTTGCTGCTGGTGGCAAAAATCGGTCCGAAGGCCTCGTAGGCCTGCCGAGCGGCCGCCTCGCCCCCCGGCATGTGTTCAAAGGCACTGGCCAGCTGCATGGCCAGCCCGGCCGTGGCCGAATCGTTCGGGTTGGCCTCGAGCAGCTGCTTGGTCTGGCCAATCAAGCCGACAGCACCGGCAACGTCACGCTTGGCGAAAAGCTCCTGCGCCTGGGCCACCAGCAGCAGCCGCTTGGCCTCCATCGCCAGGGTGGGGGAGTCACTGTTGATCAGGGTCTCGGCAAACTGATTGAGCGTGGCGGCGGCGGTTTTGTCGCCGAGACGGCCCAGCATCATCAGGCTCTCGAGCTTGGCGGTGGCCAGTTCTTCATAGGCGTCATCGGTCAGCTGCAGTTGGGCCAGCGCCTTATCGGCGGCTGCTACCGTCGCGGTTGCGACCTGCTTCATGTACTGCATCATCTGCTGGCGGGATGAAGGCCGCACATTGTTCTGCTTGATTGAGCGGATGTACTCAAGCAGCTGCTCCGGCGTGCCCTCCGGCACCGGTGGCAGCTTGAACTGGCCACCAGCCTGCTGATCAGCCGCCGGGGGATCGTTCGCCAGTGTTCGACCAGGCTGCAGGGCGACGGTCAGAGCGGTCAGCGTGAGGAGGTGACCCAGCAGCAGGCTGAGCAGGGCAGGGGAGCGAACCATCGCGAGCCTCATATTCGTGCGGTAGCGGAGATGCCAGAAGGACGAAGGCCGAGAGACGCCTCGTTGCTTCTCCCGACTCTCCCGAAGCCTACTCCCGGGAGCTCCGCCGCGGCAATTGCGAGTCGCCGTTCGGTACCACTTTTCGGCCACGGCCGTCGACGGGTGGCGGCTGGCCAAGCGTTCCAATCAGCGGACGATGGCTCGGAAACGGACAAATCCGCCCGCCCCGGCTGACAGCGGCTCAAGCAGCCGCCACGAGAGCTTCAGGCCGCCGGCTTTGGTGGCCTCGGTGATAATCTCGGCCGGCAGGTTCGCAGCCGGCGAGTCCGGGATGAGGTCGAGCCGGCCGGGAAGCACATCGACCACCACGATGTCGGCGAGAGGCACGTCACCCGAGTTGAGGAAGGCGATTGTGAAGTCGAGTTCCTCGCCAATCCGCACGGCATCGCTGCCGGCCCGCTTGCAGAGCGTCAGTTCAGCCCGGCCGGGCGATTCCACCCGAAGTGTGGCGGTCCCCCGGCCCGCCGAGACAACCTCAGCCGCCCTGTCGTTGATCAGGGCGTTGGCCGCGGTGAGCCGGGTCCAGGCAACCGGCACGTCGAGGCCGATCGTCTCAGCCAGCCGTTCCCGACGGCCTGCTGCCTCGGGCTGGAGTTCCGCCGCCCGTTCGGCCGGTCGCAGCTTGCCGAGTGATTCCTCGGGCAGGGCGGCGGCATCGACGCCGAGCGGTCCAGTACGCTCTTCGACGGCCAGACCCATCCGGGCTTTGCGGGCGGCCCGGACCGCCACCTGCTGCCCGGCGGCGGCAACCGGCTGCAGCGACCGTTCGTTTGCCAGGCTGGTGTCGGTGGTCAGCCCGCCCGGTCCGACGGGTCGCGACTCTTCGTGAAGCCGAACAACCTGCCGGATCGAACCGAAACGAGGTGAGTAGACGCATTCGCAGTTGGCGACAGCCAGCTTCGACTCGGCCGCAGCCGTGGCCGCCGTCGCCGCAGCTGGCCGGTAACGGGCCACCGTGTCACCTGCTGAGAGCCCGACAATATCGAGCCGCCCCTCCGGACGGGCTGGCTGAAACCAATCACCACCATCGCAGATGGGGGGCGGAACAATTGCCGGCTGGTGCGGAACCGGGAGCAGCACCGGCCATTCCCGGCAGGGACCGCTGGCCGACCCGTGGCGCAGCAGGGCAGGGGAGGACGCCAGCGGCACCCGGTTGCCCACCGTCAACTCGGCAATCGGCTGACCGAGGGTGCGGGCCACCTCGAGGCAGTCATCACCCGGTCGAACATCGAACCAGCGGCTGGCAAGGACGTCGGCCGCCTCGGGCTCATGCGAGACATAGACCGCCCGTCTGACATGGCTGCCGGCCGCCGCCTCGTCGAGATCGTCGCGGTCGATGACCAATTCGATCGGGAACCGCCACCGCTGCCCGGGTGGGGCGGCCAAGGGGGCGAGCACCCGCAGCGACGGATAGATCTCCGCAGCTGGTCGGCCGGGAATGCCGGTCAGCCGCAGGCCGTAGCTCTGGCCTGGGACCAGGCCCACCCGGACGGGCACCTGTTGCGGCGGTGACCAGCCGGTGCCGTTTTCGACGGACAGTTCCAGCCCTGCCGGGCCGCGAATCTCCAGCGGCTGGAGCAGGGCCGACACCTCATCCGGACGGGGACCGAACTGCGGGAGGCGGATGTTGCCAATCGCTCCCGGTTCAGTGCTCGCGGCGATGTCGGCTGTCCGACTGGGGCTGGTGAAATCGGCGGCAGCCGCAGATTCCAGTCCCAGTGTCAGTCCGGCCATCACCAGCGTTCCGCCAAGTACCCGCAGTGCGGACCCTGTCCGGATGGAGGTGTCAGACTTTTTCCACAGTCTGTTGGTCATGGGTGTCGTGTCGTCGATCGGGTCGGTGGGGTCGATCGTTGCAGCGGCTGGGAGCACCGACCAACGCTCGGGCCGCGGCTGAGGAGCCGCCCGGGCGGCCTCAGAAGGCGGGCGGCTCCGGTGGGCAGTCGTCGCGGCAGATGATGGCGGCGGCTGCCTCGGCATCGGGGTCGGGGCCACCGTTGTCGACCCAGCGGGTCCGATCCTGACGGGGCTGCTTGAGGTGAATCTTGGGAATGTCGGACCGTTCGGAGACGTAGGCCCGCGTGGCCGGCTTCGGGTAGCTGATGCCGGGTGCCTGCTGGACGTGGAGCTTCAGCTGCCGCGTCGGTCCAGGCAGGCTGGTCCGAGTGTGGTTGGTGATGGTGTGCTTCTGGAGGCCGGCCGGAATTCCCAGCGGCACATGGGCCGGGCCGGGCAGGCCAATCGGTGTACCGGTGATTGGCATGCCGTAGGAGGGGGCTGTCATGCCGGCGACGAAGGCCGGCGGGAGCTGTCCGGGATTCCCTCCGCAGGGCATTCCCAGCGGCATTCCCGCGGCCATGCCACCAGTGGCGTTGGCGGCCACGGCCCCGTCGATCACGACCGATTCGAGATCCTTGTTGCCAATCCGAATGATCGCCAGGATCGAGCCGCGGCGGTCGGCCTCGACCACCGGATCGACCCCCGGATCGAGCCGCGTGCTAACGAGTGTCTCAACGCCGGCCACGGCCAGTTCCTGGTAGTCGGGGTCAGGCAGATAGACCACCTTGGTGACAAAATTACCGGTGGTGACCTGGTCGAGATCCTCGTCGGTGAGTTGGACCGGTACGGTGTTGTGGGCGATGAAGGCTGCAGTCCGAGGGGTTACCGGGGCAACTTCCAGTGTCGGGTAGAGTTCAACGCCTTCGCGGCTTGGAATATTGGTGAGCTTGAGTCGGTAGATCGCCCCCTGTGGAAAGTCGTACCGACCGGGGGCCACCAGCGGGGTCGAGTCAAATCCACCGGCGGTGCTGACGTCCCAGCTCACCTGCATGCCGTCCGGTCCGATGAACCCGACCTGTGAAAGCGGCTGACTGGGACCGTGAAGCATCCCCCCGTGTGGCATCAAGCCCGCCGGGCTGCCCGGGGGAAGCATTTCCTCATAGCCGACCGGTCGGATGATGCCCGGGCCGGGGCCGTCAACGCCGGGGCCGGGGTGGGCCAGCATTGCCGGAGGCGGCAGAACATTGTTTTTCGGCTGGGCCACCGGCCGCAGGTCAGCGAGCCCCGAGAGGGGCGAATTGGCCGGGATATGGCAGCCGGTCAGGGCGGTGGCCAGGGAGAGCCCCACCAGTTTCTGCAGATGTCTGTTCCGTCTCACGTCGGTGCCTCCAGGGCCCAGGTAACCGTTTCGAGTTTGGGTTGATTCGGGATCTGGTCCCGTGCAATCGGCGTAGGGAAGAGCGGGGCGGATGGCGTACACTGCCCGCCGCTCTTCATCGTTGGCTGTCGACGGATCACCCGCCGTGCCTTCGGATATGTCGTCCTTTCCGGATCGAAATCTTTGGGAAAACCCTCAGACTCTTCCCCGTTTTCGGCACCGTCACGATCGGGAACGCCGCCCGGTCGCCGCCTTTCCGTCTGGCAGGGGTCTGCCGTCGGCATCTTGGCGGGGCTTTTTCTGGCTGTCCCCGTCAGCCGCTGCCAGGCTCAGCAGCCCCCGGTTAGCAGTGTCTACGGACAGGCTCCCGCCGGTGAACCGCTCTCGGCCGGTCAACCCGAGCGGATTGTGGCGGCGATGCTTGCCGAGTTGGGCCGGATGGATTCGATTTCGGCCCGGGTCCGGCAGCGGACCAGGGTTGGCAACAGAGTGCTGGTGGGAACCGGACGCTATCTCCAGCAGGGCAGGGGGGAGGATCAGCGGTTTCGGCTCGAGACGGTGATTGAGGCCGACACTGAGCGGTTTGAGCTGCTCGAACTCTCGGATGGGCTGTCTTTCTGGAACTACCGAAAACGTGGCGAGGAGACACCCCGACTTGAGCGGGTCGACATTGCCAGGGTGCGAAGCAGGCTTGAGCAACTCGGAATTGCCGCAGGCGGCGTGGCGACTCCCTACCTGGGGGGTGTGCAGCGGTCGCTGGCCCGGGTCCGTCAGTGGTTCCGGTTTACCACCGCGGAGGCAGGAACACTCGAAGGTCTTCCGGTCTGGCGGGTCGAAGGGCGTTGGAATCCCCAACTGCTCGCAGCGATCCTGCCCGAGCAGTCGGAGGCGGCGACGACGCCGGAGGGGTTGCAGCCCGCCCAGCTGCCTGCGGGGATGCCTTGGTCGGTTGAACTGGTCATCGGCAGCGGCCGGCTCTTCCCGTTCCGAGTGGAGTGGCGGGCAGCGGCCGGGGGGCGGCCGATTGCCGCCACCAGCGAGGTGGCGGCGTTCTCTGTGCTCGAGTTTTACGACGTGCGGATCAACGAACCGGTCGATTCAGCCGCCTTTGTCTACCGGCCATCGCCGGAGGGCCTGGTTGATATGACTGAGACCTTCGTGAAGCAGACCCATCCGCTGCGGCCCTGAGCCGGCTCGCCTCGTCCAGCGTGGGTGATTCATTGGAAGCCGTGTCGCCTATAGTAAAAAGGATTGGCAATTATGAAGCCGGCGGCCTTCCGAAGACGGTTCAGGAGTCATTATGGAAAAGATGTTTGCCTGGGTGGCTGCCTTTGCCGTCGCCCTGATGGTTGCCACGGCCGGGCTCGGTCTCTGGCTTGGTGATCTGCATGGTCAGACCGACCCTGCCGTCCTTCGCTGGGGCACGGTACACCGGCTCTCCGGTGTGCTGGCGGCACTGATGGTGGTCCTGGTCAACAGCATGTCGGTCACCTACTTCATCGGGACCGGCCGCTGGTGCCGCGAGGTGGTTGAGACCTACGGCTTGCCAGCGTCATTCATCGCCCGCAGTAAGCAGATCAAGCGGGCGTCGTTTCCCTTCGCGCTGGCCGGCATGCTCAGCGTGGTGGCTATTGTGGCCCTCGGTGGCGCTGCCGACCCGGCGGCCGGCAGGCAGGGGAGTGAGAACTGGGTGACGCCGCATCTGCTCGGCGGGATCGGGCTGGCGGGCCTGATTGCAGCCTGTTTTCAGGCCCAGCGTTCACGCATCCGGCAGCAGCAGGGGCTGATTGCCGATTTGCTGGCCGCGGTATACGAGGTCCGCAGGAGCCGTGGCCTCGAGGTCGAGCCCCAATCGACCGAGCCGGCTCCCGTGACGGCTGGCAGCTGACGCCGGCGCCGGAGGTGTGGCGGGGGGGGGCGGCATCAGTGGCGGCTCAGCACCTTCTGCAGACGGTGGGGCGTGCGGATGGGCGAACCGCTCAAGCACAGTGATGCCCCATGCCATGCTGATGCCCAAGGCGAGGGCCACTGTCAGCAGGATGCGGTCATGGCTGTGGAACTGCACCTCCGGCAGCAGGTCAGCCGCTGCAATGCAGAGAAAGGCACCGGCGGCGAGCGCGAGGGCAGCACCGGTAACCGCCTGCTGGCGGTCGCCAAGCAAATCGAGGCTGGCGACGAAGATGACTGCGCCGAGGGGCACTGCAGCGGCGTAAAGGAGGTTGATCAGCCGCCGAAACCGACCCGACCAGCCTGCCCCGAGCATCAGGGTGGCAATGATGCCGGCATCGAGCGGCTTGTGCAGCAGGATGGCCAGAAACGTGGCCAGTCCAGCCAGCCAGCCAGCGCCATGGCCGGTGTCGGCGTTGACGGCGGCCGCCAGCGCAGCACCATCAGCAAGGCTGTGAAGAGCAAGGCCGACAAAGGCCCCGCTCCAGCCCCAGCGGCTCATCGTTGCCTGGTGGGCCGGATCGGGACCGTGCCCGGAGCAGGATTCATGGTCGGCAGTTGGCAGACCAGCCGTTCCCGGTTCACCCCCGTCGGCCGTATGGTGCGCATGGCCATGGAAGGCCCGCTCCAGGAGGAACATGGCGAAGAATCCCCCCAGCATCCAGCCCATCGTGGTGTCGAGCCGGCGGTCGAATTCGAGAAACGCGTGTGGCACCAGATGCAAGAGGGCCACCCCGAGCAGCATTCCACCCGTGAAGGAGAGCAGCACCTGCAGCCTCCGGTGCCCCAGCATCAGGAACGAGACTGATGAACCGCCGAAGAAGGCTGCCCCGGCGATGACCAGCAAGTACCCCCCCAGCAGCAGCGAGTTGCCATCCGCCGGCAGAAAGGCGAAAGCTGTTGGCAGTTCCATGGCTGGATCAATCAAGGGGAGGCCGCAGCAGGCGAACCAGAAATCCTGCCATTGGGTTGCATGATGGATCAGCCGGCCACGGTAGACAAGTTGGCCAGCGAAAATACCTGTTCCAGTCCCGCTGGTCAGCCCCGCCGGTCAGCGGCGATAGACGGGGGTGGTTGGGGGGTAGTTCGGATACTGGCGAGCAGCCTGCTCCACCTGCTGGCGGACCACCGCCAGCTTCTCGGTGATGGCTGCATCATTCGCGGCCAGCCCGCCGAGCACGATGACCAGCAGATAGGTGACGATGTTGGCCCAGGCCTCCTTTCCAAGGAATTTAACGGCCGTGCCGAATGATTTTTTCACCGTGGGGCCGAACATCCCAAGTTTCACCGACCAGATCTCATCGAGGATGAGGTGCGTCAGGAAGCCGAGCACGACGGCGCTGGCGACAAAATACCGGCGGAGGGGATCTTCGGCGGCGAAGACGAGAAAGGCGGTAAGCCCAGCGATAGCGGCTGATGGGACGCTGTGGAACATGCCGCGGTGAACCGCGAAGTTCTTGAGAAGATAGGTTACCCCGAACCGGATCAGTAAATAGATCGCTCCACAGGCGATGATCAGGGCCTCGGTCGGCAGCCCGAACTGCTCGAACCTCGGCAGCAGCATTACTGGCACGACGGCAGCGGCGAAGGCGACGCTTTCTCGCATGGGAATGCCCGGGCCGCTGTCGAGGTCAGGCAGCATTCCTGCCACCGAGCAGAGTCCGGCCCCGAGCACGCAGGTCAGCGGCGGGATTTCGCCGATGTACCAGGCAGCCGCGCCGTAGCCGACGCCGACGATTGTCGAACCGGTGATGTGCTCGCGGAATCCCGGCACCGTGCGAATCCCTCCCTTATCGGTGTTCCAGCCGTGGTCTCGATCTGCCGTCGCGTGACAACGTCAGTCGATCGACGGGCGGTCGGTCCCTCGACCACCGGGCGCACACGGGCACCCGCAGGCAACACCATCTCTTGGGTATTCGGCAGGGGCGGTGCTCAATTCAGAGTCATCACCACCTGGAGCCCCCTGCACTTCCGAGGTGATGAGATTTACCTGACCGGAAAAGCCGGACGGGACGAATGGGCGGCTTGAGTGGTGCTCGCAAGAGAGGGCGTCTGGGGTGTCTTTGCGGGCTCTGCTCGTGCGTTTCGGACGGTTTTCCCACGGGCGTGTGATGGGCAGGAATTTCCGGTCGCGGAAAAAATGCGGCCGTGGTTCGGGGCCGATCAGGGCACCCGGGCTTCTCCGATTGCGAATCGAATCGCCCATGAACTGGACTTTGAGGCTGAGCGAGCCGGCTTTAGAGTCCCACTGCGGCGGTGAAGCTGCTGGCGGACGCAACAAGGAGAATCGGTGTGTCGATCGACAGCTACGACATTGTGATGCTTGGGCTGCTCGCCACGGCGGGACTGCTCGGCTACTTCAAGGGCATTATCTGGCAGATCGCCTGGATCGCCGGCATCTGCCTGAGTTCCTACGTGGCCCTGCGGTTCAGTGGCCAGCTGGCCCCGCTGACGGGGCAGCAGGCTCCTTGGGATCGGCTGCTGGCCATGCTTGCCCTGTACGTCGCAACGTCGTTGGCGGTCTGGATCGGTTTTCGGGTCATCTCGTCGGCCATCGACGCCGTTCATCTAGGGGCTTTCGACCATCAACTTGGACTGATCTTCGGGCTTGCCAAGGGAGCTCTGATCTGTGTCGTGGTTACCTTCTTCACCGTCACCATGGTGCCGGCCTATCGCAACCAGATCACCGGTAGCCGCAGCGGCCAGATCGTTGCCAGACTCATTGGGGAGGCCGATCGGTATCTGCCGCCCGATGTGCACGAAACCATCAACCCGTTCCTGCAGCAGTTCAACGAGCAGTTTGATGCCGGCGGCGGGCCTGCCGGGGTTCCGGGCGTGTCTGGGATGGCCGCGGGCGGTGACACTGGGACGGAGCCGGTGGCCAGTTCCTGGCAGGCGGTACTCGACGGGGTGACGTCGGTTGCCGCCTGGGCCGGTGTGAAAGCCGATCCGGAATCAGCAAAGGCTGCCAAGCAGGTCTCAGCCGCCGTCGATTGGATGGCGGCACCAACCGGGCCGGCGGGAGCAGCGGGCACCGGCAATCGCTACGCGGAACAGCAGTCGGTCTTCGGTGGCCAGGCAACGCCGGCCGGTTTTCAGGCAGTGCCCAGCAACTTGACGCCGATTCAGCCCAACGCGGCCGCCACACCGCAGCGGTTTCCGATCGGTGCGCAGACGCCGCTTCCAGTCCAACGGTGAGTCCGGGCAGGGCGGTGGTGCAGCAGAGCCGGCCGGCAGTGAATGTGTCGATCGACTGCTGAAAACAGGGGGTCCGAAACGGACATAACGGACATTATCGGACGTTGAAGAAGGGGTGGAAAACAGGGGAGTGGCCTGCAGAAAACCGCCCGGCCGCAGCCCGCATCCCCCGCTCTGGCAGGCCCTGGGCACCTGCTCAGCTGGCGTCCTCAAGGAACACGCCCATGGTGCGGAACTTCTCGTAGCGGGCCGCCACCAGTCCTGGGATCGGCTGGGCAACCAGTTCCTTCAGCGTCCGTTCCAGGAACGTCTTCAGCCGGGCCGCCATCAGTCGCGGGTCGCGATGCGCTCCACCGAGCGGTTCGTCGATCACTTTGTCGATGACACCGAACTCCAGCAGATCCCACGAGCGCATCCTCAGAGCCCGGGCGGCGTCAGCCTTGAAGTTCGCACTCTTCCAGAGAATGCCAGCACAGCCCTCCGGGCTGATGACGCTGTAGTAGGCATGTTCCAGCACGGCAACCCGGTCGCCAACACCGATGCCGAGCGCCCCGCCCGACCCCCCCTCGCCGATCACGACACAAATGATCGGCACCTCGAGGGTCGCCATCAAAAACATGCTCTCGGCGATCACCTGGGCCTGTCCCCGTTCCTCGGCGCCGATCCCGGGATAGGCTCCCGGCGTATCAATCAGGCAGATCACTGGCAGGCCGTACTTCGCCGCCAGCCGCATCTTGCCCATTGCCTTGCGATAGCCCTCGGGGTGGGCGCAGCCAAAGTGGCAGGCCTGCCGTTCGGTAAGTGTCTTGCCCTTCTGGTGGCCGACCACCAGCACCTTGTGACGGTCGAGCTTGGCAAACCCGGTCAGCATGGCCGGGTCGTCGCCGAAGGCCTTGTCGCCGTGGAGTTCGACAAACTCATCGAACAGCAGCCCGAGGTAGTCACTCGTTTTGGGGCGATCCGGGTGGCGGGCGACCTCAACCGTCTGCCAGGGGTCGAGGCTGCCGAAAATCTGCTTCTGGAGGTCGGCGACTTCCCGGCGGAGCCGCTGGAGGTCGTCCCGGGATTGTTCGCCAAGCGGTGCCGTCTCAAGTTCGGCAATCCGATCTTCGAGTTCGTAGATCGGTTTTTCCAGGGGCAGACGATGGATGCCGCGGGCCATGCGGGATTCCTTCAGCAGATTGGATGAAAGCTGAGATTGTCGCCGGCCGGCCGAACGGGCGTCAATCGCCATTCAGCGGGACGACTGGTTCGTTCCCGGCTTGAAGAAGGGCGTTCGCCGCAGGGTTGCCACGACATCGGCCATCGAATTGGGCCGATCCTCCGGCCGCTTGGCCAACAAGCTGCGCAGGAGCCCATCAAGCTGGGGCGAGACAGCTTCGTTGGCGGCCGAGGCGACCGGCGGCGGGGCGTGCAGCTGCCGGGTCAGCAGCTCCGGTTGGGTTGAGGCCGTGAAGGGGGGGCGGCCGGTGACCAGCTCGTGCAACAGGCAGCCGAAGGCATAGGCATCGGCTCGCTGATCGACCCGCTTGCCACGAATCTGTTCTGGCGGCATGTAGCTGGGCGAGCCCTGGACCTTGACCGAACCGGGCAGCATCCGAGCCAGCAGCCCCGGGGGGCGGGCCGCCAGGGCCAGGTCGATCAGCTTGATGCCACCAGCGTCATCGACCAGCAGGTTCTCGGGCTTGAGATCGCGGTGCACCCAGCCCCGGTCATGCAGATGGGCAATCGCCTCGGCGGCAGCGACAGCGATCGGCTGGACGAGACCGGTCAGACTGGCCGGGCCAGCCGTCAGCCGCCGCTTCAGGTTCGGCTGCCGGAACAGTTCCATCACCAAATGCGGCAGGCCGTCGGTTGTGGCGTACCGGTCGACACGAATGATCGCCGGATGGTCGAGCGACCGGGCCACAGCCAGCTCGTGTCGGAGCAGCTGCTTGAGATCGGCATCGCCGGCAGCCTCCCGGGTCGCCAGCTTGACCGCCACCCGATCGGGTTTGCCCGCTTCGGCGGCCTCCCAGATCTGGCAGCGGCGGCCGACGCCGAGCTGTCGAAGGAGCCGGAGCGGACCGAGGTGTTCAGGCGGGCGGGACATGCTGTGGCTTCGTGGTGGCGGGGTCGAGGTCGATCCGCATCAGGGCGAGCCCCTGCGGCGGCGCGGTGGGGCCGGCCAGCACCCGGCGGCGGCCGACGAGCACCTCAGCCACCCAGTCCGGTGGCCGCTTGCCGCAGCCGACCATCACCAAGGTACCGACAATGATCCGGACCATATTGTAAAGGAAACCGTTGCCCTCGACGTCGATCCAGACCTCGGCGTCGGTGGTGCCATCAGCCCCCTGCCGCCTGCCAATCTCGATGGCACTGATCCGCCGCACCTTCGACAGCCGCGGGGACGAGGGGTTCTCAAAGCTGCTGAAGTCATGTTCGCCGACGAGCTGCTCGGCTGCATGCCGCATCGCAGCCCCATTGAGCGGCGATTTCCACCGCCAGACGAACTGGCGGGCCAGCACCGGCCTGTTGATGGCATCATGAATCCGGTAGCGGTATCGCTTGCTGACAGCTGCCTCGACGGGGTCAAAGCCGGCGGGTGCCTCCTGCGCGGCAAGTACGACCACATCCGCAGGCAGGTTTGCGTTGAGCGCCCGCCGCCAGACATCGGCTGCGTGATCCTTGCCAGTCGTGAACCCGACCACCTGATCGACCGCATGCACGCCGGCGTCGGTGCGACTGGCCCCCTTGGGCAGGATCGTCTCTCCCGACACGGCGGTGATCGCCTCGGCCAGCACCCCCTGTACCGTGCGCCGGCCCGGCTGGGCCTGCCAGCCACTGAACCGGGTGCCCTCATATGCCAGCCGCAGGAGGAGCGTTCGGCCCATCGGCTCAGGCCATTCCTGCTGCGAGCAGCTCGGCGATCTGGACGGCATTGGTGGCCGCCCCCTTCCGCAGGTTGTCGGAGACGCACCACATCGCCAGGGCGTTTGGCCCTGAGGGGTCGCGACGGATGCGGCCGACAAAGACATCGTCGTGGCCACCAGCGTTCCGGGGCATCGGATAGCCGCCGGCGGCGAGGTCGTCGATGACCGTGACCCCGGGAAAACCAGCGAGCAACTCCCGAGCCTGCTCCGGCGTGAGCGGCTGTTCGGTTTCAATCACCAACGACTCGCTGTGGGCGTCGGCCACCGGCACTCGCACGCAGGTGGCGCAGACGCCGATCGAATCGTCAGCAAAAATCTTCTGCGTTTCCCGCACCATCTTCAGCTCCTCGCTGGTGCTGCCGCCGTCCCGTGGTGAGCCGATCTGCGGAATCAGGTTGGCGGCAATGGGATGGGTGAACACCGTTGGGGCCTCAGCCGTGCCACCGAGCCAGGCGGCGAGACCGTCCCGCAGTTCATTGGTCGCCGCCAGCCCCGCCCCACTGACCGCCTGGTAGGTGCTGACAATCACCCGCCGCACCCGGGCGGCATCGTGGAGCGGCTTCATCACCATCACCATCTGGGTGGTCGAACAGTTGGGGCTGGCAATGATGCCTCGGTGACGGGCAAGGGCGTCGGCATTGATCTCCGGCACCACCAGCGGCACATCGGGCTGCATCCGGAAGTGGGCCGACTCATCGACCACGACCGTGCCCCGCTCCACGGCCCAGGGAACGAACTCGGCCGCCACCTCGTCGGGGGTGCTGCCAATGGCGATCTGCACGCCGACAAAAGCCTCTGGCTCGAGGGCTTCAACGGTGAACTGCCGCCCCCCTGCCTCGATCGTTCGTCCGGCCGATCGGGGTGAGGCGAGCAGTTTGAGCTGCCGGGCCGGAAAGTCCCGGCTGGCAAGCAGGTCGAGGATGATGCGGCCAACGGCACCGGTGGCACCGACCACGGCGAGAGTGTCAATCATGAATGAGCGTCAATGCTAGAGGAAGGAGGGGAAATGCCTGATTCGGGCCCGCTGCCCTTGAGGCTGAGGCTGGGCGGGAGGAACGCCATGTTGGCAACAAGCATTGCCAACCCAAATTCCATCATGCCCATTGCCAGGCCAATTCCCAAGTGGACCAACACGGCAAGTGCCAAAACCAGCCGCCGCGTCAGCCGCGGCCAGACGAGGGCGGGATAGGAGAATTCCCAGAATAGGGTGCCGAGGGTCAGGGCATTGGTCAGTAACGGGTGCCAGGCCAGGAAGGTCAGGTCGAGGGTGCGGTACTGGGTGTTGGCAACGGCTCCCCAGAGCGCGGTCCCCTCCCACCAGCTTGCCCCGAAGAGCTTGCCGGCCCCCGAAAAGAAATAGACCACGCAGAGATGGACCTGAATCAGCCGCAGGGCGACGGTGGCCGAGACCCGCGGGACCACCGGCTCTGCTCGCCGCCAGAGCAACCGGTCGAGTGACAGCCGGGCCCCAGCCGGGCCAATCGCCAGGGGCAGCAGCAGCAGACCGAGCGCGTCGTCGAAGCCGAAGGTGTTCAGTGGTGCGCGGTTGACGGCGCTGACGTAGCCGGCCAGCGCGATCACCGCCGCAAGCGGGGTGGCCAGACCCACAGTCAACAGGACCGCAGCTAGCAGGCTCACCGTTGCCAGCAGGGTGATGCTGCCAGCGCTCCCGGCCGAAAAATACCAGCTCCAGTGCCAGGGCTGGTCGTTCATTCGCCAGACATTGTCGGCCGCCTGCCAGGCTGTGCTGCCAAAGAACCCTTCGGCATCGAGCAGCCAGACCAGGCTCGACCAGGTCAGCAGGCTGCCGGTCAGGATGCGGAGCACCGCCAGCAACAGGGGCTCTGACGGCGTGAACCAGAAGCGGTTCCAGCCATCGACCCAAGTGGCAGCCCAGGTCAGTTCACCCGTGGCGGAGATACGCTTATCAGTCGTGGCGGTCATCGTGAGGCCTCCTCCCGCCAGCGATAGCGGCCCAGGGGCATCACCAGGTCATCCCCTCCCCTGCCCTCCCGCACCTCAAAAGTATCGGGCAGATAGTGCTCGATCAGATCGAGGCTGACCTCGCGGCCGCCATGCCGGGCGAGCAGACGGGTGGCGATGTCTTCGACGAGCGGCTGCCAGTCGCGGACTGCTTCCTGGCGAATCTCCGCTGGTGCCTCCGGCAGCGGTACGAAGGCTGCCAGCTTTTCGGGAATCATGAACCGCCGGTGGTAGAGCAGCCGTGGCCAATCGGCTTTGGCATCGGGAGTCAGACCGGTCTTCCGGCTGCCGTCGGCGGTTGTCATGGTCCAGCGAATG
>Ga0180434_10000233_pt1 | contig 85877 bp, 69 predicted proteins | sample SS_ome_7_FD_132453 | JGI IMG/M metagenome (GOLD analysis project Ga0180434, IMG submission 132453) | Hypersaline lake sediment archaeal communities from the Salton Sea, California, USA - SS_1_D_2 metaG | ecosystem: Environmental > Aquatic > Non-marine Saline and Alkaline > Hypersaline >... | reverse complement strand
CCATATAGGCAAGCCGATCTCACTGCATCTGCTTCGTTACAGGGTACTCGCGGTGAAGGACCACAGCTTCGCACCCTGTGCCTCGCATCTGTAGCAACCTCGGCTTGTGAATAATCCAGGTTAGAACTATTTCTGGCTGGAGCTGGGAATCTAATGTTTCAGATTATTGGCTGTCTACAAATTTTTTGACAAGAAATTCTTCTTGTTTGGGATTGAGTTTGAATCGTTGAGAAGCTTCTTCGATTATTTTTGATGTATCCTTTTTAGGTACTCGATCAAGCTTATCTGATATAAACTTAACCGCTTTATTTAGGGAATCATCCATCTTATTCATATTGTTTTCCTTGGTTTATCAAATTTTCATTTTTCAATTTGTGATGAATTTCACTCAATCTCTTCAAATTTTCACTATCTAAATGAATTCATCACTCATAATACATATAAAATATGTCTCGTCAATTTAAAATCCTTTTTCTTTGTTCTCATACTGAGCTTAAAGAGAACTATAATAAAAGAAATTTCTCGATTTCTTGAAATCCATAGAAAATGAGAATAAAATACAAATAGGATAAATTCTGGCTATAAGCATGTTTTTAAGGAGGGTTAAATGATCAAAGTCAAAAAGGAAAATGACCAGTTGTTTCATGTTACTGTAGAAGAAAAAGACAGCACATCAGAGCATACTGTAAATTTGGAGGATACTTATTACCAGAAGCTAACGGACGGAAAGATATCCAAAGAAAAGCTGATCAGAAAATCTTTTGATTTTCTTCTTGAGAGAGAGCCCAAAGAAGCCATACTATCAGAGTTTGATTTGAAAATCATCAATCATTATTTTCCAGAGTATGAAAAAGAAATAACAGAATAAAATATCATTTTCTTATTGCCGCATGAATTCAAAATCTCCCATGGTTGCTTTGATCACTTCCCCTTTCTCATCCATATGAAATATCATGGTTTGGCCGTTAGTAGGCCCGCCCTCCAAACGGAATTCGTGCTTCTCCACAGGAATCAACCGGGCGGTCGTACCAGGCATTCCGTGTATTTTCATGAATAATGCATCCTGTTCGATTTCAATACTGAATTCTTTATCCATTTCTCTCCAGATATAGGTTCCTTCATACAACGGGAAATCCCTGCGTTTTGGTTTCAGAGCTTCTCTTTCCTTTTTCTTTTGTCTTATAGCGGCGATTCGGTCAAAATGCTTTTCCAGTAAATTTTTCTCAATCTGATACTCATTCACTACCCATTCCAGCCACAGGGATTCCAGAGTCTGGATGTCTTTTTCATACACTTCTTTCCAGGTGTCTTTCTTTTCCTTCTCTGCCCTTGGTCGTCCCTCCAGAATGTATGCTTTTTTGAATTTATCCTTGCCGTAAGAATGGACTAGAAATCCTGTAAATGAACCTGCAGCCGGGTAACCCACAGTTGTTTTCGGTCCGGACATACCGATCTGATGGATCAGGAGCTCTTCCAGGGGAAAAAGCTCCTGGTTCTTGAGGAATTTGATTACAGCCAGATGATTCTCATCTTTGTCTTCAGCTAGTGCTTGGAGATATTTGGCAATCCCTTCGGACATAAATGAACTGGTTTCATTCCCCCAGTTTTCATCTGTATACAGATGGGTATTCTCATGCACAGCCAGACCAAAATCAGGAATTTCCCCTTGATGAACCATGAATATCCCTTCACTGCTTGCCAGACCCCGTCCCCAGTGATGGGTGTAGAAAAGCTTGGAGTCATAATCCCGAAAATAAACATTCATTTTTTTTTGCCATTGTGGTTTTTCCATGGATTTGAAGTAATTGAATATGAATTGGATCGCTTTTTCATTGATTTCCACCAGTTTTTTCATCTGTTTTTTGGGGATGGTGTTTTCTCGGAAGCAAAACAAGAAATGGTCATTTTCTACCTGATCGAAACTGCCTTCGATTTTTAGAGCCAATTTGGAGATAAGCGCCTTTGACTGGGGAGGCTTCTCTTTTTTCTTCCACTCCTCAAGAATAGATTTTCCGTTTTGTCCGGCACTGGCCATGATTTGGATAAAAGATGATTTGGATATAGTAATCACCGGTATTTGAGGGATATTTCCTTCATGGTCATATCGAGCGTAGAGAAAGGGATAATCATGTTTTCGTGAAAACAGAACCACAGCTGCAGCTCCTCTTTTTTCTGCCTCTTTGATCCGGTTTTCCAAAGAAATTTTATCTTCATACTGTTTTTCCAGAGAATCCGGGCACTGGATAGAAAAAAGAACCATCTTTTGGGACACATCGATCTCTCCTATGGTGTAATCTTCTTTTCTCCCCTTGTAATCATTGCGCTTTTCGTCCAGAATAATTCCACTGCCTATAAAAACCAGTTGTCCCTGTATATCAATGTCTTTTTGGTAATTTTGGGTCCCCAAGGGAGCTCTCTGAAGGTTCTCACTGATAACGGGTAAGAAGGGAATTTGATGCTGGGTCCCTCCTTCCATGTACACATAGCATTGAGCAAAAATAAGTTTTGTTTCCGGATGATAATAATAAGATACCAGAGGCCCCTGAGCTCTTATCTGAGCCGTCAGCATGAGGACAGAAACAATGAACTCGATCCCGATATTTTTTTTAATCGATATTTTCATTTTTTCCTCTTTTTTGATTTTTTTAAATCCAGAAATTTGGTTTGTTTGCTGATCCCTCTTGTTTTTTACTTATAAGTACGAAGGGAAAGGAATAAAAGTTCCCATCAAAGGAGTTTTACCAATGGCTCGGAGACAACAGTTAAACGTTCTGATATACCTCTTTGATTTCGATATTTCTTTTTTTTAATTCTTTAATGAACTTCTTGTAAAGTTCAGGGGTTATGGCATCTTCCGGAGCTACAATTCCTTTTTCCTTTATTTCACCTTTGCCGATCATTCGAGCGGTGATGGCCATGGAATAACCCGTGACCCGCATCATGGAGGATATATTATGGCGGGTGTCTGCCTCGTCCCACATGAAATATTCGATTTTGACTTCTTTACCGTCTTTTTTGCCCACAAGGGTATTGTACATCACACAAACATCAGTTTCTCCTTCACGCGGCATGAGTTTGGGTGTGATGATGGACAAAAGGAATTCTCTCGGTACAATTCGGACTCCTGTAAAGTCGACTGGTTCAATATTCAGCATGCCGCATTCTTTGAGTGTCTGGACGCCATCCCAGTGTCCTGGCCAGCGCACGGTCTTCTCAGCAAATTCCTGAAGTTGAGGACGGGTAAAAAGAAAACTGGGCATGCCAGGGGTTACCGCACACTCCAGTTCAACATCCTGACCAAATTGGTTAAATTTGAATTTTTCGCGGTCAGTTGCTGCATTCACCTCAACGATCTTGCCGTCCTTGATGACATTCAATTTGATCATGTATTCCCTTAATACATGTTCAAAAGCCCATGTTATCATGTAGCGCAAAGGATGATTCGCCGCTGCCTCCTGTGAGGGAATGCCTCCGACCCGAGCCACAGCGCGCTCAGAAACATCGATTTTTCTCATACCGTCGCCAACTGTTATGTTGCTCAATCCAGGCGCAAATCCCATTCCATCCACGAATGTAACATTGTTTTTACTGGCTTTCTCATGCAGCCACTCCCCATATTCCTTAAGACTCATTCTTTCAGGCACTTCCAGGCCTTCAGTTTCATAGGCATCCGGAGTTCGGTGAAACTCTTCAATGGTGTCGACGATGTTGAGTTTGCTTTCTATAGCCAAATTCACGGTTTTGTAGCTGGTTTTCCGGTCAGGCAAAGTCAAAACACCCACATCATACTGCTTCATCAAATCCTTGACCGCTTCTTTATCATTAATATCAAGAACATGTGGTTCCACTTTATCACTGCCTACCCAATCTTTTACTTTCTCCAGTGTCTCTATGTGTCTTCCGACAATACCAATCTGTTCAACATCAGGGTCTGGTGCCAAATCCCAAGCCACAGCTGAGCCAATCTTGCCAGAACCACCAAAAACTAATATTTTCATGTCTTCCTCCTTTATGTATTATGTTATTGATTATCATGGCTTTATCATGCTTGAAAGAGCAGAGAGAATATCTTAAATATATCCATTTGTTTTACTGATCTTCTGCTTTGGGGTTAGGTTTATTATTTCCAAATATCACGCGATGTCAATCAGAAAAAATCAGAGCGATTCTATAGGGTGTACAGCCAGAAAACCTGGAACTAGATATCCATGATGGAGCTCATGTTGTGGACATTCCGGCCCTGGTCAAATTCCTTACATGGCATTCGAAAAAAATTGAACAGATAACTATATTTCATAACCCTGCTCATTATTCAAAATACGGGTGTGAATATGTCATATGGCTTAAAAAAAGTTGACCATAATCGTCTTTTCCATTATTATTTTTAAACTTAATGAGATTATTCGCCAAATCTGTTTTACCTGAGTTGCCCATAAGGACAAAGACTACAGATACTTCATTTAAAAGTATCATTGCCTGCCTATTGTTGTCCTGCCTTTTTGTTGACCCCATAGTGGGTGCTTTTACCTGGATTCATCAAAAAAAGAGAAACATTAAAAGAGAAGTCAAAAGACAAATAATTGAAGGCATTGACAAAGATAAACTGGTACTTCTTAAATTTTCAAAAGAAGAAACAAAAACAAAGTTACGATGGGAACATTCCAGGGAATTTGAGTACGAACACAAAATGTATGATATTGTGGAAACAAAGATTGTGGGAGACACAGTTTATTATTGGTGCTGGTATGATCATGAAGAAACCATGCTGAACAGACAGTTAGAAGATCTTGCAAACCAAGCTTTAGGGAAAAATCCCAAAGCAAGGTCAGAAATCATACTTGTGATATCCTTCTTCAAATCATTGTACTGTACTTTTTCTCTTAATGGGGATGTATCAATTCCCCGATTGTTTTATAGACAGGATGTCTTATTCTGTCATATATATTCTCAGAATTTTATCCAACCTCCCACTCCTCCACCTGAATTAAGTCAAACAAACAACTCAAATTTCATCTGACCTGGACTCACAAATTATTTTGGAAGTCTGGATCAATTTTTCTCCATTCTGATTATTTTTATTCAACTTGTATTGAAAAGGAGCACAAGATTAAAATGAAAAAGACCTTTATTATATTGTTATTGTTCGGGCTCTCATATAACGCTTTTTCCCAAACAATGACCATTAAAGATCTGGAGACTAAGGAACCTATTGAACTGGTTTCTCTGACCAGCAAAAGACCCAGAGCCGAGGCTCAAACAAATGAAAAGGGACAAGCTGATATTTCAGCTTTTAAGGGCTCAGAAGAAATAATCATTCGCAGGATCGGATATAAAACAAAAGTAATAAGTTATGCTGAGCTCGAGTCTTTATCTTTTGAATTGTTTCTTCAGCCAAAACCGTTCAATATGTATGAGATTGTTGTATCAGCAAATCGCTGGAGACAAACTTCCAGAGATGTGCCCTCAGAAATCATTACCATTTCCCCTGTAGAAGTAGAACTGCAGAATCCACAAACTGCTGCAGATTTATTGGAAGTTTCAGGGAAAGTATTTATTCAAAAAAGCCAACTGGGAGGGGGCAGTCCCATGATAAGGGGATTTGCCACCAACCGACTGCTTTATACTGTGGATGACATACGTATGAATACAGCCATATTCCGCGGAGGCAATATTCAGAATGTCATCTCTCTGGATCCTTTTGCCACAGAGAGTACTGAAGTTTTTTTTGGACCTGGATCAGTGATTTACGGAAGTGATGCCATTGGTGGAGTGATGAGCTTTCAGACACTAGAACCAAAGTTTTCGCTTTCAGATAAGAAGCCGTTGATATCCGGCAAAGCAGAGGGCCGTCATTCCTCGGCAAATAATGAAATGGCAGGACATTTTGATGTGAATATAGGATGGAAAAAATGGGCTTTGATCACCAGTTTCAGTTCATTTGATTACGAACATTTGCGTCAGGGCAGCCATGGTCCAGATGATTACTTGAAAGCCTATTATGTGGAGCGTCAAGACGGTATTGACAGGATCATTGCCCAGGATGATCCGCAGCTGCAAATTCCTTCAGCCTATTCTCAAAAAAATTTCATGCAAAAGGTACGTTTCAAACCCGGAGGAAAATGGGACTTAAAATTCGGTTTTCATTATTCTGAAACTTCTCCCTATGGCAGGTATGACCGGCACAATCGCATGAGAAATGGTTTGCCCCGGTATGCGGAATGGAATTACGGTCCTCAAGAATGGATGATGAACAACCTAAGTATAAACCACAACAGCACCAATACAGTATATGATCAAATGAGCATTCGTTTGGCGCTGCAGTCCTTTGAAGAAAGCCGGATCAGCCGCTCATTAAACAGAAACGAAAAAAACATCCGAATTGAGGAAGTGGAAGCCTATTCAGCAAATTTTGATTTTGTGAAATCAACAGGTGACCGCAACACTTTATATTATGGGATGGAATATGTCATGGATGATGTGACTTCAACTGGTATTGATAAAGATATTTCAGCGGTTCTGCCTTACTGTGATCACTGTGGTTCCATCACTCCCGGTCCTTCGCGTTATCCTCAGGCTACCTGGCAGTCAATCGCTGCTTATATCAATGACCAGTACAAATTTTCAGACAGTTTTCTTCTGCAGGCAGGACTGAGATATAATCAGTATATTCTGGATGCTGAATTTGACACCACTTTTTATCCCTTTCCTTTTTCCGAAGCCCATCTCAACAACGGGGCTCTGACCGGAACCATTGGCGGAGTGTACCGCCCCTCGGATTCCTGGGTTATCAGCACCAATTTTTCCACGGCATTCCGTTCTCCCAATGTAGATGATGTGGGTAAGGTATTTGATTCTGAGCCAGGTTCGGTGGTGGTGCCGAATCCTGATTTGGAAGCAGAATATGCCTATAATATTGATTTAGGCATGGCCAAAATATTCAAGGATATTGTGAGGATTGACCTGACCGGTTACATCACCACACTTCAAAATGCTATGGTGAGGCGTGACTTCTTACTCAATGGACAGGAATATATCGTGTATGATGGAGTATTAAGCCGGGTGCAGGCTATTCAGAATGCAGCGGTAGCTCATGTGTATGGTTTTCAAGCTGGATTTGAAGTTAAGATGCTGGATGGTTTTAGTTTTTCCTCAGATTTTAATTATCAGAAAGGTGAAGAAGAGCTGGATGATGGAACAGTCAGTCCCTCCCGCCACGCTGCCCCGTGGTTTGGGGTATCCCGGTTGACCTATGAGACCAACAATTTTACCCTCCAATTATATGCTGAGTATCAGAGGGAACGAGAACATGAAGATATGCCGGAAGAAGAAAAAGACAAATATGAAATATACGCTGCGGATGCTGAAGGAAACACCTATGCCCCGGGCTGGTACACTTTGAATATCAAAGCTGTATATCAAATTACAGACTATTTGAATCTGAGCACAGGCATTGAAAACCTAACCGATCAGCGTTACCGACCCTATGGTTCGGGAATATCCCGGCCTGGTCGTAATTTTATCCTCTCGCTGGGGACGAGCTTCTAAACGTTCTCTTTCTTGTCTCTATCTTTTTGTTTATCTTTTTTATTATGAATATGGAGACCGGCATGGAGAGGATGGTTCCCACCACAGGGGGAATTAATATGACCAAGGTTATCCATCCCATCTCAAGATTCATGGATGGATGATGGCGCAGCACAAAACTGATCACAATAACTGCCACAAAGACGAATATCACACTCACGAACCAGGTTGCGAAAAAGACTATGACAGCGATTAATGTCTTTTTAAAACAAGCGGCATCCATGGTCTATGGATCATTGTCAGAGAAGAGTGCTATTCTTGTTCATAGGTGATAACGATTTGATGGAAGTTGATGTCAGAAAAAAATCTGTGGGTGAACCGAATGATGTCTGATCCTTTTTGATACAAATAGTCAAACATGCCTGTATCTTCCATGATACTTTCCCATCCTGCACTCTTCATTTTTTCAAAAGTTTCGCTGTAAAAGTCAGAGACTTTTTGGCTGGCTTCTTCGGTTTTCTCAGGAATTTCATAAACGATTTGATATTCACCTCGTTCTTCTTTGACCTCTACAAATTCAGCTCCGGGGTAAATGGGAAACCCCAATTCTTCCAGTTTTTTTTCCAAGCCCTCACGAGTGTTTAGGGCAGAGGTCTCTTCTGCTTGAGGCTGTTCTTCTGGCTGAGCTTTTTCAGGAGGAGCTTCCTGTTTTTCTCCTCCACAGCTGACCATCAGAAAAATGATGACCAACCCTATGCCTAAGTACAGTCCCTTTTTCATGGTTGAGCCTCCTTTCTATTTGAATTGTATTCCATTGTTTTGATGCAATGAATTTGCATTTTCAAGCAGATTAACAGCCCATAATACACATTACAAACAGTTTTCGTCAACAAACAATCCATGTGTAGAAAAGATAAGGGCTTTCCCTTTTACCATGAGTATTATGTTTTATTTGATTTTTTCTGCAGTAATTCTTCTCTGACCATGGTATGTCCGCAACGGGGGCATTTCATATCCGTACATTTCACGCCTCTCTGATGTTTTACTTTCTCGCCGCATTTGGAACAAACACAGAATCCTCCGGGACCAAGAGCACCGCCTCCTTTACGGCCGCGCCCTCCGCCGCGTCCAAGGCCTCTGCCGCCTCCAAGATTGTTTTTGTCATTATAATCATTCATTATTTTTCCTTTTGATATTATTATGACCCAATCAGCACAGAACATCAAATTGAATTCATTCCTAACCAGTTATTCGATTCTCCTCTTTTATTCAATGGCTCCTCCGGCATCTCCGACCTTCCACTCTCCTTTTTCTTTGATGTAGAAGACTATCCGCTTGATTTCCCGGTCTCTTTTTTTTGCTTTGTATTTCAGCTCAATAAGATGCCAGTCCTGGATGTTGGGAAAAACAAAATCCAGTTCTGTTCGTGAAGGCTTGTAGAGCTTTTTTCCCACAAATTTTTTGAGCACTTTAAAGTTTCTTCCATAATTTTTTATGTACACAGGGAACAAGTCCTGCTTGATAGCTTCCTGCATGATAAATTCCTCTATATGATCTTTGGGAGTGTAATTTTCGGTCATTTCTACCCACTCATATGCGGAGGCTTTTGAGGAGTTTCCTTTTGAGATCGCTTTGTAACCAAAATATCCCAACACAATGACGATATCGATGATCAAAATAATAATGATGATCTTGACAATTTTATTCATATTTCCTCCCTATAGATTTATTTTTCAATTCCGGAGGGCTTCACCGCCCATCATACACATAAAAAATAGGATGAGTCAACTTTGGCTATGGATATTATTGGGGACTTATGAGAAGAATCTGAAATCTAATGATGTCTAATTATAAAAGTTCTGAAATTTTTCTGAACACAGCTTCAATAAAAGGATCGCGCTTTTCACGGTAATCCCTATAGGAAAACTCGACTGGGATATCGGGCATAAGTGATGGGGTATCCTTTTTGGCATGAGTGAAATATTTGGTGGAATAAGTGACCACCATCTTGGTGTTGGGGAGCTTCAGGAACTTTATCTCACCGTAATGATTTGGTTTGCCTCCGGTGGGTTCTCCCACCATTATGGCTTTGGTTTTCTTTTTAAGATCCAGCGCATTCAATATAGCTGAAGAAAAAGTCTGACGTCCGATAATCACGAAAAGATGGTTTTTTTGATTTACTTTTTGGTTATGAGCCAGCTCCTGGATAAAAGGATTCATAATATTGGAATTTCCTCCCCCGTTATTCCGCAGATCAATGACCAGTTTGTCCACAGGATTGTCCTGAATAGCAGTGAGCAGCCTCTTGGAAAACTCGCTGAACGGCTCTGAAGATTTATTTCGACAGGAGTTGTACTTGAAATAAACAGTTTTTTTATTCTCAAGTACCTCGAACCAGTAGAATTGACCGCGGTTTTTCCTGTAAAGAGGATCATCTTCAGAATAACTCATATCCACGATTCCTTTAAACGCTCCGATAAAGGGAATCGCTTTCATTTTTACATTAATCGATTTTCCCTGTTCAGTTTCCACAGTAAGTTCCAGGAAGTCTCTATCCGGTATGATATTCAGTCCATGAAGATGCGGGGCTGAAGCCATGATTTGAGGAATATTGTTTTTAATCTGAGCCTTATTTTCATGGGGAATTATCTCCTGATAGGCTTTGACAACGTTCTCTATGGGATGGTTATGGAATTTTGTGATGCGACTGTAAAGAATTTCCTTGTATTCAGGAAGGGTGTTGATAACATAAATTCCTTCTTCAAACCAATAGAGCATGAGAGGAAAAGCACGGGTGATTCGGGGCCGGAGTAAGGTATGAGAGTCGCCGATGGCAGCGATAAGCCGGGAAAGCCCGACCTGGAATTCATCCGGATTGAGTTCAGGGAGTTTTTGTTTGAACAGGGAAACCATAGCAAGAAACTCATCTCTGGATATTTTGAAAAATAGATTCTTGTGCAGTTCAGGTAATTTTTCAATCAGATAATCAACGTCCTCTGCCCATTTTTCATGGACCAGCTTATCTTGAAGAGAACGAGAAGATCTGTATGATCCTGTGGTTAGGGAAAACATCAAACAATATGCCAGTAAAAAGCCTAAAATTCGGACAATCCTCTTCATCCTTCACTCCTTTGTCACTTTATCTTGTTATTACGGAGTCAAAGCAAAAAGGTTTATCACAGACCTCATTTCAAAAGGACAATAGAAGAAACAGAAATGATTGCAGAACATCATTTTATTGTGGTATATAGGTAAACATGTTATACCTGGATTATTCACAAGTTGAGGTAGTACAAAGCTTAGAAAAATTCAGGTTTGGCTGAAGCGACATAATACAACAAAAGGCAAAAAGCGAAATGCGAAAGGTAATATTTTAAATGCTTTTTTTCTATATTTTACATTTCTCATTTTACATTTTAATGTACATCCCGTGTATATCCCACGGACGCGGGGAGTTACAGAGGCGCCGAGAAAAACGAAGAAGAATGGCGTTGAAAATCTTTAGCGAGCACAAGCCATATCTGAATTTCAGATCGGCTTGCCTCAATGGGTGAAAAATGGCGATTAAAATAAAAAATATAGACAGAAAAAATGTTCAAGTCATTATTCCAAAAATAATCTTGTATATCGCTGAAAATAAATTAATAATTAATGCATCGCCATTTTTTTATGAATAGGTTTAGGTATATAAACAAAAGAAGGTTTTTAAAAGAACGACTGAAACACAAAAAAGGAGAAGGACAGAAATGAAAAAAATAATGATATTTCTTTTTTTGGCACTGATAGTTTTTTATACAGCCGGATGTCAAAAGCCAGCTGAAAAAGCCGCTGAAACCGGAGAAGATTTCAAATGGCAGGTCGATCAATTTGCTGATCTCCGTATACTCCGTTATCAAGTACCTGGTTTTGAAGATCTGACTCCCCAGCAGAAAGAGTTGATATATTATCTCAGCGAAGCCGCGCTTTGGGGAAGGGATATTGTCACAGATCAGAATTATAAACACAATCTCACTATCCGGAAAACCCTGGACGCCATTGTAAAGGGCTTTCAGGGAGACCGCACCACTTTGGAATGGAATGAGTTCATGGTGTATACCAAGCGGGTGTGGTTTTCAAACGGTATCCATCACCATTATTCCACAGACAAGTTCATACCCAAATTCAGCAAAGAGTACTTTGAATCTCTGGTTAAGGAAAGCAAAGGAGTTGAATTCCCTCTGGATGGAGACAAATCATTGGATGAATTCATCACTTGTTTAACTCCTATTATCTTTGACCCTGATGTGGATGCCAAAAAGGTAAGCCAGGATACTTCCGGCGACCTGGTAGCGGACTCTGCAGTGAACTTTTATTCAGGCGTCACCCAAGCTGAGGTGGAAGAATACTATGACCGCATCATGGAGGAGGATGACCCCACACCCATCTCTTACGGATTGAATTCACGACTGGTGAAAAAAGACGGAGAAATAATAGAAGAGGTGTACTATATAAACGGACGCTATGGTCCGGCTATAGAGAAAATTGTATCCTGGCTGGATAAGGCAGCCCGTGTGGCGGAAAATGAACAGCAGCGCAAGGTTATTGAAAAACTGATCGAATATTACAGGACCGGTGATTTGGAAAAATTCAGTGAATACAACATTCTCTGGGTCAACGATACACAATCCCGCATAGATTTTGTCAACGGATTTATCGAAGTCTACAGTGATCCCATGGGCATGAAAGCCACATGGGAATCTGTGGTTAATTTCAAAAACTTAGAAGCCACCAAGCGGGTATCTGTGATTTCAGAAAACGCCCAATGGTTTGAACAGAACTCTCCTACTGATCCCCGGTTCAAACGGGATGAGGTCAAGGGAGTGACCGCTAAAGTAATCACTGCAGCCATGCTGGGAGGCGATTGCTATCCGTCCTCACCAGTGGGAATCAACCTGCCCAATGCCAACTGGATACGCCGGAACCATGGATCCAAATCCGTTACCCTTGAAAACATCTCCTATGCTTACAATCAGGCATCTCTCGACTCCCCATTTGGTAAGGAGTTCACCTACAATGACGAGATTTTAGAACGGATCAAAAAGTACGGCGTCCTGGCTGGCAATGTTCATACCGACCTTCATGAAGTTCTGGGGCATGCCTCTGGTAAGCTTCTGCCTGGCGTCAGCAGTGAAGATCTCAAAAATTACCACTCCCCCATTGAAGAAGCGCGGGCTGACCTTTTCGCTCTTTATTTCATCATGGACCCCAAATTGGTGGAATTGGGTGTCCTGCCCAATGAAGAGGCAGCCAAGGCTGCTTATGATATGGCTGTTCGCAACGGTCTTATGACCCAGCTTACCCGGGTGGAGCTGGGGAAAACCATTGAGCAGGCTCATATGCGGTGCCGGGCTTTAGTCTCCCACTGGGTCTATGAAAAAGGACAGTCTCATAATGTGATCTCCCGGGAAAATAAAGATAGAAAGACTTTCTTTGTAATCAATGAGTATCAGAAGCTGAGGGACTTGTATGGTGAGCTTCTTAGGGAAGTTCAGCGGATCACCAGCAAAGGTGATTATGAAGCAGCTAAATCCCTTGTTGAAAATTATGGTGTGCGGATCGACCATGAACTCCACAAAGAAGTGCTGGACCGTTACAGCAAGCTGAATCTGGCGCCTTACGGTGGATTCATGAACCCGTTGTATACACCGGTGAAAGAGGACGGTGAGATTGTCGACGTCAAAATCACTTATCCGGATGATTATGTAAAGCAGATGCTGCGCTACGGCAGGGAATACTCTATTTTGAACTGATACTTAAACTTTCAGCCTCTGATAGGTTAAAAGATTATAGGAAGCCAAACCAAAAAAGGACAACCGCTGCTTTTTTAAGGCAGGTCGTCTTGACATTACTTAATATCTCATTTAACATAAAATTTCCGGGGAAAAAGTAAGATTGGCTGAAGGCTTGCTACCATTGGTACCTAAATTCATCACTGTATAAATGGACTTGAATGATAAAATGAGCGGACTGTCTAATGAAACCTGCTGGGAGTCAATTCTCTCTCTTGCAGAAGAGGTTAAAAAAGCACAAAAACCCATTGAATTCTGCAGCCTCACCTTTGGTCTCAAAACCTCGGTCCATTTGAACCGGTTTCCACCGCAAAAAAGCAAAAGCCTGAATGCTGTTTTTTTCTTGGATCCAGATAAAATAAAGTCTGTTCCCGATCATATCCATGGGGCTTTTCTTATCACCGATGTTATACAGGTGTCAGAAATAATATCCTCCGGCCTTCCCAAAGAATTCATTCAAATGATCAAAACCTATGCTCCTTATTGTTTTGCTTCTGTTTATGCCAAACGTTGGAAAAGGGCGTTTGCAGTCAGTCATCTGGCCCAGACGTTGGATGGACGGATCGCTACCGTCGCAGGGGACTCCAAGTGGATCGGATCCCGGGGGAATTTTATTCATGCCCACAGGATGAGGGCTTTGATGGATGGCATTGTCATCGGATCCAAAACACTGATGAAGGACAAGCCTCAATTGACGGTCCGGCATGTTCCCGGGAAAAATCCATGTCCTGTTATCATTGGTTCATCCCTCCGGATTTTAAAATGTTTTCTTCACGACAGGAACGAGCCTATTTTTTTCGTCACCTCCAAAACTCAGGTCCAAGACCAGAGAATCAGGGCACTGGTTTTAGATAGAATCAACGGCATTATCAAGGGATCAGAGATTTTAAAATCTCTCTATTCACAAGGAATTCACTCGGTTTATATTGAAGGAGGTTCTTTCACCACCTCTCATTTTCTTGAAGATGAGTCAGTGGATGTTCTGCAGCTCCATGTTTCTCCCCTTATGTTGGGCTCTGGAATCAACTCTTTTAATCTCCCTGTCATTCAAAATATTTCCTCAGCGGTCCAATTCAGGGACTCAAAATTCCTGCCTGTGGACAAGGGAATCATGTTTATCGGAATCCCTGATTCAAACGGAACCAAAAGGAAAAACAGATGACCGAAGCCCGTTCCCTTTGGTTTCAAGCGCCAGGCCAGCCTTTGTTCTCCCGTGAACATCTTCCTTCTTTAAAAAAGGGTTGGTGTGAGATACAGACCTTGTTTTCAGCAGTCAGTCCGGGAACCGAACGCCTTGTTTTGACCGGAAAGATTCCTTTGTCCCAGTATAAAGAGATGAAATGCCCTTATATGGGCGGTGATTTTTCTTTTCCAATTAAATATGGATACTCTGTGGTGGGAATCATAAAAAAAGGGCCCCGGAAACGGATCGGAGAAAGAATTCATGTGATTCATCCCCACCAGGATCGCTGTGTGGTGCGCACCCAAGATACCTATCCCCTACCGTCTCATATCCCCAGCCAGAGGGCGGTTCTGGCAAGCAATTTGGAGACAGCAGTGAATGCCATGTGGGATTCCGAGATCCGGCTGGGTGAAAAAGTTCTGGTGGTGGGATTTGGAAGTATCGGATCTCTTATCGCCCGATTGGTCCAGGATAATTTCGGTACTGATGTAAAGGTAGTGGATACTCTTCCTGACAAAAGGAAAATGGCTCAAAGTATGGGTTTTGATGTTGTATATCCCCATAAGAATTCGACCCTGTTTGATTTAGCCTTTCATACCAGCGGAACTTCACAAGGATTGCAAACATCTATCAACAGCGTATCTCAGGAAGGAAGAGTGATTGAGTTAAGCTGGTATGGAACCCAAAAAGTTCACCTTTCACTGGGAGAGAGTTTTCACAAGGGGCGCAAAAAAATCATCAGCTCCCAAGTCTCTCGGATACCGGCTGAACTTCAATCCAGATGGGATTTGAGACGGCGGAAAAAGCTTGTATTTGATCTTCTGGAGGATTCTGTTTTTGACTCTCACATTACCCACCGTATTCCTTTTTTGGAGCTTCCCCGACTGTTCCAAAAATTCAAGAATCATTCCTCTAAGGGAGTGGGCTATTTGATAGAATACACCTAAAAAAAGGAGCGATTATGTACAGCGTTTCCATAAGAGAGCATGTGCTTTTGGCGCATTCCTTAAAAAAAGAGGTGTTTGGTCCTGCAGCCAAGCTTCACGGCGCCACTTATGTGGTGGATGCGGAATTCCGCACCCATGAATTGGATGAGAACAACATTGTGATCGATATAGGTCTGGCTGCTGAGATCCTTAAAGATGTGCTGGGAAAAATAAATTTCCGTAATCTGGATGACATGAAGGAATTCCAGGGACATATCACCACCACAGAGTTTATTGCCAAGTTCATACACGAGGAGATCAAAAAAAAGGTTTCCACTCTATTCAATGGATGGTTGAAAATAACCCTGCATGAATCCCATGTGGCTTGGGCGAGTTATGAAGGGAAAATTGGTGGTTAAACACTATTTTGTTTTGCCTCAAAACCATCACCTTCCTTCTGGCGGCAATCTTTATAATTCTTTTTTGATAAGGGCCTTAAAAAACAAAGGAGTTCCTTTATCCACCGGGAGTTTTGACCAGATACTGAAGGTTGTAAGAAAAAATATTCGGATGCGGATCTGGGTGGATTCTCTTTGTCTTCCCCGGCTTCCCCTTCTCCTGGGGTCCACGAGGTCAAAACAGTGTATTTTTCTGATAGTCCATCATCTTCCCAGCTTTGAACCGGACTTGAGTCACACTCGGTTCAAGATGAGGACTGACCAGGAAAAAAAGATTTTGTCTCGAATCAACGGGTTCCTGGTGACCAGTTCTTATGTCAAAGAACTCCTTAGGGAGAGAGGTTTTGAGAAGAAAATATTTGTAGTGGTTCCCCCGGCACTTTGTCTTAATCCTCACAGAAAAAAAGAACGACCCAAAGAGTTCAAGGGTATGATGGCAGCTAATCTCATTGCCCAAAAAGGGATCTTAGACCTTTTGAAAAGTCTTGAAAAAGAGGTCCGGCCTGGGGATGACTTTATCATAAACATTGCCGGGAGGGATGACATTGAACCAGATTATGCCCGGGCTTGTTTGGAGTACATAGGGAGTTCATCGTTGCTCAAGGAGTCCATTCATTTTTTGGGGTTCCTCAAACTTAAACAGATGGAAGAACTCTATGCCACCAGTTCTGTTTTCATTTCAGCCTCCAAAATGGAGACCTATGGCATGGCCGTCAAAGAAGCCCTTGCTTATGGACTGCCTGTTCTCGCCTATAACGGAGGTTATGTCCGTACCCACCTTCAGTCAGGTGCAAACGGATATCTGTGTTCCACATTTTCTGAATTAGCCCGGAAGTGTGTCCAGTTCATCCGGAATCCCGGAGAACTTAAATCCTTGAGTGAACAGACCGAGAAATCAAACAGAAATAGAGGCTATACCTGGAAAAAAGCAGCTGGGATGTTTATCCACAAGACTTCTCGCTTGATTGAGGATTCATAAGGTGAGATCAAGGTCAGGATTCTCCTTTGTCAACTGGTTGAGAGCCCGGTATCCTTACGATGCCAGGGCACGTTCAAAAAAAGTTCAACAGAAAGCAGTGGATTGGTTTGCCGGAAGATCTTGCCTGAAGATTCTTGATTTGGGTTCTGGTATTGGAGCCAATACACAATATTTCGCACCCATTTTTCCCTCCTTGCAGGAATGGACTCTTTTGGAGATTGAACCCGGATTGATCCAGGCCACTTTCTATGAGCTTCAGAAATGGGCGGATCAAAAAGGATGGAAGGCCTTAACCACCCCAAAACAATTGACTATAGAGACAAGTCATGGGGAGATTACGGTTCTTCTGAAAAGAAAGTCCTTATTCAAGCTGATGTCCGCTGATGAAATCCGTCCCTATGATTTGGTTACAGCAAATGCTTTGTTTGACTTGATCCCCCCGGATAAATTCATGGAATTTGCTTCTGTTCTTTTCCGGGCAGCCAGGCCACTGCTGTCCACATTGAACTACCACTCCATGCACTTTGATCCCAAGGACGGAGCGGATGAATACTATCTTTCTCTTTATGAATCCCACATGATGAGGAACAATGAAGTCGGTTCTTCTATGGGACCCCAGTGCGTCCATCAAATGGTAAAAATGCTTAACCAGGTTGGCTTCCGTGTTTATTCTGATGTAAGTATTTGGAAAATACCCCCAGATGATAAGATAATGATGGATTTTATGTTCGGGTTTTTAAAACAGGCTCTCAGTGAAATGATTGTAGATTCTCAGGAATTTCAAAAATTCAATCTATGGAAAAGAAAAAAGTTAAGTCTTTTGGAAAAAAACCGCCTCCAGCTGACGGTCAAGCATTGGGACTTCTTTGCTCAATCAGAATTCAATATTTGTTAGCTAAAAAAAAGAGACCTTCCCTCAATGATCTCCACTTGATAAGCTTCCCTATAAAATCCATGGATTGAAGGGCCGGTCCCAAAGGGAACCTAATATCCCCTTTGGGAATAAAACTCCAGTATCCAAATTCCAATGATTCATAACCAGACCCATGAACTAACCGGGTTATTTCTTCTTTATCAAGACACTTATCTGTAGAAAGATGAGTGTTGGTTATGTTCAAATAAGGAGAGATATATTTGTTCCAAAATGAATCCCCGTTGTGGGTTAAGCACAGAAAACGGGTTTTAGGTTTCAACGCATGCTGAACCTGACAAAGAACAGCTTTTTTATCGAGCATATGCTCAAAAGCTCCCACACAGAAAGCAAAATCAATAGTTTCTTGGGAAATAGAAGAGAGCTCTTCTGCATTTTCCTGCCGAAATACAACCCTGTCTCGAAGATTAGAACTTTTCAGTCTTATTTTGGCCTGATGGATCATACCAGTTGAAATATCAATGCCCAAACCCCTCGGTCGATTCGGCATTAAATCCATCAAACCCAATAAATGATGCCCTAATCCGCAGCCAATCTCCAGGATGACTGAATCTTTCTGAAGCGGGGCGTATCGGGATATGATTTTAAGTCTTTTCTGGAGCAGGAGTTCTGCAGAACGTAGTTTTTTCGCGTCGGGAGAACCATCTATCCAGACAATCTAGAAGCATCAGAATAAGGCCAATAACAGGGATAATGAAGTCAAAAATGTGAAAAGCCAATACAGATAGAGAGAGAACCGTCCCCAGGCGAATGGATGTGATGAGATTGGCTGTATTAAAAAGATGCTTTGCATCAAGATGTTTGAAACCTATGAACGAAAATAATGCAAAAGAAAAGCCTCCGGATATCATAAGGAGCCAGGGGTTATCTGTAAGTAAAGCAATAAAAACAATAAATACAGTTAGAATAGAATGGCTCACAGACCATTGCTCTAAAAGGTATGACATCTTTAAGGTCTCTCCATCCCGTTGGAGTGCTGCTCTTTAAAAAAATGATATCGGAATAGAACCCATCATGTCAATAAATATGGAATCTTGAAGATCTAATCCAGTACAGACTGGATATCACTCAGGTAATGTCATGACTTTGTCTCTGAAAGAAGAAGTGACGTTATGATGGTTCCCTTGAAAGTCCTCAAATCAGACCTGAAGGGATCTCCAATCGATTTTATCTATCTCGCTGATGCCCACACCCTGGCGGCCGCAAGCCTCCACATGGGTAGAAATATCACGAATTGATTTCAAGCCCATTTCCAGACGTTTCTCCTCCAGGATGTCAAGCCCTATGCGATCCATAGCCACGGGATCCTGGCTGAGAAATATCCGGTTATCAAATGCCATCTGGGCCCCTGCCACACTCACGGTAGAGATTTTGGCGGCTTCACCGATGTGCAGCACAGTCTTGTCCTTGATGCAGGGCTTGTTCATGATCAAGGGAATCGCAGTGGTGCAGTAATCGATATGGAAGCGAACCTTGTTGGTGGTTACTCCCAGGGCGATGTTTTTGGCAGCCCAAGTCACACCACTGTCTTCATTGTGCTTGAGTACTGCAATATTGATCAGTTTGCTGATGTCTTTGGTCACGATGTTGGAAAAAAAGGACTTTTCCTCATCCTCGATAACAACATCTTTGAATTTTTCTGCCACTTCCTCGGCAATACGCTTGATTCCTTCCCGATCGTTATAGTCCATGTAAAGACGGCGGATGTCTTCACGATATTTTTGGGCTTTTTCATTTCCCAGGTTGATCAACATCCAAAGCCAAGTGCATGAATTAAATATTTCTCGGTGGGTTCCCTCTTCGGTAAAGTTCTGCTCTACCAGCTTGTGAAATTTTTTCAGTGTGCCGTCTTCCAGAGAGATATAGACATCACGGTCGAATCCTTCTGTCCAGGGAATGGTCACAGCACTTTTATCTGAACTCCCATAAACCCGTACTCCAGTAGAGCCCCGGTTGATGTCAAGCCCTGTCCGCCTGAAGGCGCGGTCCATGTGATCCCAGATGATGATGTTATTTTCTTTAACCCCTGCGCTTTTGAGCCCGGCAATGGTTTCGTTGATTGATTGAATGGACGAAGAGATCTTAGGCGCAGCAATACAGTTGATCTTAATGCCCACAACATCGTCCGGGGAAACCAAGGAAGACCAAGCATTTTTCAGAGTCTTTTCACCAGTGAGCTCTGTCAGACCTGCGGTAAAGGCCCGGTGAACCGCATCAGGATTGTAGTTCCGGTTTATGAGCATATCATCAGCCGCTGCTGAGACCACCACTCCGTTCCTGAGAAATTTTTTCTTGCCTGAACACGTGCTTGAACCACCTAAAAGGGTGGCTCCACCGATGAGCATAGCTGAATTCTTGATAAATTCCCTGCGTGTGGTCATGGTTTTTCACCTCTCTTTTTCAAAATAATTTCAAAGACCATCATACAGGTAAAGAACAAATTCAGTCAACCAGAAAACAAGAGCAAAGGCGGGTTATTGGGAGTAAAAGTCAGCTGTCCATTCATGTAGTGATTCAAATTATCCTGGACTTCAGCGGTTCCATGACGGTATGATTTATTGTCAACCACCTTTTGGGCCATGAAAATCTCATCGAGGTTAGGGAGTATCCTCTCTTCAGCAGGAGGGGTTTCAGGACCAAAGGTAGGGATTCCTGTTTGATACCAATAAGCAACGCTGGTATAGTCATCTTCTCTTTTGTTCCAGCTGTGTGCCCGTCGCTCCTTATTCTCATCCGGGGAGATCCATCCGTAGTGTTCGATAGTGACCTTGATTTTTTTGCTGAATACAATGGGATCAGCAAGGTGCCACCGGAAGGCAGAAGTATGGCTTCCCACAACTCCCCATTGATCAAAATAAACCGTACCGAAATAAGGGGTCTTCTCCCTTTTTGGTGGAAGTGAACCGCATACTTTGGCCCTCCATAGGTTCTATCAGGTTGGAAAGTACAGTCCCACTAACCTCTACTTGTTGTTTCCTGTAAAAATTCAGATAAGTTATTCTGCGGTCGGGATAATCCAAATGAAAAGAAAAATATTAGAATCATACAAAAAAATTTATGTTTTTTTCTTACTATCATTCACCTCTGCCTCAATTGATTATTTTTTACCCTAACTCCTCTGTTGTTTCCATTTTCTACAATTTGAATTTCTTTTGAGGAATTATAATTTATCATACACATAAAAATTGAGTCCAGTCAAAGGGAAATACGTTCTTTTGGCAGGACGGCTAGGCATCCTCTCTACGGAAAGAAGGCTATTCTTTTATTCTTCATGCAAACAGCTTGCTTAACAGATTTTGATTTGATATAAAAGTCATAAAAACTAGTTTTTTAATGATGTTCTATACAACAAACCGTCGGGAATTCATAAAATATTTGGGTCTGGGAGCGGTTGCCATGATCCATCCGATTGATCTGTCATCTTATAAAAATAAAAAACAGATCAATATCCTTTTTTTGTCTGCGGATGATCAAAGGTTTGATACCATCAGGGCTTTGGGGAATCCCAAAATACAGACCCCTCATCTTGACAATCTTGTGAAAAGAGGGACTAGTTTCACCAATGCCTATATCCTGGGTGGAACCAGTGGAGCCGTATGCATGCCCAGCCGGGCTATGTTTCTGACGGGACGGGGACTATTTCATATCCTTGGAAAGGGGGAAAAGATTTCTGAAGACCATGTGATGATGCCGGAACTCTTCAGAAAGTTAGGATACCAAACTTTTGGGATCGGAAAGTGGCATAATGGTCGTGAGGCATATGCCCGCTGTTTTACAGGGGGAGCAGAGATCATGTTCGGAGGAATGAGTGACCATTGGAATGTCCCCACTTATCATTTTGATCCCAATGGAGCTTATGCCATACACACTCCTGTGATTGAACATCCCTTAAGTTCCAATGAAATCACCTATAAAGGATACGATCATATCAAGGATGGAAAACATTCCAGTGCGCTTTTTTCTGATGCCGCCTGCCGTTTTCTGGAAACAAATGATCCGAATAAGCCTTTTTTCCTATATGTGGCCTTTACTGCTCCCCACGACCCCCGAACAGCGCCCAAAGAGTTTCTTGAACTGTACGACCCAAAAAAAATGATTCTTCCCCCGAATTTTCTTCCCCAGCATCCCTTTGACAACGGGGAGATGAATGTCAGGGATGAGAAACTAGCTGAATTTCCCCGGAAACCCGAGGAAGTCCGCAAACACATAGCTGAGTACTATGGAATTATCAGTCATCTGGATGCACAGATCGGCCGTATCGTGGCAACCCTGGACAGGACAAGACAGAGACATAATACCTTGGTTATTTTTACTGGTGATAATGGTTTGGCTCTAGGACAGCATGGTTTGTTAGGCAAGCAGAGTGTGTATGAGCATAGTGTTCATGTGCCCCTTATTTTTAGTGGGCCTGGTATTCCTCAGGGAAAGCAGAGGGATGACCTCTGTTGTCTCACTGATATTTTTCACACTGTCTGCGACCTGACAGAAATCCAAAAACCAAATACAGTAGAAGGGATAAGCTTGGCTTCTGCCATCAGAAATCAAACCAGAACTCAACGGGAAGCCCTGTACTTTGCCTATCGGCATTTTCAGCGGGCTCTCCGGACAAGACGCTGGAAGCTCATCCTTTATAATGTCCATGGCAAGAAACATACCCAATTATTTGACCTGGAAAAGGATCCGTGGGAGATGAATAATCTGGCCAGAGAACCGTCCCAGAAAAAAAGAATTAAGGAAATGACAAAAGTGTTGAAATCAATGATGGCTGAAGCTGATGATCCGGTTCAGTTGGATAAACCGGATTGGGGAATGGTTTTGCCCTCTTAACATTTACGGTGTTATGTTTAGCCATCTCGCTGATGTCTTTAAAAGCTGTATGACAAGGATAAGCATCATTTCATTTAATAGAAAACCAATATTTGAAATTATGATTCATATAAGGTAGGGTAGATACCTAAATGAAAGGATGGGATTTTTCATGAGAGTAAAACTATTGGTTTTTACTTTCTCTTTTCTTCTGTTTCTTTGTTTATGGAATTGTGTAAGTGTGGAAAAGCAGTTTGAAAAGGGACTGATCATGGAACAGGAAGGAAGGTATGAGGATGCCGCTCGTTTCTACATCAAAGTCCTGAGGAGAGAACCGACCTGGGAAGAAGCGAGAGAACGGCTGAAGGATGTGGGAGCCCGATCCGTGGATATCCTTCTTGAACAAGCTTATGCCCATGAATCTGCTGGAGCTTATGAGCAGGCCGCCCAATTAATTTTCCGTGTGGATGATTTGACTCTAAGCGCCCGGTCAGTGGGAGTGATCCTTTCCCTTCCCCGGGATTATGAAGAATTTCGTCAAAAGATAATTGATAATGCCGTAGAATCTGTTTTTCAACTGGCTTTCCAGGCTGAAAAAGCCGGGAACTGGCCTCAAGCTATAAGGGAATTTGATCACCTGAAAAGAAATTACCCCTTGTCTCCCCCTCAATTGCAGAGGGTGAACCAGGCCGCGGCAAGGGTTTTTACCCAGTGGGCTGAGCAGGATTTTGCCCGGGGACGTTTTATGGCAGCCTTTGATCATACTCAAAGAGTCATAGATCTCTTTGGGCCGGAGAGCCCGGACAGCCAGAAAGCTTTGAAGATTCAAAAGGCAGCCCTAAATGCAGGAACCTTGAGTGTGGCTGTTCTTCCTTTTGATTCTTATGAAAAGGAAGAAAATGAAGTGCCGGCTGAAATAGAGCAGGAATTGTATGACATCCTTATCTATGAATATCTTTCTAATCCGGTTCCTTTTGTGGCTGTGGTTGATGCGGGAAGAGTCCATAGAGAGGTGCGGCGTTTCCATATGAAAGAAAAGCTTCTCACACCCGGAACAGCATCCCGGATCGGGATTTCCCTGGGCACGGATTTTGTCGTGATCGGGAGGATTGATTCTTTCTCAAGAAGGGAGGAAATCCTGGATAAAACAACACACAGAGTACCTCTTAGAAAAAATCCTGCTTCTACTACCCATTATATGGAACAAAGATATTGGTTGATATTGACCGCTTCAGTGGAGATTCATCTGATCAGTTCAAGAAGAGAACGGGTAATGGATAGAGAAACCATCACCTATGAAGCCAAAGATAAATTCAGGAGAGGGATCTATGATGGGGATCCCACTCAGTTGGACCTGTCTTTATCTGAGCAGAAACTTTTTGATAAAGAAGAGCTTTATCGGGCAGAGCAGGAACTGGTGGATCGATTGCTTGAAGAGTTGGCAGAACACATTGCTGAGAACATTTTTGATGAAGTCTTGAGATACGTCCGGTAAATTTCCATTTCTTTGTTCAAAATCATTATTTTTTAAATATAAAAAGGTTGGATCTGTATTTTTGGAATTAATTTCCTTTGATGAAGGCTTCATCCCATCCAGGATAAATTCCATATTTTATGCTTTTTTTAAAGGGATCAAGGGTCCGGTCAAAAAGTTCTTTCCGACTCAAATTCCCCTGGATTTATTCATTACAAAGGTGTATGGGGAGGATCATTAAATTTTTTCTCATGTGTTTTCCTGTTTTATATGATTTTTCATATTGATCAAATCAATAAGAAGAGCATACCCAGTTTCTCTTCTTCCGGCCCCAGGCCCTACAATGGTCACAGGCCCCAATTCGTCGGTCATAAAGGTTAAGGCATTGGTGGCTTCATTAACACCGGCAAGAGGATCAGATAAGGGAAGTTTCTCGGGTGAAACAGAGGCCAGTACAGAGCCGTCCCTTTGAATCTCGGCTCTGCCGATCAGTTTCCACCTTTTATCCTGCTTTTTGGCTTGCTGGATATCATTCATAGAAATACCGGTGATGCCATGGGGTTTTACATCTGACCATTCCATCTTTTTTCTGAGCACAACATTGGTCAGAATCACTACTTTTCCAAGGGCATCAAGTCCTTCCACATCCCCTGTGGGATCAGCTTCGGCATATCCCAGCTCCTGCGCTTTTTTCAATGCTTGCTCATAAAACATTCCCTCCTCCATTCGAGTGAGGATGTAATTGGTGGTTCCATTAAGAATTCCCTTGAATCCTGTGATTTCATTTCCGGCCAAGGTGTATTGGACAAGATTCAATGCTGGAGTCCCTGCAAGAACCACTCCTTCGAATCCATAATAGACTTTGTTTTTTCGGGCAATTTCCCGGAGTTCAAAAGCCTGTTTCACAGGAGGACCTTTGTTGGTAGATACCACATGTTTTCCGGCATCCAAGGCGGTTTTGATATGAGTGAGTGCAGGTTCACCTGTTTTGACATCTGTATAGGTGACTTCGATGATGGTGTCTGCATTGGTCTTGGTGATGGTTTCAAGACCATCCATTTTTTTAATACCCAAAGGATAGTTTTCCAAGGATTTTCCGTGCTTTACCAGGGAAAGGATATCCCTCATGTTCAGTCCTTTTTCATCATACACTGATCCTTTTTTAAAGTCTGAAATGGCTACTACTTTAATTGATAGGTCATAGAGTTTCTTGAGTCTTTCTTCTTTTTCCAGGATGATCTCGGTAAAACCCTGGGCTACTGTTCCGTATCCAATAAAAGCTATGTTCATATCCATGGAATTCTTTCCTCCTTATAGGCAGCTTTTGGATACAACAATAAAGCGGTCCTAAATGATAATTCCTTTGCTGCTAATTTCATCAAATTTGTATTTTTTGAATAAATCCGTTTTTAATCATACACATAAAAAGCAGGTATGGTCAAAAAAGAATCCATTCTCTCCGCGACTCTATACGAGGAAGCAATAAAATTAGAAATTCATTTATATGCAGGAAGTAGAATGACAAATAGAAAGAATATAACAAAGAATTTTTTTCTCATGATGGCTTCCCTTCATTCCCGCATATTTTCTGGTAGGAAACCAAACGGGCATTTATAGCCACAATGATTGTGCTGAGCGACATCACCAAAGCTCCCACTGCCGGAGCCAGCACAATCCCATATGAGTAAAGAACCCCAGCTGCCAGAGGAATAGCGATCACATTGTAACCTGTAGCCCAGGCTAGATTCTGCTTCATTTTTCTGCGGGTGATCCGGGAAAAATTCAAAATATGGCAAACATCCATAGGATTATTTTCTACCAGGATCACATCTGCTGTTTCAGCAGCTACGTCTGTTCCAGCACCGATAGCCACTCCCAAATCAGCCTGTGCCAAGGCAGGTGCATCATTGATTCCATCTCCAACCATAGCCACGATTTTGCCCTGTTCTTGAAGATGTTTGACTTTTTCAGATTTTTTATCAGGGAGTACTCCGGCAAACCAGGTTTCTATACCCAGTTCTTGAGCCACAAATTCAGCGGTGGCTTTATTGTCTCCGGTAATGAGCGCGACTTCAATTTCTTTTTTCTTAAGCTCTTCCACAGCACGCCGGGAGTCTTCACGGATCAGATCGGTCATTCCAATAACACCTCGGATTTTTCCGTCGGAAATAACAAAAACCGTTGTTTTTCCTTCTTTGGCCAGTTTTTCCATGTTATCCGCTGCTTTTTGATTCTTTTCAAAATCTTCTAGAAGGGTTTTATTTCCGACAAAAACAGTTTGATTTTCTACTTCAGCCTGGGCTCCTTTTCCGGGCAAAGCTTTAAATCCTGAGGGATCCGGAATATCCAATTCTTTTTCCTGGGCTTTCCGGACAATTCCTCGGGCAATGGAATGTTCGGATTCCTTTTCTACAGCAGCAGCTGATTCCAGAATTTTTTCCTTTGGCCAATCAGAAAGGGAAATCACATCTGTGATCCCGAACTCTCCTTTGGTCAGAGTGCCGGTCTTATCAAACATGACTGTCTGGATTTTTCGGGCTTCTTCAAAAGCAGTGCGGTTCCGGATCAGCAATCCGTTTTTGGCTGAAAGCGTTGTGATCACCGCAATGACCAGCGGAATGGCTAATCCTAGGGCATGGGGGCAAGTGATCACCATGACCGTAACCATCCGCTCTAGAGAGAACACGAAACTCTTTCCATACAGAATCCATGCAGCGAGTGTCAGCATCCCCACTGTTACCGCAATCACAGTTAACCAGAAAGCTGCCCTGTCTGCAAAACCCTGGGCTTTGGATTTGCTTTGCTGGGCTTTTTTAACCAGTTCGATCATCTGGTTCAAATAGGAATCTTTGCCGGTTTTAGACACTTTTACAGTTAAGGAACCGTTTCCATTCACCGAACCTCCGATGACCTCATCTTGTTTTTGTTTGACTACAGGTTCTGATTCACCGGTTATCATGGATTCATCGACTTCGGACTCTCCTTTGATTATTTTCCCATCCACAGGGATTTTTTCACCAGGTTTGACCAATACATTATCTCCCTGGTTTAATTCTTTAATGCTCACATCTTCGATCTCCGCTTCAGAGACAACTTTATGGGCAGTGGAAGGCATCATTTGAGCCAGCTCTTCCAGAGCCCGGGATGCGCCCATCACAGAACGCATTTCAATCCAGTGCCCCAACAGCATAACATCGATTAAGGTTACCAGCTCCCAGAAAAAGACCTTACCTTTGACACCCAGGACAACTAGACCCGAATAAACAAACGCCACGGAAATCGCCAGGGCGATCAAGGTCATCATCCCCGGCTGGGTATCCTTTATCTCCTGGAAGGATCCTTTAAGAAAGGGCCAGCCCCCGTAGATGTATATAAAAGTAGACAGGGCTAACAATAATCCCATCCTTCCCGGAAAATCCCAGGATACACCGAGAAAAGACTGAATCATGGGCGATAGAATCAAAACCGGAACAGTGATACCCAGGGATATCCAAAAACGGGTCTGAAAATCTTTCAGCATATGTTTGTGGTGGTTTTGATGCTCTTGTTTGTGTTCATGCATATTTTCCTCCTTACCGATCTCTTAATCCAATTTATCCCTTAGGGCACCTGATTTCTCTTCTTAAAATAATGATGACCCAATTCTTCCCATAAAATTTTTATACATGCGGCAACAGGAATAGCAAAAAGAAGTCCCAGCAATCCCCCGATCCAGCCTCCGATAAAAACCACCACCAGGATGGTTAAAGGATTTAAGGTGGTGGATCGGCTCTGCACCCAGGGAGTCAAGACATATTCCTCGATCACATTCACGCCTTGAAAAACCACAGTAGGCCAGATAATGACAGCAAACAGGTCAAAACCAACAGCTTCTGCCCCTGACGTCATCTCCAAATATTTCACCAGAATCACAGAAATCCATCCAATAGTTGAAAGATAAGGAACAATACTCAAGAGCCCAGTAGCAATACCAAGAAGAAACCAGTAAGGAACTCCAACCAAAAACCACCCTGCGGAAAAGAGAACAGAAATCATCAAAGATATGAGCAGCCGCCCTCTGAAAAAATTACCGATGGCATTATCCATGCGGCTAAGTATATGCAAGGTATGTTTTCTTTTTTTTGGGGGAATATATTTCTTAATGCTTTGGATAATCTTATTGAAGTTCATAGAAAAAACAAAGAAAGAAATGGGAATGAGAATAATCCAAAAAAATACCATGACTGAGGTGCCGATGACGCTCCCTATAAAAGGAATGATGGTTCTTGATTTCACATCTAGTTTTTCCAGAATAGCCCCTGGTTTTTGTGGAAGTTCTCCAAGGGGAACTCCATACTGTTCTCTCAGGGTTTGCCAGTAGTCGGGTAAACTCCGGACAAGATTAGTGCCCTGTTCGATTAGAGGAGGAACCAACCATATGGATGTGGCTATGACCAAAGCGAGGGCAGCGGCTAAAATCAGAATGATGGTTAATTGTTTGGGGAAATGAAGACGTTTATGAGAAAAATTGACTGTGGGATTGAAGAGATAGGCCAGAAGAAGACCCAGGAATACAGGAAGGAGGATGGCCCGCAGATAAAAAGCCATGATGAAAATGAGGACCATCAATCCAGCCCAAAAAAGGTCTCGGACCGCGGTGATTTCCCATATATGAGGTCCAGATTTGTTTGAAAGGCTTTTTTTGTTAGGACTTTTTTCCATCAATTGTATCCAGTTGTTCGATTTTTTTGTTCAGAGAAGATTTCTCAAGTATTTTATCATATTCTTTCAAGATTTTTTTTATATTTTGGAATTCTGAATCATCCTTTATAGGGATGTCGGTCATTCCCTTTTCTTCCATAGTTTTCAGAATCTTATGCACGGTTAAGGCTTCGGGAGACAGACCAGGCTGATAACCGATTTCTTCGTGTTTTTTGTGGATGGTTTCTGTAATCAATCCATTATTCACTAATTCTTCCAGAAGGTGGTTGACCAACTGTCCTGAGATTCCCAATTCATTGGCTATCATATAGGCAGAAGGAGGAGATGCTGCTGGGTCCTTGAAATTTTTCACAATGAAATGAACAATGCGAAGTAAAATCATTTTTTTTGCCCGAATATTTATAGGAGCTAGGGCATGCCTGAAATCTATAGTCTTTACATTCTCATAAGCATACGAAATCTCAGCACCAAACAGCAAGGATATCCAGCTGAACTGAAGCCAAATGAGAAAAAGAGGCAGGGCAGCTAAGCTCCCGTAAATGGCATTGTATACTGAAACCATCACCTGGAGGCGTATGTAAAAATTAAAAAATAATTGATACAGGGTCCCTGATATAATGCCGGCCACCAACCCGGCTTTCAGACTGACTCTGCGGTTGGGCATAAACATGATAAAAAAAGCGAACAAAAACCAGATAATGACATAAGGGATGAGATTGAGAAGAAAAGTAATGACTTTATTGAGATACCCAAAAACCGAAGAAGTATTGGCAATGGCTACAGTCAAGCTGAGAGAGATGAGGAGGAGAATGGTTCCCACAAAGATCATGGAAAAATAATCCTTGATTTTTACAGACAGGGTTCGTCCTTTTTTGATTCCCCAGATTTTGTTGAATGAGAGTTCGATGTTACTGAGAACAAGGGTGACCGCAACAAAAAGAAATACAAGCCCCAGTCCGGCCACCAATCCTCCTTTGGCTTTCTGCAGAGTAGTTTGCGCAAATTCAAGGATCATGGTCTCCACGTCTCCGGGAAGGGAAAGCTGTACTTGGATTTGTCTTTGCAGGACATCTTGAAGCCCGAATCCTTTGGCTACCCCAAACGCTAAAGCCATCAGGGGAACCACAGACAAAAGGGAATAGAAGGCCAAGGCTGGAGCTCTAAGAACAAGTTGGTCTCGAAACAGCTTCTGGAATGAGAACAGGAGAATCTTTAAGTACTTGACACCGAATTTCTTGATACCGCTCAAAGTTTCCCATTGGATTTTCCAAATATCTTCTTTTAGAAACTTCTTAACTCTTTGGAACAAATAACACCTCTTTAAATCCGGATTTTCTTGTTAGTAGAAGTACTGATGATTATAAGGATTTCCTGTGCTATTTTCATGCCAAATTCCCTGCTGAATCAAAATGAATAACCTGCAACATGAAAATGAGTTTAAATCTGGCACAACTTTTGCTGAGAATAATAATGTATTAAAATAAACGTATGTCCGTCAAGATTGGCTTTTTAAGCCCTTTGGAATATTATAAATTCGGAATCTTGATGGTTACGGAATATATAAGAAAGGAATGCTATGAGTGAAAAACACTTTTTTCTAGGAGCCATGGCTGGATTTGTAGTAGGACTGCTATTTGCTCCCCAATCAGGCAAAAAGACCAGGGAAGAGACGAGGACATATTATTTTGAGATGAAAGACAAAATATTGGAAAACCTTTCTGAAATCAAAGACGTTACTAGAGAGACTTATGAAAACGTGGTCAATACTGTGGTGAGAGGATATGAAGATGCTAAGCTGATCACTTCTGCTGAAGCTTCTCAGATTAGAGAAGAGCTCAAACAGGGTTATAACCGGATCAAAGATCTTATCTCTGAACCTACTATGCCTGAGGAAGAGTAAAAACAGCTGGTTTGTTTTCATCAATTATGAGAGCATAAAGGAAAAAGCAGAGTTCGTTTTTTTTGTTTTGCAGAACAGGACTTTGTCTTATCAGACAATACTAAAACTGTCATTTGATTACTCAGGAAGTAACGCAAAAACGCGAGCCGGGGATCCTGTGCCATCAGTAATGAGCATGGGGATGACATAGAGTTTAGCTCCCTCTGCAGGAAGTTTATCCAGGTGGGCGATATTCTCTAAGGCTAATTTGTCCGCGGCAAACATAATCCTGTGAACCATAAACTCTGATGATTTCCCATAATCAATGCTTGGTGTATCAATGGCGATTCCTGTGATGTTCCTTTTTTCTGTAAGAAATTCTGCAGATTCAGGAGAAAATCCAGGGAAACTTAATTCTGGAATCGCTTCCTCCCCTGTTTTCTCAGTACCAAGAACTTTCATTTTGTCCGGATAATATTGGGTATCGATTCCTGTGTACATGATGATCCAGGCACCCTCAGGAATTTTTCCATATTTTTTTTCCCAACCTTTGATGTCCTCTACAGAAAGAAGATAATTCCTGTTCTCATTACATTTTTTTGTGACATCGATTTTCACAGCAGGTCCGATCCACTCTTCCAAAGGTATCTGGTCTATGGTCCGTCCGTTTTCAGAAAAATGAATAGGCGCATCAGCATGGGTTCCTCCGTGCTCAGCAGCACTGAATTTGTTGGAAGCATACCAATAGCCTTTTTCTGTAAATCCCCAGGAATCTTTTTCAAGATGAAAGGATTCAGCTGTGGGCCAGTAGATGGTATCCTCATTATAGGGATAAGTCATGTCCAATAATCTTTCCTGAATTCCTTTATCAGATTGGGAAGCGCAGCTCATAAAGGAATAAAATATGACGGAGAGGACAGCGAACAAAACCAACTTTGAAAGAATTTTCTCGTTTTTCATTTTTCCTCCTCTGTTTTATTCTTTCCTCCATTTCACCATAAAGATGTCTTTTTATTTTCTTTCAAATACTTTCTCTTGGCCTCGTTTTAAGGAGAAAATTATTTTTTTTCCCTCAATTTCTATGGCATATTCACCAGGAGGTAAAGGTATCCAATTGGCAGTGGCATCTACGCTTCCTATTTTTTTCCCATTTTTATCATAAATATTATGTCCACTGAAACTGGCTGATTTTACAGTCACGGTACCAGGATAAAGCTCTGTTGTTTCTCCCTTTTCAATGATCACTGTCCAAGGAATATCACCAAACATGACATCATAGGTCCCTGGCAAAATAGTCAGGGTATCATCGGTCCTGCTGACCCAACCGAATTCCCTGCCGGTTTCATTCTCCAATACTTGTTGCCCCTGAAGAGTTGTATTCTTTATACAAAGCCACCCTGGTTCCAGCACAGTGGTTTCTCCGGCTTTGACTTCCACGCTTTTCCATTCTGAATTTCCTATAGAAACGTTGTATATTCCTGAAGGAACTTTAATGGTATCTTTTGTTGTGCTGATCGAGCCTACTTCTTCTCCAGACTCAGCATCCGTGACTTTATGACCCTGGAGTTCGGGTCCTGTTATACTCAGCCATCCAGTGCCCTCTTCTTTTTCCACTTTGATCACCTCAGCGGTAAAGGCTTTTTTCAACATTTCTATCAAATCATTTGTACTTGAAGCTGAGAAGTACTGACCCCCGGTCACCTTTGATATACATTCGAGCTGTTGTTTGGTTACAAAATCCACTCCAAATCCAACTGTATGGACAATAAGATCCATTTCTCGCTGTTCTTTTAATTTTTTGGCGGTTACACAGGGATCCCCTTCGCAGGTTTCTTTTCCATCACTGACCAGTATGATGGTTCTTGGGCTTTCCATATCATCAGAAAAGTCTTTAACTGCAAGATTCAGGACATAAGTAATGGGCGTATAGCCTCTTGCTTTTAAAGAATCCAGAGATGAGATGATTTTTGTTCGATTTGCTTCCAACTTTCCAAAATCAACCAGTAATTGAGTGTCCTTGCAGTCTTTTTTTTCTCTCGGAGATTGATGGCCGTAAGCCCTAAAAGCGATTTTCAGGTCATCGGGCAGGTTTTGAATGAGTTCCTTTACTGCTTTTTTTGCCGCTGATATTTTGAGTTCACCGCTTTGGATTTTTGCATTCATGCTGCCTGAAGCATCGAGGATTAGTTCTATAGTTTTAGGATTGTCTTCAGCCTTAGCATTCCCTAAAGCAAAAAGAAGAATTAGGGAGATAAATAACAGAATCTCAATGGTAGATGAGGATATTATTCTTTTCATAGGGACCTCCTTTATTTATTATTCCAGTGCAAGATAAACTCTTTATATTTTCTTGTTAAATATAAGGGAGATGCTTTGGCTGGTCACTCAAAATACCAAAGCATCTCCTTAAAATATGTTCCTTTCGGTCTTTGCTGCTATTTTTTTGGCGGCGGTGGTGATTGCAGTGGAGTGAGATCATCCTGGTCTATGACAGCTCTGTTCCACCATTCTGGAGTCCGAACTCGACCCACTTTTCTGTTCTCCGGGTCATAGATGCGGAAGTGGTTGTACTTAACAAGAAGATAATCCCCCAGCTCCCACCAGGCTTTGATTACTGAATTGGCGTGATTGACGGAAAAGTTGGTAAGAAATTGTCTGGCCTTCTCAGGATCCTTAGGGTATAGGTCTAAAGCAGCTTCATCCATAATGGGGATATTCTGAAAAGCCATTCCTTCCCATTTTTCCTGGGCTTTCTTGACGTCTTTTATAGCATAGGAGTAGACCACTTGAGTATGGAAATCTACATAATCCGATGCCCATCGGGCAGAATCCCTGTCAAAGACATAATGGTCGCCAACCCGAAAGGACTCAGGAAGTTCGGCAATGCCGCAGTAAAGGGGCATATAACAGGCAGTATCCTGGGCTCCGAAAGAAAGCCATAAAATCCCGCCGATATGATCAGGCAGCCATCCTCTACACTGCGTTATGGTGGTGTATTCCACATTATTTACAGAGATGCACCGAGGACCATTGTATCTTTGTTTGTCTACCTGAAATCCGTGGTAGTAGTTGGGATTGGAAAAAGGACCTCCTTTGATTCCCTCGGTCGGATCGAACATGGCGTCCTGGTATTTATCCCGGGTAATGGTCATGACATCATGAACAGAAAGCTTTTTGTCCGGCTTCACTGAGAAAGGAAGGTCCATGTTTTCTGTAGCAGGATCCAGGTCCAGGGAAGGGGCCACAATATCAAAAAAGCGCCATAGACGTCCTCTTCTCCCCTGGGTGCTCACAGCGCTTCCATGAGTTGGTGAATAGGCTTTCTTCCAGCTGAACGGTTCTCCGCTTTCCGGGTCATAGAAGCCGTTCTCTACAGCATAGGAGATCGCATTGGATGAAGCCATAAAATAAGCTTTGTTATCCAGGTCAATTTCGCCAATGCGAGACTCATTGGGAGTAACACTGACATGGTCATCAGGGACACGCTGAGCACACCAGACTGCACCGGGTTTTCCACTGTCCGGAGTCCAAAGGGGTCCCACCGGCATGATCTCGAAAATCCAGACCTCGTTGGGATCTGATACAGCCAGCATCTCGCCGGCATCATTGAATCCATATCCATAAGTGGTTGCCAGGTTTCCCATAACCCGAATGGCTTCTCTTGCGGTTTTGGCTCTTTCCATAGCCATGAGAGTTAGCATGGTGATGTCAAATTTAGCAGACGGAGTGGGATTTCTCATCTTAGTTCGACAGCCGATGGTTGATTCCCCCATTCCTACTTGTTTTTCATTCATGTAGCCGAACATTCCGTGGATATAGGCATAGGTGTGGGGGACCTGCGGAATGTCCAACCCTGTGTAATTGTCCTTGTACCTTTCCCATTTCACTCCTTGTTCGGGAGGCCAGGTTTTGTACTGGCTGATATGATAGATCTTGCGGACATCGCCTTCCTGGTGGTCTGCTGCTGGAATATAGCGGAAGGTCCAGTCGCATATACCGCAGTCGCAGGTGTGGGTGGTCATGGTTGAACCATCAGTAGAAGCATCTTTTCCTACTAGGATGGATGTGCATCCCTCCAAGTACTCATAACCCTCTTGGCTCTCCTTATCAAAGTTTGGCGTTTGGATGACAAAAGCACTCACAACCGCCAGTGTGAGGATGAGCAAACTCAAAAATAACAGGGCTCTTTTCGAATTCATCCTTTACCTCCTTGTTTATATAATCATAATTTTAAAACACATTGTTGAAGAGAGCAATTTTTCTCTCTCGTTTAAAAGGATTTTTTCCAACCACGAATATTCTTCACTCAAATTCTTCTGTTCTCCTGCTCTTAATGGGTGTGTCAATAATCATACACATAAAAAACAAATTCAGTCAATAAAAAATACATAAGAAGTGAGCCTTATATAAAATGAGTTTGTTCCTCATATTTGTAAGGAACTTTTTTTTTGTAGATATCGTATATTTTTATGAGATTTGAATATGCCAAAAAAGGATGTTGTTTCCTTATCATTTATTTTGCAATTCTGCATTCTAGAATAATCAGGATAAATAAAATTCAGGAGAAGGCATATGATCAAAAATTACATAAAAACCGCCCTACGCAATCTTCGCCGCCATAAAGGCTATGCTTTTATCAATATCGCAGGACTGGCCATTGGAATGGCTTGCTGCCTCTTGATCACTTTTTTTGTCTTGTACCAGTTGAGCTATGACAAATATCATAATAACGCTGATCGAATTTATCGTCTTTGCTCAGATGCTCAACTGGGTGGAAAAATCATGCAGATGCCTCTCAGTAATGAGCCCATAGGACCTGTGCTGGAGCGTGATTATCCTGAAGTCCTGAGCGCTGCTAGATTGAAATGGAGAAGCCGGATTCCCATCAAATACCAAGACCAGCTTTTTTATGAGGAAGGGGTCTTTTGGGCTGACAACTCCATTTTTGAAGTCTTTACTTTTCCCATGATCAGCGGAGATCCCCGAAATGCTCTGGATCGAGCTTATACAGTGGTCTTGACCCGCAGCCTGGCTGAAAAATATTTCGGAAACCAGGAACCTGTAGGGAAAATACTCAAGCTCAACAACCGGGAAGACTACACTGTTACTGGAGTGGTGGAAGATGTGCCGGACAATTCTCACTTTACCTTCAGCATGCTGTGTTCGTTTGAAACTTTGTATGCATCCGGACGCGAAGAGAGGGACACTTGGTTTAATTTCAATCTATATACTTATGTCCTGCTTCCAGAGAATTATGATAAAACCCAATTGGAAGCCAAATTCCCTGCGCTAGCCGACCATTACATGGGGGAACAGATGAAATCCATGGGCGGAAAGATCAATTATTTTCTTCAGCCCTTGACCCGGATTTATCTTTACTCCCACATGGAAAATGAAATCGCTCCAACTGGTGATATCCGCAACGTATATGTTTTTTCAGCCATTGCCTTTTTTATTCTTTTTATTGCCTGTATTAATTTCATGAACCTGGCCACTGCCCGCTCTTCTCTTCGAGCCAGAGAGGTAAGCATGAGAAAAGTAGTAGGAGCCCGGAAAAAAGAATTAATAGCACAGTTTATAGGAGAATCTTTTATTTACAGCTCTCTATCCATGATCATAAGTCTTGTCCTGGTTACCCTGGCACTCCCCTATTTCCGGTCTATGGCTGGAATCGATTTCCGGTTACATTTCGTGGATTTCAGGTGGATGATCCCTGGTTTCTTAGGGTTGGTCTTTTTTGTAGGACTGGCTGCTGGAAGTTATCCTGCGGTATTCCTGTCGTCATTTCAACCAGCTCATGTTCTTAAGGGGGAAACAAAAGCGGGCCTCAGTCATTCTCGGTTTCGCAGGATTCTGGTGACAGCCCAGTTTGTGATTTCAGTTGGCTTGATTATTGGAACCGGAATCCTCAACAACCAGGTTCGTTTTATGAAAAACACAGACCTGGGATTTGACAAAGAAAGCATGGCTGTGCTTCCCATTATGGACAATGAGGTAAGAAATTCACTGGATTCTATTAAGACCCAGATCAAAGAAATTCCCGGTGTGATAAGCACCGGAGCGTCATCTGTAATTCCTGGAGGAGAACCAGATACCAATCCCATAATTCCCCAAGGATTTAATCCAGAACAAAACTATTTCATGGATCGGATGGATGTGGATTCTGATTTTATCCCAACCCTGGGTATAAAGATGGTAAAAGGCCGGAATTTTTCCCGGGAATTCGGCACTGACTCTGAACAAGCCGTGATTATCAATGAAACCGCTGCCCGTGCGTTCGGATGGGAAGACCCGGTTGGTAAAACCATCCAGCGTCCCACCGGTTCCACACCCAGCAAGGTGCAGTGGAATACCATGACAGTTGTCGGAGTGGCCAAGGATTTTCATATCCGGTCCCTTCACCAGAAGGCAGCTCCTCTGTACATCACCAATATTCCCCGTTATTTGGATATGCTTTCCATCAAAATCAGAAAATCCGGGAAATCTGAAATCCTTGGCCGGATCCGGGAAATATGGAAATCCGTTGACCCTGGTCGGCCTTTTGATTATTTCTTCCTGGCAGATAGCTTTGATTCCCAATACAGGGCTGAAGAGAAATTAAGTGGTATCTCAACTTTGTTCAGCATATTCGCGGTTGTTGTGGCTTGTCTAGGGCTCTTTGGTATGGCCTCATTCGCCACTGAGCGCCGAAGACGGGAAATCGGCATACGGAAAATGATGGGGGCCTCGATCACCAATGTCATGGTTTTGCTTACCAAAGACTTTGTAAAGTTAGTTATCCTGGCTAATTTGATCGCCTGGCCCGCTGCCTATTTCGTGATGAAGAAATGGCTGCAGAATTTTGCTTACCAAACGCCCATAGGATTCGGCATATTCCTGCTCACCGGATTTCTCTCCATTGCCATAGCCCTACTCACGGTCAGTTATCAATCTGTACGCGCCGCCCTTTCAGACCCTGTCCAAGCTATAAAATATGAATAGAATCTTTAAATCATAATTCTGCATCCTATCCAAGGCCTATTCAGGTTAAATAAATCGAAAAAAGAACTCGATAATCCGGTTGAGACGATCCATGCGTTGTTTGGGGTTATTAGTACGGGATAAGTCATGACCTTCATGAGGATAGCGGACATACTCTCCCGGTCTCTGGGTGAGATTTTCAGGAGGAGGGGCATAACTCCGCATTAAAGCTAAAACTTCAGCTGTTATGGGAGCAGAAAGAGAAGTTCCCGCTACATAATCATTTTTAAATTTTTCCATATACACAGGCACCAAAACAAAAACATCTTTAGAAGGAGCCACCACATCAACAAAAGAGCTGGGTATGGAATGGGGCCAGCGTTATAAATTTATTTTGGAATTTTTTCATTGACTTGGGGTCTCCCTTTTTTCTCCATTGAGAGAAAAGAGGTTCATCTTTTTGATAGGCGATATTCATGATCCTCTCAAAAAGATAAAAAATGATGAAAAAGATCCAAAATAGGATTGAAGGGGACGGTTCTCTTTATTCTCTTTTCCCTTCTTTTTGATATCAGTAAAAATACAAATCATAAATTCTATCTTTTAACTGAGATAAAGAGAACTGTCCCCGTTTTGTCTTGTTTTTTTAATTGCCGCCGGTAAATTCTTGGAGTTGTTCGGCAACTTTTTTATCAAATATAAAAGCTTTTTGTCCGGCTGTATGGGCTTTTTCTGCCGCCTGGTTGTAAATCGAGAGGAAGTGCCGGTAGTCCTGGGCTACTTTTTTGGCTTCTTCCAATCCCAAATGATTTTCAATAACCGCAAACATATCTGAGCCCACCACATAGGCTGGACCCTGGAGACCGCTCATCCATTTTTCGAGTATTTCTTGGGGTGTGATTTCGCCTTTCATATTCAGCATGACGTCTTTTTCAGCCTCTTGATAAAGCTCTGGCAGTCGGTCGAGGTTTTTCTCCCATTGGGAAGCCAGCATCTGATACATTTCATTTTTACTTGATTTCATTTTGTTGAGGTTTGACCTCACCTGGTTTATGAAATGGGTAGGCATGCCTTCCGCAGCCAACAGCTCGACTAAGAACAGCTTTTCTTTATCTTCTACATCGGTCATATGTTTTTCTGTGCAGGAGCTGAATCCGGAATGATGCATCTCGTGGGCAAAAGTCTCGATAACGTTTTCCACGTAAACTTCCCCTGTCGGTGTTTCGGGAAGCTGAAGAAGGTCATAACCGTTTTCCTCCCCTACTGAGAATGCGCTTGAAGCCCCGAATAAAACCACATAGAACTGGTTGCTGATGTCTGCGTCATCTGGAAGGTATTTTCGGGCAAGTGACAATGCCGCGTCTTTGACTTGGGCTTTTTTTAATTGATGGAGGTCTTGTTTGAGCTGGTCTGTGTTCTCAAGGGCAGAAATCCAGAGTTTTTGTCTCATGCCAAAGGAAGTCAGGGAGCCATCCTCGTTTTTCAGCGGTTTGTCTGTGGGTATTTTTTGGAGGGCTTCCATGATAAAGGTGTAAAATTTTTCAGTATCCCATTCCTTGAACCGCTCCCAGTGGTGGATAATGGACTGGCATCCTTTGGTGGGAGCCACTTCTTCCATAAAACGCTGTCTTATGTTTTCCATTCCCGGATTGGTTTTCACAAATTCCAGCCACTGAATGGCTTTTTCCGCCATCTGATAGTCTACAGTTACCATGGCTTTGGGGGTGACTTCTTCTTTATCCTGAGCTTTGGGTTGGCAAGAAAAAAAAGAGATAATCAGGATCGGAATCAGAATGAAGGTAATTTTTTTCATAACATTCTCCATTTTTTTATGAATAATCCAGGTTTATTTGCGTTTAAATAAATTTTTTCAGATATTATAAAGAACAAAATTTGTTAGCTTTTTATGAATTTAGTATTATAACAGAAAATAGGCCGTAAACCAATAAAACAGATTCATTCTAAGTGTTGTGCCTGATTCATCTGCATCACAGCAGGCAGCAGAACCTGTCTGAAAAAAAGGCTCACCGGGGAGCGGCTTAAGCCGCTGTGCATCCCTCCAATATTGGTCAAGACAACTACAGTGATATCCACATCTTCCAGCCAATACATCATGGCAGTGAATCCCAAAGTCCCTCCGGAGTGTCCGTAGGCGGCATGGTCCTCATAATAGTCATCAATCCTCATCACGCCCTGCATGTATTTAAACCGGGGACTGCGGGCTTTTTCAGGAGGATAATAAGTGAAGACTTCTTTGTGCATTTCAGGGCTGAGAAGCTCCCCATCCTGAATGGCTCGAGCCCACCGGACAAGGTCGGTGGATGATGAGACCATGCCCCCGGCTGCCCATTCAGGAGAAAGATTAGCTGGTGTGGATTCCACCACATAGGGCCGGATCTGGGTGAAACCTCGGTGCACTCCCGCTGCCTCATCAAACTGGGGCGTAGCATAGTGATAGTGATGGACATAGCCGCCGGGAGTTTTCTCAAAAGACTCCAGAAAGGTGTCCTCCAGATGAAGGGGTTGAAGAATTCTTTCTCGAATCTCTGTGGCTACAGATCTGCCGGTCACGGCTTCGATCACAAGCCCCAGGATGGTGTAGTTGGTGTTGGAATAGGAATAGCGATCTCCGGGTTTGAACTGAGCGGTCATCCCTTGACCGGTGACATACTCAAGGGTCTCAGTCTTTCCCCAGACATATCCCAAATTCATTTGGTCGCCCCGTCCTTTTCGAATCCAATCAGGCTGAAATTCCCAGGTGGGAATTCCGCTCTGATGATTCAGCAGCTGGCGCAGGGTTGCCTTGTCCGTGTTAGGAACCCGACGCACGATTTCAAGATCAACATAATCCGTGGGTGTTTTATTCAAATCCAAACGGCCTTCTTCTGCCAGTTGAAGAATCACTTGGGCTACAAAAGTCTTGGTAATGCTTCCGATACCGAATCGGTCTTGAGATTTTATGGGTATTTTTCGGGATACATCGCTGTATCCTGCTGTGCCGGTCCAAACCACACGGTCACCTTTTCCCACAGCCACGGAAATGCCGGGGATTCCCATGGAAATCCCGCTAATGAGGGCATCTTCCAATGCCTTATCATTTTCCCATGTTTGCAGGGAATCCGCATGGAGTGGCAGGATATAAATCAGTAGGAGAGCTGCTGAAACGGATGCCCTAACCATTCTGGAAATTTTTGAGTTCATTTGATCCTCCTTAAACATAAACAGATGAAAAATTCCTTAAGATTTAAAGTCCCTTGGCCAGCCCCTCCCCTCTCGGGTCAGAACCGCCAAAGAATCGGACAGGCTTTCCTTGGGCATTGTACTGGATAGTGAGGCCGTGAGCATTTCCTAGGCCGCTTCCCATTATCACATGATGACCTAATTGTTTTAATTTCTCTTGAACAGACTTGGGGATGTCTTTTTCAACCCATAAAAAGCCAGGTTCTACAAAGCTGACCCTGGGAGCTCCAATAGCCTGCTGAATGTTCATCTCAAAATCAATGAGGTTCATCACCATCTGGGGAACGGTCTGTCCGATGGTATGCCCTCCGGGTGTGCCGAGTACAGCCCAGGGTCTGCTGTCTTTCATAATCAGAGTTGGACAGTCTCCGGACAGCTTGTGATGACCGGCATGGGCGTCCATAGGATTGCCCTTGGGTTCAAAGGTGCAGTAAGCCAGAGAATTGTTGAGCCAGATCCCTGTGCCTTCAGGCATGATCCGGCTGCCAAAAGCATTTCCCAGAGTCTGGGTAGCACACACAATATGGCCCTTTTTATCTGCCACCACAAAATGGGTGGTATGAGTGACTTTATTTTCCTTTATTCCAGAGTATTGAAAAGGCTGGGCTTTTTTCAGATCGATTTTTTGGACTTGATTTTTCCAATAGGACTCAGACAACAGACGGTCTAAAGGGGGAGGAGAGAAATCTGGATCCCCGGCATAGGCTAGACGACACCAGAAAGCGTGCTTGGTGACTTCAGCAAACCGGTGCAGGTATCCTGCGGAATTATGTCCCAACTCTTGATTATCAAATTGGCTCATCATTCCCAAACGGATCAGAGAAGGAAAGGCAGTTGAAGGGGGTGAAGCAGTGATGACTTCGTATCCGCGGTAATGGATGCGGATGGGTTCCCACCACTCTGCTTTATCTTCTTTGAGGTCCTGGATGGAGAGAAAACCTTGGGCATTCTTCATAGCCCTATCAATGGCTTGTCCGATTTCGCCGTTATAGAACACTGAAGCGCCCTGTTGGGCCACCAGACGCAAGGAATGGGCTAGGTCTTTTTGGACGAGACGTTCCCCTGGTTTTAGGGGATTCCTGTCACGGCCGCAAAAAGCCTGAGCATGCTCTGGGAAAGAGGGATAAGCTCTTTGGATAAGATGAGCCAGACTTGAACTGATCTCAAATCCTTGCTCCGCCACTTGGACAGCTCGATCAAACAGCTTCTCCCATTCGAGTTGGCCGTATTCTTGAGACAGGGCTTCCCAGGCATGCACATTTCCCGGGGTAGAGACCGCTTTGGCTCCTGTACGGTTGGCTTTGTAATGCAGGGTAGGAGCCCGATACACATCAGAATCTACAGCCCGAGGAATGTGGCTGCTGGGATTGAGAAACCGGGTCTGATTTTTTTTCGCATCATAGATAATAATAGTCCCGTATCCTCCCATACCTGACATGGCCGGTTCCACTACATTCAAAACCGCAGCCACTGCTACAGCGGCATCAAAGGCATTTCCTCCTGCTTGAAGGATATCCAGACCCGCTTGGGTGGCAATAGGATGGGCTGTACTGATCATACCTTTGGTTCCCACAGCGAGTTGGGTGGAGGGTTTAGGAGCAGCCTGATTTTGAGAATCGTTATTGCAGGATAAAAAACAAATCCCGATAAGAAAAATGAGGAAGTAAAAGTATTTTTTCATTTAGCCTGAACTGTTTATAAAAAATAGCGATGTTTTTATTATTAATCTTTTTTCATCGATTTACAAGATTTTATCACGGACAATAATGAAGATGAATGAATTAATGAGAAATGCAAAAAAATGGCTTTGAAAAAAACTAGAATTTATTTTCTCTAAATATTATTATTTTAATGAATTGTTAGGCAAAAGCTAAAAGTCAATAAATCAATAAAGGAGGAGGCAAAATGAAAACATCATTTTATCTGGTAAAATTAAGGAATTTGGCTCGATTAGGAAGTCTTGCCTTAATCATCCTTTTGCTTCTTGTTCCCCTGCTTTCTTTTCAAGAGAAGCGCCCTATGAATTTTACAGATGTGGTGAGTTTGAAAAGAGTCACCGGTCCTAAGCTGTCTCCGGATGGGAAACAGATGATATTCACGGTTTCAGAAGCCCATTGGGATAAGAACAAATATATCTCCCACATCTGGCGGATCAATTCAGATGGCACTCATCTTGTGCAGATGACCAACGGAGAACAGGGAGAAGGAGGGGGATATTGGTCCCCGGACGGACGCTCTATCGCTTTTATCACCAACCGGAATGAAAAATCCCAAATTTACCTTCTTCGGAATGACGGAGGTGAAGCTCTGCAAATAACCCATAATGAGGGCGGAGTCAATGCCATGGAGTGGTCTCCGGGTAGTGATAAGATTTACTACACAGCCACCAATCCTCTGACAGAAGAAGAAAAAAGAAGAGAAAAAGAAAAAGATGATGCCATCATGTTCGAACACGATTACAAACACCGCCATTTGTGGGTCGTGGATGTGGATTCCCAACAAGAAAAACAGATAACCAGCGGTGATTATACAGTGAAGTCTTTTCATTTATCCCGGGATGGATCCCATATTGTGTACTCCAAAGTCCCTACCCCTCTTTACGATGATGTTTTGAATGCTGAGATCTATCTCATGAATGTCTCTGATAAGGAGGGAGTACGAATAACTGACAATCATATTTATGAGACCAGTATTGAACTTTCTCCAGATAGTCAAAAAATCCTTTTTGTCTCTGATGCCAACCAGGATTTTGAAAATTACTATCAGTCCACCTTGTTTGTGGTGCCGGCCCTGGGCGGAACACCAGAGTTGATTCTGCCGGATTTCAAGTATGAAATTTACAGAGCGACCTGGTCTTCGGATGGAGATGAAATCTATTTCACCGCGAATATGGGGGTACACAGCGAGATATTCGGCTTGGATGTTACGACCCAGGAAGTGACACAGCTCACTAACGGGGATCAGGTGATTTATGGTTTTGACTACATCCCCAAGAATAACATGATCACTTATCAAAAGAGCACCCCTAAAAATCCAGGCACTTTTTGGATCACTTCCCTGAAACCTTTCCAGCCCCGAAAAGTTTATGACCCTTATTCTCATTTGGATCAATTCAAGTTGGCTTCCTATGAAACCATTCACTGGGAAAGCACGGACGGAAAAACAGTGGAAGGAATTCTGGTCTATCCTATGGGTTATGAAGAGGGAAAGCGTTATCCCCTGCTGGTCCATACTCACGGGGGGCCCATGTCTTCGGATAAGATGAGCTTTGGTGGCTATGACCACGCTCGTGCCGGAAGAGGGTATGCGATTTTGAAACCCAATTATCGAGGAAGCACTGGATACGGGAATGAGGTTTTGCGCGACATGGTGGGGCATTATTTTCATCATGCGGATGATGATGTATTGACCGGAGCGGATCATCTGGTCAAACAAGGGTTGGCAGACCCGGAACAATTAGGTACTTTGGGTTGGAGTGCGGGAGGACATATGACCAATTGGTTGGTCACACAGACTGACCGTTTTAAGGCGGCATCTTCAGGAGCAGGCGCTTCCAACTGGATCTCTATGTATGCTCAGAGTGATGTACGAATTTATCGAACACCCTGGTTTTTGGGTGACCCCTGGCATAAAGATTCTCCTCTGGAGATTTACCGAAAGCACTCCCCTATCTTTCATGTTTATAAAGCCGCCACCCCGACTCTCATCCTGGTCGGAGAAAATGATCAAAGAGTACCTATGCCCCAGAGTGTTGAGATGTACCGCGGACTCAAAGCCAATAACGTGCCCACAGAATTGGTTGTTTTTCCCAGATCCGGACACGGCCCCAGAGAACTGCGTCACAGACTCTATAAGATGAACAAAGAATTTCAGTGGTTGGAAAAATACATCAGAGGGAAAGAATTTAAATTTGATAAGCCTCCTGAGACCAAAGAAGAAATAGAGTCAAAATAGAGAAAATTATTTCTTAATGAAAGCAGTGAATGAGGATGTTGTTTGGAGAAAATTAAGATTTTTTAGGAGTTGATCAAAGGCCTTTGCTCATGGCGTTGAGGAAATCTCCGTTCGTTTTTGTTTTACTGATTTTCTCAACCAATAGTTCCATGGCTTCCACTTCTGAAAGCTGACTGAGGACTTTCCTTAGAACCCAGATCCGGTTAAGGTCTTTATCATCGATAAGAAGTTCTTCTTTTCGGGTTCCGGATCGGTTGATGTCAATAGCAGGAAAAAGTCTTTTATCCACCAATCTTCGGTCCAAGTTGATTTCCATATTTCCGGTGCCTTTAAACTCTTCGAAAATAACTTCATCCATGCGGCTTCCTGTATCAACAAGTGAGGTAGCAATAATGGTCAAACTTCCCCCTTCTTCTAATTTTCGGGCAGAACCAAAAAATTTCTTAGGTCTGTTAAGGGCGTTTGCGTCAATTCCTCCTGAGAGAACTTTTCCAGATGGAGGGATAATGGCATTATGAGCTCGAGCTAATCGGGTGATACTGTCCAGAAGAATAGTCACGTCCATTTTTGTCTCTACTAGTCTTTTTGCCTTCTCCAAAACGATGTTGGATACCTGTGCGTTTCTCTGTGGAGGTTCATCAAATGTGGAAGCCACTACCTCCCCCTTGATGCTTCTCTGGAAATCAGTGACTTCTTCGGGTCTTTCCGCCACTAGCAAAACAATGAGGATCACTTCGGGATGATTTTTTTCAATAGACTGGGCAATGGTTTTCAAAAGAGTGGTTTTCCCTGCTCTGGGAGGAGATACAATCAAGCCTCTTTGTCCTTTTCCTATAGGAGTGAGAAGGTCCATAACCCTCGCATTTAAGTTTTTGGGGTGACCGTCTTCTAGGTTGAATTTTTCAAATGGATACAAAGGAGTCAAACTATCAAATTGAACGTTTCTGCGGGATTCGATGATTTCTTCGGGTTGTTTGAAATTGATGGCTTTGATTTTTATCATAGCAAAGTACTTTTCTGCGTTTTTTGGAGGTCTGACCACTCCGGAGATAGTGTCTCCTGTTCTGAGTTTGAATTTTCTGATCTGAGAGGGAGAAACGTAAATGTCGTCTTGACTGGGAAGATAACTGAATTCCGGGGCTCTTAAAAATCCAAATCCATCATTGAGACATTCGAGAACACCTTCAGAGAATAATAAGCCGTTTTTCTTAGCTTGCGCTTCGAGTATTTTGAAGATCAGGGTTTGTTTTTTCAACTTCTTGATCTCATCATCAGAGATTCCCAACTCTGCTGCTAAGGAAGCCAATTTTTCTTTTTTCAATTTCTCCAGTTCTGCAATACTGTACTCTTTCATTTTTTTTACCTCATAAATATTTGAAATAAGAAATAGCTCTAAAAGATATTTAATTAATGAGTCACAGATGAATCCTGTGATTCTTTATTTTTATTTTCATTAACATCAGATCTGATCGATAAATTTTCTTTGCCGTCTTTATCAAAAGATATTTCTTTGGTCAAAGCGATTTTTAAGACTTCGTCCATGGTTTCAACAAAGTGAATTTTCATAGATCTTTTTATTTTTTTGGGGATATCTTTTAGATCACACATGTTGTCCAAAGGCAGGACCGCTTCTTTAATTCCTTCTCGATGAGCAGCGAGAAGCTTTTCCTTGATGCCTCCTACAGGAAGAACTTTACCTTTCAGAGTCAACTCTCCGCTCATTGCAACTTTTTTATTTACAGGAATATTGGTTAAGAGAGAAATAATAGATGTGGCTAAGGTGATTCCAGCTGAAGGTCCTTCTTTTGGAGTTGCTGCTTCCGGAACATGAATATGGATATCAAACTTTTTGTGAAGCTCTTTGGCTATATTCAATTCATACATCTTTCCCTTGACATAGCTAAAAGCAGCCTGGGCGGATTCTTGCATGATTTCCCCTAATTGACCTGTGTAAGTAAAATTTCCTTTTCCATGAATTTTGGTGGTTTCAAAAGTTAAAAGTTCTCCTCCGAATTCTGTCCATGCCATTCCTATAGCAGCCCCAACTTCATCTTTTTTATCAATGCCAGAGCGTCTGTATCGAGGAATTCCCAGGTGTTTCTCAAGTTTTTTTGGGGGAATATACTCGGTGTAATCTTTTCCTTTAGTGACAACTTTTTTGACTATTTTTCGGCATATAGAAGTGAGTTCGCGTTCCAGATTCCGGACTCCGGCTTCTCTTGTGTAATCATTAATGAGTTTTTTAAGAGTAGTATCAGAAATTTTTATGTTTGATTGTTTAAGTCCATGCGATTTGAGTTGTTTGGGAAGCAAAAATTTCTTTCCTATCTGTAATTTTTCTTCTTCTGTGTATCCCGGGATACGGATGATTTCCATTCGGTCGATCAGAGGATTGGGAACGGTTTTAAGGACATTGGCTGTCACCACAAACATTACCTGAGAAAGGTCGAAATCAGTATCAATGTAATGATCTAAGAAAGTGCTGTTTTGTTCCGGGTCAAGGACTTCCATAAGGGCTGAGGAGGGATCTCCTCTAAAATCAACACTCATCTTATCCACTTCGTCAAGAAGAAAAACAGGATTCTTTTTTCCTGCTTTTTTGATCATCTGGATGATCCTGCCAGGATAGGCTCCAATATAAGTTCTCCGATGTCCTCTTATTTCCGCTTCATCCCGGACTCCACCCAGAGATAATCTGACGAATTTACGCCCGGTAGCCCTGGCAATAGACTTCCCCAGAGAACTTTTCCCAACTCCCGGAGGCCCCACTAATCCCAGGATAACCCCTTTTGGATTCTTTACAATCTGCCTCAGTGATAAATATTCAAGGATTCTCTCCTTGACTTTTTCCAAACCATGATGGTCTTCATTGAGTATCTTTTCAGCTTTTTTAATGTCTCTTTTTTCTCTTGACTTCTTGTTCCAGGGAAGGGATATGATCCAGTCCAGATAATTACGGCATACTGTAGCTTCAGCTGACATAGGGGGCATAACCTCCAAACGTTCGATTTCTTGGAGGGCTTTTTCTTCAGCTGCTTTGGGCATTTTTGCCTTTTGTACTTTTTTTCTTAATTCTTCGATTTCGTTTGCTTTTCTATCTTTTTTTTGGCTCATACTTGTTGTGAATATTTTATGTCCCTTATTGGGGAAAGTTTTCTTTTTTTTGCTGGAAGATTTTCCATCTTTTCTCAACTTTGAATGAATTTTAAGTATTTCGCTTTCAATAACAAAGTTAAGACGTCTTATTCTTTCGAGGGGATTTATGGTCTCTAATAAATTCTGCTTCTCTTCTATATTTATATGCAGATGGGAAGAGATGATATCTGATATCCTATCAGGAGTATTTTCCTTTAATGCAGGGATTATAGAATCAAAATTAGTATGTTTGGTTAATTTTAAATAGTCTTCGAACAGACTGAGCACTCTTTTTAATGATTCGTTGAGTGATTTGTCGTCACTTATTTTTGTCTGTTTGAGATCCTTAGCCAGGACTTCATAATAAGGATATGATTTGATGTATTCAATAATCCTCGCTCTCTTTTTTCCCTCCACAATGACTTTTAAATTTTTCTCGTCAATCTTTACCACCCGTATTATTTTAGCGATAACTCCAAGTGTGTAGATATCATCGGGTTGAGGGTTGTTAAGAGAGGCGTCTAATTGTGTTGAAAGAAAAAGAAGCTTTTCATCAGAAGATGATTTTTCTAATGCTTCTACAGATGATTGACGACCTATTATAAAAGGGACTAATGTTGATGGAAAAACCACCAGGTCTCTTAAAGGAATTAAGGGTAACTTATTGAGATTTTTGGTTTTGTGATTTTTATGCATATTTATACTCCGACTGCTTTTTTAAGTTTATCATATTCTAAAATGTTGTTTTCAACAATTTTTTTTGTTACTTTGATCTGATCCGGTTTTTTCTGGGAAGGCAAGTGAAACATAAGATCCAACATCAGTTCTTCTATGATACTTCTTAAGCCCCTGGCTCCTAATTCACGGTCCATAGATTTTTTAGCGACAGCTTCCAGGGCTCCTCTAGAGAACTTGAGCTTGACATTTTCCATCTCAAACAGTTTTTGATACTGTTTGATAATGGCGTTTTTGGGTTTTGTTAGAATACTAACCAGATCTTCCTTTTTTAAGTCGGAAAAGATAGATATGATGGGAATCCTCCCCACAAGTTCTGGGATCAAACCGAATTTGATAAGGTCTTGAGGAATCAAATTTTGGTAAATTTCCATTTGTTTTTCATAAGATTCTTTTTGAGATTCATGTTTGAATCCTACTGATGTCTTTCCTGTTCTTTCCTGAACAATATCATCTAATCCATTAAAAGTCCCTCCCATAATAAATAATATATTTCCTGTATCAATGGGGATGTATTTTTGCTGAGGATGCTTTCTTCCCCCTTGAGGGGGAACATTGGCTGTAGTTCCTTCTATGATTTTAAGAAGAGCCTGCTGCACGCCTTCCCCGGAAACATCTCTGGTTATGGAAGGGCTGTCGGTTTTTCTTCCTATTTTGTCTATTTCATCTATATAAACAATACCTTTTTTGGTTTTTTCTATATCCCCATTCGCGGCATGAAAGAGTTTGAGGATGATGTTTTCAACATCTTCTCCAACGTATCCTGCTTCAGTGAGAGTGGTGGCATCAGCTATAGCAAAAGGCACAGATAGTATTTTAGCCAAAGATTGTGCCATCAAGGTTTTTCCTGTGCCAGTGGGGCCTATTAATAGGATGTTGCTTTTTAAGATCTCTACATCGTCTTTGGGATATTTCGAATGAATGCGTTTATAATGGTTATAGACAGCCACAGCGATTTTCTTTTTGGCATCATTCTGGCTTATCACATATTGGTCCAGAGCCTCTTTTATTTCAAAAGGCGTTGGAAATTTAGACTCTTTGTCCTTTTTTTCTTTCTTTTGTTTTTCTGTGAATATAATAGAATGTGCTACTTGGACGCAATTATCACAAATATAAACCCCGTTTGGACCTGCGATAAGTTTATTCACAAGACCTTGATGCCGGTTGCAAAAGTTGCATCTTGCTAATTTTTTCTTGTTTTCGTTCATATTTTTTTCTAAGGTCTAAATTTTGAAAAAAGCTTACTATTTGTTCTTTTGCTCTTTTGAAGAAATTATACTGTCTATTATTCCATATTCTTGTGCTTGTTTGGGGGTCATGATAAAGTCTCTCTCTATATCTTCTTCAATTTTCTTTTTTGTTTGATTCGTGTGTTTGACTAATATTTGATTTATGTTCTCCCGAATCCTTAAGATTTCCTTTGCTTGAATGGCTATGTCAGAAGCTTGTCCGCTGAATCCGCCCAATGGTTGATGGATGATGATACGGGAGTTAGGAAGAGCAAACCGCTTATTTTTGGTGCCGGCTGCAAGGAGAACCGCAGCCATGCTAGAGGCTTGGCCTACGCATATGGTTGATATTTCTGGATTAATATATTGCATGGTATCATAAATTCCTAAGCCTGAGGTGATACTTCCTCCCGGTGAATTGATATAGACTGAGATATTGTTTCCTGAATTTTTAGCTTCCAGGAACAGAAGTTGGGCAATAACAGAGTTAGCCACATCATCGTTGATTTCAGATCCAATAAAAATTATATTATCTTTTAATAATCGCGAATAAATATCATATGCGCGTTCATTTTGTCCTTCTTTATCGACAATAAAGGGGATTTGTATCATTGGGAAATTACAATTCTATTCTAGCATTATCGACTAAAAAGTCAATAGTCTTTCTTAGAAGCATATTTTGTTTCAAATTATTTTTTCTTTCTTGTTGGTTCATATACTCTTTGATTCTTACCAAAGGCACTTTATTTACCTTGGCTAATGATTTGTATTCTTCTTCAAGCTCTTTATCTGAAATTTTTATATTCTCTTTTTCAGCTATTTTGGTCAAAATCAAATGATTTTTGATCGAATTTCTTGCCTTTTTTCTGGCGCTTTCTTTTATTTCATCCATTTCTTGTTGGGATAAGTTCTGCTGATTTCTCCGCTGGGAAGATAAGATTTGTTGGATATTTGACTTTGTTTCCTCCTGGACAATGGATTCTGGAAGATCAAAATCAACTTTATCTGATATTTTTTTTATGATTTGTTCGTTAATACTCTGTTTCGAGATGTTTTCCTTAGCAGAGCTCAGTTCTTTTTTTATTTCTTTTTTGAGGGAGTCAAGATCCTTAAACTCTCCAAAATCTTTAGCAAAGTCATCGCTTAATTCAGGAAGAGATTTTTCTTTTACTGAAATGACTTTAACCGTATATTTAATATTTTTACCAGCAAGTCTTTTATTCTTATGGTCTTTCTTATATTGTACGTTGAAATCTTTACTTTCTCCTGGCTTCATCCCTATTAATGCTTCATTTAAAGACTTTTCATTGTCAGGATGTCCTAACATAATAAATGTTTTTTCCGTAGGAAGCATTTTTTTGGAACCCAAATCCATTCCTTTGATTTCAGCAAGAATATAATCATCTTTTTGTGCTCCTCTTTTTTCTACAGGGTTGTATTTTGCTGATTTTTCACGCAGGTCTTGTAAAGATTTATCCACATCTTTGTCTGAAACAATATTTTTTTCTTTTTTAACCTTGATATTTTTGTATTTAGGAAGATCAAATTTCGGCCATACTTCAAATTGAATGTTCATCTGAATGGACTTGTTTTCCTGAAATTTAAGGTCAGTGATAACAGGAGGAACCACCGGAGAAATATTTTCTTTTAAAAGGACGTCATTAATGGCTTTTGGGGCTAAATTGTTTATAATGGTGTTTTTTATTTCATCTTGATACATCTGTTCAACAAGATTTATGGGAGCTTTCCCCTTACGGAAGCCTTTGATTTTAGCAGTGCCTGCAAAATGGTTCAATGTTTTCTTATATTCCTTATTTACTTTTTCTTCGGAAATAGAAACTTCCATTTTTCTTTTGCAATTATTTAATTCTTTTACTTTTTTTTGTTCTTTATCCATTTGATTCTTATGTTTAATGGTTGTTTTCATGGGCAGAGCGGGACTCGAACCCGCACTCCTTCAACAGGAACTAGGTCCTAAGCCTAGCGCGTATGCCAATTTCGCCACCTGCCCTCTTTTAAAGCCAGTAAATTTCTACAGTTTCTCAAGCCCAAGATATTGAAGAGGATGAAAGCAGTTTATTGGGTTAATTGACTATGAAGACATTTTTTACCATACCTATATATATTTGTCAATCAAAGAACAAAACAAGGATGGCGAAAAAATAAAGTTCGATTATCTAAAATACTTGAGTAACCTTTGTGCCATACCAGGATCGATTTCCTTTAGCTGTAAATAGACTTTTCTTGCGCTTGCATTGTCTCTCATATTGAGATAAGCGATTCCTAGATTGTAATAAGCCTGGGCATTTTTTGGCTCTAATTCTATTGTTTTTCTTAGAGGTTCTACGGCTGAGCTCCATCTTTTTAATTTCAAGTAGTTGACAGCAATAGAAAGCCAGGCATCAGCATTATTGGGCTGTCTCTCCACAAGGTCTCTGAGCACTTTAATGGAGTTGGAGTACTGGTTGATCTTTGAATAGCAAACAGCCAGATTCATATAGGCATATTCGAGATCAGGATTTAATTCAATGGCTTTCTCAAAAATAGGGATAGCTTCATTGAACTGATTTTCCTTCATGTACATATAACCCACATTGTAATAAGAATCTGCACTCTTAGGATCGAGTTCAATGAGTTTCTTTGCCGACTCAATGGCTTTATCCGGCATATTGGCTTCATCGTACATTTGCACCATCATATTGTAGTAGCCTTTGGCGTTATCAGGATTATCTTTAGCAAGATTTGTATATACTTCAGCCGCGGCGTCATAATTTCCAATTTTCTGATAGGTATCTGCTAATCTGTACTTTAGGTTATCATTTTCAGGGTTGTTTTTGATAGCTTTTTCTAAGGAATCAGCAGCTCCTTTGTATTGTTCGGTTTCCAATTGAGCAATTCCTAGTCGTAGATAAACGTCTTTTAAATCCTGAGGATTGGAATCTATATATTTTTTAAAGTTTTCAATGGCCTTTTCATAATTTTCTAATTCTGAATAAGCGAGACCTATATTATAATAAGCACTGGTATTGCCTGGATTTAGTTCTTTGGCTTTTTCTAATGGAGGAACCGCCTCTTTCCACTTCCTCATATTGATATAAACAGTGCCCATTTTTAGGTAAGCTTCATCAGATTCAGGATTCAATTCAGTAATGTTTTTATACGTAGAAACAGCTTCATTATATGCCCTAACACTTGTGTACACATCCCCGAGAACCATTTTTGTTTGGATGTCTTCTGGTTTTTTCCCAACTACTTTTTCTAAATTATCTTCGGCTATTATCATATTATTGATGGATGCGAATGAGTGACCTGTAAAATAAGCTCCTTCTAGAGTTGAAAAATAATCTTCCGGTTCGATTTTCTTGATTTTTTCTTGGGAAGAATTTTTATTAACTCTGTCCAGGACAGATACGGGAATGATGACTTTTGAGGAGGAACCTTCAGGAAAAAAGATGATTCCTACCACCTGGCCGCTTTCATTAAATATAGGCCCTCCACTTGCTTCATCTCCTGCAGAAATACCTGTGTCAGCCACTTTAATGTTAGTGGGAGGCTCTGCAATTTTAATTATTTCTCCAGAAAAGGCTTTGATCTGGCCTATCTGACTGTTGGCGATCAGGAATATTTTGCTTCTGAATTCTAGAGAATTAAAGTCTCCAATGGATAAAATGGGTAGATTTTTATTGATAGCCAGAAGAGCGATATTGGCTTCTTTGTCGTGATCAATAAGTCCCTTTATTTTAATATTTTTACCATCAACAGTGGTTCCTTCAACAGAATGGGCTTCGGTTACTAAATGATAATTAGTGGCAATAATCTTTTTTCCCACGGCAAATCCGGTTCCGTTATAAAGGACATTATCTCCTTCCCCATAGGATTTAAGGGCAATGACACTCTCTTTGTACTTATTGAAGATTTCCTGTGCTTGTTTATCCAACTCTTCTTCATTCTGGGAGAATAGATAAAAAGGAGTGATAAGAAGAATCATGCTGATAATAATAAATGATTTTTTTATATTCATGTTGCCTCCTTATTGATAAATCCTAATCCATGCAAAGCTTTAAAATATAAGTTACGCTTTTTATGTCATATTAATAGTACGGTAATACAAATAAATTTACACTTTAAGGGAGGTTCTGTCAAATATTTCCTTATTCTGTTCATTCATAAATTGGAAGGTGAAATGTTAAAGGTGGAAGGTGAAATGTTAAAGGTGAAATGTAAAAGGTGAAATGTAAAAGGTGAAATGTTAAAGGTGAAAGGTGAAAGGTAATATTTGTAATGAGGTTCTTCCACCCATAACGTTTCACATTTCACATTTAACATTTTCCATTCAACCTTTCACATATTTGACAATTCTCAAAAGGTTCTTATGATTTAGTTTTATAGATGGTTAATAACAAGATCGTCAGAAACGTTTTTATCTTTACACTGATGGGGACAATTATCTGGCTGATTCTTATATTTATGGCTCCTTTTCTAAAGAGCATTGATTCGCCTGTTAACGCATTTATTTATTCTATTTTTGCCCCCATTTGTCATCAAAATTCTACCCGGTGTTTCTATTTTTGGGATTATCCAGGTGCAGTCTGTACCCGCTGTTTAGGGATATATCTTGGATTTTTATTAGGCACCTTAGCCTTCCCCTTGATCAATGGATTTAAGCCTGTTCATCCTCCAAAAAACATAATATTTTTTGTTTTTTCAACGCCCATAGTCATGGATACAATTGGTAATTTGTTAACTTTATGGCAGACATCAGACTGGATGAGAGCCATTATTGGACTTATTTGGGGGATTCTCCTCCCCTATTATTTTATACCAGGTATTTCTGATTTATTTTTAAGCCTGAACTCTTCATAAAAAAGTTGATATGAATAATCCAGGACAAAAAGAAACATTTTTCTTGAAAAAATAATAATAAAATAGTAAAAATTGTTTTGCTAGGAGGCAAAATGGAACAACAGAAGACCAATATGCTTATACCCGCGCTTATAGGAGGGGGAGTTGCAGGAGTTCTATCTGGTATTCCTGTCCTGAATTGCCTGTGCTGCCTTTGGATTATAGGGGGGGGGATCATTGCTGTTTTCTTTCTTAGCAAAGAATCTCCAAAACCATTGACTATGGGAGACGGTGCCATTGTAGGAATCTTTTCAGGATTAGTGGCCACAGCCGCAGATTTTTTGATCAGTATTCCATTAGCACCGCTCGCAGAAAAATTTGCTGCTAGTGTTATGGAAAGGTTGGCAGAGTACGCAGAGGAAATGCCCGCTGGATGGGAGTCTTGGTTGGATAGAGGCATGGCTGAAACCCACATTTCTATGATTTTACTGGGTATACTGATTAATGCCATTGTTTTTTCAGTGCTGGGTGCCCTTGGGGGAATCATAGGAGTCTCCATATTCAAAAGAGACAAAGTGAAACAAGGAGAAAAAGATGTTGTTGACGTTCCCAGAGAGTCACGCACTGTTAAAGACGCAGATAATAATAAATCCTGAATCTAACAAAGGACAGACCGGGAAGAAATGGATTCGAATAAAAGAAGCTTTGAGTAATTTTTTCAAGGAATTCAAATACGAATTCACCAAAGAACCAACTCATGCTACAGAACTGTCAAGATCTGCCATTAAAGAAGGAACCGAACTCATCGTTGGCATTGGCGGAGACGGGACCATTAATGAGATTGCCAATGGTTTTTTCGAGAATCATGAGATTATAAATCCTGAAACTTCGCTGGGAATTGTTCCCAGCGGGACAGGATCAGATTTTAGTAGAAGTCTGAATATTCCCCAAAATCTAAAGGGATCTATGGAAGTCATTACCCAAAGTCAAAAGCCAGATACCATAGATATTGGAAAAATTAAGTATGATTCCCTAGATGGAAATAAAGAAGAAAGATTCTTTTTGAATGTTGCTGATTTTGGTTTTGGGGGAGAAGTAGTGAAAAGAGTTGAAGAAAAACGATTAAAAAGAAAAGCCTCTTCTTATCTGAGAACCCTGATTTTCACTTTCGCGTCCTACCAAAGCAAAAAATTGAGTATAAAGATAGATGGAAAAGAATACCCTACTGATAAATATTTAATAGGTGCGATATCCAATGGAAGTATTTTTGGCAAAGGCATGAAAATTGCTCCATTTTCCCGTCTTAATGATGGACTTTTTGATGTGATTTTGGTTAGGGGCATGGAAAAGTTGGAATTTTTTCTGAATGTATGGAAAATATATCAAGGGACTCACTTATCGAATCCTAAAATCAAGTTTATAAGAGGGAAAAAAATAGAAGTGACATCAGATGAAGATGTGCTTATCGAAGCGGATGGAGAGCTTATTGGGAAAGCTCCTGTGAGGTTTGAAATCGTCCCTACTATTCTTTCAGTCAGGACAAACCTAAAAACAAGCCCCAGAGTCTCATAAGGCATTCATTCTATAGAAGGATTATTTGTTTTTTCGGTGTTTCAAATACAGAAAGATATTATTGGTGATAACGATTCTGCCGTTTTCATCATAGAATTTATATATTTTTGTTTTCGTAACAATGGATTTCTTCCCATATGAGGCTTTGACTCTTTCAATATACTCCAATGTCTCACGATAGGGAGGGATCCCTTGGTATTGTTTGACCGCTTCCTGACCCGCGTTATATGCTGCAAGTACTAAGTCTAGATTTTTTTGATAGAGTGAGGTAAGGGCTTTTAGATATTTTGTTCCTCCTTCTATGTTGTCTTTGGGATCAAAGACATTAATGACGCCGTATTGCTTTGCGGTAGAGGGCATGAGTTGCATCAGACCTGCCGCTCCTTTTGGAGAAACAGCTCTAGGATTATAGTTAGATTCAGCTTTTATGATGGAGTGGATCAGATCAGGGGGAAGCCCGTATTTGACCGCGGCCTTATTAATGATTGAATCGTATTTTGATGGTATGGACCCAGAAGAAAAGGCGGGGCTGTGTGGATAAAAAACCAGCATAAATATAAGAAGACTACGAAATCTTATTCTTTTGAATCCCATTACAACTCATCCTTAGTATAATAACAAGAAATAAAAAATCAATCCCCTTTAGAGGTGATTTTACGACTTCAATACAGATTTGATAAAGGAGATGCCTTTTTCTACGGCTTGTTCTATCTTGTCGGGTTTGCTCCCCCCAGCTTGGGCAAAGTCAGCGCGTCCGCCCCCTCCTCCTCCAATCACTGGTGCCATTTCATTGATAATTTCTTTTGCCTTTATCCGGTCTGTGACATTGTTGCCCACTGTGGTGACCATCAAGACTTTTTCATTGAAAACTGTTGACAAAATAATGATATCTGAATCTGATTTTTGTTTGAGGTCGTCAGCTAGATTTCTGAGTTCTGAATTATTAAGCCCATCGATCCTTTTGGTTAAAACAGAAATTCCGTTTATTTCATGGGTCTTTTCTTCTTGTTGTTTATTTTTCATGTTTATGAGCTTCTGTCTGAGAGATTTGCATTCCTTTTCTTTTTGTTTTATGGTTTGTGTCAATCTTTCGATGTGATCCAGAAGCTCATTTCTTGGAACATTAAGAGATTCTTCAACTTCTATTAATACTTCTTCGTTTCTCTGAGTATAATCCAAAGCTGAATCTGAAGTGACCGCTTCAATTCTTCTCATGCCTGCAGCAACACTTGTTTCTGAAATGATCTTAAAAAAACCTATTTCGCCAGTATTGTGAACATGGACTCCGCCGCAGAGTTCTTTGCTGAAATCTCCAATGGTAATGACTCTTACCTCTTCACCGTATTTCTCTTCAAATATAGCAACCGCTCCTTCTTTGATGCCTTGTTCCAGAGAAGTGATTCGTGTATTGACAGGAATGCATTCCTGTATTTTCTCATTTACCAGTGACTCCACACTTCTGATCTCTGGCCGGCTTAGAGGGGAATAATGGGTAAAGTCAAATCTAAGTTTTTCTGGGGAAACAAGCGACCCTGACTGCTTTAAATGAGAACCAATGACATCCCTCAGGGAAGCATGGAGGAGATGAGTGGCTGTGTGGTTTTTACTTATGGCTTTTCTCCTTTTAGAATTGACTTCAGCATCGACTTTATCTCCAATCTTCACCGTACCTGAGATAACTTTTATTTTATGAGAGATGATATCAGGGATAGGATAATAGGCGGTCTTGACTTCTGCTGAAAATCTTGGATTCTTGATGATTCCGGTGTCTCCGATCTGACCACCTGCTTCGGCATAGAAAGGAGTGTAATCCAAGAATGCTTCACCTTCTTCTCCCTGTGCTAACTGATGGACTTCAGATCCGTGTTTGAGGATAGCGAGGACTTCTGTATCAGACACACTTTCTTTTTCGTAACCTACATAATGAACATCCAGATGTTTGAATTTTTCATATTTTTTTCTTTTCTTGTCTTCTGTGTCGCCTTTCCATGATTTTCTTGCTTTTTCTCTTTGTTTGCTGAGTTCTTTATTGAATCCGGCTTCATCGATTCCCATGTTTTCATCTTCAGCCAGTTCACTTGAAAGGTCTAAGGGAAAGCCATAGGTGTCATAAAGTTTGAATAATTTGTCACCCGGGATAAGTGTTTTGTTTTTTTCTTTGAGTTTCTTGACATAAAGGTCAAAGGTTTTCATTCCTGAAGAAAGAGTTCTTGAAAAACGTTCTTCTTCTGATTGACAGACCTTTGAGATGTAATTAGCAGAGGAAATCAATTCCGGATAAGATTGTTTCATGATTTCACAGACCACACCCACTAAACTGAATAGAAAAGCTTCCTGGAATCCTATTTTTTTGCCAGCCCTAAATGCCCTTCTAATCAGTCTTCTTAGGACATATCCTCTTCCCTCATTTGAGGGCATGATGCCATCATTGATAAGAAAAACAATAGCTCGAATGTGGTCAGCTATTTTTCGGACTGACAAATTCTTGGTAATCTCTGGAGTGAATTCTTTTCCTGAGAAAGAAATTGTTTTTTCAATAATAGGATAGAAAAGGTCGTTTTCGTAATTATCCTTCTTGTTTTGAAGCACAGTGGTCATTCGCTCAAGGCCCATACCTGTGTCTATAGAAGGAGCTGGAAGGGCACTCAATTTACCATTTTCATCTCTGTTATACTGCATGAAAACAAGATTCCATAATTCGATAAAGTCTTCGCTTCCGGTTTCAATTAATTTTTTTGGGGACTTATTTTTCAAGTCTTTGACAGATTGATAATGTATCTCCGAACAGGGACCGCAGGGACCTGTATCTCCCATACTCCAATAGTTCTCTTCTTCTCCCATATAGAATATTTTATTTTTGGAAAGCCCGATGTTTTTTTTCCATATTTGGAAAGCTTCTTCATCTTCTTCGAATACAGTCACATACAGCCTTTCTGGATCAATTTTATATACCTCGGTCACCAATTCCCATGCGAATTCAATGGCTTTCTCCTTAAAGTAATCTCCAAAAGAAAAATTGCCCAACATTTCGAAGAAAGTATGATGCTTGCTTGTTTTCCCGACTTGTTCAAGGTCATTATGCTTTCCGCTGACCCTCATGCATTTTTGGACTGATGCCGCTCTTTTATAGGTTCTCTTTTCAAGACCTAAAAAAACATTTTTAAACTGATTCATTCCTGCATTTGTAAAAAGCAGTGTGGGATCGTCTTTGGGTAAAAGAGGAGAGCTTTTTACAATTTTATGATTTTTGGATTCAAAATAATCCAGAAATTTTTTTCTTATTTGCTGTGACTTCATTTAACATGTCCTATTCATAAAAAAGGTAACATTTTTCATTTTTATTTTCAGGGATATACAAAATTTTATCAAGAACAATAACTATCCTGACCTATTCATAAAGAAATGGCGATGTTTTCATTACTAATCTATTTTAAGCGATATACAAGTTTTTATAAAGAACCATGTTTTGAATGTTTTTTTTGCTAATATTTTTTATTTTAATCGCCATTTCTCAACCATTGAGGCGAGCCGATCTTGCTGCACCTGCTTTGTTACAGGGCATTCGTAGTGAAGGACCACGACTTCATGCCCTTCGCCTTGCATCTACATCAACCTCGGCTCGTGAATAATCCAGGCTAAATATTAAAAAAGAAACGTAAAATGTAAAAATAAAATATCACATTTCACGTTTGACATTTTTCCGCTTGTTGTATCTGGAGCAACCTGGAGTCTTGGGGTAATTCATTCAGGATAAGGATTTTATTGTTATTCTTCCTCCTCCCCTTCTTCTCCGTAATCACCTCTTCTATCTTGGTCCATTTTCGAGAGTTCTTTTTCCATGTCTTCAATAGCAATATCTTGAGAAGAACGGATACCCATCACTCTTAACTTGAAGTTATCCGGACTAGAAGAATATCGGAGTCCTTGTTCGTAAGAAATAAATCCTTCTGAATAGAGCCAGTATAAGGATTGATCAAAGCTCTGCATTTTATATTGAGATACTCCTGAGGAAATAGCGTCTCTAATCAGACCTGTTTTTTCTCTATCATTAATACAATCAGCAATATAAGGGGTATTGAGCATGACCTCGACAGCAGGAACTCTTCCTTTTCCATCTTTTCTGGGAATAAGCCTCATTGATATCACTGACTTTAATATACTCGAGAGCTGAAGCCTGACCTGTCTCTGCTGGAAAGGTGGAAAAATGGAAACAACACGATTAATGGTTTCTGGAGCGTCTGTAGTATGAAGAGTGCTTAAAACAAGGTGGCCGGTTTCTGCAGCTAAAAGAGCAGTGTCAATGGTGTCTCTGTCCCTCATTTCTCCAACCAGTATGATGTCAGGATCTTCTCTAAGAGAAGCTCTCAATCCTCTTGAAAAAGAACTCACATCCACTCCCACTTCCCTTTGACTTATCAAGCTTTTTTTGTCCCTGTGCAGGTATTCAATGGGATCTTCGATGGTGAGGATGTTTTCTTTTCTTCTTTCATTGATATAATTGATCATAGAAGCCAGGGTAGTAGTTTTTCCGGAGCCTGTTGTTCCTGTGACAAGTACAAGACCTCTGTTCTCTTCGGAAATGTCTTCAATGACTTTAGGCAAATTAAGTTCTCTTATGGGTGAAACTTCTAAAGGAATGATCCTCAGTACAATACCGTAGGTTCCCCGCTGCTGGTAGATGCTTCCTCTAAAACGGCCAAAACCCGGAAGGCTGTAGGCTAGGTCTAGGTCATGCTCCTCTTTAAGCTTTTCTTTTTGATAGTCATTGGTGATTTGTTCTGACAGCTCTCTGGTTATTTCAGGGGTTAGTTTTGAATAGCTGGTAAGAGTATGTAATTTTCCGTGGATACGGATAATAGGAAAATTACCTGATTTTAGGTGAAGGTCAGAGGCGTCGTTTTCAATGGCTATTTTTAAAAGTTCGTCTATATCCATGGTTTTATCCCCCCAATAATTTTTATCTCTTTTATCAAACCTGGGTTATTCATCAAAAAAACCGTTGTGTATGATAAAACAAAATCCATGATTAGTCCAGGCTGAATTCATTGATACAAGTATGTCAACCAATTAAATTTGTCTTTTCTTTCTCCATTGATATAGGCAAAATATTCATCCTGTAGATTCTTGGTAATAGGGCCAATTTTTCCCCTTCCGATCTTTATTTTGTCAATGGTTCTGATGGGAGTTATTTCTGCAGCGGAGCCTGTGAAAAACACTTCATCAGCAATATAAAGCATTTCTCTTGGAATGGATGTTTCTTTGACTTCTATGCCTTGTTCCTCTGCCAGCTTTATGACAGAATTTCGGGTAATCCCAGGAAGTATAGAGGAAGAAAGGGATGGTGTATGCAAAACACCATCTATGACCGCAAATATATTTTCTCCGCTTCCTTCACTTATATGTCCATCACTAGTCAGGGCAATCCCTTCCACATATCCTTCTAAAACAGCTTCCATTTTAATGAGTTGGGAATTCATGTAATTTGCTCCTGATTTTGCCAGTGCAGGGAAAGTATCTGGAGCCATTCTTCTCCAGGACGAGATTCTCACATCCACACCATTAGTCAGCGCCTCTTCTCCCAAATAATGTCCCCATTCCCATACCAAAATAGATGTGACTATTGGATTTGATAATGGATTGACTCCAAGGGTCCCGTATCCACGGAAAACAATGGGTCTTATGTAGCACTCCTTATACTTATTTGTTTCTATGATGTTTATTATAGCTTGATTGATTTCTTCCTGAGAATAAGGTATTTCAATCCGATACATCTTACAAGAATTAAAAAGCCTTTTGGTATGAGCTTTTAAGCGGAATATAGCTGTTCCCTTGGGAGTCTTATAACACCGAAGTCCCTCAAATAATGAACTTCCATAATGGATGACATGGGAAGCAATATGAATGTTGGCGTCTTTCCATGGTATGAAGTTTCCGTTCATCCAAATTTTACTTTTTTCATCAAATGGACTCATTGTTCACTTCCTTAATAAATTTTATTTTTTGTGATTTTTTTAATTTGGGGTGAATGAAATGATTTATTCATATTATTTGGAATTAAGGCTTTTTTTTGATTTCTAATACTATCCAAATTATTATTTTAAGTCAATTTTCTTCTCCACAATGGGGACATTTTTTTGATTTGTAAGGAAGAGGTCTTCGGCAGTTCCAGCACAAATAATTTCTTCTGCTTTCTCTTGCTTCAATTCTTTTTCGAATATCTAAAAGCTCAGATTTCTTAACATCTCTTCCTTTAAACTGCTCCAGATCTTTTGTTATTTCTTCAGGACTTTGATATCTGTATTCTACTTTTGAGCAAAGACATTTCATGATAATCATATCGATTTCTTTGGGGATTCTGGTGTTTTTTATTCGGGGAGGAGTAATTTTTCCTTGTTTGGCTTTTTCAAGGATTTTAAAGGGATCAGGATCAAATATCGGAGGCCTTCCTACAATCATTTCATAAAAAATACATCCTATTGAGTATATATCGGATTGAAAAGTAGCTTTTCCTAAGAACTGTTCAGGCGCCATATATGGAGGTGAACCTATTCTGGTAGAGGCATAAGGAAGCTTGTTTAACCAGGCTGAGGTACCAAAATCAGTGATTTTTACAATTTCTTCATTCTCAGAGATCATGATGTTTGAGGGCCTGAGGTCTCGATGGATTATTTTGTTTTTATGCGCATGTGAAGCAGCCCCAGCAATTTGGGTGATGTATTCAATGGCTTTTTCATAGTTAATGACTTTTTGTTTCTCGATTATTTTTTCTAATGTCTTTCCTTTTATATATTCCATGACCATGTAAAATATTTTTCCCTCTTTTTCCGCAGATATCATGCGCACTATATTGGGATGATTGAGAGCAGCCTGGAGTCTCGGTTCTTTCAATAATTTAAAGAGTTCTACGGATTGTTTGTGGGGAACTTTAATGGCCACTCTGATATTAAGCCAGGTATCCTCGGCTAAAAATACAGCCCCAAAGCCCCCACTTCCTAAAGAACGTATGATCTTATATTTTCCAACTTTTTGACCTTGTATAAACATACCTGAACTATCCATAAAGAAATGATGATGTTCTTATTATCATTTTCTTCTTAGTGATATGCAAGTTTTTTACAGCACGATTATTGAAACTTTTATTTATCTGATTGTGGGATAAACAATAAAAAGTGAAAAGTGAAATGTAAAATGTGAAAGGTGAAAATATTTTTTTTAATTATATTCCTTTCACTTTTCAGCTTTTTACCTTTTCCTGTATTTTTATATTAGGTGTTCCAAAAGTGTGATATAAAAAAAGTACACGCTATGGCTGCTGTTTCTGTCCTTAAAATATTGCTTCCTAAGCTCACAGCTTGATATCCATACTGAGTAATAACCTGTTTTTCTTTATATGTCCATCCTCCTTCTGGACCTAATAAAAGGATAATGGATTGAGTAGGTTTATATTCTTTGTCTTTGTCTAAAGCCATAACAAAGTTCTTTAAATATTCTCCCCCTTTTTCATCCAAAAAAATTTTTAAGTCAGCATCATTTTTTTTCAAAAATTCTCTCAAATGTAGAGGCTTTCTTATTTTGGGAGGAGATGGTCTGCGGCACTGTTTTGAAGCTTCAATAGCGATTCTATGCCATCTATTAACTTTTTTTTCTGTTTTTTCTGATATTTTTACCACAGATCTTTCAGTCAATACAGGGGCAAAACAGGACATACCTAGTTCTGTAGATTTCTGTAGAATTAGCTCTAAAGCTTTGGCCTTGACTAGTGATGGAGCCAGTACGATCTTTACTTCTGGTTCTTTTTTTTGGTTTTTATTCAAAAGGATGAGAAGAGTCTTTGCTTTCTCTATTTTATCGATTCTCGCTGTAAAATTTTCTCCATTTTCTGTGAAAAGATGTACCTTGTCCCCTTGTTTTTTTCTAACCACTCTACTTAGATGATGATGTTCCCTGCCAGTTAAAAATGCATGAGGAAATTTAATTTGTTTTTTTTGAATGTAGAAGCGATCTGAAGTCAATATAATCTCGTGAATAATCCAGACGAAGTTTAATGAAAAATATTTTTTATCTTATCAACCACATTATTCTCTACAGAATCAAGTTTTTCTCCAGTGGATTCTGCAAATTCTTTTAAAATTTGTTTTTGTTTTTTATTTAAATTTTTAGGAGTTTTAACTTTCACTTTTATGTATAAATCTCCTTTACGGTGGTTGTTTAAGTTCCGAATGCCTTTTCCCTTAACTTTCATGACTTTCCCAGGCTGAGTGCCTCTGGGTATGTCTATGACTTCATCTCCTTCTAAAGTAGGGACTTTGACTTTTGTTCCAAGAGCCGCTTTAGGAAAAGATATTTTTATTTCACAATACAGGTTACTTCCTTCTCTTTGGAAAATTTTATGTTTTTTTACCCGAATCAAAATAAATAAATCTCCTCTGGGTGCTCCCTGTTCCCCTGGTTCTCCTTCTCCTTGAATTCTGAGTTTCATTCCATCCTGAACTCCAGCAGGAATTTTAAAGTCAACCTTTTTCTTTTTCTTTATTGTCCCTGTCCCCTTACACTCTTCACAGGGATCTGTTATCATGGTCCCGCTTCCTCCGCATTGAGGGCAGGTCTGGATCAGTGAAAAAAATCCCTGTTGGTGCTTCACTTTCCCCCTCCCATGACAGGTGGGGCAATCCTTTTTTTGGGTTCCCGGCTTCGTTCCTGAGCCATGGCATATAGGACAGGTTTCTGACCGACTGATATTAATATTTTTATCAACTCCTGATGCAGCTTCCTTGAGGCTTATTTTTACTTCTACCGCCAGGTCTCTTCCCTTTCTAGGATATCTTCTGTTTGTTCTTGATCTGCCGAAGACATCACCAAATCCACCAAAATTGAAAAAGCTTCCTAGAATGTCCTCAAAGTCCTGAAAAATGGAAGAGTTGAAACCTGAAAATCCACTGAACCCCTCTCCCCTGAGTCCTTGATGACCGTATCTGTCATATATGGATCTTTTTTCAGAATCCATGAGGACACTATAGGCTTCAGCAGCTTCTTTGAATTTTTCTTCAGCTTCTTTATCTCCGGGATTTTTATCCGGATGGTACTGAAGCGCTTTTTTTCTGTAAGCTTTTTTTATCTCCTCACAGGTGCAGTTTCTGGAGACTTCGAGCACTTCATAATAGTCACGTTTTGCCATTGTTCTTTTCCTCTAATCCACTATTTTCTTGTTCTTTTTTGGTTCTCTTGATTATCTTGTTCAATTCTTCTGTTGAGAGTCCAGATGAAGGTTTGACCTCAATCCTCTGTTCTCTCCCTGAACTCATGTCTTTTGCTGATACTTGGACGATGCCATCAGCATTTATTTCAAAAGTCACATCTATTTGAGGGACTCCAGCCGGAGCTAAGCCAACACCCACCAAATTAAACACAGCAAGAGAAACATTGTCTTCAGCATTATCATTCTCTCCCTGGAGCACATGAATTCTTACTCTTCTCTGGTTGTCTTCAACAGTGGTGAATGACATTGTTTTTTTTGTGGGTATAGTGGTATTCTTTTCTATGATTTTAGTGTATTTTTTATTTTCAGTTTCAATCCCCAAAGAAAGAGGAGTAACGTCAAGAAGAAGAATCAAGTCTGACATCTCTCTCTGGGTAATTCCTGCCTGAATAGCCGCTCCCATAGCCACAATTTCTTCGGGATTAATGTGTTCGATAGGCTGTTTTTGGAAATATTCCGTAATCATTCTTCTTAATAATGGCATTCTGGTTTGGCCACCAACAAGAAGTATTTCATCAATATTTTCTGGCTCTAAACGGCTGTTGGTTAGAGCTTCAGCAATATAGGGAAAAGTTTTTTCTATGAGGTCCTTTGTCATTTCTTCGAGTTTGATCCTGGAAATAGTCTTTTTAATGTGTTTGGATCCTGATTTATGAGACAGGATAAAAGGAAGATTTATTTCGCTCTCCGTAGAAAAAGAAAGTTCTCTTTTCGCGTTTTCAGCTGCTTCTTTTATCCTCTGTAGGGCAAGAGCATCGGTTGAAATATCAATGTTGTTTTCCTTCTGGAAGTCATCTTTGATCCAATCTGAGATCCGATTGTCAAAATCTTCTCCTCCCAGGAATGTATTTCCGCATGTGGCGAGAACATTGAATACTCCATCTTCGATTTCCAATATAGATGCATCAAAAGTCCCTCCCCCCATATCATATACCAACACTTTTAAATTATTTCTTTTATTCAATCCATGGGCAAGGCAGGCTGCAGTGGGCTCATTTATAACTCTTAGGGTATCAAGTCCAGCTATTTGTGCGGAATCTTTGGTTGCTTGACGTTGGTGATCATTAAAATGAGCAGGTACTGTTACGATTGCTTTTTCAATATTTTCTCCAAAATAAGATTCAGCGCATTTTTTTAGATACCTGAGGATCATGGATGAAATTTCCTGGGGACTGATAACTTTGGACTGAACTTCCAGCATCACGTCTCCGTTTTCTGCTTCTCTAAGCTGATAAGGAACTCTTTTTTTGAATTGTTTGATCTCTTCAGAGTCGAATTTCTTCCCCATAACTCTTTTGATAGCATAGAGAGTGTTTTGCGGATTAGTTATGGCCTGTCTTAAAGCGGTATTTCCTATCAACATTTTTCCTGTGGTGGTAAAACTGACTACAGAGGGAGTGGTGGTAAAGCCTTCTAGATTTGGAATAACCTTTGGTTTATCTCCTTCCATGAATGCGATACAGGAAAAAGTAGTGCCCAAATCGATTCCGATCACATGTCCCATGTTTAGCTCTTTTTCTTAGGAACCTTTACTTTAACCAATGTGGGGCGAAGAAGTCTTTGATGGATCATGTATCCTTTCTGTATGACTTCATTTATGGTTGGTTCTTCGACTTCATCGGACTCTTCTGAAAGCAAAGCTTCATGAAAACGGGGATCGAATTTGTCTCCTTCGATATTGATCGGCTTTATCCCTTGATTTTTTAAAAGGGTTAGGAGTTGTTTATAGATAAGTTCAACCCCATCTCGAAAGTGTTTTTTGTCTCCTTCTGCTTTCTTTTCTAAAGCTCTGTCAAAATTGTCAAGAATAGATATGATTTCTCTAAATACTTCACTTAAAGCGTATTGAAAATATTCATTTTTTTCTTTTTCTGTACGTTTCCGTAGATTGTCTTTTTCTGCGGCTTCTCTTAAGTACTGCTCTCTTAATTTTTTGTTTTCTTCTTCATATTCTTTTATCTTATTTTTGAGTTTTTCTATTTCGTATTGGCTTTCATCTGATTTCTTTTTTATTTTATTTTCATCTTTCTGTTTTTGAGTTTTGATTTGATCAGATTCTTTTTTTTCATTTTCATCAGTTATGTATTCGATATCATTATTGTTCTTTTCTTTGTTTTCTAATTCTGATTCTGATTTTTTTTTCATTTTTCCTCCTTACTGATTGTAACAAATGGTTTGGCTAAGTTTTTTTGCGACCAGATCAACAAGAGGTATGATTTTTTTATAAGGGAGCCTTTTGGGACCGAGGATCCCTAATGAACCAAAAACTTGATTTTCTGTCCCATAATGAGACATGATTAGAGAACATTCGGAAATATCGGGAAGCTGTGTCTCTGATCCGATAACCACTTTAACTCTATCCAAACTGATGAAATCAGAGAGTAGTCTGGCCAACTTGTTTTTTTCTTCAAAATTTTTAAATAAAGAGATTAGTCTTTCCATGTCAAATAATTCAGCCTTTTCCAAGAATTTAGACGCTCCTTGTAAATAAATATGGGAAGTTCTTTGGTCATTAAAATAAGCGTCTAAAAACACACTTAATTTATGGATTGAATCTTCAAATTTGATTCTATACTTAGGAACCTCTTTAAGCAAATAATCTCTGATATAAGTGAGGGTCTTTCCTTTAAAATTCAGGTTGATATATCTAGAGAATTTATTCAGTTCTTCTTGAGTGAAAGGTACGGATGTCATAACGATTTCATTGAGGACAATATTCGTAGATGTTATGAGTATGAGCAAGACTTTATCCTCACCTATCCTGATCAACCTCAAATGTTTGAACTCGAGCTTTGAAATTTGAGGGGAAATGACAAATCCCATGTTATCTGAGCAATCAGATAACAATTTTGATGTTTTGTCTAAAATAGTGTTAAAGTCGTCTCTACTAAAATCAAGACTTTCTGGGGGAATTTCAATTTCATATTGAGACTGCAGGCTTTCCTTCAAGAGATAGTTCACATAATACCTTAATCCCACATCTGTTGGGATGCGTCCCGCTGCAACGTGTGGTTGGGACAAGTAGCCCTTATTTTCAAGCCTTGCCATTATATTCCTGATGGTGGCAGATGATACAGATACATTTTCAGATCTTTTTATAAATCCTGAACTCACGGGTCTTCCTATTTTAAGATAGTTTTCCACAACTTTTCTTAAAATTTCCATGTCTTGTTCTATTTTTTTCATCTGAATTCCTCTATTTTTTATAGCATTAAAGACTGAAAATTGTCAACTTGACTTAAGTGATTAAGGTTGAGGCATCTACGCCTGAATTTCATAGAGATCCCTAAAGCACTGAGTCCGAGAAATAAAGATCAATGTATTCTAATTCGGCTAACCTGACCAATTTATAACAAAGATAGCAATGCATTAATTATTAATTTATTTTCAGCGATATACAATATTTTTTTGGAACAATGATCTGAACATTTTTCTGTGTATAATTTTTATTTTCATCGCTATTTTTCACCTATGGAGGCAGGACGATCCCAATGCATCTGCTTCGATACAGGACATTCGTTGTGAAAGACTGCCCTGCACCTTGCATCTGCAGCAACCTCGACTTGTGAATAATCCAGGCTAATTAATTCTTATTCCTGCATAGCCCACAACTTGATCAAAATCGCCGGTTATATCTCCTGATGTTTGGTATGTTACAAGGGTAGCTTTAGAAGCGCCAAGTTCTTTTGCAGCAATAATGGAAGCAGCTGTAGGCTGGAATCCACACATACTGATGTTTTCATTTTTGACTGTTTCAACCAATTTTTGAGCATTGAGATTAAGGATATGCTTGATAGCTTTTTGATCCTTTTCTTTTGCTGTCTCCTGTGTTTCTTGGTGGCTCATATCTGTACTGGCTATGATGAGAGTCTCTTCACCCGCTTTTTTTATGCCTTTTGCCACGGCTTTTCCCAATTCCACCAAATCCTTATAATCAGCATGATAGGAAATACAAATAGGAACGATACTGATTTCTTTTTTAAAGAATTGTAAAAACGGCAGCTGAACTTCTAAGGAATGTTCTTTTTGATGAACATCGTCTTCTTCTGTTATGGAAGCCACATTCTCACTTATCAGGTCAGCGAGGTCTTGGTTTATGGAAGCAATTCCTAAGGGAGTTTGCCAGTTTCCTCTTTTCATCATAGCGATCCGTGAATTCATATAGACATGGCTAGGTCCCAGCAGCACATAATTTTCGGGCAGTACGGTTGTTGAATAGACCAAACCCGCTACTCTTCCTGAATAGATATACCCTGCATGAGGGGAGATAACACATTTTGCTTTGTTTTTTTGGGCTTTTAAATCTACTTTATCCCGAATCATTGATTTCAATTTCTCCGGGTCAGCAGGATAGAAGTAACCCGCTACGTAAGGCTGTCTTATCATTTTTAGTCCCCTCCTTTCTTATATTATTCTTTTATGCTTGTTTCAAATTCTATCCCTGATTTTTTGAGTTCTTTGAGAATGGGCTCATATATCTCTGGTGTGACAGGTATTTGGGCTCCAGTGCTTCTTATTCTTCGGTTTAATATGTTTTTGGCAGCAATAGCAAGGGGGAGCCCCACTGTTCTGGACATAGCCGTATCTCCATCAGGACTTCCAAAATCAACAAGGGTAGATATGATTTCTTTATGATTTATTTTTTCATACTCAGCTGTTATTCTGTGTTGAAGGATGATCATATCCCTTTCCCCTTTTTTATAGAGCAGTTTCTCTTCCATAAGAGCGACCAGGACATCTAACGGGGAGCCCTTTTTTAAAGGAAGTGCTTTTTTGCTGAAAAATTCTAAAAAATCCATGCACTGGAAGAATGGGGAGTCTTTTCCTAAATTGAAGTGAGAAACTAGACCTGATTTTATATTTTCTGGCTCAGGAAGTCCTGTTATTCTCCTGATGAAATCCTTCCTGCTTATCTGACCCCAGTTTTGTATCTTTTCGCTGAGAAGCCCAATTTTTCCCGCCTGGTGCATAAATAAACACCAGCCTTTGTACCGAAGAGTTCCCCTGAACATGGTTTTGGTAGAATGTATTTGATAGAGATCGATATAAGGAACTGAATTTCTGTTTGGGTATCCTTCCAATTCCCCTATTCCTTTGATATGGATCGTAGCTGGGTTTTGAAAAAGTCTTGACGGTGGAATGAAAACTTTTTTATTTTTCTTGAGGTATTGCGCTGGTTTTTTTGAGGCTAACAGAACGCCTTTGGGGCTCCAGGAAAACTTATAACCGAATGGGTTTGTATTCGATTTTGGATCTGGAAGGCCTCCACAGTATGAGATGAAGCCTGTCACACTGCCTTCATCTCGATTGATTTTATCTATTATTCTCGCTGCTTCCATATGGTCAATACCAGGATCTAAGCCTGTTTCATTAAGAATTAGAATTCCTTGCTTTTTGGCTTCTGAATGGAGATTCTTGATGGATTTGCTGACATAAGAAGCGGTTATCATATTTTTTTTAAGGGCAACGCAGTGATTAGCTATATCAAGATGAAATTTGTTGGGAAGAATGCTTATCACCAAATCAGCTTTTGATATTAAATTCCTGGTTTTTTCCCCATTCCTAATATCAAGGTGAAGGGCCTGGGCATGGGGAGATTTTGAAACCAATTTTTCGGCTCTGTTGAGGAATTGATCTGCTACCGTCAAATTTATATCAGATTCGTTGAGGAGATATTGAGCTAATGGAGGCGCCACAGAACCGGCTCCCAACACTAATACACGTTTTCTCATTTCAAATCCTGTTTTTATAAAAATTTTTCCATATATTTATAATCAGGGGTAAATTTGCCTTTATATAGAATTACAGCTCTTTTTATAGGGTCAGGAAGACGGCAATCATTAAAATCTTTAGAAAAATCTGCCTGAGCTAGCCCCGGAATAAAAGGCTTTAGAGTTTTACTGAAAAAAATCGATGATTCCAAAGGGATTTCAGCAGGAAGGTTATCAATGCTCATCACAGCGATTCCTCTTCCCTGCATTTCTTTTTTTGCTTTCTCTGATATGGGATCATACAAAAAGAAGGGATTTTCTGGAGTAGTGATGTACTTTGTACATTCGATGGAACCTTCAATGTCACAGGATATATCTCCGATGATTTGAAGCCGGAAATTTTCATTGGATCCAAAAAATTTTTTGAGGTCAGAAGTTGTTACAAGTTTAGGACATTTGGATTCCCAATATATGCAGTTTATCAGAACGGTCAGATAAGGAAGATGTTTTGAAAATATCGATTCGTAGTCTTCAGGGTTTTGATAGTAATCCTGAAGTTCAAATTGATTTTTTTTATCTTTATGTTGAACCAGATCTTTTTCCTGAAAAACGACTTTATAAACCTCTTTGTTATGGTATTGTTGAGTTTTTATGAACCACTGTAAGTCTTTGGCCTTGATTTCCTGATGAGGAAGAATATCAAATATATCCTGGGCTCCTTTGGAGGTGTGACCATAACCGGAGAATCCACAAATCAAAGGGACTACATCCGGATGGATTCCTCTTCTTTTTATGACAGAACCAATTTTTTCTATTTCATTTTTGGCATCATACAAAGTCCTGTATTTAAAAGGTTGCTTTAGGTCAACAAAAGGATTTTTTATGCCCTTAGTGTCCAATCTTTTACCCAATGCATGAAGAGCTTCAATCATGCCAGATTGGCCGGCTTGAAAACCGAAAAGTATCAGCCTTCTTCCTTTTTCATCTGTTATCTTTTCATAATCAATAAGAGTACAATTTGATTGGATTAATTTCTTCAACATCGGCATATTATGAGATTGCCCTTTTATGGTATGTGAGAAAAAAACATAGACTTTGTCTTTTAAAATAAATTCGATGGGGATTTCTTTTAAAGCCAATATGATGGAACATTTGTTAAGGTGTCTGACTAATTCAATCCCTTTTTCAAGGTATTCCCTGTCCTTAAAAATACGTATTTCGGATGGTTGAACGCAAATATTAATCCCATATTTATTTTTTAATAATTCTGCATCTGAGGGAATCAAAGGAGTTCTTTTTTCCCATTTGTTTTTATCTTCTCTTCGGATACATAAGCAACATTGTGGATTATTCATGGAGTTATGGACCTTTTCTTTCTTAATATAATCATCGAGGATGTATACTCAAATGTTGAGCATAACAAAAAAATTATGTCATAATAGTTAATGCTGGTCAATAAACAATGTCATGTAATGGTTTTGTTCATATTTGATTTTGTGATGATTATTTTCGATAATATATTTTATGATCAAACTCTATAATACATTATCTGGCAAAAAAGAGAGCTTTGAGCCCGTTATTCCAAAAAAGGTTAGTTTATATACCTGTGGACCTACTGTGTATGATTATGCTCATATCGGTAATTTCAGGGCCTATATTTTCGAAGACCTTTTGAAAAGATTCCTGATTTATAGGGACTATAACGTCAAACATGTGATGAACATAACTGATGTTGATGACAAGACCATAAAAAAGGCGAATTCAGAAGGAAAATCTTTACACCAGGTTACTGACAGATACATAAAAGCTTTTTTCGAGGATATCGATACTCTAAACATACTCAAGGCAGAATATTACCCAAGAGCCACAAAACATATTAAAGAGATGGCTCATATGGTCAAGGTATTGGTCCAAAAGGGCTATGGATATAAAAAAGATGGATCATACTATTTTGATATATCAAAGTTCAAAGATTACGGAAAACTGGCAAAAATTAATAGAGATGAGTTGAGGACAGGAGAAAGAGTGGAGTCAGATGAATATGAAAAGAAAAATGCTCATGACTTTGCTTTATGGAAAGAAAAAAAGCCTCACGAGCCTTATTGGGAGAGCGAAATAGGTCCGGGAAGACCAGGATGGCATATTGAGTGTTCGGTTATGAGTACAAAATATCTTGGTCAGCCGCTTGATATTCACTGCGGTGGAGTTGATAATATTTTCCCTCATCATGAGAATGAAATCGCGCAATCAGAAAGCTATGCAGATAAAAAATTCGTTCATTACTGGCTGCACTGCCGCCATCTTATTGTAGAGGGAGATAAGATGTCCAAATCCAAGGGGAATCAGTATACATTAAGGGATCTTTTGAGAAAAGGAATAGATCCTATGGTCCTCCGCTATCTTCTTTTATCCACTCAATACAGAAAAATGTTAAATTTTTCTTTTAAAACTCTTGATCAAGCGGAGTCATCGCTTGAAAGGATCAAAGATTTTTTTTATGAAATCAAAACCCGTTCATTTGGATCAGGAGAAAATCGTCGTGTTAAAGAAATAATCCATAAAACAGAGAAGAAGTTTGTAGACAGCCTCAGTGATGATTTGAACATATCCATGGCTCTTACCGCTGTGTTCGAACTCATAAAAGATGTTAACAAGCTTATCACAGAAAACCAGGTATACAAGAGAGATTCTGAACTGATCCAGTCAGCTTTTAGGAGATGGGATAAAGTTCTGGGAGTTCTTCATGGAAAAGAAGAGGAAGAATTGGAGGATTCCATAAAAAATAAAATAGATCTGAGAGAAAAAGCACGAAAGGAAAAGAATTATGAACTGGCTGATAAGATAAGAGACGAATTACTGGAACAAGGAATCATACTTGAAGACACCAAGGATGGTGTTCGCTGGAAGAAAAAGTGAGTCGCTGTAATAAAATTTCCCCTCATGATTTAGGAAAATTGGGAGAGCGTTTTGCTATAGACTATTTAAAGAGAAAGAAATATAAAATAGTAAAGAAGGAATTTCGTCTTTTTAGAGGCGATATTGATATTATCGCCTATGATAAAAATGTTCTCGTTTTTTGTGAGGTTAAGACACGAAGAGGGAATCGTTTTGGTCGTCCAGAAGAGTCGGTTCATTTATCAAAACAAAAGCAAATCCGAAAGATCGCACAAGGATTTATTTCTATGAATAGACAGGATCAAGTAGAGTGCCGTTTTGACATTTTAGCTTTGAATTACAGTGATAAAGAAGGATTCAAAGTGACCCATTTCAAAGACGCCTTTTAATCTCGACTCGTGAATAGCCCAGAATTAACCTGGACTATTCATAAAAAAGGACGCTGTATATATAATAAAATAAATACCATGGACTATCAAAAAGATATTGGGTAAATCATGTGGATTTAAAAATGGAAAAAACAGAAAAAATGAAATTTGTTAAGATGTCTGCTACAGGGAATGACTTTATTCTTTTTGATAATCGAAAGAATCTGTTTAAAGGAGATGAGAGAGATTATTTTCATAATATTTGTCAGAGGAGGTTTTCTGTTGGGGCAGACGGTGTGATACTGCTTGAAAAAAGCAACTCAGCTGATTTTAAATACAGGCATTTTAATCCTGATGGCTACCCTGTTAAAATGTGTGGAAATGGAGCCAGAGCTATTTGTAAGTATGCTTTTTTGAACAAAATAGCCAAAAAAAGCATGACTTTTGAAACAGAAGAAATTATTTATAATGGATGGTGTTTTGGAGAAAAAGTGACCATTGATCATCCCAAACCTTTGTCTGTCCGAACACAAATCGGGATTGTTGAAGAGGAATGGTATGAAGAAGGAGGCTTTGTTGTCATCGGAGTCCCGCATATGATCATTTTCAGTCATAATATTCAGGATATCGATGTTTATGAATCAGGACAAAAATACCGGTACCATCCTTTTTTCAACAAAGGAACTAATGTGAATTTTGTTGAGGTCATGGATACAAAAACCATTCAGGTGAGAACATACGAAAGAGGGATTGAGGGAGAGACATTTGCCTGTGGAACAGGAGCTATGGCATCTGCTGTGATTTCTCATATATCAAAGGGAATTAAAACCCCGGTAACCGTTTTAACCAGAGGGGGAGAACTTATGGTCAAATGGGACAAAGCTTACAGCAGGTTATACCTGACTGGGGGAGCTGATCTGATATTTGAGGGTCAATTTAAATAGAAATATTATTTTTTAATCTTCTTACGATGGAATCATCCTTACATTTTTTTAATAAGTTTTTCATGCTTTCATTTAATACAGGGTGGATAAAATGAGATGCGATCTCCATAAGTGGCACTAACACAAAATTTCTGTTGGCAAGTTCTTTATGAGGAATCTCCAGTTTGTTGCTTTTGACCACTTTGTCTTCTAAAAAAAGTATATCTATATCTATAGGTCTTGGATTGTTCATTCCATGTAAAGTTCTGCCCATCTCTTTCTCAATTTTCTTAATCTTGGCAAATAATTTATGGGGAGGCAGGTCAGTTTTGACTTTTGCCACTATATTCATATACCAGGGCTGTATGGAATTTCCAAAAGGCTGAGTTTCATAAATGGAAGAAATCTTTTGTAAGGTGATCCCAAACTCTTCAAGTCTTTTTAATGCTTGTTTCAGATTTTTTTCTCTTTGTCCAAGATTACTTCCTAATCCTAAGTAATATTCCATTGCTGATTAAAGTCTAGCCTTCTAAGAGATTGAATTTTTTAAACGTTCTCAATACAGATAACGTGACCCATAAATGGTCTTCTAATTCAGCTCCTTTGTAATCGGCCTTCCAATATCCCTGAGGAAGCTGAACCCTTAATAACCATTCTAAAGCTTTTTTGATTTTTGTGTTTTCTAAGGTGTAATCCAGTTTTGAAAGAGAGTCAAGACTGCTGAGTAAGTTTGTGGACCAAAATGGATAGGATAGTTCTTTCCAGTAGCCTGCATTTTCTCTGTCTTCATATTTATCTTTTTTATGAAACCTTTTTAACAAAAGCTCCCCAGCTATGTTGGTGTATTTTCGGCTTATCCATGATTGAGAAGAGGTTAATGCCCGTAATACTAATCCGGTCACAGCATGAGAATAAGGCTGAGATTTATCTCCCTTTATTGGGGATAAACTTTTCTGTGGGTTTTGTTCATACCGTTTTTTGAGTTCGGTTTTTGTTATGGTTTGAAAAGGGATGGCCCAGCCTCCATCATCCTGCCTGTTTCTTATCAGCCACCTGAATCCTTTCTGAACTTTTTTGTTTTCCTCCATACCAAAACGGCATAATATTTCAAGAGTCAGTGCATGATAATTGGGAGCATATTCACTAGGATACACTCCTCTAAAATCTCCTTCCCGGCTCTGATTGGAAAAGAAAAACTCAGCACAATTTTTTATTTCTTTATTTTTTCCACTACATCCATAATCATAGAGTTTGAATGAATTCCTCAGAGTTTCTATATAATAATGGGTCCTCTCCCATTTAGGGTCATTTTCATATTTTTTTAGGCACCATCCTCCGTTTGGTCGTTGCTCGTTTATAATACGTATTCTAGCGGCATATTTTTTTAAGTTCTTATATTCTCTGTCCACAGGGACCTCAAGGATATCCTTTTTCAACCAATATAAAATGGGAAGATTTCCTCTTGCTAATAAAAATTCTATGGCTTTGTTTAATCTTTTTTTCATCATGTTATATCCTGAAATTTATTCAAGGCTTTCAATTGGATTCCTGGTTAAGGATTATACAGAGAAATTCAAAAGGTTTTTTATAGGGATTTTTGAACTGATGTTTCTCATTGTTATTTATAAACAAATTGTCTCCTTTAGAAACAGCTGTTTCCTTGCCTGAATCATCAACAACAGTCCCCCTGCCTTTTTCTATTCTTACCACGTGTTCAAAGTCATGGGTGTGATGAGGGGTGTATCCTTTGGAACCAACAGTAAAGCGTCTCATGATAATATTGGTAGATCCGTCTTCTGGACCTATCAAGACTTTTTTATGGACATTATTGACGTCCTCGTCTTCCAAGGATATGGTTTTGACTTCTGGGTCTTTTTTTTTGATCATATTTCTGTTCTCCTTTTCCTGGTCCATAAATGACCATTCCTGGTAATTTACCAGTTAATTTATTGTTTTCCACAGCAATATCTCCGTTTACAATCACATATTCAAGACCTTGGCTGTACTGATGAGGATCAGAAAAAGTCGCTCTGTCTTTGAATCTTTCATAGTCAAATATGACAATATCTGCAAACATTCCTGTTTGTATTTTTCCTCTATTTTTTATTTTGAATGTTTCTGCCGGAAGTGAGGACATCTTTCGGACAGCTTCTGGCAAAGATATGACTCCTTTTTCTTTGACATAAAAAGAAATCACTCTGGGGAATGTGCCGTAATTTCTGGGGTGAGGAACTCCTTTTCCTTTGGATTGGACTCCACCGTCTGAAGCGTGCATAGTATAGGGAAGTTTCATGAGTGATTCCACATCTTTTTCATCCATTTGAAAAAAAACTCCTTGGGCTCCTTCGTTTTTCTGAATATCTATGATCAGCTCAACCGCATTATTGATGTTGGGTTTCTTATCCTGCATGGTCAGGATTTCAAAGAGGTTTTTACCTTGAAGTTCTGGATTATTTTGGTAATTGGCTATGAAGATGGTTTTGAGTTTATTGATTCCTTTGGTGGAGGTCAACCGTCTCTGAATGATATGTTTTTTTATTTTTTTATAAAATTCTTTATCATTCAGGCGTTCAAGGAATTTTTCTGTTCCTCCTTCAAACGCCCACGAAGGAAAACTGCTGCCAAATCCAGAACTCGTAGCTGTGTATGGGTACTGATCTAGATATACTTCAACCCCTCTTTTTCTGGCCTTTTCAACAGGTTCTGTTATCATCTCTGTTTTTCCCCAGACACTGTCTTCAGCCAATTTTATATGGGAAATCTGGACAGGCATATCATTCAGCTCACCTATTTTTATAGCTTCTTCTATGGCTTGGGTGATATGTTCTCCTTGATCTCTAAGGTGGGTGGCATAAATTCCGTCAAAAGGTTTGACTGCAGAAGCCAGTTCTACTAATTCTTGTGTATCAGAATACGTTCCAGGGATATAAGAAAGTCCCGTTGACAATCCCATGGCTCCGGCATTCATTTCTTTTTTTATAAGGTCTTTCATTCTTTTTAATTCTTCATGCGTGGGTTTTTTCATGCTGTATTTCATAACTATTTTTCTAATGGTGTTGTGTCCTATGAGTGAAGCAAAGTTTATGGAAATGCCTTTTTTCTCGAGACAAATAAAAAGTTCCTGAAGAGGGAATGGGTGTCCTCCGCAGTTTCCCCCAATGACAGTAGTGACTCCTTGGAAGATATAATTATCAACAGTAGGGATATTATTTATTCCCCGGTCACAATGGGTATGGACATCTATAAATCCTGGGGCGACAATAAGGCCTTTAGCGTCAATGACTCTTTTTCCTTCAGCTTCTTCTATAATACCGATTTTGACAATTTTTTCTCCTGAGATTCCAATGTCAGATTGAAAAGAAGGGCAGCCTGTTCCATCGATAATAGTCCCGTTTTTTATGATGATCTGATATAGTTCTTTTGATTTACCTGGGCTGATAAAAATCAAAAGAAAAGAAATAATAGATACATTTATAAAACGAAAAATGGCTCTTTCAGCCATGATAGCCTCCGAATATCTAATGGTTTAAGAGTTTATCAATTTTAATGCATAACTTGGATTTATGTCAATTTATGTTAAAAAATGTTGATTTGAACTTAAGTTAATTGTAGTTTATTTAACAGGATTTAAGGCGAATAATCTAGGATACTTAAGAGTGTGTAAAAATAGAGGAGGTCTTAAATGAATGATATTATCTATTTGGATAACGGAGCTACTTCTTACCCAAAACCAGATGAAGTTTACACTTTTATGGATAAATTTTATAGAAATTTTGGTGTCAATCCTGGCCGTTCTGGATATGACTTATGTATGGAAGCTGGAGAAGTAGTTGAAGAAACCCGGAAACTTCTTACAAAATTTTTCAATGGGAAGGATCCTAACCGGCTATGCTTCTCCTACAATTCTACGGATGCCTTAAATTTAGTCATTATGGGTCTGTTACAGGAAGGAAACCACGCCATCACGACTACCATTGAACACAATTCTGTACTTAGGCCTCTTTATCATCTCTGGAAATTTAATGGTGTGGAGGTCGATCATATCCGTTTTGATAAGGATGGATTTGTTGATCCGGATGATTTCCCGAAAAAGTTTAAAAAAAACACCAAGCTAGTGGTGGTTAATCATGCTTCCAATGTCCTGGGAACTATCCAGCCTATCAAAGAAATAGGAAAATACTGTAGGGAATCAGGAATCCCCTTTGTCATTGATTCTTCCCAATCAGCAGGAAAGATACCTGTGGATATACAGGATTTGAATGTGGATGCTGTGGCTTTTACAGGACATAAATCTCTCCTCGGGCCCACTGGTATAGGAGGACTGTATGTTAGGGAAGGCATTGAGATCCGACACACCCGAGCCGGAGGGACAGGAGTGCGCTCAGCCGTAAGAACCCATCTCTATGAATATCCTTACCGTTTGGAATATGGGACTATAAATACTGTAGGGGTCGCAGGACTTCATGCCGGGTTAAAATGGGTGCTTGATAAGGGCCTAGACACCATACACCAGCACGAGATGAAACTCGCTCAACTTCTTAGAGACGGACTTAAGGATATAGATGGAGTGAAATTATACTGCCAGAATGATCTAAAAGATCATATTGCTATTCTCCCTTTTAATATAAAAGGATTTGAGGCCTTAAACACAGGAACCATGCTTGATGTGGACTACAATATTGCCTCCAGAACCGGGCTCCACTGTGCTCCATTGGTTCACAAACAAATCAACACTATGGATATTCACGGCGCTGTCCGTTTTGGAATTGGCCCCTTTAATACAGAAGATCATATCAAGACAGCGATTCAAGCTGTAAGAGAAATTGCTGAAATCCAGAAAAAAGATTAATGGTTAAATGTGAAAGGTTAAAGGTGAAAGGTTAAATGTGAAAGGTGAAAGGTTAAATGTGAAATGTTAAATGTGAAATGTGAAATGTTAAATGTGAAAGGTAGTGCTTCATTTTTAACTTTTTTCATTTCACTCTTTCTGATTTGCACATCAAACAATAGCATCAGCGACAATTTCTGATATGGTTCTTATCTGTACTCCTAATTTGTAGTGTTTGTTGAGCTCCATCAACTGATCAATGCAGTTATGACAGGGGGTTGCAACTATTTTGGCTCCGGTTTCTTTTATCTGCTGTGATTTTATTTTTCCAGCCTCGATCCTTCTTTCAGCAAACCGGGTCATGGCCAATTGCCCTCCTCCTCCCCCACAGCAGTAATTCTTTTCCCTGTTCGGGACCATCTCCACAAAATTTTTAACGGATTTTTTTAAAATATACCGCTGGTATTCGATGATTCCGCCTAGTCTTACCAAGTTACATGGGTCGTGAAGGGTGACCGGGGCAGGATTGAGTTCAGGATTCAGTTTTATTCGACCCTTCTTGATATATTGGTATATCACTTCTAGTATGCTTTTCACTTGGAAGTCATATTTCAGATCAAGCCATTCCGGAGCTTCCCATCTATTTGAATTGAATCCATGGCCGCATTCAGCAAGGATTAATTCTTTACAGCGGAGCTGATATAAAGATTTTATTAGGCGTTCAGATATAAGACCCGCTGCAGTATCATCTCCGCTGTAAAGACCATAATTCGTTACATCAAAGTTTTTGCTTGAGAAAGTCCAGCTCTCCTTTGCATCAAAGAAAATCTTTCCGACTGCTGATATGGAGAGAGGAAAAAACATGGCTTCCCTGGGATTTATGGTATACAAAAGACGTGAGTTTTTTCTGTCAACAGGAAGAGCCGCTTTGGGGTCGCCCACTTCTTCCTTAAGTTCGTCTTCCAGCCATTCTATGGTCTCAAGCCAATCTTCTTTGGAGATTCCCATGTTGTTTCCTTTATCAACAGCTGTATCTACAGTTGATTGTAGTCCTGGCGGCACAAGTCCTGCAGATGCAAGCGCTCCTCTGGCAGCTCGAATCAAATAAGGAATATTGATGCCCATGGTACAGTTAATAGTACATCGTCCACACAGAGTGCATCTTCCAAAAAGCACATCGATCCATTCTTCTATGTTTTTTTTATTCAATGGTTCGGCACCCGTTAGTTTTGGGAATTTCTTTCCGAACACATCAAAGTTTTTTTTAAATACTTTGGTTACTAAAGATAATTTATATGCCGGCATATTTTCAGGTTCTTCAGAAGTTAGGTAATAATGACAGGAATCAGCACAAAGTCCACAGTGAGCGCAGGTATTCAAATAGGCAGCACACTCAGAATGAATCCTATTTTCAAATTCCCTTTGTATTATTTTTTGTTCTGTGTTGGATAGACTTTGAACTTTTTGTTGATAAATTTTATTTTTTTCTTTTTGTGAAATCATATAAAGCCCTTACTTTTGGGATGATGTGCGGGGAAGCGGATAAACTCCTCTTCTTCCGAAAAAAGAGCCGAATAGGATACGGGAATAAAAAAAGAAGAAGCAGTGTCTGATTTTTCCTATAGGTATATACATAAAAAGTATAATCCCTGCTGAATATAATGGGATCTTAATCGGGATTACAAAGAAATGGATCACGGAAATAAGGAGAAAACTATTCACGAGAATGTTGGATATGAAGTCATCTGGAGAGCTTATAGACCTCATAGATTTGAAAAGACTCCTTTTTAGGAGTAAACCTATACCACATACCAAGGCTGATGTCATGAAAACTATAAATAAACTGTTCAAAAGAGAGGGAGCTTTGACGGAGAATAAATCCAGTAGAAGCAAGAGAAAAGCGCTGAAAATACCTGAATGATAGATGATTCCAGCACCGTAAGTTAGCAAATGCTTTTTTGCACTTTCTTTTTCCCAGGGCATCATTCCGCGCCCAAATGCAAACATGACCCCCTTTTTCCTGTTCCCGGAGGGTTGGGAATTGAGCTCTTTTGTACCAAAAGAAAATGTCTTGGTAATAAGATAGATAAGAAGGAAGAAAGAGAAAAAAACGGAAAGTATCACTCCGTATTTCAACCAAGTAACCATGAAAAAGGTCTCTTTAGACACACCCATCAGGTTTAGGCAGTCCTGCGACTTTGCAGGCTCCTTTTGCCGGGCCTGAGGGGAATAATTTGAATATAGTCTTTAAATTAAAACCACTGTTTTTACATACCTTTCTGACCATAGGAGCAATGTTTTTTTCTAGATAATACTTTCTTATATAGTTGATGACCTTCCAATGGTCTTTTGTTAATGCCTCAATGTCTTCCTGTGATTGAGCAAGGACCTCTGCAAGTTCTTGGTCCCATTCTTCAGGATTTACCAGAAAACCTTCTTCATTGATTTCGATGTTTCTTTGATTCACTTTTAAAGTCGGCATGTTCTCTCCTTGATATCTTGGATTGAGAAGGAATTATAGCATAACACTTGTTAAGTTCAAGTTGATAAGATGATTTTCCATTTTCAATTATCTTGAAACAGATATTATTATATTTTAAAATATACATGTATTAGAAAAAATTCAGGATACAAGGGAAAAAAAGGAGGATATTATGTATAAATCTATTATCTATATTTTATTTCTTTCAGCCTTGTGTGTACTGGGATTCTCTGCCGTTCAAGATTTTGAACAGGATGTCATCCAAACTTCAGAAGGCGAAATTAAGATGACCTTTATTGGTCATGGCACCTTGATGTTTGAGTTTGATGGAAAAATCATACATATAGATCCTGTGAGCAGGTATGCTGATTATAAAGAGATGCCAAAGGCTGACCTGGTTCTTATCACACATCATCACGGGGACCATCTGGATCCAAAGGTGTTGAATATGATATGTGAAGAAAAAACAAAAGTCGTGCTAGCTGAGAAATGCCTGGAGAAGTTCGACAGGGGAATCGTAATGCATAATGGGGATAAAAAAATAGTTGAAGGAATCAAAATCAAAGCAGTTCCTGCTTACAACATCAAACACATGAGAAGCAAAAACACTCCCTATCATGTCAAAGGAGAAGGCAATGGTTATATTCTTAAGCTGGGAGATAAAAGAGTTTATATTGCTGGGGATACAGAGAACACGCCTGAGATGAAATCTTTAAAGAACATTGATATTGCCTTTCTCCCTATGAATCTCCCCTACACCATGACACCGGAAATGGTAGCGGATGCAGCCAGGGCTTTAATGCCCAAGATACTTTATCCTTATCATTATGGAAACACAGATCCTCAGAAATTAAAAGAGCTTCTTAAAGACATCAAAGAAATCGATGTCCGTATAAGAGAGCTAAGGTAAAAGGAAAAAGGTGAAATGTGAAATGATAAATGTAAAATGTGATGTGTGAAAGAAAAATGTTAACCAGGAGGCTTATTATAGAAATTCTTCTTATGTTTGATTGGTAAAGAGATCGAGGCCTATGGTTTTTATACAAGAAATTTTTTGTTATAACGAAACATAATTCTCTTCTTTTTTTTCTAAGGAGAATAGAGCAGGTATTTCTTTCTCTTTTTTTCAAATAGAGAAAGATCCTTCTGATAAGAAACCATGATATCCTTGACTGACTTTCCTTTAGTCAAAGCTTTGCGTATTTGATCGGTTCCCATTATTTTGTCAAAATAATCTTTATGGAATCTAAAATGTTCTGGGTATTCATCCCTAATGGTTTTGATTATGTAAAGAGTACATTCAAACGGCCTGAAAGAATTTCTGTTAATGACATGGATTTGGGAACCGCCGCATACTTTCCCTTTATATTTTGACATGACAGGTTTGAACCATGCTTCTCTAAACATGACTCCAGGAAGATCCAGAGAATAAAGAAGATGAGTCAAATGGTTTGCTTCGATCCAAGGAGCCCCAAATAATTCAAACGGTTTAGTAGTTCCTCGACCTTCAGAAATATTGGTACCCTCGAGAAAAACCTGTCCGGGATAAACTATGGCCGTATCAAGTGAGGGCATGTTGGGAGAAGGAATCACCCATGGCAAAGCAGTCTCATCATACCACATATCTCTTTTCCACCCCTGTATAGGTATGACTTTAAGAGAAACTTTTTTTGAAAGAAAAGAGTCATTAAATAAAAGAGCGAGTTCTCCTACAGTCATTCCGTGTCTTACTGGTATTGGGTAAAGCCCCACAAAAGAGCTGAATTCAGGATATTTGAGTACAGGTCCTTCTAGGTCGATTCCATTTATAGGATTTGGCCGGTCAAGTACGATGAATTCAATGTTGTTTTCAGCACAGGCTTGCATACAAAGAGCCATGGTGGCGATATAGGTATATATGCGCGTGCCCACGTCTTGAATATCGAATATCATAACATCTATTTTGGATACCATTTGTTCTCCAGGTGTCTTCCCTGTTTTTGTGATGTCAAAAGAACGCATATATTCATCGATATGACTGAGCATATCATCATCGGGCTTCATAGTCTGACCGTAAAGACTGAATACAGGAAGATGAAAAAGTTTTTCCATATAAAAAGGAACATACTCTCCTGCTTGGGTATTTCCTCTCACCCCATGTTCGGGACCGTAGAGAGCGGTCAGGTAGATATTCGGATGTTTGAACAAAAGCTCAATGTCAGTAATAAGATGAGTATTAACTCCAGTAGGATTTGTCACCAACCCCACTCTTTTTCCTTTGAGTCGTTCAGTATGTTTTTCTAAAAAAACTTCAATTCCAGGTTTGACCTGGTTTGAATCAAACGTGGGATCACTTCCTGAGCAAAAAAACAAACTTGATACAGAAAAAATCACAAGGCAAATTAAGACTGATTTTTTTGGCGCTTTTTTTAACATTTGGGATCCATTATTGTTATAAAATTCTTTGGATCTAATTGATTCATAAAGGCAACTTTATGTGAAAAATTGTGCCAACTCCAGGTTTGCTTTCCACCTTCACATTCCCTTTATGCAAATGAACAATATGTTTTACGATGGACAGCCCCAAACCAGTGCCTCCTACCTGTCTTGAACGGGATTTATCCACCACATAAAATCTTTCAAACACGCGCGGCAAATCTTTTTCAGGAATACCAATTCCTGTATCCCTTATGGTGATGCTGATGTTTGAATTTTTCCTTCTCGCAAAGACTTCTATTTTCCCTTCTTCGGTGTATTTTATGGCGTTGTCCATTAGATTGATGAACATCTGTTCCAGTTTGAAAGAATCTCCTTTGACTGGAGGAAGATTTTTTTCTATAGCCACTTCTAATTCTAGGCTTTTTTGTTCTATTTTTTGATTAAAGATTTTTTTGATTCTTAATAGAATCTCTTTGATATCGACCTCTTCTTTTTTTAACTCAAATTCATCTGATTCTACTTCAGAAATCAAAAGAAGATCTTTGACAATATTTATGAGTCGATCTGTGTTGCGTAAGGCTGTATCAAGGTATTTCTGCTGGTGTTTATCCAAGCCTTCCATGGTTTCCAGATAGCCTTG